>Ga0126378_10003127_pt1 | contig 12459 bp, 8 predicted proteins | sample PanSoiMetPlot_23_FD_92587 | JGI IMG/M metagenome (GOLD analysis project Ga0126378, IMG submission 92587) | Tropical forest soil microbial communities from Panama - MetaG Plot_23 | ecosystem: Environmental > Terrestrial > Soil > Tropical forest > Bulk soil | place: Panama | collected 2016-02-17
GGCACCATGGGGAACGGCCCGGCGCCAGTGCCGAGAATGACCAGCTTGGTCCCCTTCGCGTCTCTTAAGGCCGCCTGGACCTCCTTGAGCGCCGCATCGCCGGTGGTCTGGGCAGCCAAAGAGCTACCGGCGACTAATAGCGCGGGCATCGAGGCCAGGTTGGCCAGCACACTGCGTCGGGAGAGGCGGGATTGATTTGATGCGTCTGTCATAGTTGCTTTCCTCCGCGACTCGTTGTGCGAACGCTGATCACCTGTCACGCCCGCAACGGTGTGCCCGATCCTTCGATGCGTCGGACAGCAGACGCTGGGTTGCCAAGCGTAAGCAATCTATCACGCCAGCCTCGGATCGTTCATTCAGACACTGCAATCCATATGATAGGTCCCGAATGGTCGGCAACCCTTACCTAATGGCGTTACGTCAGAGTTGCCCGCTACACGTCCACTTGCTCGCCCGCGTTGAACGATAAAGGTGTTCGATTACGGGACGAACTGTCTCGCAATCGTTCACAGAGACTTTGGCGCCGGCAACGCTGCCGCCGCAAGTTCTGGCGTAACACTCACTTCCGAGCAGACCGCCGTGGCAGGTCACGTGCTCATATCGCATTCCGATAAGAGGCCCCAAATGGGTAAGAAACGAACCGACGTTCTGCGTGGCACGTTGGACCTGCTGATCTTGAAAGCGCTGGCACTGGAACCATTGCATGGAGTCGGTGTGTCCCAACGTATCACGCAAATTACCAGCGGTGCCTTTCGAGTGAGTTTTGGCTCGCTCTTTCCCTCTTTGCACCACATGGAAGAGAAGGGTTGGGTCGAAGCCGAATGGCGGGCCTCGGAAAACAATCGCCGGGCCAAGTACTACGGCCTGACTTCCTCCGGGCGGGCACAGCTCAGGGCCGAAGAACGGGATTGGAGCCAGGTCGTCAAGATCATGACGGCGGCGGTCGAATCCGCCTGAGGTCGGACGGGAGGCGTCATGCCAGGCCGAATTGCCAGCTTCTTCCGAAACCTTCTGCGCAAACGCGCGGTCGAGCAAGCACTGGACGATGAGCTGCAATCTGCGGTGGAACTACTGACCCAGGAGAAGATGAGGGAGGGACTTTCACATCCAGCAGCCCGCAGGCAAGCGCTCATCGCACTCGGCGGCGTCGAGCAAGTCAAGGAGCAAGTGCGCGATTCGCGGACGGGCGCGTTTCTCGATTCCCTATTGCAGGACTTGCGATTCGCCCTACGCCAGATGCAGCGTTCTCCGGGCTTTGCCCTCTCCGCGGTCCTTATCCTGGCGCTCGGCATCGCCGCCAACGTCATCGTGTTCGGTGTGTTGCAGGCTTTAGTCTTGCGGTCACTGGATTTACCTCATGCGGAGCAAGTGATGACGCTTCAGCCTAAAGACGCCGGCCCCTTTGTCTCGCATCCGGAAGTGTGCGATGTGCGCGATGGCAACTCGGTGTTTTCTGCTGTAGCCGTTTACGAGTTTCAAGACTTTGGCTTGGAAGCCAACGGCGTCACGCGGCCTGTGTGGGGAGCCGAGGTGAGCGGGCAGTACTTCGAGGTTGTCGGCATTAAGCCGTTCCTCGGGCGTCTGCTGGAGCGCGCCGATGACGATCATCCCGGAGCCTCAGAGGCTGCGGTGATTTCCTGGTCAGCGTGGCAGAGCGATTTTGGCGCGGACCCCAACGTCGTGGGAACGACGGTCCGCATTGACAAGCATCCGTACACTATCGTCGGCGTCGCGCCGGAAGGCTTCCGCGGGACGGAGAAAATTGCCCAGCTTGACATTTTCGTTCCCATAGCCAATGAAGCATCGCTGGATGGGTTCAGTTGGCTTGAGTCGCGAAGCTATAGGAATCTCTTTTCGATCGTACGCATCAAGGACGGGGTCACTACGCCCCAGGCGCAGGCGGAATTGAACGCCATTGCGACCCGCATTGCCAGGCAATATCCGAAGGATGAAGAGGGGTTGGCATTGAAGCTCGCCCGTCCCGGCATGATCGGCGACTTTATGGGCGGACCGGCGCGTGGTTTTCTGGCAGGGGTCATGGGTCTGGCCGGTATTGTGCTGCTCGCTGCCTGCGCCAACCTTGGCAGCTTGTTCGCAGCGCGTACGGCAGACCGAGCGAAAGAGATTGCCATCCGCATGGCGCTTGGATCGAGCCGGTGGCGCATCCTTCGGCAACTCCTGGTCGAGGCCTTTGTGATCTCGATTCTCGGGGGCGCGTTGGCCTGCGGCTTGGCGTGGATGGCGCTCACCGGCCTGGCTAGCTGGCATCCACCCACCAGGTATCCTCTCAGGCTCTTTTTCGTTATGCCGCAGCCATCGTTAATCCTTATGGCCTTCCTAATCTCGGTGGCCGCCGGAGTTATCTTCGGACTGATGCCACTGCGGCAGATATTCAAGGCCGATCCAAATGACACGATTAAGAGCGGCGGAGGCCAATTCGCCGCAGGACGCCGCTGGGCGCTTCGCGATGCGCTGCTGGCGGCACAGATCGCGCTCTGCTGCGTCACCGTCACAGCGGCTTTTGTTTCGCTGCGCGGGCTGGGCAGAGCAATGACCATGGATCTGGGTTTCAATCCGAAGAATGTTTTGCTTACGCAATTCGATCTGAGCCAGGCTGCCTATACTGGCGAGGCCGCCGATCATTTCCAGCGCCAGCTACTGGAAAAGGTCTCGCAGATCCCAGGAGTGGAAGCAGCAGGCTACTCGAATACCACGCCGCTCTCCGGCGACACATTTGTCTCTGCTGTTTTCTCTCAACAAAGTTCCGATTTCAGGCCCTCAAACAAAGCGTTTTATGCATATAACTACGACATCTCACCGGGATATTTGACCGCCGCCGGAACATGTCTGCTCGCGGGACGCGATGTGAGCTTTGCCGACACTGCAAAGACCCCACCGGTTGCCATTGTGAATCAGGAGTTCGCCCGGCGGCTCTTCCACTCTGAGCACGCTATTGGACGCTATTTTAAAGACCGCGACGGTGTGTCGATCCAGATCGTGGGCATCGTGGCAGACGGAAAACAGTTTACGCTCGCTGAAGATCCGGAAGCCGCTGCGTTCTTCCCGATCTCGCAGAAAGCGACCACCAGTACGGCGATCGTCGTACGGACCCGGCGGGACACGGCCGATATGGTAGCCGCCCTTCGCGGAGTAATCCTGGATCTTGACCGCGCCGTTCCTATTCGCGAATTGGGTCCCTGGAACACCGCGCTTGCACTGAGCTTCTTTCCGTGCCAGGTGGCTACAGTCGCGCTCGGCGTCTTTGGCGCTTTTGGACTGCTGCTCTCGATCGCCGGCACGTTCGGTCTGGCCTCCTACACGGTCAGCAAACGGCTGCGCGGGCTGAGTATTCGCGTCGCACTTGGAGCGCAGGCGAAACAGATTCTCTCGGCAGCGCTCGGTCGAATGCTGATCCTGCTCGCGAGTGGGTCGGCGGTGGGAATTTTGCTGGGCGTGGCGGCTAGCCGGATACTCTCAGCCATCGTCTACCAAGCCTCGGCGCAAGATCCATTCGTCCTTGCGGCTGTGGTGTTCACTTTGCTGCTTACCGGATCGATGTCGGTCGCCGGCCCGGTCAGACGCGTTCTGTATATCGATCCAGCGAACCTGCTCCGTGAGCAATAATTTTCAAGTATCCAAGCCTCGGGGAGATTCCCCCCCTCATAATGGGAAAAGGAATCGCGTACCTGGGCGGGAGCGCAACTCAGAACCTGCATTGCTTTTCCGTAGAGGTTGACATGCATGACACAAAGGAGCGGTTGTCTCTATTCTGGATCTTCGCGTTCTTGGACTACCTGTATGCGGACGTTCTTGCGCTGTGGGTTATTGTTGGCTCGCCAAATCTAGCCGACGCCCCACATCTCTCCCCATGCGCTCTGGCGGGTTCAGCGGTCTTGATGGAAATACCCATCGCCATGATTGGTCTTGTGGTGGGCTTTCGATACCGGGCAGACGCCGAGCGGTTCCTACGGGAATTTCGGGAGCGGCTGGCCAAGTTCGGTTTGGAATAACATGCGGACAAGACACGACTGATCGAGTTCGGGCGGTTCGCCGCTCGAGACCGGAAGCAGCGCGGAGAGGGAAAACCAGAGACCTTCATATTCTTGGGCTTCACCCACTTCTGTGGGCAGCTCACCAACGGAGCTTTCATCGTCTGGCGGATCACGGCGAAGAAGCGGATGGTCGCGAAGCTGAAAGCTATTAAGGCTGAGCTTCAACGCCGGAAGCATCATCGCACGACCGAAGTCGGTGCATGGCTCCGGAAGGCTGTGCTGGGATATTAGCAATACCATGCTGTTCCGGGTAACTCGACTCAGTTGCGCATCTTTAGCCGTCGCGTTTGTTGGTTGTGGCGGAGTGTCTTAATTCGCCGCAGTCAACGCTATCCTGATGCTCGCTTCGCCGCCACTCATCCTGGGTAAGAGCCGTATGCGTAAATGCGCTTGTACGGATCTGTGCGGGGGGCGATCAGCGATGGTCGTCCGTGCCGCGACAGTAATGTTGCGGCTGGGTTCCACTAGAATAACTTCCGCATAGCCCGTGACTCAGGAACTATTGTTCGGCCTGGCCGCTCGGCTGTTGCACGACCCGTCGCCGCTTCCTCGCCGGCCAGGAAGGCCACTGCATGAACGAGCTACATACTGCCATTATAGAAATATTGCCAACGTGGCAAGATTATGCTACTGTCCAGAGTGTGAACACAGACGCTTCGATCGAGGCCGGATTGAGAGAGCGCAAGCGGCGCCAGACGCGTGCGGCCTTAAGCCTTGCCGCTATTCGTTTGTGCGTTCAACGTGGCTGGGAAGACGTGACGGTGGACGACATAGCGGCGGCTGCGAATGTCTCTCCCCGGACTTTTCGAAACTACTTTTCCACCAAAGCAGAGGCGGTTGCCGCCGGTCATCTGGAGCGCATGCTGCGCATTGCCGACGGGCTACGCGCGCGACCTGCCAGCGAGCCGCTGTGGATAGCGATCACCAATTCGGTGGCGGCGCAGTTTGAGCCGCCACCGCGGAAAAGTGAAGCGCTGCAGGACGCCAAACGGTGGCTGGAGCGGATTCGCTTCATCCTCACCGAGCCGGCGATTCAGGGCGAAGTTCTTAAGACATCCGCGGCGGTGCAAGTTCAGCTGGCTGAGGTCATCGCCGAGCGCGTCGGCGCACGGCGCGGAAAAGACCTTTACCCACAAGTGGCTGCGGCCGTTGTGGCTGCGGTTGTCGGAACGGTTGTGGACCGCTGGCTGCGTGACGGCCCGTCCGGCTCAATCGTTCCGCTCCTGCGCAAGGCATTCGAACTGGTTGCGACCGGGTTACCCGAGAACAAAGCAGGAACCGGCAAGTAGGCGTTGTTATACGCGATAGAACGGCTGATCAGCAAAGGGATGTCAAGGAGCAGGTCAGCGATGCGCAAAGGAATCCACTACGACACAGGCTTTATAAGCGCCGGGTCCACAACGCGCGAACCGTTTGATCCGCAGGTCGTAAGACGGGAGATGCAAATCATCCGCGACGACCTGCATTGCGACGCAGTACGGGTGACCGGGGGGTATCCCGAACGTCTGGAGATTGCCGCGACGTGCGCTGCCGAGGCGGGTCTGGAAGTTTGGTTTTGCCCGTTTACGCACAATCTGACCAGCGAGGAACTACTCAAACTTCTCGCCGATTGCGCGGAACGTGCCGAACGCCTGCGCCAGCGAGGCGCGGAGGTGATCTTCCTCACTGGCTCCGAGCTCAGCTTGATGACTGCCGGCATCCTGCCTGGGGACCGGCTGGAAGATCGGGCGGCGCTTCTGGCGGAGCCGCATCGCGTACGACAAATCATCCCCGGGCTCCGCGCTCGCATGAAGGAGTTGCTGGGCGCGGCGGTCGAAGTAGTCCGCTCGCGGTTCAGCGGAAAAGTGAGCTATGCCTCGCTTCCGTTCGAGGGCGTTGATTGGAGGCCATTCGACATCATCTCGACCGACGCCGGTTATCGGACAGTCGAAAGGGCCGCTTGTTTCCGCGCTGACATCCACGCCTTTGTCGCTCAAGGCCAAGCCCAGGGCAAACCAGTAGCGGTCACCGAATTCGGGTGCGCCACTTTCCGGGGTGCGGCTGATCTCGGTGGCCGCGGGGATATCATCGAGTGGGGGCCTGGTGCCCGGCCCGTCGGCTTGAAACGTGAATGCACTCGGGATGAACATGAGCAGGCTCGCTATGTTCGCGAATTGCTGGAAGTCTTTGAGACGGAGAGTGTTGACGCCGCGTTCGTGTACACGTTCGCGCGTTACGATTTAGTGCATCGCAGCGCAGCACAAGAAGATTTCGATATGGCAAGCGCCGGCCTAGTGAAAGTGCTCGGCGAAGGATGCCGAGGTCAGCGTTACCCCGACATGCCATGGGAGCCCAAAGCCGCATTCACCGCGCTCGCCGAATACTATGGCGCGCTCGGCCGTTAGCCAGAGATTGATCTACGCTGCCGTCCAGATGGTCGGCAACCCTTCCCTTACCGAATTATGGAAGGGTAGCCCGTCATCCGCCAGTTGCGGAACAGGTTTACGGCCACTTCGCAACCAGCTTCCTGATTGTGTTGATGCCGCGGATCGTGAAGGGCTCGCGGAGAACCTTTGCGAGCGGCACGGTCGAATACAGCGATGTGCCCGGCTTCTTGCGACGCCACCAGTAAATCTCACGTCCATGAACCCGAAACCCATCGGTTTCTGTTCTCAACGCCATGAGCTTCGCCTTGGACTTTTCATCAAGATTCTGTGCAAGAATTATGATATTGACATCCGCACCGGGGATCTTTGCTGTTCCGAACGGTTCCAAAGCCGTGATTTGCTTCAACTCTGCATGAGTCCTTATGAACACTGGCACGCGATAACTCAGAGTTCGCCGGAGTTTACGCTCGATCTTCTTTTCGAGGAGTTCGACATCTTCGGCCTTCGATTCGAACACGACATTTCCGCTTCCGAGCAACGTCGCAGTCCCTGAAAAACCGAGAGCTTCGAATGCCTGGCGCAGCACGTTCATTCTAACGGCCCGCCTTGGACCGGCGTTAATGGCTCGAAGGAATGCAAAGAATTGAGGCACGGTTTTGCTGACTCAATACGGACCGTTTCGAGGTCTAGTCAGCTTACAACGTGTTCATCAACGCCGCCTCGCGATATGCGTTGATCCTGGCTCGCATTGGTGTTTGGGCTTCGTTCGCGGGGTGTTGATCGAGGGAGCGAGATTCCCGAGTGGTCGGCAACCCTTCCCCAATCCGAAGAGGTGAGGATTGCTCGTAAGTAGTACGCGACCAGTCATTCCTTGGCAAGCTAGAATGTCCCTCATGGCTGAGAATCCCGCACAGCGCGTTGTTCCCACGTTTCGAATTACGCAGTACGAGCGAAGTAAGGCGTGAAATATTCTGGCCGATTGTTCTCATGTATCTGTGCGGGGCACAGACCGCAAAAAGCGTTCCTAGCCTGCCCAAAAACCATTGCTGCCATATTCCTTAAAGCGTTTGCGAGTTCCTTCATGCGGCTTCACGCTTCGCTTTGTCTTTTGCCTCTCTGGGCGACGCGGGCTTTGCCCAAAACCATATGAATTTTGTTCTCTCAGTTGTTCGGGGATACCTGCTTCAGCTTTAGCCGTTTACGAGATCTTGTCTGGATTGTGGGCAGGGCCTCGTACCCAATATTACGGGTAAGCTTCCCAAGACCTAAATTGGTTCTTGAAGGTTGCGCGGGTGTAATCGGCTCTTCAAGCCTTAACCGCCTTAGCCTAGTGGAGATGACGAAGGCTCGGCTTGTTGCTATAATCCACCGCCGCTCAAGAGAATCTTGCAGAAACTTCTGCTCTTTTCACATTGCGTGAGAGGAGACTCCAGTGGACCTTGTTGCATGCAGGAAGCCTAGGCATAAGCTTCTCGCGATCGTCATTGCATCGCTTCTTCTCGGTTCGGTCACAAGCCCCCTTGCCGGTGCAAACACCAATCGCTCGGCTTATATACCCTACGACTATTCCTGGGTTTCTTCGCCGGATTTCAAATGGGTAGCCTTAGACCAAATCCATCAGCAAATCTTCGTCGCGTGGACAGCCCTTGATCGTATCGATGTGCTCTCTACAGTGGACTATCATACAATCCGCTCCATTATTGTTCCCTCGCCATCAAGCTTGGACATTTCCCCGGACGGCACTACCCTAGCCGTTGGCACTTCGTCTTCGCACATCTTATTCTTCGACACAGGTACGTTTGCCAAGACCAACGATGTTGTTTTCCCTGATTCCGCGCTTGGAATCACCGCGTTTGTCTATGCAGGCAACGGCAATGCTTTTGTCCGCGCTGCAGAGGGTCTTTCGACGGGAGGAGGAATAACTGCCTACTGGGACCACACCACAAATTCTTTTGGCAACGAATCGAACGCGATGGCTGCGAGGGGGCCTTATTCAACCACTGGACCGCTTGCTCGAAGCGGTGACTACTCCAAGATCATGCTCGGAGATGCCAGCAGCGGCGGTGGTGTTCAGATCGTTGACGGAAATACAGGCCAGGTCCTTCAGCAGCTGGGCTTTGGGGGCTACATTCTCGGTCTCGCTGCCAACAACAATGCCAGCCGATATGCGATCTGCGCTGAACCTGCGGGATTCGGTGGCTTTTTAATTATTTTGGATTCGTCTTTCAACGAGATTTATCAAGACCAATCGGGGTGCATCGGAGTCGCCTTCAGCACGGACGGAAGCACCCTCTATCGCGACGCTGCAGTCAATTCCGTCGCGACGACCCAAGCGATCGACATGGCAACGTTTTCTATCAAAAACACGACAAATAATTTCACCCAGCCCGGTGGCTACTCTACCCAATGGCAGGTTGCCGATTCCACTGGCATGGTGTACGGCCTGAACCCGAATATTCCTGGCGCTGCAGCCTTTATAGCCGTTGATACGACCGCTGCTTCGACTCCCCCGATTCCTCCCATAAGCGACCCTGTGCACATCCTCCGCGTAATTGACAATATCGGGTCCCCTCAGGGAGGGGACATGATCCGAATCTTATCCAAGGGGGTTGACACGGCTAGCTCAAGTTCCGTTTCCGTCACAATTGGCGGAGCCGCTGCCACCACTGTTTCCGTAAGCCAAGTGGGTGCGTTCCCGACTCTTCCAAATCTGCGATGGGTAACCGTCAAGACGCCGCCAGGCACTTCGGGTCGAGCAGATGTGACACTGACCGCGGGCGGAAAGTCCAACACGTTAAGCAAAGGCTTCCAATATGCGCGTACCGTTAAGCTATTTCCGTTTTCATCCAGCCCCAACTTCCTTCTCTACGACTCCGGTCGACAGAAGCTATATGCCGCTCACAAGGACCAAGTCGAGGTTATCGATCCCATTGCACAGCAAGTTCTGACTCCGCTAGTTCCCGCATCCGGAAAGCTGGCGAATTCGCAGTTTGCCGGCTTGTCCTTGTCTCCGGATGGAAACCGCCTTTACATCGCTGATGCCGGAGCGAATCTTGTACACGAACTCGACCTAACTCACCCGGGAACAGGCACGAGCGTGAATCCAACTACCGCCGTTGGATCCACGGTCACACTTACGCCAGCCCGCGTCTTCGAGACTTCCACCGGCACGATTGTCGCCTCGGACGTCGGCGGAAACTTGTTCACGCTGAATGGTGTGACGGGAAGCGGCAGTTGGCTCACCGATCAGTTCGGAAATAGAGTAAACGGAAATCCTTGGGCTTCCGCGAACAAAGGAAAGTACATTCTTGTAGGGCGTGCCGGGAACGGCTTGATTTCAAGCAACATTGGCTTATGGAATGCCAGTACATCCGAGTTCCTATTGTCCACAAATGAAACTCAATGGATAGTTGAAGCCGGTGCTGACGAAGATGGAACAGTTATCGCAGCGGGGGGGTCCACTCCAGGAGTCAGCGACTCGAACGCGGAAATCGCTGATTTCCAGCTGAACTCCGCCGGTTTCATTATGCAACACTTTGATGCGACGATGCCGACTGGCACGCCAAGCTTTTTCCTGCATCCGAGCGGGGCCCTGTTGTACAAGGCCGGATCAAGTGCCGTTGGAGGTTCGGTCGAAATTGACGATGTCAACCAGGCACAGTCAACTGCAAATGTTACTTTCCCGGAGCCCTTCGTTACTTCCTATTCGCCCTTCACCGACCACATGCTAACTACTGACGACACTGGCCGCTATCTATTCGGCGTCACCAACTCCGGAATTACGATGATGTTGTTGGACACCCTGCCTCTCTCTATCGGAAATGTTCAACCTCCATTCGTCCAATCGTCTGGTGGCCTGACGGTTACTGTGAGGGGAAGTGGCTTTGAGTCAGGGGCAGTAGCCAGCTTTGGCGGCGTGCAGGCGACCACCACATTCGTCGATGAGAATACCCTGACGGGAGTGCTCCCGACGCTTCCTGCGGGTTGGCAGGACGTGACGGTTTCAAACTCAAATGGAGACTCATATACGGCTCGAAGCCTTTTTCAGGTCCTGGCAGCGCAGCCGACTCCAGCGATTACAGGATTCTCTCCGTCCGCCGCAACTGTGAGTCTGAGCGAAAACCCCATACCAATCACCATTCTTGGCTCTGGCTTTGCTGATTACGACGCGGTCGAGATCAATGGGGAGCCAGTCGAGAGCGCTTTTGTCGACTCGACTAGCATTCAGGCGACCATACCCTACTGGCTTACAGGAAAGACGGGATCCGTACCGTTCACGGTCGTTTCCCCTTATACGGGGTCCTCGAATACCCTCAGCATTCCGCTGGTTAATCCTGTTCCCTCGATTGACTTCCTTTATCCCACCACCCTGGTCACGGGCAGCTCATCTGGGCAACTTGATGTCTACGGTAAGAACTTCGCGGCAGGGTCCGTTGTGCAGTGGAATGGTCAGAACCTGCCTACGAATGTGACTGGGGGCGCAACAGATACTGGAGATTCTCTGCTTGTCGCATCCGTACCCGGAAGTTTGCTCACAAACTCAGGCACAGCTTCAATCACGGTGTTCAATCCGCTGCCCGGAGGAGGTACTTCCGGCGCCTCCAATATGGATGTTTCTCCTGCTCATCCTCAGGTGTCCTTCCCCTCCAAAATTGACTTTGGAACTATTCTCCTTGGTACTCCTGCAGCCACGCTAACGGTTCAGCTTGCGAATATCGGTTCCGCGAACTACACAGCAAGCTCCATGGCAATAAGCGCGGGAGCATTTTCAATCCAAGGGAACAATTGCAACAACATCGGATTCACTTTCTCGCAGAACATCTGCATGATTCAGCTAAGCTTTTCGCCCACGGCGGCAGGCACAGGCAGCGCGACATTAACAATCACAGATAACACGGTTGGTAGTCCCCATGCTATTCCCGTTACGGGAATTGCGACCCAGACTCTGGTTCCCACCGTGACTCTGCTCTCCATAGATGCTCTTGGCCAGACGGTATCGGCGACCTTAAATGGAACGGCAACGGTTGGCGGCCCTAGTGTTCCTGCTGTCGCATGGATTGAATACGGAACTGACCCGTTGCTAGCTACGTTTTCTAAATCCTCGCAGTGGTCCTTCACAGGTGACGCTCCTTCGTTGTCCGGGTCTGTAACCGGCCTTTCCCCCGCAACCACCTATGCGGCTCGCCTTGCGGTTCAGACTGCCGGTGGAACCGGAAAGTCGAGTATCCAGAAGTTTGCGACCATGGCTGCCTGGCCCGAGGTGAACTTGGCGTTAGCTCCAGGCGCTTCAAATGTGGCAACGATTACCGCGGGACAAAACGCAACTTATCAGTTAGTCGCCTGGGACGGTGGAAACGGTTATACGGGCACCGCATCACTTTCTTGTTCGGGCGCACCCGTAGGAAGCACGTGCATGGTGGCACCGGCAACAGTCAACATCGGACTAAGCGGGGCGCCTTTTACCGTAACCGTCACCACAACTGGGAAATCCAGCGCCTTACTTAGATCCGTAGGGAACAGTCTGGCGTCGGTGGCAGGCCTCTGGCTCGTCATCGCGATCGTACCTTCCAAAAGACGCAGGCGCTTACCGCTTTGCGTGCTGGTGGGGGTTCTGGCATTGTCTACATATGGCTGTGGAGGCGGCAGTTCTAGCCCACCTCCACCGCCGCCGCCCCCCACGCCGTCAGGCACATTCTACGTAACCGTGTCAGCATCGTCGGGCAGCGCACAAAATAGCTATCTATTGACGCTAAATGTCCAGTAGCTGTGGTTGGCGTGTGCCAATTTCCCGGAGTTCATCGGGAGCTGGTCTTCTAGGGTCTGCTGCATGCGGCGCAGCTACCCGAGGGGGCGTGACCAAAAACCTGCGTTGCTCGTCGCCTGTAGTGATTGATTAGGCAAGCGAAAAACCATCGATTCCATTACCCACAAACAAGTGATTCTATTGAAAGAGCGCGGAAGAGGACAACCCAGGTCCTGATAGCACTTGATTCTCCTTCTTGATTTAGTTGTTGGCCTTTTGCATTTCCGTCTCGTTCCGA
>Ga0126378_10003129_pt1 | contig 12458 bp, 10 predicted proteins | sample PanSoiMetPlot_23_FD_92587 | JGI IMG/M metagenome (GOLD analysis project Ga0126378, IMG submission 92587) | Tropical forest soil microbial communities from Panama - MetaG Plot_23 | ecosystem: Environmental > Terrestrial > Soil > Tropical forest > Bulk soil | place: Panama | collected 2016-02-17
CAATGACCACGCGCATCACGATCCGCAAGCCGGACGACTGGCACCTGCATGTTCGCGACGGCGAAATGCTCAAGGCGGTGTTGCCGTTCACAGCGGAAAAATTCGGCCGCGCGATCCTGATGCCGAACCTGGTGCCGCCGGTGCGCACGACCGCCCACGGCAAGGCTTATCGGGAGCGCGTCGTGGCGGCGCTGCCGCCCGGCTCGAAGTTCAAGCCGCTGATCACTTGTTATCTGACCGACGATACCGATCCCGACGATGTCGAACGCGGGTTTCGTGACGGCCTGTTCGCCGCAGTGAAGCTTTATCCAGCCCATGCCACCACCAATTCTGCGTTCGGCGTCACCGACTATGCCAAGATCACCCGCGTGCTGAAGCGCATGGAAAAGATCGGCATGCCGTTTCTCATGCACGGTGAATATGTCGCACCGGATGTCGATATCTTCGACCGCGAGGCGGTCTTCATCGAGCGGCTCTTATCGAAGTGGATCAAGCAGTTTCCAGGCCTGCGCATGACGCTGGAGCATCTGTCATCCAAGGATGGTGTCGATTTTGTCGCTAGCACAACGCCGCAAGTGGGCGGCACGATCACGCCCTATCACATGATGCTGACGCGGACCGATTGGCTCGGTCATGGATTGAAGCCTTATATGTATGTAATGCCGGTGATCAAAACCGCGCGCGACCGCGTCGCTCTGCGCAAAGCCGCGACCTCGGGCAAGCCGTGCTACTTCCTCGGCACCGATTCCGCGCCACATCCTTACGCCAAGAAGGTCTCGGTCAACGGCATCCCGGGCATGTTCAATGCCCCGGTCGCGATTGAAACTTATGCGCAGGTATTCGAGGAGGAAGCCGCTCTCGATCGGCTGGAAACCTTTGCCTCGCTCAATGGCCCCAAGCACTACCGGATGCCGGCGAACGAGGAGACGATTACCTTGGAAAAGGTCGAATGGACCGCGCCGGAAGAGGTGAAGGTCGCCGGTCCCGACGAGCGCGCCTTGATCTTTCGCGGCGGCGAGACCATCGCCTGGAAGGTGGTCAGTTGATATCCTACGGGTCATTCCGGGGCGCCACGAAGTGGCGTCCCGGAATGAGCCGAGTATGGAAAAATAACCATGACGTGCTTTGCCGACAAAGCGGTCGTCGCCGAACTGACGGCCAAGATGCTGCTCGAGGTGGATGCCGTCCGCTTCATGGCCGACAAGCCTTTCATCTATACGTCAGGCTGGGCGAGCCCGGTCTATACCGACTGCCGACGGCTTATTTCCTTTCCACGCGTTCGCCAGCAGCTGATTGATTTTGGCGTGGCGACGCTGATGCGCGAGGTTGGCTTCGAACAATTCGACGGGGTCGCCGGCGGCGAGACGGCCGGAATTCCTTTCGCCGCTTGGATGGCGGATCGCCTGATGCTGCCGATGCAATATGTGCGCAAGAAGCCGAAGGGCTTTGGCCGCAATGCGCAGATCGAGGGCCATATCGAGCCCGGCGATCGCGTGCTCCTGGTCGAGGACATGACCACTGACGGCCGCAGCAAGGTGAATTTCTGCAAGGCGCTGCGCGAGGCCGGCGCAGTTGTCGAACACGTATTCGTGTTTTTCTTCTACGACATTTTTCCGGAGGGAAAGCAAATCCTGGGCGAGCTTGGCGTCACCCTGCATTCACTGGCAACGTGGTGGGACGTGCTCGAAGTGGCCAAGAAGAGCGGCGCTTTCGACAAGGGCAAGCTGCGGGAGGCCGAGAAATTCATGAAAGATCCCGCTGCCTGGTCCAAGGCGCATGGCGGCGTGTCGCAGGCGGCGGAGTAATCGCCCATGGCGAGGCAAACCGTGGCGACGCGAACCATGGCGGCGCAAACCGCAGACGTGATCGTCGTCGGCGCCGGCAATGCCGCATTTTGCGCCGCGCTCGCGGCACAGGAGCAGGGCGCCAAAGTGGTGATGCTCGAAGCGGCTCCTGAAGAGGAATCTGGCGGTAACAGCCGCTTCACCGCGGGCTCGATCAGGGTCGTCTATAACGGCGTCGACGACATCAGGACCCTCGTTCCTGATCTGACCCCCGCGGAAATCGAAACCACCGATTTCGGCACCTATACGGCCGATCAGTTCTTTGACGACATGGCGCGCGTGACGCAGCATCGTGCCGACCCGGACCTGGTCGAGCTTCTCGTCACCAAGAGCTTCGATTCGCTCAACTGGATGCGTAACAAGGGCGTGCGCCTCATTCCGATTTACGGTCGCCAGGCTTTCAAGATCGAGGGCAAGTTCAAGTTCTGGGGCGGATTGACTGTCGAATCGGTGGGCGGCGGACCGGGCCTGATCGCGATGCTGACGGAGTCGGCAAAGAAGCGCGGCATCGAAATTCGCTACGCGGCACGCGGCCTCGATCTATTGTTCGACGGCAACCGGATCGAAGGCATCCGCGCCCGGCATAATGGCGTCGTTATCGAGTTGCGCGCGCAATCCGTGGTGCTTGCCTGCGGTGGCTTTCAAGCCAATCCGGAATGGCGCACGCGCTATCTCGGTCCGGGCTGGGACCTCGCGAAGGTACGCGGCAGCCGCTACAACACCGGCGACGGCATCCGCATGGCGATTGAAGTCGGCGCGGCGCCGCGCGGCAACTGGTCCGGCTGCCATGCCGTGCAATGGGAAATGAACGCGCCGGAATTCGGCGACCTCGCGGTCGGCGACCAGTTTCAAAAACACTCCTATCCGTTCTCGATCATGATCAATGCGAACGGCAAGCGCTTCGTCGACGAAGGGGCTGACTTCCGCAATTACACCTATGCGAAATACGGTCGCGTGGTGTTGGAACAGCCGGGACAATTCGCCTGGCAGGTCTTCGATCAGAAAGTGAAGCATCTGCAACGCGACGAATACCGCATCCGCCAGATCACCAAGGTGACGGCGAACACGATCGAAGAATTCGCCGGCAAATTGGAAGGCGTCAACGCAGCCGAGTTCTTAAAGACAATCAAAGAATGGAACGTGGCCGTGCGCACCGATGTGCCGTTCAATCCGAACATCAAGGACGGCCGAGGCACGCAGGGGCTCGCCGTGAACAAAAGCAACTGGGCGAACACGATCGATGCGCCGCCGTTCGAAGGCTATGCCGTCACCTGCGGAATCACGTTCACATTCGGCGGTCTGCGCATCAATACCGATGCCGAAGTGCTCAACACCGATTATCAGCCGATCCGCGGACTTTACGCGGCCGGCGAACTGGTCGGCGGCCTGTTCTACTTCAACTATCCCGGCGGTTCCGGCCTGATGTCCGGCACGGTATTCGGCAGGATTGCCGGAGCCAGCGCCGGCCGCGCCGGCAAGAACTAAGCGGGCCTCGTCATGGATGCAAAACTTGCATCTGGCCTCAACCAATTGAGCGCCACCGAGATCGTATCGAAGATCGAGGCGGGCGATACGACGTGCGAGGCGGTGACACGCGATTGCCTGGCACGGATCGCCGCGCGCGAACCTGTCGTCAAAGCCTGGGTGAATTTCGATCCGGAATTGGCGCTCGCCCAAGCCCGCGCGCTCGACCGCGAACCGCGTCGCGGCGGTCTTCACGGCGTGCCCATCGGCGTCAAAGACGTCATCGACACGTTCGACATGCCGACCGAGATGGGTTCGCCGATCTATCGTCATTACCGGCCGGCTGCGGATGCCCCTTGTGTCGCGCTGCTGCGCCGCGCCGGTGCGGTCATCCTCGGGAAGACTGCGACGTGCGAACTTGCGGGCAGCGCGCCGAGCGCAACGACTAATCCGCATAACGCCGCGCACACGCCGGGCGGCTCATCCAGCGGGTCGGCGGCGGCAGTCGCCGATTTCATGGTTCCGGCTGCGCTCGGCACCCAGACCGGCGGTTCGGTGCTGCGGCCATCGTCGTTCTGCGGCGTGTTCGGCTATAAGCCGACCTACAACACTTTCAACAAAGCAGGGCTTAAGCCCGCCGCCGAAAGCATCGACACGATCGGATGGATCGCGCGCTCGATCGATGACCTGGCCCTGCTCACGGCCGTGCTGCGCATGGACGCACCGCGCCCCCTGAGCCGGCGCAGCTCAGCCCCGCGCGTCGGCCTCTGCCGCACTGAACTGTGGGATGGTGCGCAGCCGGAGACGAAGGCCGCTGTTGAAAACGCCGCCGCCGGCCTGGCCAAGGCCGGCGCGTTCGTGCGCGAGGTCAATTTGCCTGAAGCTTTTTCCGACATGCCGGCGCTCGCGCGCGGCACCATCAATTATTTCGAGCGCGCCGCCTGCATGGCTTTCGAATGGGATCACCATCGGACTGCGTTGTCGCCGCAGATGCGCCGCTACATCGAGAGCGGTCTTAAGACTTCGCGCGCGCACTATGTCGCAGCGTGGCGGCGCGTCGAGGAGTGCCGCGCGCTGTTACCGCAAGTGTTTGACGGCCTCGATGTACTGCTGGCGCCTTGCGTGCCGGGCGAAGCGCCGAAGGGGCTCGCCTCGACCGGGGACCCCAGCATGCAGGCAATGTGGACTGCGCTGCACACGCCGAGCATGACGCTGCCGACGCATCGCGGGCCGAACAATCTGCCGGTCGGGGTCCAGCTTGCCGCGCAGCGTTACGATGACGACAATTTGCTCGCCTGTGCGCGTTGGATTTGGGACCAACTTGGCGCTCCGGAACTCATTGGAGTCGATCGGGTGTAAATGCCGATGGCAGGGTTAAAGACCATAGGCAGCATGGCTGCTCAATCGCTTCTGGCGGCGGCCGCTTTTGTTGCAATCGGGCTGCCGCTGCGAGCCGAGACCATCGCGGATTTCTACAAGGGCCGCAGCGTGCCGCTGGTCATCGGCTTTAGCGTCGGCGGTGGCTATGACGCTTACGCGCGACTGTTGGCGCGCTACATCGGCAAGAACATTCCCGGTGAACCGTCGATCGTTCCGCAGCAAATGACCGGCGCGGGCAGCCTGCGCGCCGCCAATTACATTTTTTCCGTGGCGGCCAAAGATGGTTCGGTATTTGGCACGTTCTCGCGCAGCATGGGAATCGCGCCACTGCTCGGTCAAGCCGAGTTCGACAGCCGCAAGTTCAGCTGGCTCGGCAGTGTCACCGATGACAACACCACCTGCGTCACCTGGAAAACCTCGCCGATCAAGACCTGGGATGACTTTCTGAGTAAACCATCCAAATTCGGCGGCTTGGGCGCGGACGCCGATCCGGACATTTGGACGCTGCTCTATAAGAATGTGTTCGGCGCCAAGGTGCAGCTTGTGAGCGGCTACCCCGGCACCAACGACGTCGTCCTGGCCATGGAACGCGGCGAAGTCGATGGCCTGTGCGGCCTATCATGGAGCACGATCAAGACGCGGCATGCCGAATGGCTGGCGAACCATTCGGCGAACATCATCGTGCAGGCGGCTCTAAAAAAAGAACCCGAAATTGCCGATGTGCCGCTGGCGACCGATCTCGTGCGCGATCCGGAGCAGCTTAAGATCATGAGGCTCTTGCTCACCAGCCAAGCCATGGCGCGGCCCTTTGCGGCGCCGCCGGATATTCCCGCGGAGCGCAAAGCGGCACTGGTCGCGGCATTCGATGCCACCATGCGCGACGGTGATTTTGTCGCCGAGGCGCAAAAGCTCAGCTTCGACGTTCGTCCCGTCGGTGCGTCGACAATCGACGGCCTGCTTGCCGAAGTCTACGCCACGCCCAAGGACGTCCTCGCCAGGGCGGCAAAAGCCATATCGAGCACTGGCCAGTGAGCACGGTCGGAGCGCGCGTTCTACGCCTGGAGGACCGTGCGCTGGTGACGGGCCGCGGTCGTTTCGTCGACGACATCCCCACAATGGACGTCGCCGTCGCCGCTTTCGCGCGCAGCCCCCATCCCCATGCCTTGATCCGCGGCATTGATCTGAGCGAAGCGCGCGCCGTGCCGGGCGTTATCGCGATATACACGCTCGACGATCTTGCGCCGGTGCTCAAGCAGCGGCGTATGATGCGGGTGTCGAATTCCGGCACCAATCTCGCCCAGAGTTGGCCGTTCGCGCTCGCCGATGGTGAGGTCTCGTTTGTCGGCGAGCCGGTGGCAATCGTGATCGCCGAGAACCGCTATACCGCCGAAGACGCCGCGTCGCTGATTGAAGTCGATTACGAGGTATTGGCGCCGGCGCTCGACTGCCGCGCCGATCGAGCGCCGGCGGTGCGCTGCGAGCTCGGTTCGAACCGGGTGATTTCTTATAAGGTTGCCTACGGCGACATCGAAGCGGCTTTCGCCAAAGCGGCGCATGTATTGCGCGAAGACTTCTGGGTGCATCGCGGCGCTGGCCATTCCATCGAAGGTCGCGGCATTCTGGCCGAAATTCTCGATCGGGAGACGGTGGTTTGGGCCTCGACCCAGAAGCCGCATGATCTGCGGACCGCAATCGCCGACTATATCGCGCTGGATGAAAGCCGATTGCGCGTGGCGGTGCCCGATGTCGGCGGCGGTTTCGGGCCGAAGCTGTGCGTCTATCCGGAAGATGTCGCCGTCGTCGCCGCTGCAACGCTGCTGCGGCGCTCGATCAAATGGATCGAGGATCGGCGCGAACACTTCACCAATGCCGCGCAGGAGCGCGACCAGTACTGGCAGATCGAACTTGCTGCGGACGCCGAGGGACGCGTGCGCGGCCTGCGCGGCCGGCTCGCGCACGACATCGGCGCTTATGCATTGCACGACGTGAACATTCCCTACAATTCCGCAACCGCGCTCACCGGCCCCTATATCGTACCGGCGCTAGCGATGGACGTGATCGCGGCGCATACCAACAAGGCCCCGGTTTCGTCAGTGCGCGGCGCCGGCTATCCGCAGGCGGCGTTCGCCATGGAGCGCGTGATAGATCGCTTGGCGCAGAAGCTCGGGATCGATCGCGCCGAATTGCGCCGCCGCAATCTGATCCCGGCGGAGAAGATGCCGTATCTAAAGCCGCTGAAATCGCGCTCTGGCGAGCAGATGCAATATGACAGCGGTGATTATCCCGCCTGTCAGGCCGAACTGTTGCGTGTCGCACAGTGGCAGGACTTTCCGCGCCGCCAGGCGGCCGCGCGCGCCGAGGGTCGCTATATTGGCATCGGGCTTGCGCATGGCATGAAAGGCACTGGGCGCGGCCCGTTCGAATTCGGCAATGTGCGAATTTCGCCGACCGGCCAGATCACGGTTGCGACGGGTGCAGCGGCAATGGGCCAGGGGCTTTGCACCGCGCTCGCGCAGATTTGCGCCGATGCCTTCGGCGTGCGCGCGCAGGATGTCACTGTCATCGCCGGCGACACTGCTGCAGCGCCGCTCGGTCTCGGCGGCTTCGCCAGCCGGCAGACCGTCACCGCTGGCTCATCGGTGCAGATTGCCGCCGCGTCGGTTGCGGTAAAGGCACGCAAGCTTGCCAGTCATATCCTGGAAGCGGCTGAGGAAGATCTCGAACTCGCCGATGGCGAAGTCCGCGTTGTGGGCGCGCCGCAGCTTTCCGTCAAACTTGCCGAGTTGGCGCGCGTCCTTAGAGGTGCACCCGGCTATCCGTTTCCCAAGGACATCGACCCGGGCCTTGAGGCGAGCGCGACATTTCGTGTGGATCAGCTTGCCTATTCGAATGCCTGCCATGCCGTCGAGGTCGAAGTCGACATCGAGACCGGTGGCGTGAAGCTCTTGCGTTATGTCGCCATGCAGGACGCTGGCCGCCGCATCAATCCGATGATCGTGGAAGGCCAAGTTCATGGCGGGATCGCCCACGGCATCGGCAATGCAATTTTTGAATGGATGGGATATGACGAGGCCGGTCAGCCGATCACCACGACATTTGCCGATTATCTTTTGCCGACCGCGAGAGAAGTGCCCAGCTTGGAGACGCTCTACAAGGAATCGCCGTCGCCGAACAATCCGCTCGGCGTCAAAGGCGTCGGCGAAGTCGGCGTTATTCCCGCCGCTGCGGCCATTATATCGGCCGTGGAGGATGCGCTTTCGCCCTTCGATGTGCGCATCGCGCAGATGCCGATCACGCCCGCCAAGCTCGTCGAACTGCTCGGCAAGAGCCGGTCGACGGGTGCGACACGATAAGCTTTTGACGCGTTCCGTCCGCGAGAGCAAACTGGCTCCCGCTTGAGGAGAAAAAAATGACTCAATTAAGATGCGTGACGCATTTGTTGCTATGGGCAGCTGCATTGGCGTTATCGCTTGCCGCGCCCGCGTCCGCGCGCGCCGAGACGTTTCCATCACGGCCGATCCATTTGATTATGCCTTACGCACCCGGCGGCATTGTCGATTTCGCGGGCCGCGTCCTGGCGCAAAAGCTCGGCGAGGTTTTAGGACAGCCGGTCGTTGCCGAGAACCGCCCCGGCGCCGGCGGCATTGTCGGCGTCGAATATGTGGCGCGTTCGATGCCTGACGGCTACGACTTAGTCATCATGGATCCTGCGTACGTCATCAATCCGATCATGCAGAAGTCCATGCCTTACAACATTTTCAAGGATCTCGTGACGGTCTCGGTCGTCAACTCCTCGCCCGAGGTTCTGGTTGTTTCGCCGCAGCTCGGCGTCAAAACCTATGCGGAGCTAGTCGCCTACGGCAAGGCCAATCCCGGCAAGCTCAACTATGCCTCTGCCGGCGTCGGCACGACGCCGCATTTGGCCGCCGCGATGTGGGCTCAGCGCAGCGGTATTGATGCGGTGCATGTGCCGTATAAGGGTGTCGGCCCATCTTATGTCGATCTGATCGGCGGCAAAGTGCAGATGCTGTTTTCCAGCATTGCCGGCGCGCTGCCGTTCACCAGTAAAGGCAGCGTCACCGCGCTCGCAACGACCGGTACCGAGCGCTCGCCGGTCTATCCCGATCTTCCGACCGTCGCCGAAGCGGGCCTGCCGGGCTACGTCGTCGACCTCTGGCTCGGAGTCTATACACCGGCCAACGTACCGCCCGACGTGGTGGCGAAACTCAATGCCGGCATTGGCAAAGCGCTCAAGGACGAGCAACTGAAGGCCTCTTTCGCCACTTTCGGCCTGACCCCGCGCGGGACCACGCTCGCCGAAGGCGCCGCCTTCACCAAATCGGAATATGAGAAATGGAAGAAGGTGATCGACGACGGCCACATCACCCTGGACTGATCCAATACCGCGGCTCGCCTGCTCGGTTGATGGGCGCGATATTGCGATGAACGGTGCGTGGCAATGAATGCTTCCGCCAATCCGTGGCCGACGGAATTGCGTCTGCGCAAGGATCGTAAGACCTTAACCGTCGCCTTCGACGACGGCGAGACATTCGACCTTCCGGCCGAATATTTACGGGTATGCAGCCCGAGCGCGGAGGTTCAAGGTCACTCCCCGAGCGAGCGGCGAACCGTTGCCGGTAAAGAGAACGTGCAAATCCTGGAAGTTCATCCAATCGGCAATTATGCGGTGCGGCTGGTATTCGACGACATGCATTCGACCGGGATTTTCAGTTGGGACTATCTGTTCGAACTCGGTCGCAACCGCGAAGAAAATTGGGGGCGTTATCTCGCCGACCTCGCGGCGAAGAAACTGTCCCGCGCCCCGTCTGCGCGTTAAGCGGTGGCTTTGTTCCTCGCCGGACGGCAAGGCTGCGCAAGCAATGCCAAGAATACTCTTAAAGAAAACATTTACTATGCGCGACGGCCGGTGAGGCGAATGCATCCTGCCGCACCGCCCGTCAACCATCAGTCAACTTGGTAATGGCACCATCGCGGAAGTGTCGGGGTGGGGCATTGATGGGGCACCAACCGGCATAAGAACGGCCTTAGCCCTCTCCCTCGGGCTGAGGTCGTTCGCTTTTGCAGGCCGCATAACGGACCGGCTTGAGGCTCATCGCCTCAGTGCTGCCACTGCGATTTGAAATTTTTGCACCCATGGTTGATGGATCCTTGCTCGCGGCCTAGTTCGCCTCGATCGCCATTTCCCAGCACAAAGCCCGCGTTGCCGCCCGCTATCGACGTCCGAGTCATGCACTTGAAGACGGTGTGCAAAGCGGGGCTCAATTATTTGTTGACACTCGACGATGTGATCGGCTCGCGCGGCGGCATTCCGTTGATCGAGGGCGGCAGGATCATCGGAGCCTTCGGCTGTTCGGGCGGCACTGGTTCACAGGACGAGACCGTGTGCAGTGATGCGGCCAGTACGGTCAATAAGTAAGCAGCGCGCTTTCAATGATCCCGGGGGCGGCAGCAATGCCGCCCTCGTTGCGTCATAGAATCGGTTATGAAGTCTGCGGCTAAGGACCGAATATGCCGACCATGCACGCGCGCCAAAGACGGTTTTGTCTTTTTGCTGCCGCATTAGCTGGTTCGCTCGCAGGGCCGCCCAATTGCCCGGCCGTCGCGCAAGTCGTTCGGCCCGTTGTAACACCCACCTCGTCTGATGCCGCTGCGATGACGCCGGACGAGCGTCGTGCGCTGGAGGAATACAAGAGGGCTTGGCAAAACTATTCCGCAGCAGCGGGTGCGTACTGGAACTCGGTTGCCGAAAGGCGGCAATTGCGCAACGGCAAGCGAGCGCGTGGCGAGCGGCTTTCAGTGAATGACTACGTGCTCGCGCAGCCGCCCGTCTATACCGGCCCGCCAAACCCCCTCAAGCGTCCACCGCACCCGGTCTACGTGCCGGTTGTCGCAGATTTTCTTGCCGCGGCTCAGCGGGAATTCGGGTTTGCCCCGCGCTTGCCGCAGAGCGAGAGCGAGTTCAAGCGGGCTTATGCCAAAGTGGCACTCGCCGCAGGTCTGACCAGAGATCAGATCGTTCGAATCTATTCTTTCGAGGCGACTGGGAACGGCAGCTACGACCTTGAGGCCGGCCTTGAACGTAATAAGTATGCGCGCGCGATCACGACGGCGCTCGGTTACAATCAACTGTTGGCGACCAATTCGGTGGAAATTCTGGCCGAGAAGGGTGGCGAGTTCATCAAACACTTCGAGTTGGCAGCCGCCATACCGGCCGTGCCGCGAGGGGCGCTCGATGTCAAAATCGAAGTGTTGCGGAGAATGATCGCATTTACCCGCAGCGTTCCGGACGCCTGGAACCAGCACGAGATTCTGGCGAATACGGCGAAAGGATTGGGCGTGCACGCGCTCAATCTCGACCTCGACATAGGCCCGATGCTGCAAACCCAGAAGCTCGTGGATTCAGTTGTGTTCGCGCGCAAGAAGGGTTTTGCGAGGGTGCTCACCGCCGCCGAATTGGAAATGATGAATCTGACCGGCGACGGCAACGGTTTTGACATGGTGACCATGCCATTGCCGTGGCGCGACCAGGTCCCTACGGCGAACTTCTTCCGGCCGAGCGGCTATGCCGACAATCCGGTCGCGCAGCATAATAATGTCGTGGCCAAATTGATCGCGGCGACCGACGCGCGCATGAACGAAGAAATAAAGAAACCGGGCGCGCGGGAGCTTGCCGGCTTCTTGCAGTGATCGCGCGCCGGCGGCATTGCGATGCGTGGCTGGGCCGCTAGGATGCGCGCTCCACATGGGCTGGGGCTTATGAAGCGGCGCGATTTCATCGCATGGCTGACTGGCGCAGCGGCAGGTTTGCCGTCATTTTGGCCGCTCCTGGCCCGTGGCCAAGCGTTGCCGCCGTCAAGTCAGACCGTCGCGAATAATTCGGTCGGTCAAGTCGCCAGCGTAAACGGAAGCGCCATGGTGACGTGGGGCAATGCCGGCCGCGCTTCGTTCAAGGTCGCCGACGAGATCTACCTAAAGGACGTCGTGCAGACCGACCTCAGTTCTTCGCTTGGCATTACATTTGACGACCAAACGACGTTCAGCCTCTCGGCCAACACCCGCATCGTGATCGACGCATTCGTCTATAAAGAAGGCGGCGCCGGCAATAACGCTTTGTTCAATGTGGCGACCGGCACGGTGGCCGCATCGAGCTTTTCGACCGGCAAGGCGCTCGTCTTGGCGCGCTCACGCAGGGCGCCGGCGCCTTTTCCCTTCGCGTCGGTGCTGGCGATCGTCTCGCCGCCGTGCCTTTTCGGGTTCTTGCGCAAGAGGCGGCGCGCGATCGCGGCGTCTTGCAGCGCCTCAATGCCTCTCACAACATTGGGCGACCGATGGCGATTCAACGACAGCGACTGCGCGGACCCGGGCAGCCAGGCCGGAACAATCAACGCAATAATCAGCGCAATAATCAAGGTCCCCGTGGGGTGGCCAGCATTTGCGGCCCGGTCGCGCTGGCCCGCAGCCGCTCAATCGCCCACAACATCCGTCCGGTCAGCGTCCGCGGAAAAACATTTTCAACGAGCCGAAACGATAGTCGGAAAAGCTCGATCACTCAGCGAGGTTTCGCATGCGTGTATATCAATTGGCCAAAGGCGGGGCTGGCATTGAAGCCTTGGCGCAAGTCGAGCGCCCGGATCCCAAGCCGGCCTATCGGCAAGTCCTGGTGCGAGTCAGGGCCTGCTCGCTCAATTTTCGCGACTTCGCTATTGCGCGTGGCAGTTATCGCATGGCGGTGCGTGAAAATCTGATCCC
>Ga0126378_10003131_pt1 | contig 12456 bp, 13 predicted proteins | sample PanSoiMetPlot_23_FD_92587 | JGI IMG/M metagenome (GOLD analysis project Ga0126378, IMG submission 92587) | Tropical forest soil microbial communities from Panama - MetaG Plot_23 | ecosystem: Environmental > Terrestrial > Soil > Tropical forest > Bulk soil | place: Panama | collected 2016-02-17
AGCGCTGCCTTCGGGAGCCAGCATCTTCACCGCCGATGTTGCCGGAGAAAAAGTGAAGCCTGTGCAAGGTGCTGACGGCAACCGCGTCCCCTTGCTACGCGCGGGTTTTCGCCCGGCAGGCGCCTACACGGTCTCCTTTGTGTTTCTCCATTCCGGCTCGCCGTTCGCAAAAAAAGGCGACTCCGATTTGTCCCTTCCGAAAATGGATATCCCCATCAACGTGCTGGAGTGGGAAGTGTTCTTGCCCGAACAATACAAGGTGAAAGACTTCGGCGGCGACGCGCTATCCGCGTCGTTGTGGCCCTCGGCCTATCAGGTGGGTACCGGACCAGGCGGAGGTTATGGCGTAGCGTCGTCAGGTGGCATTGGCGCCCTTTATGGCGTTCCCCTGGCGGGCCGCGAGTTCTCGCAACTGATGACCCTCTCACAGGGGGTCGTCCGGCTCGGCAACGGCCAACTCGGCGGGGTAGTGATCGGTGCCTCAGGCGCTGTTATCGCCGCGGCGCGCATTGAGGTTCAGAATATCGCCACGCACGCTACGCGCTTCGCCAGGACGGGTTCGGACGGGCACTGGGGTGTTGACGGACTGGCTAGCGGCAGTTACCGGGTGAGCGTCGCGGCTACGGGATTTCTGACGACGACCTCCGTAATTTCCTACGACGCCGAAAATCCGGTGGGCTATCAGACCGCACTGAACTTAGGAGCCCTAAACCAAACGGTCGAAGTCACCGCGTCCGGTCCGGTCGTCGATACCGAGACGGCCCAAGTCTCCGCGAAAAAGGACAGGCACGCGAAGAACTTGCCTGCACCTCCTCCGCCGCCTCCGTCCGCTAACGTCTACAACCTGCAGCAGCGCGTCGCCGGCGTTCTTCCGGTCACTGTGGACATTCCGCGCAGCGGCACGTCGTATCGCTTCCTGCGGCCGCTCGTCCTCAACGAAGAGACGCGGCTCTCCTTCGCTTACAAATCAAAATGAGGAATGCCCTCACGAAGCCTTCTGGGGAGGAGCCACCACCGATCAGTGCGCATTGCGGAATTGCCACGAATCACACACTCAGGCGATTTCCGTAAGGAACCGTTTCTCCATACTCCAGGAACCTCCGCATAATCCGTAGGTACATCGCCCAGCAGTAGCACGACACGCGCCAGTGCTCGTTCTCCTCGGGCCATCCCGTGTGATAAAAGCGCACCCGTGTGGCGTTTTTGCCATCTGGCCGAAGTTCACAGCCCACCCGCGTGCCCATCCAGTCCTCGTGGGCTGTCGTCATCTCAAGCTCGAATGCGGAATCGGGCGTGTAGCGCGTTATCTTGCCTTTCCACGCGTGCTCCGGACCGAAATCGAGCATGTATTCCGCGCCTGGCTTCGGCTCCCCGGCAGAGGTTTTCGTCCACCATTGTGCCAGCCCCTGCGGGGTTGCCATGGCCTCGAAGACGCGCGCAGGCGGCACGTTGATGGTGAACTCCTGGATGATGTCCGGCATGGAATCCTCCTGTGCAAGTCCCAGCTGCGACGACCGCAAAAAAGAATCACTTTTCGGCAAACGTTTTGAGGAGTCGCAGCACACCCATCCAGCCGGAGCCATAGTCCTTGCGGGAAATCGGCTCGTTTTTCAGCGCGCTATGCGTTACTCGCACGCTCGTGCCTTTGGGGATGGCCGCGAGTTCCCAGCGAACCACCGTCGGCTGCGTGGGATGCTCATGCCAGTTCGCAATCCAGCTCCAGACCAGCAAACGCGGGGGAACATACTCCAGGATTTCGCCGTGCGCTTCGAATTCCTTCGCTTCGTTGCGGCGAAGCTGCTCGCCCACGGCGCCGTGGTCCGCACCCGGAGCAGGTCTCCAGCGAAAGCACCAGCGCCCGCCGGGATGTGCGTCCATTTCAAACTTCGCGATCTCCACGGAAGGCTCTTGCCCCCACCAGGCAAGGAGTTGTTTCGGGTCGGTGAGCGCGGCAAACACCCGCTCGGGCGGTGCTTCAATCTCCGTCTCGCAACTGACGGCATCCTGCTCGGGGCCCAAGCCGGTAGTGCTCACGTTCGCCTCCTACGTTCGTTTCTTTTCCTTGGCGTGCTCCGATTCCACGAAGGCCTTCAGCCCGGCCAGCTTCCCCTGCCAGAAAACGCGGTAGTCGGTGAGCCAGCGGTCCACTTCCTTCAGCGGTTCAGGATTGATGGTGTACAGTCTGTTGCGGCCCTGCCGGTGCTCGCGGACCAGGCGCGAGCGGCGCAGGCGGCGAAGGTGCTTGGAGATGGCCGGTCGCGAAACCGGAAAACTCGCGGCAATTTCTCCTGCCGAGCAACTGCCTCGGCGCAGGAGATCGAGCACCGCGCGGCGCGTAGGATCGGCGAGGGCCTGAAAGACGGAGTCGCGGGAACGCGTAACCATTTGGTTTCGCATATTGCGTAACCTTACGGCTACATACTGGTCTTTGTCAAGTGGGTTCTCTGCTCGCTGTCTGCGATCCGCGGCCAGGAACCCGGCGCGGGGTATTCCGGGTGCCGTTTTCTGTTACCGTAGTTTGCAGATCGGCATCTAATTTGTTTTTGGTGAAGGGCTTTCATGCAAACGGCGTCCGTCAAGTGGATTGGAGAACAAAAGTTCTTTGGCACCAGCCCCTCAGGGCACGCGGTGCCTTTCGATTCGGACCGCGAGTCCAACAAGGCCCCCGGCCCGATGGAGATGGTGCTTCTGGCCCTCGGCGCCTGCACGGCCACCGACGTGGTGCTAATCCTCGAAAAGAAGCGGCAAAAGCTGGAGGCCCTTGAAGTACTGTGCTCCGGAGAACGCGCCACGGAATCGCCCACCGTGTGGGTCAAGCTCGACGTCCTCTTCCGCGTAAGCGGTGCGGTCGACGAAGACGCCATGCGCCACGCCATGTCGTTGACCGAGGAAAAATATTGTTCTGTGGCGGCCATGCTGAAGAAGACCGCGCAGTTTACCTGGCGCTACGAAATCCTTCCGCCCGAACCGAAATAAATGGCGAACGCTTGTTTCCGGCAAAGCGCATCGCATACAATCGAAGATTCGTGCAGGACGCAAGGAATCCCCAAGGAGAATCATGCCTCGCCGCGTCGTCGCAAAAATTACGGGTGTAGCCGGTTACGTTCCGCCTCGCGTTTTAACCAACGCCGATCTCGAGAAAATGGTCGATACCAGCAACGAATGGATCATGGAACGTGTGGGCATCCGCGAACGCCACCTCGCCGACAACGGCGTGGCCGCGAGCGACCTGGCCGTGGAAGCTGTAAAACACCTGCTATGCAAGCACCCCTTCGATTTGCAGAGCGTCGACCTGATTGTCGTGGGCACGGTAACGCCGGACATGATGTACCCGTCCACTGCCTGCCTGGTGCAGGACAAGCTGGGAATCAAGGACACCTGGGGCTTCGACGTTTCGGCGGGATGCTCAGGATTTCTCTATTCGCTGAACATCGGTGCAAAGTTCATCGAGTCCGGTCAATACAAAAAAGTGCTAGTCATCGGGTCTGACAAGAACTCTGCGATGACCGACTTCACGGACCGAGCGGTGTGCATCATCTTTGGCGACGGCGCGGGCGCCGCGCTGCTGGAACCGGCCGAGGACAGTGAAGAAGGCATTATCGGCCACGTGGCGCAGGTTGAAGGCATGGGTGGGCAATATTTGTATATGCCCGGCGGAGGCAGCCTGCATCCGGCGTCGCACGAAACCGTGGACAAGAAGATGCACTACATTCATCAGGACGGCAAAAATGTTTTCAAGTATGCGGTGAAAAAAATGGCCGAGATGACCGAGCGCGTCCTGGAGAAAAACGGATTGACCGGCAAGGACGTGGACTGTTTCATCGCGCACCAGGCCAACCGCCGCATCATCACTGCCACCGCCGAACGCCTGGGGATGCCCCTCGAAAAAGTGATCATCAACATCGACCGCTTCGGCAATACCACCGCCGGCACGATTCCCCTCGCCATGCAGACGGCGCTCGAAGAGAAAAAAGTGAAGAAGGGCGACCTTGTCCTGCTGGCCGCGGTCGGCGCGGGCTTCACTTCCGGCGCCACCCTGGTCCGCTGGGCGTATTAGCCTCTCCACTTCACGGAAACTAGGAAAAGATCAGGCGGCAGGAAGCTCCAGTTTCGGCGTCCATGCCAACATGAGGAAGATGCCCAGGGTGTAGAAAATTGTGCACAAGTTCCAAGAAACCCCGATAAACCGCAATGCCAGGCCAAACAACACGATACTTTCAGAGCAGACGAGCGACACTACCACGCCTTGTCTCCAACGCCCTGCGGCCGCCCCATCGTCCGGATTCGCGCGCAACGCCTCGCTCGCCGGCTTGACGATGCGGGAGCGGTAAAACGCTGCGAGTCCCAAGGGTGGTAAGAGCGCCAGTCCGAGCGCTAAAGGGACGATGGAATCGGGGGGCTTGATCGATCGGCTGACCACCAGCAGCGGGACAATGATGTAGATGACTGCCGCCAGCAAGAAAGCCGCGTGTAGTACACGCGCAATCTGGAGGGCTTTCTGGGCAGCACTGCGATCGGCCATGGGCGTCTGCAAAGGAAAACAACGCGACTCATTCTTCTCTTAGGATAAGTCGTTAATCAAGCCGAAAGATAATCGTCGGTGAAAAACTAGAGCGAGCGGATGGAAGCGGCCTGCATCAGATTGGCCTGCAGGCGGCGCTCAATCTGCACCGCGGCAAAGCGCGCGCAGAGCAGGCGTTCCTTTTCGCCCCAGCTGGCGATCATCGGCGAGATCCCGCCGAACAGCGCTTCGGCGCGACGAATCATCTGGTAGTAGGCACGCACCAGGGTCAGGCCGCTTTTGCCTTCCTTCAATTCGGGAGTGAGCTGGTGCAGGCTGGCGAGTTTCTCGAAGTCGTTCCCGCACAGGCTCATCTCGTCCACCTGGGCGGCCTCCAGCACGCGGCTGGAAATCGGCAGGCTGGCGGTTCCCGTGAACACGGCGCGCCAGTAGTACAGGGCAAATTGCCCCATCGCCACAACCGCGATCGCAAGTAGCATAGCGGAGAACATCCCTCAGCCTCCGTGATGATTATGGCGGCAGAGGTTGTTTCCCCCAATAGCTCCGGGGTACTACTCGCCTAGCCAAAGCGGTTAGACGGGCTTAGGGCTTGCCTCATCAAGCCCTTCTATCTTATTCTCTATAAACAAGTTAGGAGAAACCCTCATGCCCCTTGGCTCAACTCGCCCTTGGCTGGCTCTTGGTACCTTGGCCTTGGCCGCTGCGGCCACCTTGTTCCCGCAACAGGCCGAAGAAGACCCCCAGACGGCGATCCGCATGCTTCTAGCCGCCCAACAGTCCGACTGGAACCGAGGCGATATTCCCGCATTCATGGCCGGCTACTGGAACTCTCCGGATTTGACTTTTGCCGGCAGCAAGGGATTCACGCGGGGATGGCAACCGGTGCTCGAGCGTTACGAGAAAACCTACTCCGGCAAGCAAGCCATGGGCACGCTGGATTTTTCCGAACTGGAAATCCGCCCTCTTGGTCCCGATGCCGCGCTGGTTCTTGGTCGATGGCATTTGCAGCGCCAACCCGGCGATGTGGGCGGCATCTTTACTCTTGTGCTGCGAAGATTTCCCGACGGCTGGCGCATTATCCACGACCACACTACCCAGAACCCACAGGAAGCGAACTAGGCGGCAACGATCGCAAACTGTAGGTTCTTGCGATGTTCGAATTTCGATCTATCCCGCTGTGAGTTCCGTCCAGGGAGTCTGCGCCGGAAACGGCGCTGCCTCGGCGACGGTGTTGTTGGTCATCAGCAGGTGAACGACATTGATATACCGCTCGCGCAACGCCGCCTCGCACCAGGCCATATAAAAATCCCACATGCGCTCGAAGGATTCCGGAAAGCCCAGGCTCTGCACGCGCGCGAGCTTTTGCCGGGATGATGCCCAGCAACGGCCACTGGCAGATCAAGGCCACGCACTACCAGAAGACCAGCAAAGACTGGCTGCGCAACATGGATGCGGCCAAGAAAACTCCGCTGCCGTTGCTGGCGGAAACCTACGGCGCGGGCCAAGCCAAACGCTGGTGGGTGCGTTGGCGCATCTTCCTTCTCGCCTGCGCGGAACTCTGGGGCTACCGCAACGGCACCGAATGGCTCGTCTCTCACTACTTGCTGGAAAAGACCCGGCTGAACACGCCAGTCTAGAGAATCTCCAGAATTTCTTCGTAGCGCTTGAAGGGCGGGATGAGGTACGCGCCTGCCATTTCCGTGCGCGCCCAAGCCAGCATTTCGCTGGCAACTGCAAAGCCGCGCTCACGCGCCGCGGCTCCGGCCGCCTCCATCGCTTGCAGCAGCGGCTCCGGAATCACGATGCCCGGCACTTCGTTATTGAGCCGCAATGCCTGCTTGTAGCTGTTGAGCGGCCAGATGCCGATCATCACCGGGATAGGCGGCTTGCTCCCGAATTTCTTCAAAAACGCGTGCCAGTGCGCGGGATCGAACAGGGGCTGGGTCATGGCGAAGTGTGCGCCGGCTTCAATCTTGGCTTGGAAGCGCGCAATCTCCGCATCGAGATCGTCCGCGACGGGATTCAACGCCACTCCAATCGTGAAATTCGTTTGGCCGCCGAGGGTTTTTCCGGCCCAGTCCGTTCCCTGATTCAGTCGATGCAGAATCTTCACCAGGCCGACGGAGTCCACTTCATACACGCCGCTGGTTTCCGGATAATCGCCGACCGACGGGGGATCGCCGGTGATGGCCAAAACGTTGCGCACGCCGCCGACAGTCCATGCGCCCAGCAGCATGGCCTGCAGGCCGATGATGTTCTGATCGCGCGTGGTGAGATGCGGCACGGTCTCCACGCCACGGGCTTCCAGCGCACCTGCTACGATTAGCGCGTCCATGCCGACGCGCGCCATCGCGCCGCTGTTGATGTCGATGGCATCCACTTTGCAAGAAGCCATCACGCGATCCACCTGCTCGAAGATGCGGTCGAGCGCAATGCCCTTCGGCGGATCGATTTCCACGCACACCGTGAATTCTTTCTTCTGCAAACGCTTCCAGAACTTGCTTTCCGGTTCCCGCTCGGGCGTCACGACTACGGGTTGCGCCGCAGCCACCACTGTGGCAGAAGGCTGCGTCTTCGCGGGCCGCAGCGATTTCACCGCCTCGGCCATTGCGCGGATATGCGCCGGCGTCGTGCCGCAGCATCCACCAAGCAAGCGCACGCCAATCTCGGCGGCTTCGCGTGCAAATTCCGCGAAATATTGCGGTGAAGATTTGGGATATACGATGCGGTCGCCCTCGCGTTTCGGAAAACCCGCGTTGGGCATTCCGCTGATGCAGACATCCGGCTGCGTGGCGAGTTCCTGAAGAATCGGCAGCAGCAATTGCGGCCCCAGCGTGCAGTTCGTGCCGATCACCTGCACATTTTTCTCTTTCAGCAGCGATGTGGCAAGAAAAGGTCGAACGTCGCCGAATGTAGTTCCCTCTTCCGAATAGGTCAGCTGCGCGATGATAGGCAGGCTTGAAAACGAACGAATGGCGTCAATCGCCAGCAGGATTTCCTCGATATAAGAAAACGTCTCCAGAATAAAAAGATCCACGCCCCGCTCTTCCAGCGCCAAAGCTTGCTCGTGAAAAATCTTCAGGATCTGTTCCGGCTCGGGATGCCGCGCCTGCACGCCGATTCCCAGTGGGCCCATCGAGCCGGCAATCAGCACTTCCCGCGCAGCCGCTTCGCGCGCCTCACGAGCGATTTTCACGCCTCGACTGTTGAGCCGCTGCACCTCGTCGGCTAGGCCCAGCGCCGCCAACTTGAAACGGTTGGCCCCAAACGTGTTGGTCTCAATGATCTGTGCACCGGCTTCAATGTATGCCTGGTGCACGCGGAAAACCGCTTCCGGTTCGGTGGCGTTCAACTCGTCGAAGCAGCGCACGGCGCCAACGGATTCGTGCAGCATCGAGCCCATGGCACCGTCCGCGATCAGAATAGAGTCCTTCAATCGATCCGTGAAGTCCTGGATTTTCACTTTGCTTTCCTGTGACCCGGGCTGCGCGCGGCGTAGAAGCGGCTAGCGCTTTTGTTCCATCAGGCCCGCGACGGTGCTCATCAAGTCGTACTTGGTGAGAATTTCAAACTTCGTTTCGCCGAGTTCCACGAACACAGCGGGATTTTCGTGGCTCAGAATATAGGTGACGCGTTCCACCGGCGACGAGCCTGGAATTCTGGGCAGCGGCTTGCTCATCACTTCGCGCACCACCAGCTTTCGCAGGTCCTTGCCTTGCAGAGCAAGATTCAAAATCTGGTCTTCATACACTGTCCCGATCGGCAGATTTTCTTCGAATACGGGAATCTGCGAAATGTCCTGCTCCTGCATCGTTTTGAGCGCATGGAACACCGTCTGATACGGCCGCGCGATCACCAGATCGCGCACCTTGCCGGATTGCCGTTTGGCGCTGACCACTTCGGCGGCGGTAATGGGAACCGCCGATTCCACATATCCGCGCTCGCGCATCCACTCGTCGTTATAAACCTTGCTCAGATACCGCATGCCAGTATCCGGCAGCAGCGTGACAATTAGATCGTCTTCTGAGAGATCCTTCGCCAGCTTCAGCGTCGCGCTCAGGCAGCCGCCGCCCGAACCGCCCGTGAAAATCCCTTCCTGCTTGGCCAGCCGCCTCGCCAGCACGAAGCATTCCTCATCGTTCACCTGGTAAACGTTGTCGAGAATATCCATGTGCATCGTGGTAGGGAAAAAGTCCTCGCCGATGCCCTCGACCACATAGGTACGCGCCTTCGCGATCCTCCCCGTCTTGTGGAAGTCGTAATACAGCGAGCCTTCGGGATCCACGCCGACAATCTTGATCTTGGGATTTTTCTCCTTAAGGTATTTGCCCACGCCGCTGATGGTGCCGCCCGTCCCCATGCCGCAGATGAAATGTGTGATTTTTCCTTCGGTGTCTTCCCAGATTTCCGGGCCGGTGGTCTTGTAGTGCGCCTCCGGGTTGCACGGATTGTCATACTGGTTCGGGTAAAACGAGTTGGGGATTTCGCGCGCCAGCTTTTTCGCCACGCTGTAATAGCTGCGGGGATCTTCCGGTTCAACCGCCGTGGGGCACACAATCACTTCGGCGCCCAGCGCCTTCAGCAAGTCCACTTTTTCCTTGGACTGCTTGTCCGTAGTGGTGAACACACACTTGTAACCGCGCACCGCCGCGACCAGAGCCAGCCCCATGCCCGTATTGCCAGACGTGCCTTCGATAATCGTGCCGCCTGGCTTCAGAAGACCTTTTTTCTCAGCCTCGTCAATCATGCTCAGGCCGATGCGGTCCTTCACCGACCCACCGGGGTTCAGCATCTCTGCCTTGATCCAGATTTGCGGCTTCAGTCCCTGGTTGATGCGGTTCAGGCGGATGAGCGGCACGCGGCCGATGGCGTCCAGAATATTGTTGCAGCGCATAGAGTCATCTCGCGGCACGCGGCGCAGTTCTCCGAATAGGCGGTGCCGTCCTTTAGAATTAGTTTAACATGCAGGAGCGGGGCCACTTCTTTTTCACACCCGCCGGAGGGGACTAAAATGCCACGCCAGAACATCGCCACGGGAACGCAATGGGAACCCATGGTCGGCTATTCCCGCGCCGTGCGCATCGGCAACCAGGTCTGTGTCTCGGGAACCGTAGCCTTTGGCCCGGACGGCAAAATTGTAGGCATCGGCGATTCCTACGCCCAAGCGGTGCAGATCCTGAAAAATATTGAGTCCGCTCTTGCCCGTGCTGGCGCCGGCATGAAAGATGTAATCCGCACGCGGATTTTCGTAACCAACATCGCGGAATGGGAGAAGATCGGCCGCGCGCACGGGGAGTTTTTCCGGGACATTCGCCCGGCCACCTCGATGGTGGAGGTCAGCAAGCTCATTTCTCCAGAAATCCTGCTGGAAATCGAAGCCGACGCGATTGTAGGAGGGTAATTTTTAGTTTGGGAGGGCGCCAATATTCTGCGCCCTCCTGCTTTCTTGTTACTTCTTTACTTCATTGTTTCTTTGCTTCGTTCTGCTACCACTTGACCTGAACCCGGTACTTCAGCACCGACTCGCCGTTGGCCTTCACCGGAACCTCGAATTGCGCCGCAAATGCCGCGGTCTTTGTGTACTTGTAGGTCGAGGAGATCATCTCCCAAGACCCCCCGATGGGTTCGTTCACCTGCACGGTGATGGGTGTGTCCTTGTGGTTGCGCAACTTGATTTCGAACTCCATTTCCCACACGCGGTCGGCAATTTTCTTGAAGTCCGTCTGCTTACGCTCGCTGATCAGGTCGAAGGCGTTGCCGATTTTCACGGTGACGAATTCGTCCTTCGGTGTGTGGTCGATGTGATCCTCGCCGATGAAAAGCAGGCCGCCCTTGGAATCCTTCTGGTAGACGCGCAGGTTGCCCGCGGGCAGTGGAATGCCAAGTCCGGCCTTCTCTTCATTTTTGAATTTGTAGAAGACCTGCACCGGATCCTTCAGCGGTGAACCGGGGTTCTGCGCGTTGCGATAATAAAAATTCTGCCCATTCACCACGAACAGCTTTTCGACCGGCACACCGGTGCCCGCAAGCAGGCTGATCTGCTTGGTCTCCTTGTCTTCTACGGAAGTGCGGCGTCCCAGCGAATACAGATGATACTCGCTGAAGTTCTCCTGCTGGAACTGCGCAGCGGCTTTGGTGGCCAGACCCGTGACCGTCATGTCCGCCGCGCGATAGCGCCCAGCTTCCGCAATGCGGTTCAAATCGCCGGCGACCAGTTGCAGCTTGGCGTTGTGAAATGCGGTGCCGCTGTTGTTCACCACGGTCACCCAGCCGTCGAGGTCGGCGGCTTTGTCGTCGCGCGCGACTGTCAACACATAGTCCGCGTTCCAGGAGAGATTGCTGGCCAGATACGATGACTCGATTTTCTGCTTCGCCGCGCCGGAGTTTTCCAGTGACATCAGCAGGGTGGGCCGGTCGTAAAGATTCGCCGGCACTTCGGGAAAGCGGTAGCCTTCGCCATAAAGGCCAGTGACGATGTCGTTACCGATCTTCCATACCGGGCCGTTGTTGTTGGCCAGCAGCGTTGCCTTGATCTCTTCCCGTTTGGTGGTGCCGCTATCCATGTAGCTACGCACCAGCGTCACTTCCTTGCCCACGTATTTGTTCAGCAGCTTGGTTGGCTCCAGCAGGTCGTATTCATAGTTCTGCTCGACGACGGCAAGCTTGTCCGGTTCGGTGAGCGAGCGGAAATGCACGGTGGCTGGATTCACGGTGGCGGCAATGTCCATGAATTTCAGGCGGAAATTACCGCGAGGGAGCTGCAATTCGCGTACGTCGCGGACCAGCGCGATGTTGGAGTTGTACACCGTCACCGCCAGGTCCGTCTGGTCGTTTAGCGACGTGGACTGATCGCCCACCGTGCTGCGGCCGGATTCCTTTTCTTGAGCCTCATTCTTTTTCCCGGCGTGGAACTCCGGTACAAACGCCGCCGCTCCGGCCAATGCGATGGCCGCGGTAGCCACCGCCCAGCGCGAAGCCGCCTTCCTGGGAAATCGTGGAATGGTCATCGTTCTTCACCTCGTCGAAAATTTGCCCTCCTGGTTAGAACGCTGCAGGCGGAATTTCTTGCAGGATGGGTCAGGGAGCGGTCTGCTTCCAACTGGCCCCACCGTCGCTGGTTCCGAAGCTCTGCTTGCGCTCGGCATCCCAAATGGACGCGTGCTTCGCATCGGTCGCGCGAACTCCTCCCAGGTCTCCGCTAATCGGCGTCGTCAATGCCTCCCAATGGGTGCCGCGGTCGGTGGTCCGAACCAACGTTCCTGCTTTTCCGGCAATCCAGCAGACCTTAGAGGAAGGCGCCGAGCCGGCGGTCAGCTCGACGTCCACCCCGACATTCACCAATTTCCACGTTTTTCCGCCGTCGGTAGTAAGTTCCAAAGTTCCGCCGGGGCCCAGCCTCCACCAGACTCGATGATCCGGCGTGAGGATAACCGCTGGCAACGGTGCCAAGGCGCTCAACGAAGTGACGTTCCTGCCGTTCAAACCTTGCTTCATCATCATCGCGCTGGTGGCGGTGTCCAGATCGTTGGCGGCTTGCTGCTTGGTGGGAGTCTTCTGTTTGGTGCGCGCCTCTGATTTCGATTCAACGGCACCTGTTCCGCTAGCCATCCCGGTGCCCGCTGCGCCACCGACAGCCCCACCTGTGACACGATCGGTTGCCTTGCCGGAAGGTTCGCGAGCGGCGGGAAGCGCCCCGGCGGAGACCTCTACACTTTCCGTGGTCGAAATAGGTGCTTTGGGCTGTTGCAAACCACGCGCTGGAGGCGGAGGCGGCGCAGGAGCAATTTTGTCGTTGTAGGCAGGCGCGTTCGCCGCTCGGCCGCCAGCTTCCTTCTTCGACTCCTCTGCGTCCTTTGCATGGGCTTGTGGCTTGGCTGTCGAGACTTGGGGGCTCACTAACTGCGATGCGCCAGAGTTTTCCGCCCGTCCGCGGC
>Ga0126378_10003132_pt1 | contig 12456 bp, 9 predicted proteins | sample PanSoiMetPlot_23_FD_92587 | JGI IMG/M metagenome (GOLD analysis project Ga0126378, IMG submission 92587) | Tropical forest soil microbial communities from Panama - MetaG Plot_23 | ecosystem: Environmental > Terrestrial > Soil > Tropical forest > Bulk soil | place: Panama | collected 2016-02-17
AAGGAGCTCATGAACCAGATCATGCCCAAGAAGACCCGCAGCCGTAAGGTCAAGATTCCCGAGGCGCTGGAACTCCTGACCCAGGAAGAAGCCGCGCGCCTGGTGGACATGGAGTCGGTCGCGTCCGACGCGATTCATCGCGCCGAGCAATCGGGCATCGTGTTCATCGATGAGATAGACAAAATCGCGGGACGGGAGGCAAGCCGGGGTCCCGACGTCTCGCGCGAAGGCGTGCAGCGCGACCTGCTCCCGATTGTCGAAGGCTCGACCGTAAACACCAAATACGGCGCGGTTCGTACCGACCACATCCTGTTCGTTGCCTCGGGCGCGTTTCACACCTCCAAGCCTTCCGATCTGATCCCGGAGTTTCAGGGACGCTTTCCCATCCGCGTCGAGCTGGGAGCGCTGACTCGCGACGATTTCGTTCGCATCCTGACCGAGCCTGAGAACGCGCTGACCAAGCAATACGTCGCCCTGATGGCGACCGAGGGCGTCAAGCTGACCTTCACCGAGGACGCGGTAGGCGCGCTCGCGGAGATCGCTGCGCAGGTGAACTCGCGCAGCGAAAACATCGGCGCGCGCCGCCTGCACACGGTGCTCGAGCGCGTGCTCGATGAGCTTTCCTTCGATGCCCCCGAGCGTAGCGAGCGCGCGGTGGTGATCGACGCCGCCTACGTCCATCGCTATCTTGACCCGATCGTCAAGGATGAAGACCTGTCGCGTTTTATCCTTTAAAAACAATCGGCGCCGCGCGGTCCGAGTTCACACGCTGGTAATTGCGCCGCGCCGGTAAGCCTGTTTTGATGGCCGCGTGAGCGCATCCGCGGCTGGAGGAGACGTGAAAGATCTCATTCAACGAGCCGAGGTTCTGATCGAAGCGCTGCCCTACATCCGGCGCTTTCGCGGCAAGACCATCGTCATCAAGTATGGCGGCCATGCCATGCTGAGCGAGGATCTGCGCCTCAGCTTCGCCGAAGACGTTGTGCTGCTCGATCTGGTCGGCATGAACCCGGTGATCGTGCATGGCGGGGGCCCGCAGATCACCGAGCTTATCGGTAAGCTCGGGCTCAAGTCGAAGTTTGTGCGCGGTATGCGGGTCACCGACGAGGCGACCATGGAAGCGGCCGAGATGGTCCTGCAGCGCATCAACAAGGACATCGTGGCGATGATCTCGCGGCACGGTGGCCGCGCGGTCGGTCTCTCGGGCAAGGACGGCGACCTGATCGTCTCACGCAAGATGCGAGTGGTGGTACGCGACGACAACGGCCGCAAGAGCACCCTGGATATCGGCCTGGTCGGCGAAGTGGACGCGATAAACCCGGACGTTATCACCACGTTGGAGGCCGCGAATTTCATTCCGGTCATCGCACCGACCGGGGTCGGCCGTGACGGGCAGACCTACAACATCAACGCGGACGTGGCCGCGGGTGAAATCGCCGCAGCGCTCAAGGCCGAAAAACTCATTCTGCTCAGCGACGTCGAGGGAGTGAAAGACCGCGAGGGGCGCTTGATCTCGACGCTCGATGCCGCTGAAGCGCGCAGAATGATCGCGCGCGACGTGATTCACGAGGGCATGATTCCCAAGGTGGAATGCTGTATTGATGCGCTCCAAAAGGGCGTCGCCAAAACCCACATTATCGACGGCCGCGTGCGGCACGCCGTACTGCTCGAGATCTTCACCCGGCTCGGGGTGGGCACCGAAGTGGTGCGGCGCCGTGCCCGCGTGTCCGATCTTGCACCACGACGCCGGAGAAGGCCTGAGAGGGCGCACGCCGATGAACAACGCTGAAATCGTCGATCTGACGCATCGCAACCTGGTCGATATCTATGGCTGTCTGCCGATTGCCCTGGCCCGCGGTCAGGGTTCCTGGCTCGAAGATGCCGACGGCAATCGTTACCTCGATTTCTTCTGCGGTCTGGCGGTTACCAACCTGGGCCATTCGCACCCGCGCCTGGTCCGCGCGGTCCGCGAGCAGGCCGAGCGTCTCATGCATGTGTCCAACATCTTCCACACCGAGCCAACTGCGCGCCTGGCCGCGTACCTCGCGTCGCGCTTCGGCGACGGTCGCGTATTCTTCGGTAATTCCGGCGCGGAGGCCAACGAGGCGGCAATCAAGCTGGCGCGGCGCTGGGGTCACAAGGACGGCGGGGGACGGTATGAAATCGTCGCGACCCTCGGCTCATTTCACGGGCGCACGCTCGCCACTTTGAGCGCCACCGGCCAGGAGAAATATCACCAGGGTTTTCAGCCCCTGGTGCCCGGCTTCCGGATGGCGCCCTTCGATGACCTCGCGGCGCTCGAGCGGTCCGTGGGCGACAATACCGTCGCCGTGATGATCGAGCCCATTCAGGGCGAAGGCGGCGTGGTCGTTCCACAAGCGGACTACCTGAAGCGGGTGCGGGAGTTCTGCGATCGCAACCACCTCCTGATGATTCTCGACGAGATCCAGGTCGGGGTCGGCCGGACCGGCAGGTTTTTTGGGTACGAACATACCGGTGTCACGCCGGATATCGTCACCCTCGCCAAGGCGCTCGGCGGCGGGCTGCCGCTCGGCGCGATGATCGCCAGGAGCGATGTGGCCGCGAGCCTGACTCCTGGAAGTCATGGGACTACGTTCGGCGGTAATCCCGTGTCGTGCGCGGCCGGACTTGCGATGGTCGAGGCGATCGACGAGGAGCGGGTGCTCGAGAACGTGGCCCGGGTGGGCGGAGCGATGCTGGACCGCCTGCGCGAGATAGCGAAGACCTGCGAGAGGATCACGGAGGTGCGCGGGTTGGGAATGATCATCGGGGTGGTGCTCAAGCACGATGCGCGCCCGGTCGTCGACGCGTGCCTCAAGGAGCGGTTGCTGGTCAATGGGACCGCGGGCAACGTGCTCAGGTTGCTGCCCCCGCTGAATCTCTCGCGTGCCGACGCGGAGCGGGGGCTCGCGATCGTGGAACGTGCCTTGCGCACTGCACCGGTGCCCTCATGAGTGCGATGGCAGCGCAGCGTAAACGGGTTGCCGAGGGGCAGGGCGGTGCAGAGCTGAGCGCCAAACGCGATTTTGTGGACATGAGTTCGCTGACTGAGGGCGAGCTCAGCGGGCTTTTGGCGCTGGCGGCGCGGTTCAAGGCCGAACTCAAATCCGGCATCGAGCATCCCTACCTGCGCGGCCGCACGCTCGCCATGATCTTCCAGAAACCCTCGCTGCGCACCCGGATCAGCTTCGAAACCGGCATGGCGCAACTTGGCGGCCATGCGATTTACCTGGCCCCGAACGATATCGGGATCGGCGAACGCGAATCGGCCAAAGACGTGGCGCGAAATCTGTCGCGCTGGGTGGACCTGATCATGATTCGCACCTTTTCCCACGGCACCTGCCTGGAGCTGGCGCGCGAGGCCTCGGTGCCGGTCATCAACGCGCTCACTGATTTGCTGCATCCCTGCCAGTTACTCGCGGACCTGCAGGCGCTCCAGGAGCATTTCGGGCGCGATCTCAGAAAGTTGCGCATCGCGTTCGTGGGTGACGGCTTTAACCTTGCGCAGAGCTGGATCGAGGCGGCGTCGCTGATCGGCTTTGAGCTGCGGCTTGGCGTTCCGCAGGGCTACGAGCCCGAGAAAAACTACCTGGCCCGCTTTCGGCGCGAGGAACACGGGGTTCTTACCCATGATCCCATCGAAGCGGTCAAGGATGCCGACGTGATCTACACCGACACCTGGACGTCGATGGGCCAGGAGAAGGAAGCCGCCAGGCGCCGGCGCGACTTTCGCGACTTTCAGGTCAATGACGCTCTGCTGGCGCACGCCGCGCGCCACGCGCTGGTCATGCATTGCCTGCCCGCGCATCGCGGCGAGGAAATAACCGATGCGGTGCTCGATGGGCCGCGCTCGATCGTTCTGGACCAGGCCGAAAACCGGCTGCACGCGCAGAAAGCGGTCATGGTGTGGCTTAAGCGGCCCGAGATTCTGGAGCACGCCGCGCTGACGCACGGCGGGTAACGGAAACTACGACGGTGGCAAGCGAAAATATCAAAAAAGTGGTGCTCGCCTATTCGGGAGGACTCGATACCTCGGTCATCCTGCGCTGGCTCAAGGATCGCTTCGCGTGTGAGGTCATCGCGTATTGTGCCGATGTGGGCCAGGCGGAGGAGACCGCGGGGCTTGAGCAAAAGGCGCTCGGCACGGGAGCGAGCAAGTTCATACTTGCTGATCTACGCGAGGAATTCGCCGGCGATTTCGTGTTTCCGATGATGCGGGCGAACGCGGTGTATGAAGGCTACTACCTGCTGGGTACTTCGATTGCCCGACCGGTCATCGCCAAGAAACAGGCCGAGATCGCGCGCGCCGAGGGTGCGGATGCGGTCGCGCACGGCGCGACCGGCAAAGGTAACGACCAGGTTCGCTATGAACTGAGCCTTGCGCGACTGGCGCCCGAACTTAAGATCATCGCGCCGTGGCGACGTGCCGATTGGACCTTTCAGGGGCGCGCCGACATGATCGCCTACGCCGATGAGAAGAAGATTCCAATAACCGCCAGCAAGGAGAAGCCCTATTCGATGGATCGGAACCTGGTTCACGTGAGCTACGAGGGCGGAATCCTCGAAGACCCCTGGCGCGAGCCGTACAACGACATGTTCCAGCTGACCGTGTCTCCCGAGGATGCGCCGAGCCGGCCCGAACACGTCGAAATCGAATACCTTGCGGGTAACCCGGTCGCGATAAATGGCGAGGCCCTGTCGCCGGCGAAAATAATCGAACGCGCGAACGAAATCGGCGGCCGCCACGGCATCGGGCGGGTGGACATGGTCGAGAACCGCTATGTTGGGATAAAATCGCGCGGGGTGTACGAAACTCCTGGAGTCACGCTACTGACGCATGGGCATCGCGCGGTCGAGCAACTGACGCTCGATCGCGAGGTGCTGCATTTACGCGATTCATTGATTCCGCGCTACGCTGAGATGGTGTACTACGGGTACTGGTTCGCGCCGGAGCGCGAGGCGGTGCAGGCGCTGATCGATGAAGCGCAACGCGATGTGACCGGCACCGCGCGGCTCAAGCTGTACAAGGGCGCGGCCACCATCGCGGGCCGCAAATCGCCGAATTCGCTGTACGATCCGGCGATGGCGAGTTTCGAAGAGGCCGGCGGTTACCAGCAATCCGACGCCGAGGGATTCATCCGCCTGGCCGGCACTCGGCTGCGCGCGCTGGCCCGGGCCCGCGCGGCCGCCCGCAAGACAACCGGGGGGAACTGAGGTTTGGGAAAGGTTATTCAATTCCGGCCGCCACACAAGGCGCCCAAGCTGGTTCCGCGTGTCCGCGCCGGTCACTGCCCACGCTGCGGGCACAAGTTCGATGTACACATCACCCATCCGGACGGCACCACGAGCTGCGCCGCCCGCGGATGTCTCTGTCGCACGCGCCACTCCGAATGAGGCGTTTGCCATTCCTTCCCGCTAGCAGTGCTCGACCTTTCAAGAAGGGACGGTACTGCCGCACGGTCAGCTGGGGAACCCGCGGCCTTGCGATACAGGCAGGCACCACCCGTCATGGGGCGGCGATGACACGACTGCTTGGTTCGCTTCCCGGGCAACCGGTGGAAGCAGCGGGGGCGAGTGCGTGAAAGTCAAGTCACCAGGTCGCTCCAATTTAATTCGCGGCCGGTTCGCGCACGGTCGTTTGCCGGAAGTCGAGGCCTTCACCGCGTCGCTGCCGTTCGACCGTCGCCTCTATCGCCACGACGTCCTCGGTTCGATCGCCCATGCCCGCATGTTGGCGCGCGTCGGCCTGATCCGCAGCTCCGAGGCGCGCGCGATCGAGCGCGGTCTTGGCCAGATCGAGCAGGAAATCGAATCCGGGAAGTTTCGCTTTGTCACCTCCGACGAAGACATCCACCTCGCTATCGAGCGGCGCCTCATCACGAAAATCGGAGAGGCCGGGCGCAAGCTTCATACCGCGCGCTCGCGCAACGATCAGGTCGCGCTCGACCTGCGTCTCTATCTGCGCGACGAAATCCAAAACGTCGATGAACTGATCCGGGTCCTGCGCGCATCGCTGATTCGGGTCGCGCGGCGCAACCTCGACACCACCATGCCCGGGTATACGCATCTGCAGCGCGCGCAGCCGGTTTCGCTGGCGCATCATGTGCTGGCCTACGTCGAAATGCTGGAGCGCGACCGCGAGCGCTTTGCCCAGGCGCTGGCACGCACCAACGTGATGCCGCTGGGGGCGGGCGCGCTGGCTGCCACCACTCTCCCGATCGATCGGAAGATGGTCGCACGTGACCTGGGCTTCAAGCAGCTCGCGCACAACAGCATGGACGCGGTCTCCGATCGCGACTTCGCGGTCGATTTTCTCTCGGCCGCCGCGCTCCTCGCGGTCCACCTCTCGCGGATGAGCGAGGAGCTTATTCTGTGGACCTCTTCCGAATTCGGCTTCGCGGTGCTGCCCGACGAATTCTCGACCGGCAGCTCGATGATGCCGCAGAAGAAGAACCCGGACCTCGCGGAACTCATTCGCGGCAAGACCGGCCGCGTCATCGGCGATCTGATGGCGATGCTCACCACCCTCAAGGGCCTTCCGCTCGCCTATAACTCCGATTTGCAGGAGGACAAGGAGCGGGTCTTCGATGCCCTCGACACCATCAAGCCGGCACTCGACCTGATGGCGAAGTTGTGGACCGCACTGCGCTTCGATCGCGCAGCAATGCGCCGGGCCGCGGGTGGATTTGCCCTTGCGACCGATCTCGCCGAATACCTGGTCGCGCGGGGCGTACCCTTTCGTAAAGCGCACGAGATCATCGGCGCGCTGGTGCGGGAAACCGCCGACTCCGGGGGCACGCTCGAGGATCTAAGCCTGGCTCAGCTGCGGCGCTATTCGCACGCGTTTGCGGCCGATGCCCTGAGCGTCTTGGATGCGGACCATTCGGTCGCACGCCGAACCGTGACCGGCGGGCCCGCCCCGCGGACCATTCAGAAACGGATCAAAGAGCTCGATCGATGACGTGCCGCTTCGCCATCGGGGCCGTGCTCGCGCTCCTCGCATTCGCGGCCGCGGCGGCGTGGGTCGGATGCGGGGTGAAATCTCCACCGGTCCCGCCGCAGGCCGCGCGGCCCCAGCGCATACTCGATCTCCGCGCGGCGTCGGTCGAGAACGGGGTGAAACTGAGCTGGGGCAGGCCAACCACCTTTGAGGCGGGCGGTAAGATGCGCAACCTTGGATACTTTGCGATCATGCGCTCCGACAGGCAGGGCTTTTTTCGCAACGTCGGTGAGGTGCCGGTAACCGACCAGCGACGCTTTCAGCAACAGCAGATGTTCGCCTTCACCGATCACGACACGACGATCGGTCACTCCTACACGTATCAGGTCATCTCCTTCACACAGGACAACTACAAAAGCGCTCCTTCCAACCCGGTCGAGATCGAGCGCACGGTTCCGCGTCCTCCTCCAAACCCCGAGACTTTCGTCCTCCCCACGCCGACCCCGCTGCCGCTTCCTTAGGCCCGGAAATCGGTCTGCCCGCGGCGCCCGTTTATTCATTCTCGCCGCCTGTGATAAAAACCACTTTCACACCGGGCATCCGCTCAAGGCCGCGTCGGGCATGAACTATTTCGAATACAAGCACGATCAACTCCATGCCGAGGACATTCCGATAGCCGAGCTGGCCAGCCGCTTCGGCACACCCTTCTACGTGTACAGCGCACGCACGCTCAAGCGCCATTTTCGGGTATTCGACGAAGCTTTCTCTGGCACCGATCATCTGACTTGTTTCGCCATGAAGGCGCTCTCGAACCTAAGCATCCTGAAGCTGTTCGCTTCGATAGGTGCCGGGTTCGACATCGTCTCGGTTGGCGAGTTGATGCGCTGTCTGCATGTCGGAGCGGACCCCGGAAAAATCGTGTTCTCCGGGGTCGGCAAGACCGACGAAGAAATCGAGGCCGCCCTCAAGGCCCGCATCCTGATGATTAACGTCGAGTCGCGGCCGGAACTGCATCACATCAGCGAAGTCGCCGGAGGCATGAAGTGTCGCGCACCGGTGAGCCTGCGCGTCAATCCCGACCTCGATCCGGGGACCCATCCGCACATCTCGACCGGCCATCGTGACAGCAAGTTTGGCGTACCGCTGGCGCAGGTACACGAGTACTACGCGGAAGCGCGCGGGCTCCCGAACCTCGAACTGGTGGGCCTGAGCACGCATATCGGCTCGCAGATCACCGACACGGCACCGTTCAACGAGGCAGCCGAAAAGGTGAAGGCAATCGTGGGTGGATTGCGCTCGGCCGGGGTGGCGCTCAAGTACCTCGATCTCGGCGGCGGCCTGGGGATTCCCTACCAGGAAGAGCCGCCCGCCCCCGCCGAATACGCCCGGGTGCTGCTCAAGCCGGTCCGAGATCTGGGACTCAAGATAATCACCGAACCCGGCCGGGTGATTGTGGGCAACGCCGGCATCTTTGTGACCCGGGTCCTGTATGTCAAAGAAACCGACGTGAAGCGCTTCATCGTGATCGATGGAGCGATGAACGACCTGATTCGGCCGGTGCTGTACGAGGCTTATCACGAGATTCGGCCGGTCGATCGTCGCAATCCGGGCAAACCGGTGGTTGCCGACGTGGTCGGACCGGTGTGCGAAAGCGGCGATTTCCTGGCGCGCGAGCGGGAGCTGCCGGAGCCGAAATCCGGGGACCTGCTGGCAGTGATGAGCGCCGGTGCCTACGGCTTTGTGATGGCATCGAACTACAACAGCCGTCCGCGCGCCGCAGAGATCCTGGTCGATGACACCGACGCGCACCTGATTCGCGAGCGCGACAGTTTCGAGGATCTCATCCGCGGCGAGAAGATCATCGAGTTGCGGAGCCGGTGAGGGTGACCATGGCGTCGCTCGAATTCACCAAGATGCACGGCTGCGGCAACGACTACATTTATATTGTTGCGCTCCGGGCGCGTCCCGCCGACCCGGCCGCGCTGTCCCGGCGCCTTTCCGATCGCCACCTGGGCGTGGGCGCAGACGGATTGATCATGCTCGCTCCGTCGGCGCTCGGCGAGGTTCGGATGGAGATGTACAACGCGGACGGAAGCCGCGGTGACATGTGCGGTAACGGCATCCGATGCCTTGCGCGCCTCGCCTACGAGCGCGGCTTCGTGCGCAAGAACCCGATGGCGGTAGAGACTGATGCGGGTCTCAAAACCGTCCACCTGCAAGTCGCCAGGGGCCAGGTGCAGAGCGCGACGGTGGACATGGGCGAGCCCATCCTGGATGGCCGCCAGATTCCAGTGGCCGCTGACGGTCGCATCATCGACTATCCGCTGGAAGTGGGCGATCGGACCGAGAAGGTAACCTGTGTGTCGATGGGCAATCCCCATTGCGTAGTGTTCGTGAATGACGATTCGGCATTCAGACTGGATGGATATGAATTTGCGCGGCTCGGCCGTCGCTTCGAGAATCACGCCTTCTTTCCCAAGCACGTCAACACGGAGTTCATCCTGCCCGTCTCGCGCGACCGTCTCAGGATGCGCGTGTGGGAACGCGGTTCCGGGGAAACCCTCGCCTGTGGTACCGGCGCGTGTGCGGCGTTAGTCGCTGCGGTTCTGACCGGACGCGCCGAACGCAGGGCGACCGTGGAGCTGCGCGGAGGTAACCTGGAAATCGAATGGCGGGATAACGGCGAGGGGAAGAGCGCCGTATACATGACGGGGGAGGCCGTCACGGTGTTCGACGGGCAAGTCGAGCTTGGCGACGCCGAGATGGTCCCGGTACGGGTCTAGACAGGGGAGGGCAGGCGATGTTCCACGGTGCATTGACAGCCATTATTACGCCGTTTCGCGATGGCGCGGTCGATGAAGCCGCACTGCGCGAGTTGATCGAATGGCAAATTCAGAGCGGCATCGACGGGCTGGTGCCGTGCGGTTCCACGGGAGAATCCGCGACCCTCAGCCACGTCGAACACGAGCGGGTGATCAGAATCACCGTCGAGCAAACCCGAAAGCGGGTGCCGGTGGTCGCCGGAACCGGTTCCAATTCAACCGCGGAAGCGATACGCCTGACCGCTTCGGCCCGCGAGATGGGGGCAGACGGCGCGCTGCTTATTTCGCCTTACTACAACAAACCCACCCAGGACGGCATCTACAAGCACTACAAGATGGTCGCGGCCAGCGTCGACTTGCCGATCTTCGCCTATAACATCCCGGGCCGCACCGGCTCGAACATCGCGCCCGAGACTTTCGCGCGCCTGGCCGAAATCAAGAACATCATCGGCGTGAAGGAAGCGTCGGGTTCGACGGAGCAGACCTCCGACATCCTGCGCCTCACCAACGGCAAACTCACGGTCCTCTCGGGCGACGACGCACTCACCGTGCCGCTGATGGCCATCGGCGCCAAGGGTGTGATTGCCACGATAGGCAACGCGATGCCGCGCGAGATTCACGAACTGGCGGCAGCGGGGCTGGCCGGAGACTTCGAAAGGGCGCGCCAGTCGCACTACAAGATGCTGCCGCTGATGCGCACCCTGTTCATCGAAACCAACCCCATCTGCATCAAGCAGGCCCTCGCTTTCATGGGCAAGTGCTGCAACGAACTACGCCTGCCCCTGGTCCCGATGACCCCGCCGGCCGCTGAAAAACTGAAGGCGGCGATGAAGGAATTGCGGCTCATCTGAATCTTCCAATCCGGGTCCGCTGGCCGCTGGTCTTGCCGGTCCAAGCTGTGAGGCGCGGCGCGGAACGATGCGTGGATTGCACGGTCATGTCGAAAATCTATCTCACAGCGCAGCCCTGCGTTGACTCGTCACGGATGAGGAGTTTTCTGTGAGGGTCGCTGGTGAATCGGTGGCTTGAAGGGTTTGCGTGGCTGGCAATCATTGTTCCTGATCTCATCGAAGTCTCCGAGACGAGGGGTGCTGGCAAATGAGCAGCGCTGGAACGCCGGTTGAGACGGGATCACGGGCCCTTGCTTGCGACCAATCCGAGTAAGTCAAAAGAGGAAGTCCAGCGGCTGGTCGCGGGCGACGATGGCAGGGACCTGGAGTTCGCCGAGCGTGGATTCGTCGCGACCCGCAAGGATCCGCTTATCCGCGGGTCAGGCGGCCGGACCGTTTACGATCTTTCCTCTTACGGGTTTGTCAGCGGAGCTGCGCCGGACACGGTAAACCCCAGCCTCTGGCGTCAGGCGCGGATCATAACCAGGCACGGACTACTCAAGGTCGCCGACGGCATCTATCAGGTGCGCGGTTTCGATGTCTCCACGGTGTCATTCATAGATGCCGGATCGGGATGGATCGTAGTTGACCCGCTTATCTCGGTTGAGGTCGCGCAGGCCGCGCTCGAATTGGTAACCGAGCATCTGGGCGCGAAGCCGGTAATTGCGGTGATCTACTCTCATAGCCACGTCGATCACTATGGCGGTGTCGAAGGCGTTGCGACGCGGGCGGAGGTGGCCGCCGGAAGGGTCCGGATAATCGCACCCGAGGGCTTCCTCGAACATGCGGTGGCGGAGAATATCATCGTCGGACCGGCGATGGTCCGGCGCGGACGGTATCAATTCGGCTTTACCTTGCCGCGCAGCGCGCAGGGCGAAATTACCTCGGGCCTGGGACCAGGACCCTCACTCGGCAGGAGCTCGCTCATCGCGCCCACTGACACGATCGTTCGGACCGGTCAGGAACTCGCTATCGGTGACGTGCAGATGGTCTTTCAGATCACCCCCGGCACCGAAGCACCCGCCGAGATGAATTTCTACCTGCCGCAATTCCGCGCCCTGTTCATGGCCGAAAACGCCAATCTCACCATGCACAATCTGCTTCCGGCGCGTGGCGCGCTGGTGCGGGACTGCAAGGCGTGGGCTGACTATCTGACCGAGGCGATCCGCCTGTTTGCCGACCGGAGCGACGTGATGTTCGCCGCCCACGGAATACCGCGCTTCGGGCAGCCCGAGATTGCCGAGTTCCTCGCCAGCCATCGCGACGCCTACAAGTTTCTCCACGATCAGACAATCAGGCTGATTAACATCGGCCTGACCACCACCGAGATCGCGGAAGTTCTCGAACTCCCGGCGGTGCTGGCCCGCGAGTGGTTCAATCGCGGCTACTACGGCACTATGAGCCATAACTCCAAGGCCATCTACCAGCGTTACCTGGGCTGGTACGACGCGAACTCCGCAAACTTGAACCCGCTGCCGCCCGAGCCTGCCGCAAAACGCTATGTCGAAGCGATGGGGGGAGCAGGCGCGGTGATGTCTCGTGCCCGCAAAGCCGTTAATGCCGGCGACCACCGCTGGGCCGCGACTCTTCTGCACCACGTCGTGTTCGCGGAGCCCGACAACCAGGCTGCCAGGGAGCTGCCTGCAGCAACCTACACTCGGCTCGGCTTCGAGTCCGAAGCCGGCACCTGGCGCAACATTTACCTGACCGGAGCGCAGGAGCTGGGCGATGGGGTCGTAAAGCTAACGACGTCGGTTACGAGTTCCGACGCGCTGTTCGAGAC
>Ga0126378_10003134_pt1 | contig 12454 bp, 13 predicted proteins | sample PanSoiMetPlot_23_FD_92587 | JGI IMG/M metagenome (GOLD analysis project Ga0126378, IMG submission 92587) | Tropical forest soil microbial communities from Panama - MetaG Plot_23 | ecosystem: Environmental > Terrestrial > Soil > Tropical forest > Bulk soil | place: Panama | collected 2016-02-17
ACCTGAGCGGCGGGCACGACATGATGGCGAGCGGCGACGTGCTGGCCGCGAACGATCATCTCCACTTGCCGCTCGCCGCGCTGATCAAGGACGCTCTCCGCAGCCACCGGGTGGCGTCCTAAAATCGCCGCCCGGAGATTCCGTTATTGCCAAAGCGCGCGTTGCGGTAATTTTGCGGCGGCGATGGGCGTTGCCGGTGCGGGCATGGTTTTCGGGTCACAGTGAGCGTCAGCGCGATTCCGGGTAGCGGCGGGTTTGCGGGATGAGCCAGTCGCGCCGCTTCTTGATTCGGATGGTCTGTTTTCTGGCGCTGGTCGCAGGCTTAGCCGCGCTGCTCGGGCGCTCGCTGGTCACCGCGTTTATGGGCAATCCCGCGGTCAACGGCGTCATCCTCGGGATCCTGATCGCCGGCATCATCTATATTTTCCGCCAGGTCCTGCTGCTCGACCCCGAACTCGACTGGATCGCGCGGTTTCGCAACCAGCAGAGCGGCGACGATTCGCTGTCCGAGCGCCCGCCGCGGCTGTTGGGGCCGATGGCCCGCATGCTCCAAGCCCAGAAGGGCCGGCGTGTCAGCCTCTCCGCAAGCTCGTTGCAGGCTTTGCTCGACGGTATCTCCTCGCGCCTCAACGAAACGCGCGAGACCTCGCGCTACCTGATCGGCGTGCTGATTTTCCTCGGGCTGTTAGGGACCTTCTATGGATTGTTGGAGACGGTGCGCTCGGTAGGAGATGTGATCGGCGCGCTCAATCTCGGGGCAGGCGATGTGGCTCGTGCCTTCGCCGATCTCAAATCCGGTTTGGAGTCACCGCTGCAAGGTATGGGTACCGCATTCAGCGCTTCACTTTTCGGGCTCGCCGGGAGCCTCGTCCTGGGTTTCCTCGATTTGCAAGCCGGCCAGGCGCAGAACCGATTTTACAACGAGCTTGAAGAATGGTTGTCGGCCTACACTCGCCTCTCGGCCGGACCTCTCGGCGATGCCGGGGATGGATCGGTGCCGGCCTATATTCAGGCACTGCTTGAGCAGACCGCTGACAGCCTGGAAAATCTCCAACGTATCCTTGCGAGAAGCGAAGAAGGCCGGATCGCTGCCAACACGACGCTCGCCAGCCTCAGCGATCGCCTTGGCGCACTGGGCGAGCAAATGAAATCCGGCCAGATCCTGATGGTCCGGCTCGCCGAAAACCAGCTGGAGCTGAAGCCGTCACTAAGCCGCCTTGCCGATGCCGTCGAGAACGCGATTGGGCATGACGATGCTCTGCGCGTCCATCTGCGCAACATCGAGGCGTATATCGCGCGCCTCAGCGAGGATCTGGTGCAAGGCAGAGAGCAGAGCGTTCAGGATTTGAGGGGCGACATCCGCATCGTCGCCCGCACGATCGCCGCTCTCGCCGAAGAAACCCGGCGCTGATCGCGTTCGACCATGGCGCTAGCAACCCGAAGCTCCCGCCGGTCCAGCATCGATATCTGGCCAGGTTTTGTCGACGCCCTGGCCCAGCTGTTGATGGTGATCATCTTCATCCTGCTGGTGTTCACGGCCGGCCAGTTTTACCTGGGCATTGCCCTGTCGGGGCGCGATCAGGCTTTGCAGAAGCTGCAGCAGCAGGTCGATCAACTGGCGAATCTGCTGGCCCTGGAGCGGCGCGCCAGCGAGGAGTTGCGCTCCGGAAACCTCACATTGGCCTCGCAGCTGAAGAGCGCCCTTGCCGAGCGCGATCAATTGAAGGCCGACCTCGAAGCAAAATCGACCGCCCTCGCACAGCAGCAGGAAAATGCGGCCGCGCGCTCCAACGAGCTCGAAGCGCGCGCCGAGAGCGCCGAGAAGGCGCTGACCGCGGAGAAGGAGATCAGCCGGCAGGCCCTCGCCCGCGTCGACGAGTTGAACGCGCAGATCGCGACGTTGCGCGACCAGCTGTCACGGATCGCCGCGGCGCTCGAAGCTTCCGAAGCCAAGACAAAGGAGCAGCAAGGCCAGATCGTCGAACTCGGCAAGCGCCTTAATCTGGCGCTCGTCAACAAAGTCGAGGAGCTCGCCCGGTATCGCTCCGAATTCTTCGGCCGGCTGCGCAATATTCTCGGCGACCGGCCCGATATCCGTATTGTCGGCGACCGCTTCGTGTTCCAGTCGGAGGTGCTCTTCGCGCCGGGCAGCGCCGAGCTCGGGGAGGATGCGAAAAAACAGCTAGCGCAGGTCATCGCGGCGCTGAAGGAGGTCTCGGCCAAAATTCCCCCTGATATCAGCTGGATCTTGCAGGTGGACGGGCATACCGATCGTCGCCCGATCAGCACCGCCCAGTTCCCGTCCAATTGGGAGTTGTCCACTGCGCGAGCGATGTCGGTGGTGCGTTTTGCCATCGAGCAAGGGATACCTCCCTCACGGCTCGCGGCGGCCGGCTTCGCCGACCAGCAGCCGCTCGATCCGGGAACATCTGAGGATGCCTATCGCCGCAATCGGCGCATTGAATTGAAGCTGACCGAAAGGTGACCACGGTGCCCGCGCGCGGCGGCTTCCCTGGCACTGCAATTTGCGCTTGATCTCGACTAAACCAGCGATTTCGTGAATGGAGACCCGATATGCGCGTTCAGCCCGCCGCACTCACTCTGCTTGCCCTAGTCGCATCCCCGATAGCGGCATCGGCCGGAGATCCGACGGCCACCGAACCCGTCGCGAAGATCCCTCCACAATCCCTCACTAACCAGTTGCCAGCATTGCTCCAAAGGCTCGGCATTAATCTGATTGCCAAGGCGCAAGCGGCGGAGTGCATCGAGGAAGGAGAAACCTGCACGTCAACCGAGCAATGCTGCCCCGGACTTGAGTGTGCCGGCGGTCCTCCGGCAACTTGCGCCCCCGAGGACTAAGAGCCTGAGAAACGAAAATTCAAAAATTCACACTGACCCACGGTCGTGATTTGTGCCGCCGCAAGACGCGCCCTCGATTTCTTTACACGCTCTTTCGCGGGGGGTGACGACAACCGCTCGTTAAGAGGACTTCATTTTGAGCGAGGCTGCAAGATAGTCCAGGCTCGAAGATAATGATGCGCTAGAGCCGCGGAAATTCGGATTCGACCACCAGCGCCGCCGGTAACATTCCCGCGTCGTAAGCGCGACGGCTCTTGCCACTTCAGGCCGACTGGCCTATGCGCTCGCGGCGTGGCCGAAATAGCACCCGCCAGAGGAACAGCGCAGACCAGCGCCGAGGGTGGGCTCCCCGCCGAAGCCCGACTACGCGACAGCGAATTGTTTCTGCTCATGCTCGCGATGACCGCGGGCGTCGCGGCAGGCCTTGGGGTGGTCCTGATGGATCTGCTGCTGGCTCTGCTACGCTGGGTCGCCTTCGGGATCTCATCCGACGGACATTTGAGCGACATCGACCTTGGCCCGGCGCGGGTGTTGCTGATGCCGGTCCTCGGCGGGCTCCTCGTCGGCCTCCTTTCGACGCTGCTGCGGCGCTGGCGGCCTCGCGAAGTGGTCGACGCGATCGAGGCAAACGCGCTCTTGGGCGGTCGAATGTCGGTCGGCGACAGCCTAGGGCTCGTAGCGGCGACGTTGCTCTCTGGCGGGTTTGGCGCTTCCGTCGGGCTCGAGGCTGCCTACACGCAACTTGGCGCCGCCCTGGCCTCGCGGTTTGGGAGATGGGCCGAATTGCGCCGCGATGACGTGCGCACCCTCGTCGGATGCGGCGCTGCCGGCGCGATCGCGGCCGCCTTCAACGCCCCGCTGACAGGTGCCTTTTACGCCTTCGAGCTGATCATCGGCAGCTACACACTCCAGGCTTTGGCACCCGTGGGAATTGCGGCTTTGACGGGAGCGCTCGTCGTCCGCGGATTGGTCGGTTCCAACCCGATCTTTGTACTGTGGCACGAAATCACGATTTCGGGGTCAGACTACCCGGCATTTTTTGCTTTGGGGCTCGCCTCGGCCGGGCTCGGAATCCTGGTCATGAAAGGGGTCACGTCGACCGAAGCGATGTTCCGCTCGCTCGCAGTGCCACGCTGGATACGCCCGGCGCTCGGCGGGCTTCTAATTGGCGCCATTGCCCTGCCGTTTCCGCAGATACTTGGCAGCGGGCATGGCGGGATTATGCGCGTCTTGCACTCCGGCTTTGCTCTGCCGTTTCTTGCCGGGCTGGTCGTCGCGAAGATCGTCGCGTCGGCCGTATCGATCGGCTCGGGCTTTCGCGGCGGGTTGTTCAGCACCTCGCTGTTTCTGGGCAGCCTTTTCGGCAGCTTCATTGGTTCCGGGCTCGCCCAGCTCGGGCCTCACCTGCACGCTGATCCGCTGGTCTATGCCTTGGTCGGGATGGGGGCGGTGGCCGCCGCGATCGTCGGCGCGCCCATGACGATGATCATGATCGTGTTGGAGACCACGGGCGACTTCCCTGCGACAATCGGCGTCATGGTCGGGGTGGTGACGGCGGCGATGGCCGTGCGGCACTGGTTCGGCTATTCCTTCGCGACGTGGCGCTTTCATTTGCGAGGATTGACGATCCGCAGCCCGGAAGACGTTGGCTGGATCAACGAGCTTCATATAGGTCCGATGATGCGGCGCGACCCGGCGGTGATCTCCGCACAGCTGGCAATTGACGAATTGCGCCGGCGCTTCCCGACGGGCAGCACGAAGCAGGTATTCGTTGTCGATGAGCGCGGCCGGCTCAGCGGCATCATCGATCCGGCCGAAGCAAGTGGGCCGGAACCCACTGAGGGAATCAGGACTGTGGGGCAGCTGATTTCGAAACCCGCTCAGTTTCTGATTCCGGGAGACAATTTGCGTGCCGCGCTGGATCGGTTCAGCCAGACGGCGCAAGAGATACTTCCGGTCGTCGACAACGCGGAGGATCGGCGGATCATTGGTTATCTAAGCGAAGCTTATGCTTTGCGCCGCTACGCTCAAGAACTCGAGCGCCATCGTGGCGGCCGGCTGGACGATGCAGGCATTTTCAGCCCGGCCTCCGGCGAAGCGACCCGGTAACCACAAATTAGATGACGCAATTTCACATGCCTGCGCTACAATAGGCGCAATGCTACCAAAACGAGGCCCGAGCAGGCCGTCCGATGGCGGGCGGCCCACGCTCACTCGGGAGGGACCGAAAAGAGGATGATCTCGCTCGCGACACGTATCGCCCGAAAGGCCGAAGGCCTGTGACGGCTCGGTTCGGAGCGCTGCTTGTGACGAGCACTCTCGCGCCGGGTGAGTTATCGAACGGGTCCACGCCCTTTGGGTCGACGGTCTCACGCGGATGTGAACCGGGACGTGGGGTTACCACGCCTGCCTAGTCAAGGTAGCATGCGGGAGCTTTGACGGAGGCAAAACCCGACGTGGATGAGAAGGAGTTTAGGGATGGCTGACGTCACAGCCCGTGACCTCCGCGTACCTGTCGCGGGCAAGCAGCTCTCGCTGCACAAATTCGCGCGCCGCAAGTCGACAATCGCGTTTTTGATGGCGTTGCCGCTGATCGTGATTATCGCGTCCCTGGTTATCTACCCGGCACTTTATTCGATCCACTTGGCGACGCTGAATAAGTCGATGACGAAGTTCGTCGGCTTCGGCAACTTCGAGTTTCTGTTCCGGCGCAACACGTTCTGGATGGTCGTCGAACAATCGGTGCTGTTTGCCGTCACCGCCGTCATCTTCAAGGCCGTCGTAGGCTTTATCGTCGCCCATTTCGTCCACAATCTGCCAGCGCGGGGGCAGCGCAAATGGCGCGGAATGCTGCTAATCCCATGGGTCATTCCGCCGGCGATGAGCACACTCGCGTGGTTGTGGCTCTTCGATCCGTCCTACAGCGCGTTCAACTGGATTTTCGCCCATCTTGGCATCCCACAGGTCGCGTGGCTCGGCAATCCCTACTGGGCGCGCTTTTGCGTAATCCTGGTCAATATCTGGGTGGGATCGCCGTTCTTCATGATCATGTACCTCGCGGCGCTGAAGTCGGTGCCCGAACAGCTGCATGAGGCCGCAGCAATCGACGGCGCAAATTGGTTTCAGAAGATTTGGTACATCAACCTGCCGATGATGCGTAACATCATCCAGATCACCGCTCTATTTTCGCTGATTGTCACCTTCGCAAATTTCGATATAGTGAAGATCCTGACAAACGGCGGACCTGTCGATCAGACTCACGTTTTTGCCACTTGGGCCTTTACATTGGCGATCTGGGGCAATGATATCCCGCTTGGTGCATCGGTTGCACTGTTCATGGCGCCGATCCTGGCAATTGCGGCGTTCTTTATCTTACGCAACGTTAACCGCCGCAGCAATGAGGCCTAAGCGATGACAATGGCTACGGCGCAAGCGACGGCGGGCGGGATCGGCCGGGTCCGCTATGGCAGTATCTCGCGGGGCCGGCGTAGGACGCTGTTCTGGTCGTATTTCTTTTTGATTGTTTTCGTAATCTTCTTTTTGACGCCGCCGGTTTACATGTTCATCACCTCGCTCAAATCGAGCGCAGAGATATCGGCGGCGGCGAACCCCTGGTGGGTGTTCCACCCTACTCTATCGAACTACATCGATCTGTTGTCGCAAAACCAGTACCTGATTTTCTTCCGCAACTCGGCGATTGTCTCGGTCTGCGTCGTGGCCATCACGATGGCGGTCAGCATCCTCGCCGCGTTTGCCTTGGCACGGATGCGGTTCTGGGGATCGGCGGCATTGGCGACCGGGGTTTTCCTGACTTACCTTATTCCGGCGGAGCTGTTGTTTATACCGCTGTTCAAGACCTTTGCCTTCATCCATGACAAGACTGGAATCGAGCTGATCAATCATTGGTGGGTATTGATTATTCTATACCCCACCCTGACAGTTCCATTCGCGACCTGGCTGATGATCGGCTATTTCTCGAGCATCCCGAAGGAGCTGGACGAGGCCGCGCTTATCGATGGCGCCGGCTATATCCAAATGCTGACCCGCATCTTCATCCCGGTGGCGATACCTGGGATCATCGCGGCGATGATCTTTACCTTCACCGTATCCTGGGCGAATTTCATCTATCCGCTAGCCTTTACGACGTCCGCCGACCAGCTCGTCCTGCCCGTAGGGATCGTCACGACGCTCATCAGGGGCGACGTGTACGCCTGGGGACAAATCATGACAGGGGCGCTGCTCGGCGCAGCGCCGCCGCTAATTATCTACGCGTTTCTGATGGATTATTACATTTCCGGCCTGACCGCCGGCGCTACGAAGGGGTAACAGATGGCGCAAGTCGCGCTTCGCAACATCGTCAAGACGTTCGATCGTACTCCCGCGGTACAAGGGATCAACCTGGACATCGCCGATCGCGAGTTTATCGTGCTGGTCGGGCCCTCCGGCTGCGGCAAGAGCACGACATTGCGTATGATCGCTGGTCTCGAGGAAGCCACGTCGGGAGAGATTTATATCGGCGACCAGCTGGTCAATGACGTGCCGCCAAAAGACCGGGACATCGCGATGGTGTTCCAAAACTACGCGCTCTACCCCCATATGACGGTGTTCGAGAATATGTCTTTCGGTCTTCGGTTGAAGAAGTTTCCGAAGCCCGAGATCAGGGAGCGCGTCCAGGCCGCCGCCCGTATCCTCGATATTACCGATCTTCTTGATCGCCGTCCGAAGCAGCTGTCGGGCGGCCAGCGCCAACGCGTCGCAATGGGGCGTGCGATTGTCCGAAACCCGAAGGTTTTTCTGTTTGACGAGCCGCTCTCGAACCTAGACGCGAAGCTGCGCGTCCAGATGCGCACGGAGATCAAGAAGATCCACCAGACGGTCACGACCACAACGGTCTACGTTACCCACGACCAGGTCGAAGCGATGACGCTGGCGGATCGCGTCGTCATCATGAACGACGGCCGGATCGATCAAATCGGCACGCCACACGAGGTGTACCACAGCCCGAAGACCCAATTCGTTGCTGGCTTCATCGGGTCGCCGACGATGAACTTCTTGTCCTGTCGCCTAGTCGCGAACGGCAGCGGGCTCACCGTTCGGCTTTCGGATTGGCTTTCTTTCCCGGTACCACCCTCGCGGGAGGCACGATATCGCCCCCGGCTCGACAGCGAGTTGCTCTTCGGGCTGCGCCCCGAGCACATCAGGGAGGGACGCGGCGAAGTGCCGCCGGGCGCGGCGCCCTTCGAGGCGCGGCTCGACGTGGTGGAGCCGATGGGCATGGAGACGATGGTCTATTTCCTCGTCGACGGCGTCGAGGTCTGTGGCCGAGTCGATCCCGCCACTGCGGGGAATGTCGGCGAGTCGATGCGACTGGTTGCCGACCTCAACCACATGCATTTGATCGATCCGCGCACTGAAACCGTGGTATGAGAGGGATGCCGCTCATCGAATGACCGGCGACGTCAGCCAGTTATCGGTTCACGATAAGATTGTTATCATCACGGGTGCGGCGCGCGGTATCGGGCAGGAGCTCGCGCGAGGCCTGGCTGCCGCAGGCGCCTCCATCGTTGCAGCCGACGTCAACGATTGCTCGGCGACACTCGAACTCATAGACGCGGAGAACGGGAAGGCCCTCGCCGTCGGGCTCGACGTCAGAGATGCCGCAGCCGCGCGCGACACGGTCGCGGCAGCGATCAGTAAGTTCGGGCGTATCGACGCGCTGATCAATAACGCCGCGCTTTATGGCGCGCTCAAGGGTGGCCGCTTCGATGCGATCTCGGAGACGGATTGGGACGCCGCGATGGCGGTGAATGTCAAGGGCATCTGGAACTGCTGCAAGGCGGTAGTGCCGGCGATGCGGCAGGCCGGGGGCGGCAGTATCATCAATCTCGCCTCGCTCGCCGCCACCTACGGCATGCCTTTTGCTTTGCATTATACGACCTCGAAGGCGGCCGTGATCGGACTGACCCGCGGGTTGGCCCGTGAGCTCGGACGCGATCGCATCCGGGTCAACGCTCTGGCGCCGAGCGCGGTCCTGACCGACGGCACGCGCGAATTCTTCGGCGAGAGCGTCGACCGCGCACTCGACGTGATAAAGAGCGGGCAGTCGATCCAGCGCAACCTGACTCCACCCGACCTTGTCGGTGCGGTGGTTTGGCTTGTGTCGGATGCGAGCTGCTTTGTGACCGGCCAAACCATCGCGATCGACGGCGGCACGGTCATGCTCTGACGGCAAGCACAAGCATATGACGATGCTGACCGGAAAGGTCGCGCTCGTGAGCGGCGCCGGAGGCGGTATTGGCCGGGCGATTTCGCTCGCTTTCGCTGAAGCTGGGGCTGCCGTGGGTTCTTGCGATATCGATGTGGCCTTGGTCGAGGAAACGGCGCGTCTCGTTAAGACTGCTGGTGGACGCGCAATTGCGCGACGCTGCGATGTCTCTGTCGAAGCGGAGACGACCACCGTCACGACAGCTGCACACGATGCCTTCGGCAGGCTCGATATCCTGGTGAGCGGCGCCGCTCCGCACGACCCCGGCGGCACGATCCTGGAAACGAGCCTCGCGGCATGGGAACGGGTGCTGGCGGTCAATCTCACCGGCTCCTTTCATCTCAGCCGAGCCGCCTTGCCCTGGATGATCGCGGGAGGCGGAGGTTCGATCATCCTCATCGCCTCGCAACTCGGCCGCGTCGGCAGCGCCGGGCGGGCGGCCTATTGTGCGACCAAACGCGCATTGATCCAGCTCACCAAGGTGATGGCCATCGATCACGCTGCGCAGAATACCCGCGTCAACACCCTCTCGCCCGGAGGCGTTGAAACACAGCGCCTATTGCGCCGATACGGCAGCCTCGAAGAGGCACGGGAGAGGCTCGGCTCAAAACACCTCCTCGGCCGGCTCGGGAAGCCGCAGGAAATCGCCGCCGCAGCGGTGTTTCTCGCCAGCCATGCGGTGAGCTTTGTGACTGGGAGCGATCTGCTCGTCGATGGCGGCTATGCCGCGGTATAGCTCGCGAAGAAGTTCAGACCGTCGCGTTACGCCTCGACGATATCGACCACGGCGCCATCGACATCAAAACAGGCGGCGACCAGCGGCCCGCCTTGGCCGCCGCCGAGGGATACGGCGAACGGCCGCTCCGCAATGCCGGGCCGCCGGCGGCCAACGCCTCTGACAACACGCGCGAAGCCTTCGAATGGGGCGGTGAGTTCGAGGATGTCCTCTCGCCCCCACCAGAAGGCGTCGCGCTGTGCCGCGAGTGGGCGCGCGGGGTCGACGGCGGCGTGCACGAACAACAAATTCCGCTCCTCGGTGAATGCCGCGTGGCGCAGGGCCGAGAACAGCGCCGTGTGACCGGGTATTGCGTTCATCGCGCTGCGCAACGCGCTCGTCCAGCGAGCGATTGTCCGCGGGCTGTCGCGAGCCGCCGCAAAGCCCTGCCGTAGATCACCGCCATAGGCCCGAATGGCCGGTTCCATTCCGGCCTCGACCGTCCATTGCAACACGCCACTCGGGTTGGGCGCGAATTGCAGCTGGAGGAGTTTTTGCCACATCTCTTCCTGCGCGCCGCGCAGGAAAACGACGTCGCACGCGAGGCCATGCCGGCGTCCAAGAATACGGCGGCGGAAATCGAGGAGCTCGTCGACGGTCGCGCGAACCGCGCCGCCGCGCCCGATATAATTGCCGAGATAGACGACCCTGTCGCCTTCTTCGAACCTCGCGCTGATCGCGTCATGCAGCGCAACCAAACGCCGCGCCGCGGCATCGATCGCGGCCACCGCCCAGATCCGCCGGGCACGCCAGAATTGTGCGAACTTCCAGTCGGGCATCGCTCCGCGTGCCAGCAACCGAATGCGGCCCTCGTGCCTTTTGTCGTCCTCAGGCCGTCAGCAACTGCTCAACCCGTTGCGTGGCAGTCGTTTCGTCGATGCGCTCGACGGCCGCGAACTCGCGCACGAGGCGGTCCAGCGCGGCCTGATAGATCTGCCGCTCGCTGTAGGATTGCTCCGGCTGGCCGACATTGCGGTAGAGGTCGCGCACGACCTCGGCGATGGAACCCGGATCGCCCGACGCGATCTTCGCCTGATACTCTTGCGCGCGGCGGCTCCACATCGTCCGTTTGGCGCGGGATCGCCCACGCAGTTTCGCAAGGGCCGCATCCATTTCCTTGCGGCTGGAAAGCTTGCGCAGGCCGGATCCCTTCGCTTTGGCGAGCGGCACGCGCAAGGTCATGCGGTCCTTGTCGAAGAGCACAACAAACACGCTCAACATATGGCCGGCGATCTCTTGCGTCTCGATGCCAACGATCTTGCCGACGCCATGGCTCGGATACACGACGAGATCACCGGTGGCGTATGGAAGTTTCTCGGAATTCATGTCCGTCTCTCACAATCGACCCGCTTGGCGGTGCCAGGACGCTTCGGTTGGCCGCTAAACCGGCGGCGGCGACCTTCCACACTCGCTACAGAGCGCGGACCGGAGAGGAAGTCGGCAACTGCACCGCCGGGACAATACCATGATATCGCCGCTTAAGGCCAGCCGATCGCGCATATCGGGTCTCGACATCCGGTCATGGCTGGCCTTCGCGGCACTGTCGGCATGCCGCACTCAGGTTCCGCCGGGCTTCGGGCTGAAGTATTTCTCGTACTTGTCCGTCACGTCTTTGAATTCGTCGGCATCCGGAGGATATTGCTTTTTTCGCGTGATATTTGGCCAGCCCGCCGAATATTGGCGGTTGAGGTCGAGCCAGCGCTCAGCCGGGGGCTCGCTGTCCGGAATGATGGCTTCGACCGGGCACTCCGGCTCGCAAACTCCGCAATCGATGCATTCGTCGGGGTGAATCACCAGCATGTTCTCCCCCTCGTAGAAACAGTCGACGGGGCAGACCTCGACACAATCCATATATTTGCAGCGGATGCAGGCTTCGGTGACAACGTAGGTCATGGTCTTCGGTTCTTCTCCTCGGTTCAGGCAGGCCTTCGCCTTGGCGTGGATCAGGGTTGCTGATCGAGACCCAGCCGGTTCATAACGCGCCGACGTGCCGCGCCACGCTCCCGGTCCGGCACATAGATCAGCCCCCCGACGCGCCGCAGCAGGCTGTCTTCGTATTCGTCGAGCACCCGGTCCGCATAGGCGACTTCCCACAGCATCTCGACGAGCTGGATCCGCTCTTCGAAGGAGAGCCGCTCGTTGATGATCCTGGTGAAGTGGAACAGCTCGGCCGCTTCAGTCGCGGCGGCCTCCCCTGTCGCGAGCAGCCTGCGCGCGTCCGGCGGCGACAGGTTGAACCGCCGCTCGATCAGCCGCGCGATCACGCTGCGCTCTGCTTCGTCGAAATGATCGTCGCTATACGCGGCCTCGATCAGCAAAGCGGTCAGGGCAAGCTCGAGCTCATTAGGCACCCGACCGGCGGTATCCCGGCTGTAGGACCCACTACCGGTGATCCACGCTAGGATGCTCTCAATCATCGCTTTGCCTAACATGGGGGATCGGATCGGAGCAACCCCACGTGGTTTGGGGGTTTTGACTTGGTACACTTAAAGGCTGCGGGCAAACCGAAATATCGCGTTTTGCTTGCCATCTATTTTCGATGGAAATCAGCGGCC
>Ga0126378_10003136_pt1 | contig 12447 bp, 11 predicted proteins | sample PanSoiMetPlot_23_FD_92587 | JGI IMG/M metagenome (GOLD analysis project Ga0126378, IMG submission 92587) | Tropical forest soil microbial communities from Panama - MetaG Plot_23 | ecosystem: Environmental > Terrestrial > Soil > Tropical forest > Bulk soil | place: Panama | collected 2016-02-17
ATTTCCGAAATCGAAACTTCTTAGGGAGCTTATGAGCAGCGTCAAGGCCACACAACTTCGCCCCGGCATGGTTATCCAGCACGAGGGCCAGCTTTTCACCGTGTTCAGCACGGAACATCGCACTCCCGGCAACAAGCGCGGTTCCATGCAGACGCGCATGAAGAACCTCAAGACCGGAGCAATCATTGACTACCGGTTCCGCGCCGAAGAATTTGTGGAGCGTGCGATTCTGGATGAAATCGAGTTCGAGTACCTCTACAGCGAGGGTGACGACTTCCACTTCATGAACACCCAAACTTACGAGCAAATGCACCTGACGCGCGACCAGCTCGGCGAGACGGTCTACTACCTCATTCCCAACACCGTGGTGAGCGTAGAGTTTTTTGACAACAAGCCTATGGGCGTGGCTCTGCCGGATACCATGGACCTGAAGGTGACACAGACCGAGCCGACGCTGCAAAAGGCCACCGCCAGCGCGGTTATGAAGCCCGCGACGCTCGAGACTGGTTTGGTCGTGCAAGTGCCGCCTTTTGTAAATGAAGGCGACAAGATCAAGGTAGACACTTCGGAAGCGCGTTACGTGCAGCGCGTCGAATAGTTGGTAGCCCAGCCACCTCTGGCGGAGCACTGGAAGGGCGAGCTTGTTTTCGATTTTCCGCCTCCGCAGCTAATTTCAGCGTAAGCCGGAATTAGAAGAGGCGAAGGCGCCCCAGTTAAAACTGGGGCGCCTTTTTTTAGTCCGATCTTTGCAGTTCGAAACTGACTGAAAGCCTTCACGCCTGCTCGATAGCAGCACGTTCTCTCGACTTAGGTCTAGTCTCTCCCAGCTCCGCCGGAGCTGGCGGCTGACTTCTCGCTGGGAGCATGCGGGCCAAACACGCGGTCGAAGATGGCGTCCACATTGCGAAGCTGGCGATGCAGATCGAACGTGTGGGCCAAAGCTTTCGCATCGAGATATTTTGTGATGCGCTTGTCCGCTGCAACGCGCTCGCGGAAGCTGGTGTCCGATTCCCAAGCGGCCATGGCATTTTCCTGCACCGCTTTGTAAGCATCGTCGCGCGGCATGCCGCTTTCCACCAAGTCCTGCAGCAACTGTCCGGAGAAAACGAGGCCCTGGGTGGACTGGAGATTGCGCAGCATGCGCTCCGGAAAAACACGCATGTCGCCGACGATCGTGATCATTTTCGAAAGCATGTAATCCACGAGGATTGTGGAATCTGGCAGAATCACCCTCTCAACCGAACTATGGGAAATATCCCGCTCGTGCCACAACGCCACGTTTTCGAAAGCTGCAAGCATGTTGGAGCGCACCAGACGCGCAAGGCCGCAGATTTGCTCGCAGGTTACCGGATTGCGCTTGTGGGGCATCGCGGAGCTGCCGCGCTGTCCTTCGCTAAAGGGTTCCTCGGCTTCGCGGACTTCCGTGCGCTGCAAATGGCGAATTTCCAGCGCGATTCGCTCAAGCATCGCGCCAATATTCGCGAGCGCACTCAAGTACTGCGCATGGCGGTCGCGTTGAATCACCTGCGAAGCCACGGGAGCGACGCCCAAACCTAGCCGCCTGCAAATGCGCTCTTCGATTTCCGGACCGAGATGCGAAGCCGTGCCGACCGCGCCGGAAATTTTCCCAACGGTCATTTGCCGAGCAGCATCACGGAAGCGCGCGATGTTGCGCTGGTTCTCGGAAAACCAGTTGGCGATTTTCAGGCCAAAGGTGATGGGTTCGGCGTGGATGCCATGGGTGCGTCCGATTTGCGGCGTGTGGCAGAATTCGTGCGCGCGAAGATCCAAAATTTCTCCAAACATTACCAAGCTACGCTCGATTAATTTCGACGCCTCATGAACCTGCAACGCCTGCGCGGTGTCCACCACGTCGTTCGAAGTCATGCCGTAATGCAGCCAGCGAGCCGCGGCAGGGTCGCCAATCGATTCACCCACGGCCATGGTGAACGCTATGACGTCGTGCTTTACTTTTGCTTCAAGCTCGTGAATGCGGGGGACTTCCGCTTTCGCCCGCGCGCGAATCGCCTTGGCCGCTTCTTTCGGCACCTGGCCGGCTTCCGCCAAAGTTTCCGTAGCAGCAATTTCCACTTCAAGCCATTTGGCGAAGCGGTTTGCGTCGCTCCAGACGTGGCCCATTTCCGGGCGCGTATAGCGTGGAATCAATTCTTTCTCCTGAAAAGCATCAAACGGGAAATAACGACTGTTCGCAATCCCTTTCTTCATCATACCGCAATAGGCGCTTCGGTTCGGCGGCGGAACCTGACTTCGGACCCTCCCACGCCGCAGTACCGCGAACACTTGATTTGAGCTAACTTGTTGGCCTGGCAGCCCTTAGCCAGACCTAACCGCAAGGGCCGAATCCTGTCTAATGATTCGAATGCAGCCGAGCGTCGAGAACACCCAGACCATCGCCGACAGCGACGCCGTCGCCGTAGAACGCACGCTCGCTGGCGACCGGGATGCGTTTCGCGTTCTCGTCGAGCGGCACAGCCACAATGTTTTCCGGCTGGCCTACCGCATGACGCGGAACCGGCCCGATGCCGAAGAAGTGGTCCAGGAGGCCTTCTTGCGCGCGTACCAGAAGCTCGGAAAGTTTGAAGCGCGCGCGAATTTTGGAACGTGGGTTTATCGCATAGCTGCAAATTACGCGATTGATCGCATGCGCCAGCGCAAAAAAGACGAGGCTCGCAAAGTGGAGCCAGCGGTGCGTGAAGAAGGAATAGAAAACGATCCTGTTGCGCTAGTGCACGATGCCGCGCCGACTCCAGAACGCCTGGCGCACAACGTTGAACTACGAAAACAGATGGAGATCGCGCTCGCCGCACTTTCGTATTCTGAGAGGACCGCGTTCGTGATGCGGCACTGGGAAGGCTGCGCCATCGAGGAAATTGCAACAGTCCTGAAGTCGAGTTCGGGCGCGGCGAAGAATACCGTTTTTCGCGCCGTACAGAAATTGCGACTGGCTTTGCAGCCCTTCGTAGGGAGAGGGACGCAGGCCAGAGCGATGGGAACGGAATCATGAAACACATGACCGAGGAACAATTGATTGCTTACAAGGAAGGCGTGGCCGCCCAGCGCGCTATGATTGCGCAGCACTTGGCGGCTTGCGAAGAATGCCGGGCGGAGCTCGAACGCATCGAAGCGGTACTCGCTGCGCTCGATACCCTGTCCGTGCCCAATCCTGGCGACGACTATGGTCGCCATGTCTGGCAACAGATTGCGCCGCGGTTACCGGAGAGACCTGCGCGGTGGTGGCAGGAGTGGTTTGAACCACGGCGGCTTGGAGCGTTGGGTGCAATAGCCGCCCTGCTCATCATTGCATTCATTGCCGGCCGAATCACAAAACGCGATCACCTGGGCAATGAAGTAGCAACTAAAGAACAAATTCGAGAGCGCGTGCTAGTGGTTGCCGTCGGCGATCATCTCAGCAAGTCCGAAATGTTTCTCGTCGAACTTTCCAACGCGCAACCTAACCCTTCCTCTGAAAGACTCGTCAATATTTCAGCCGAGCAACGCAGAGCCGAAGATTTGCTCGAGGAAAACCGCCTCTACCGGCAGACGGCTCTTCAGGAAGGCGACCAAGTCATGGCCAGCACGCTCGATGAGCTCGAACGCTTCCTGCTCGATGTCGCCAACAGCCCGGATGAAATCACTCCGGCGCAACTGGAAAAGATTCGCCAGAAGATCGAGGCCCGCGGAATTCTGTTCAAAGTTCGAGTGGTCGGCAAGGAGCTCCAGGAACGGCAAAAAGTCACAACGCCCGCTCCGGCGCAGAACGACTCAACAAAGACCGAAAGGAACAAAGCATGACCCAGCCGAATGCAGTTTGTAAGACCACTTTGATTTGGATCGCCCTTGCGGCGCTGCTGTTATCTCCCGCCGGAGCGCGCGCAGCGCGGCTGGCCACGATTCACTTCGGCGACCAGGATTATTCTCAAGACCCGCAAGATGCCCAGGACAAAGAGCAGGAGCGCCGCGACCGCGAACAGGAAGCCCGTGATCGAGAGCAGCAGAAGCGCGACAGAGAGCAGGAAAAACGCGATCGGGAGCAAGAAGCTCGCGACCGCGCTCAGGAAAAGGCTGACCGGCAGGAGGAGCTGTACGAAAACGGCCGCGAAGCTCTGGATGACGACCGCTACGAGCAAGCCGAGGCGAAATTCAAGATGCTTGCAGACATGAACGGCCCGCAGACGGACGCGGCTCTCTATTGGAAGGCCTATGCGGAAAATCGCCTGGGCAGGCGAGAGGCGGCCCTAACCACCTTAGCCGACATGAAGAAGCGGTTTCCCCAAAGCCGCTGGGAAAAAGACGCGGGGGTCCTGGAGCTGGAAGTCAAGCAATCCAGCGGACAACCCGTAAAGGCCACTGACCAGGGCGACGAAGATCTGAAGCTAATGGCAATTCAGGGATTGATGAACAGCGATCCCCAGCGCGCCATGCCGCTTTTGGAAAAAGTGATCAACGGTCCGGGCACGCCAAAAGAAAAATCGCGGGCGTTGTTCGTTCTCGCGCAAAGCGGCTCCCCTCAAGGCCGCGAGATCATTGGAAGAATTGCCAAGGGACAGAGCAATCCGGAACTGCAGCGTGAAGCGATCAAATACCTGGGATTGTTCGGCGGAGCGCAGTCTCGACAAGTCATGGCCGAGGTCTATGCTTCGAATCCCGATGCTTCCGTGCGGCGCGCAATTCTCCGCGCCTACATGCTCGGAGGCGATAAGGAACATCTTTTTGCCGCGGCAAAGAGCGAGAAAGACGAATCGCTCCGCCGCGAAGCCATTCGCCAGCTTGGCTTGGTTCATGGCGTCAGCGAACTCGAGCAGTTGTACCAGATGGAAACTTCTACGGATCTTCGCCGAGAAATCCTGCAAGCATTTTTTCTTGCCGGAGAATCGGGAAAACTCGTCCAAGCCGCGCAGTCCGAGAAAGATCCTGAGTTGCGCCGGACAGCAATTCGCAACCTGGGCCTGATCCACTCCGATGAATCAGGCAAGGCCCTTCAGGCCATTTATGGCCGGGAAACAGACCGCGGGTTGAAGGAAGAAGTGCTGAACGCCTACTTCCTGCAGGGAAATGCCTCCGCGCTGGTGGCCATTGCGCGCAACGAAAAGGATCCGGAACTCAAGAAAACCGCAGTTTCCAAGCTTTCGCTCATGCATTCCAAGGAAGCAACCGACTACTTGATGGAACTCTTGCAGAAGTGAGGTGGCACATGAACAGGAGCAACGCCCTGTCAAAGACCCGAAGAATCTTTGGCCTGGCAATGATTGCGTCGGGGATTTTCTGCACCATTTCCCAATTCACGAACGGCCGCGGACTTCGCGCGAGTTTTAGTCACGGGCTGGCTTACGCCGCAACAGTTCAAACAAATGACGACATGCCCCAGGTACAAAGCGCCCAAGCGGAAACGCGCGCGGTTCGAGGAACGCTCGAAGCGACATTTCGCGGAATCCTCACCCAAGCCGAAAAGCCCGAATGGGTCGGCTACAGCGTAGATGAAATTGCCGGCGATCGCAGCATGTGCTGCGGCAACTGGAATGACGGAGCGGGCTGCGGAACATGCCGCCTGGAAAACGATCACGACAATTGGACAAGCGGCTCGAAGAAAAATGACGGCCAAGCTGGCGGCACCATCAAGCTCGAAGGCTCGCGCCGTCTCGTGGTGCTTTTCCGCGTGGAAGCCAAACAAGTGGACCGCATCCGCGTGGCCTCCGAAGATTGCACTCTGGATGCCGGTGGACTCCCCTTTGTTTGGCTGACCGGGGTGAAGCCTTCGGAAAGCGTGGGGTTCCTCACGACCCATGTACAAGGAGCCGAGTTCGAACGCCACCAACACCACAACATCGGTCAGGGCGCATTGTCAGCGATTGCTTTGCATGAGGACGCATCCGCTGACCGGGCCATGGAATCCTTCGTTCAGCCCGACCAGCGCGAAGAACTGCGCAGACAGGCGGCGTTCTGGCTCGGCGTGGCTCGCGGCAAAGAAGGGCTGAACACCCTGCTGCGCATGGCCAAAAACGATCCTAGTTCCGACGTGCGCGCGCATGTAGCTTTTGCGCTGTCGGTCAGCCACGAACCCGGCGCGATCGAGGAAATGATTCGCATGGCGCACGACGACACTAGTTCGCACGTGCGCGGGCAAGCGCTCTTCTGGCTGGCTCAAAAAGCCGGGAAAAAAGCCGTCGGCACAATCAGCGGCGCAATCGAAAATGATCCTGACACCGATGTGAAAAAGAAGGCCGTCTTCGCCCTGAGCCAATTGCCAAAAGACGAAGGCGTCCCCAAGCTAATCGAAGTAGCCCAGACCAACCGCAACCCCGAAGTCCGCAAGCAAGCCATGTTCTGGCTCGGCCAATCGAACGACCCTCGCGCCCTCCAATTCTTCGAAAAGGTCCTGTTGAAGTAAACATAGCCAAGCGTCTCGCGGGCCTCGCAATTGTGGCGCAGAAATTGAACGCTGCCTGCGAGTGTGAGAAAATCAAGAAAAGACATGACTCCGAAGCAGCGTAAACTCGCCTACGAATTAATTACGAATCCTCCACCGGGCAGCAAACTGGCCGCCGCTAAGGAGTGGGGTGTCGACCTGACGTTGCTTTATGCAAACTTGTTGCGAACTCCGACGGAACGCGCTCAATCTTTCGCCTCAATGGCTCGGTCCTTTGAAATTCTTCGGCCCGGGAAGAAAAAGACAGCACAAGGCTGATGAAGGAACTCCCAGAAATCCTCAAAACCTTGTACGACGCCAAGGTCGATTTTGTTGTCATTGGCGGGACCGCAATGCAGCTACAAGGATCGGCGTACGTCACGCAAGATATAGATTTTTGTTACGCACGAACGCCACAAAACATCAAGCGGCTCACAGCTGCGCTCAAGCCTCATTACCCGGTACTCCGTGGTGCCCCGGCAGGTTTGCTCTTTACGTTTGATGCCAGGACGGTGACTCAGGGAATGAACTTTACGCTCTCAACGGATCTCGGGGATTTGGACTTTCTCGGAGAGGTGGCGGGATTAGGAGCCTTCGAGCAGGTTAAAGCTGCGGCAGACTTGCAAGTGATCGATGGCATGGAAATAGCCGTGCTCTCGCTTGTTGGCCTGATCAAATCAAAGAAGGCCGCAGGTCGGCCGAAAGACTTGTATGTGCTTCCCGAACTCGAAGGGCTTGAGCAGCTGAAGCGAAAGACAGGAGCCAAGTAGGATCATCGGAGAAGGTCTTCCAATTGCACTCGCGTATCTGTCTTGGCGTCGCGGTATTTCACAATGACGGCAGCCTGAAGTGACAACCGCCACTTCGCCCCCGAGGGGTGCGTCACGGCTCGCGCTCCTGGAACAACGATCGCTTCTTCAGGAATCACTAGCGGCTCCGCATCCGATGCCGTATAAACCGCTTCCCGCACCAGGTCATAGACTGGAATTGATCGGTTGAGAATCGTTCCTGTCCCGAGCACCGCGCGCCGCTTCACCACCGTTCCCTCGTAGACCCCGCAATTCCCGCCAAGCAGCGCGTCATCCTCAATGATCACCGGCAGCGCTCCCGCCGGCTCCAGCACGCCCCCAATTTGCGCGCCCGCGGAAATATGGCAATTCTTCCCCACCTGCGCGCAACTGCCCACGAGCGCATGCGAGTCGATCATCGTGCCTTCGCCCACGTACGCGCCCACATTCACAAACATCGGGGGCATGCAAATCACGCCTCGGCCAATGAACGTCCCGTCCCGAATGCTGGAGCCGCCGGGCACAATGCGCACGCCATCTGACATCGCGAAGCTCCTCACCGGATAAGTCGCCTTGTCGAAGAACGGCTGCTTCGCCGCGTCAATCGACATGTCCGCGATGGCGCCCATGCGAAAGCCGAGAAGGATTCCCTTCTTGACCCAGGCGTTCACACGCCAACCGAATTTTGCGGAAGGGCATGGCTCCGCGGCTCGGATTTGGCCGCGGTTCAGCGCCGCCTTGAAATCGCGAAAAAGCCGGTGGTGCTCCTCTTCGTAGTGTTTCGGAGCTTCGTCGAATAATTTCTCAATGAGCGACGGCTGCATGCGATTTCTCGCGGGCACGCTCGGCTGCCTCGCGTGGGACAAGCCCCAGCGATTCCAGCACCGCGCGTATGCGCGCTCGATTCTCCGCTTTCGGCGGCACCAGTGGCAAGCGCCACACCGGCTCGAGCAATTCCATCTCTGCCAGCGCGGTCTTTACCGGGATGGGATTCGATTCCACGAAGTTGATTTCCATCAACGGATGATAGCGTCGGTGAATTTCTCGTCCCCCGTCGAAATCCCCTCGGAGCGCTTGGCGAGTGAGATGTGCCATCTCTGCCGGGATCTCATTTGACGCAACGGAGATCACTCCGCGACCGCCGAGCGCCATCAGCGGCAGCGTGATCGCATCGTCACCAGAAAGAACAACGAAATCATCCGGGACCGCATTCAGAATCGCCGCCATCTGCGAAATATTTCCCGAGGCTTCCTTGATGCCTACAATGTTTTCAATCTCCGCAAGCCGCTTCACGGTGGCCGGTTCGATGTTCACTCCCGTCCGCCCCTGCACGCTGTAAAGAATAATTGGCAGCGAAACGGCCTGGGCGATTGTTCGAAAGTGCTGATAGAGCCCTTCCTGCGTCGGCTTGTTGTAATACGGCGTGACAGAAAGAATTCCATCCGCACCAATGTCCGCAAGCTCCTTCGCGCGGGTGATCACCTCCATGGTGTTGTAGCCGCCCGCCCCGGCAAGCACGGGAACCTTTCCCTTCGCTAGCCTAACCGCGATCTCGACGACACGAAGGTGCTCCTCGTGCGTCAGCGTGGGACTCTCCCCGGTCGTTCCGCAAGGAACCAGAAAATCGATTCCCGCCTTAATCTGACGCTGTATCAAACCTTCCAAGGCCCTTTCGTCCAACGCACCGTCGTGACGGAACGGTGTAACCAGCGCCGTTCCTGCGCCAATAAAGCGAGTGCCATTAGCCATGTTTTCCCCCTGGTAACCTAATTTTCACTAAGGGCCGGATCTCGCGGCCTGGGATGCCGCTCGGGAGAAACTCTCAGCTCAATTCGCCGAGGATCTCTCGAAACTCAAAAACTCCTTGCTTGCCGGCCACCCACCGCGCCGCGCGCAAGGCTCCGCGCGCAAAGCCTTCGCGGCTCCGCGCGGTGTGCCGCAGCGTGATGGTTTCGGCCGCCGAATCAAAGCCAATCTCATGCGTGCCCGGATGTGCCCCGGCGCGATTCGCCGTTAACGTGAGCGAGCGGTCGTAACCGGAGGCGCGAATTTGTTCCGCAAGTCTCTTCAATGTGCCCGAGGGCGCGTCTCTCTTCGCCGCATGGTGAATCTCCCATCCCCACGCTTCATATTCCGGATACTTCGCAAAAAAGCACGCGGCGTGCGCCACCGTCTGCATAAATACGTTCACGCCAATTGAAAAATTCGGGCCGTACACCAATCCCGCTCCCGCCGCCAGAACCGATTCCTTCACCGCAGGCAACCGCTCGTACCATCCTGTCGTCCCGCAAATTGCATTGACACCTAGCAACGCGAGCCGCCGCAAATTGTCCGGCGCTGCATCCGGCGTCGTGAACTCCACGGCAGCATCAATCCCCCGCAGAGATTCGGCCGCGATGGCTGCATCGTGCAGATTATTTTCACGATTAAATTTCGCACGCACCTCGAACCCGTACTCCGGCGCGAGCTGCGCGATCATGCGCCCCATCTTCCCGCACCCCACGATGGCCAGCCCGAGGCTCATGCCGCTCTCCCGGTCGCGAGCAATTGCGTGGTCATCCGCGCGTAGATCTCCACCGCATCGCACAATTCCTTCTTAGAAATGCGTTCTTCCGCCGTGTGCGCCACATGAATGCTCCCCGGGCCGATCAGGAACGGTTCGCCCCAAGCGCCATTGAACGTCGGAATGTCCGTGGTGAACGCAACCACGGTCGTGGGTAGCCCTTCGAATTTGCCCAAGCGAATCGCGGGCGTATGCAGCACCTCGCGCGCCTGCGCGCGTCCCGCCAGCGCCGCGGTCACCGCCTGTCGCAGCGCGGTAGGATCGCCCACCGTTCGAAACATCACTTCCGCCTCCGCATGATCCGCCACGACATTTGGCGCGCGTCCACCGCTGATGGTTCCAATGTTCAGAGTGCTTCGCCCCAGCAACGGATCTTCCGGCAGCGGGATCCCGCGAAGATCCTGAAGAGCGTCAAGCAATGTGTGAATCGCCGAATGACCCAGCTCAGGATAAGCCGAGTGCGCCAGCTTGCCTCGCGCGGTGATCTCGTAACGCAACGCGCCTTTCGAACCGACCGCCAGTTGGTTCTCTGTTGGCTCGCCATTAATCAGAAACCGTGATCCCTGCGGATGCGCCGCCGCAACCTTTGCTCCTGCGCTGTTCCGCTCTTCGCCCACCACAAACAACAATCCAAAATTGCGCGTCCCGGCGGCGAGCAGCCTCTCGGCCGCGGCAACCATCGCGGCAATGATTCCCTTCGCGTCGCAAGCGCCTCGACCAAAGATGGACTTCTCATCCTCGCTCGACCCAAAAAACGGCGGCACGGTATCCAGGTGCGTCGAGAGCGCCACCACGGGCTCGCCCCAGGACGCAAACAGATTGTCGCGGTTCGGTTCCGTCGGCATGCGCATCAGGCGCCCGTTGCTGCGCGCCGCCAGCGTCGACAAATGCGCAAACAGGTAATCGCCCACGTTTTTCTCGTGGTTCGTCGTGGACTCGATGTCCACGAGCGCGCGCGTTAATTCGAACAGTTGCACGTTGGCCTTCTCTGTCCGTCTGTTTTGTGAGGAAGCGAAACGAAAGGAAGGAACCGCGAAGGAAATGCGCTCGGGTTTGCCGCCTCTCGATAGCGCTTCATCCGCGCAGCCGGAAAGGCCGCTGCCAACGAACTGACGGACGACAGTGGACAGGCCTTAGACCTGCCCCCCAACCCCGCGCTTCTCGCTCTCGCGGCAGTTTCGGCGGACAACCTACTCAATGCCTCCAGCCTGAATCGGCCGGAAGGAGCCCCTTTCGCTCAGGCGATCCGAAGCGAATCGGACGAGCGCGCCTGGCTACTCTTGGCCTCCGCACCTCTACCAAGGAAGATCCAGTCTAGGGCATTGCGGCGGCAATTGCCAACAAAAATTTCAAACCTTTCTAAACCCCACGGCAGTCCCTTTGTAGGGGCGCAGCATTGCTGCGCCCTTCTACCTCGGCAAATATTTGCTTAGGGAAACTAGAGTTGCAAGGGCTTCAGCGGCTTGCTCTGGGAAGCGACTAGCAGTTCCCCCGTAAACGCCGCTTCCGCCGGCCGCCGCCTCAGGGCCTCCTGCGCGCAAATCTCCGCCGTGAACGGATTGTTGTTCTCTTCGGAAAGATGCGCCAGCACCAAGTACCGCGCCGCGGCGTCGAAACTATCCGCGTCCGAAAGATATTCGCTCACCGCGTGATTCGAAAGATGCCCCGTGCGGCTCAAAATACGCTGCTTCACCACCCATGGATACGGCCCGACTTTCAGCATCTCCAGATCGTGATTGGACTCCAGGATCAGGCAATCCGCTCCGCGCAAATGCACTTTCACCAGCTCAGGCATGTAGCCCAAGTCCGTCACCAGCGCTACTTTCGTTCCGTTTGTTCGAAACGTGAAGCCAATGGGATCGGCCGCGTCATGCGGAATCGCAAAGGCATGCACCTCAATGTCGCCAACCGCAAAACGCTGCCCCGCATGAATCATCTCGACGCCGCGCAGCCGCTTTCCAAAGGTTTCCGGGAGAATCCGCTGCAGCGCATCCATCGTCGGCTCGGTCACATAAAGCGGCGCCTTCCACAGGCCCAGCATCTGCGGCAAACCATTGCAATGATCGATGTGTTCGTGAGTGATGAGGATGCCGTCGATTTTCTTAACGTCGCTTTCGACAGCGGCGAGCCGCGCCAGCGTCTCGCGCTTGCCCAGGCCAGCGTCCACCAGGAGGCGGGTGCTCTCCGTCTCGAGCAAGGTGATATTGCCCGAGCTCCCGGAGGCCAGAATGGAGACCCGCAAGCCGATCGTTAACTCCCAGAAAAAACCTTAACCCAAAGTCTGAACCGCGACGCAAAAAACAAATTTTCAGCATCATCGCAGAGCGCGAACGTGCCGTCAACAGGTGTTCGTCTACGCTTCTCAAAGCCGTAGCCGTACGACGCCTTCTCGAACGATTGACTTGTTCGATGACCAACAAGGCTGCCGAGCATGTTTCGCTTCGCCAAAGCGGCGTCGGCCCTCGTTCACATATCTGGCAGCCTATGCCCTCCCCAACCGGCCACACCAAAACTCGCAAAGGTTCTTTCTTCCGCCTGGTATCCTCCTGCTTCTGCCGTTTGGTATACTCGCGCCTCCAACCATGGAAAAGTACGATCTCATCGTGGTCGGCTCCGGCCCAGGAGGGCAGCGCGCCGCCATTCAAGCGGCCAAATTCGGTAAGCGCGTCGCC
>Ga0126378_10003137_pt1 | contig 12445 bp, 11 predicted proteins | sample PanSoiMetPlot_23_FD_92587 | JGI IMG/M metagenome (GOLD analysis project Ga0126378, IMG submission 92587) | Tropical forest soil microbial communities from Panama - MetaG Plot_23 | ecosystem: Environmental > Terrestrial > Soil > Tropical forest > Bulk soil | place: Panama | collected 2016-02-17
CGCCCGGCCCTGCTCGACGGCGGCGACGATCGTGGCGAAGTTGTCGTCCGTCAGGATCATCACGGCGGCCTCCTTCGAGACCTCGGTGCCGGTGATGCCCATGGCGATGCCGATGTCCGCCTTTTTGAGCGCCGGGGCGTCGTTGACGCCATCGCCGGTCATGGCGACCACCTCGCCGCGGGTCTTGAGGATCTCGACGAGGTGGACCTTGTCTTCCGGCGCCACCCGGGCGATGACGCCGATGCCGTCGATCTGGCGCCGGGCATCCGGGTCGTCCATCGCGGTGAACTCCGCGCCCGTGATCGCGCGTCCCTCGATCCCGAGGCGCCTGCCGATGGACTCCGCGGTGCCGGCGTGGTCGCCGGTGATCATGCGGACCCTGATGCCCGCCGCCTTCGCCCTCGCGATCGAGGCTGCGGCCTCGGGCCGAGGCGGATCCAGGATGCCGACCAGCGCGAGCAGGGTGAGGCCGTCGACCTGCCCGAGCAGGTCGGCGGAGGGATCGAATCGCACGGGATCGAAGTCCCTGCGGGCGGTCGCTATCACGCGCAGACCCTGCCTGGCGAGCGTCTCGTTGGCCTCCAGGTACGCGGACCGCCCCGCCTCGATCGGGATCTCCTTTCCGTCGCCATCGTGTGCGGCGGCCGCTCGCGCCAGGAGCTGGTCGGGGGCCCCCTTCACGTAGCAGCGCACGCGTCGACGTCGACGACCGCATCGACCGACTTGGGCACGGGCGTGCTCTCGCCGGTCAGCGCCGACTCGTCGATCTCCAGCGCCGCGGCCTGGAACAGCCTGCCGTCGGCAGGCACGAGGTCACCCGCCTCCAGCGAGACGACGTCGCCGGCCACCAGGTCGCCCGCATCGATCTCCGCCATCCGGCCGCCGCGGGTAACCCGGGCCTTCACGACCAGCATCTTCTGGAGCGCCGCCACGCTCGCCTCCGCCTTCCCCTCCTGGTTGAGGCCGAGGGCAGCGTTGAACACGGTCAGCAGGATCAGCAATACCGCGGTCGCGACCTGGCCGGGCAGGAACAGGCTGATGCCGCCGGCCACGACCAGGACGATCTGCATGGGATCGCGGTACTGCCGGAGGAATGCATGCCACTTCGGCTCGACCTTGCCCGCGGTCAGCCTGTTCGGTCCGTCGCGGGCCAGTCTGGCCGCCGCCTCGGAGTCGGTCAGCCCGAGCGAGGGGTCGATGCCCTGCGTCTCGAGCGCCTTCTCGGCGCTGAGCGTGTGCCAGGCCGGAGTGGCCACCGTCACCCTCCGGCCCGTGCGCCGGCCCCAGTGGCGAGATCGTCAGCCGCGCGGGGAGGCCCCGATACCCCTGCCTCCGTCGGACGCGGCGCGGAGGAACCCCGCCGTCCCTGGAGCGTGGTCCAGCTCGTGGTTGAGGTTGATCGCCGCATTGATCAGCGCCAGGTGGCTGAACGCCTGCGGGAAGTTGCCGAGCTGCTCGCCGGTCGGCCCGATCTCCTCCGAGAACAGGCCCAGGTCGTTGGCGTACGTCAGCATCTTCTCGAAGACCAGGCGGGCTTCCTCCAGGCGGCCGGACCGGGCCAGCGCGTCGACGTACCAGAACGTGCAGATGGAGAAGGTGCCCTCGTGGCCGCGCAGGCCGTCCGGAGAGGCGCTGGGGTCGTAGCGGTAGACCAGGCTGTCCGAGACGAGCTCGCGGTCCACGGCCCGCAGCGTGGACTGCCACATGGGGTCGGTCGGGCTGACGAACCCGAGCATCGGCATCATCAGCACGGACGCGTCGAGCACGTCGCCGTCGTAGTGCTGGACATAGGCCTCCTTGCCGGCGTTCCAGCCTTTCTCCACGATCTGCCGATAGATCCGGTCGCGTTCGGTGACCAGGCGGTCGAGGTCGGTGGGGAAGCCGAGGTCGCGAGCGATCCTCACCATCCGGTCCATGGCCACCCAGGACATCAGGCGGCCGTACGTGAAGTGCTTCTGCCCGCCGCGCGTCTCCCAGATCCCCTCGTCCGTCCGGTCCCAGTTGGATCCGAGCCAGCTCATCACACCGTTGAGCCTCAACCAGCCCTGATGCGCGATGCGAAGGCCGCGCTGGTGGGCCTGGAAGAAGGAGTCCAGCGCCTCGCCGTAGATGTCGAGCTGAAGCTGGTCCGCGGCCCCGTTGCCGATCCGCACCGGGCTCGAGCCGCGATAGCCCTCGAGGTGCTCCAGGACCTCCTCGCGCAGGTCGCTCCCGCCGTCGACCCGGTACATGATCTTGAGGGGTCCGGAGTCGGCGCCGGCCTGCTCCGCGACCCGGTCGCCCAGCCAGTGCATGAAGGCCGCCGCCTCGTTCGTATAGCCGAGGCCGAGCAGGGCGTAGACCGAAAACGACGCGTCTCGAATCCAGGTGAAGCGGTAGTCCCAGTTCCGCTCACCGCCCACCTGCTCCGGCAGCCCGGCTGTCGGCGCCGCCACCGGCGCCCCGGTCGGCGCGTAGGTCATCAGCCGCAGGGTCATCGCGGAGCGCTGGACGACCTCGCGCCAGCGCCCGGCGTACGTCGACCGGCGCAGCCAGGCCTTCCAGTAGCCCACGGTGTCGATCAGCGTGCCCACCAGTTCGCCGCGAGACAGAGTCCGCGGCGCCACTCCCGGCCCCGACTCCAGAACGATGCCGGCCACCTCGCCCTGCCGGAGGACGATGTCCGCGAGCGCGTCCTGGCCGCGTCGCTCCAGCGGGGTGACCGAATGCAGGGTGAGCTGAAGGTTCGACGAGCGGAACACCGCTCCCCCGTCGGTCAGCTGCATCTCGTGCGGCGCCCGGCCGTAGTCGAAGCGCGGCGCGCACTCCAGCCGAAAACGCATCGTCCCGCGCACGACCCTCACCACGCGCACAAGCAGGTGGCGGTCGGTGGGCGTCTCGGGCTGCTCGATCGGCATGAAGTCCACGACCTCGCCAACGCCCTCCTCGGTCATGAACCGCGTGATCAGCACCGCTGAATCGGGAAAGTAGAGCTGTCGCCTGGTGCAGTCGGCACGCTCGGGGGCGATCTGGAAGTGGCCGCCGCGCTCGTGGTCGAGGAGCGACGCGAAGACGCTGGGCGAGTCGAAGCGCGGGCAGCAGAACCAGTCGACGGTGCCGTCGTTGGCGACGAGCGCCGCGGTCTGCAGGTCACCGATCAGCCCGTGGTCCGCGATCAGCGGATAGCGAACCCTCGCCCCTCCCGTCGTGGCCGGCGCGCCGGCAGTTCGGACGGCAGCCATGATCACCAGATCTCCTTGTCCGCTCAGGAAAAAAGCAGCGCTGCGGATGAGGCGAGGCTAGCGACCGAGGGGGCTGAGCGAAACCGGCAATCGTCAGGGCCAGGACACGTCCAACCGCGGGAGCCGGCCGGCGCTCAGAGCGCCCGCAGCCGCGGCAGCACCCGGGTCCCGAACAGCTCGATCGCGCGCAGGGTCTTCTCCCGCGCCATCGGGGAGAACACGACCTCCAGGATGCCGGCGCCCAGCTCGTCGCGTATCCGCCGCGCCTGCGCCAGGACCGTGTCCGGGCTGCCCGCAAGCAGCTGCCCCTGCTCGATCCGCTCGGCCATCGGGCGGCCCTGCGCCCGGATGCGTCCGCGCTGGACGGTCGCGTCGCGCCCGTAGTAGCCGGCGCTGGCGGCGGCGTCGTCTAGCGGGCGGTTGCTCGCGCTGAACCCCAGCCGGGGCGCGTCCGCCCCTGAGGCCCGCAGCTCCTCGAGGGCCTGCTCGTCCGTGTCGGCAAGGTGCGCAGTGACGCGATAGAGCACGTCGTCAGGCCCGGGCTCCCAGCCGCAGGCGGCGGCGCACTCCCGGTAGTGCCGGGCCGCCGCGCTGGCCAGCGGCAGCGTCGTGAAGGCGAACCCGATGCGTACACGATGGCGCGCCGCGAACTCGCCCGATTCGGGGCTGGACGCGGACATGTAGATCGGCGGATGGGGCTGCTGCACCGGCCTGGGCCAGATGGAGACGCTCCGGAATCGGAAGTGCCTTCCCTGCCAGCCGAACGGCTGCGGCTCCGTCCAGGCCCGGATGATCAGCTCCATCGCCTCCTCGAACCGCCCCCACGACTCCGCCGGATTGACGTCGTACGTCACGTACTCGTTCGCCGTGCCCCGCAGCATGCCGGCCACGACCCGCCCACCGGTGAGCGTGTCCAGCATGGCGAACTCCTCCGCGACGCGGACCGGGTTGAGGATGGGGATCGTGGCCCCGAGCAGGGCGATCTTCGCCCGCCGCACGCGCTGCGTCACTGCCCCGGCCAGGACCATCGGGTTCGGGGTCAGCGACAGCGGGGCGAAGTGGTGCTCCGCCAGGGTGACCCAGTCGAAGCCGAGCTCGTCTGCCAGCTCGTACTGCTCGAGGGCCATCTCCATCGAGCGCCTGGCCACGTCCGCGGAGTAGGTCCGGGCCGGCACCGGCCAGGTGCCGCGCTCGGCCTCGCCCTGGTAGGGGACGATGCTGAACAGTGCCGCCTTCATCGCGGGTCGATCATGGCACCGGCGGGGTCGCCTGAATCGGCCGCTGTCGCCACGCGCTCCCAGCCTTGCTTCACGGGAACAGCACCGAGCTGCGGCGGCTGACCACGTACTGCTCGTGATGGTCCAGGAAGTCAGACGCCGCTTCCGTGAACGCCCCCGGCCGGTCCGCCGCGACGGCGTGGCCGGCGTCGTAGACGAACAGCAGCTGGCAGCTGGGCAGCAGCTCCTTGTAGGTGCGGCCCATCTCGGGCGGGATCAGCCTGTCCGCCGTGCCGAAGACCACGAGGACGGGAAGCTGCAGGCTGCGCATCGCCTCCTCGAGCTCCGGGTCGCGGGCCGGGCCCATAAGCCGCATGACCATCGGCCACGTCCTGGCCGTCTGCTCCGGGTCCGGCAGCGGCCGCGGCGGCACTCGCTCGGGATGGGCGTGGAGCATCGCGGCGAGCTCCTCCGCAGTCGTGGCCTGCGGAGGCCGCTGACCGTCAGGCCTGATGGCGGCAGGCGACTCCAGCACCAGCGCCAGGACACGCTCGGGGGCCAGGAGCGCCATCCACAGCGCCGTCTTCCCCCCGAAGGACGTCCCCATGAGGTCGAACCTGTCGACGCCGAGGGCCGAGACAGCTTCCAGCATCGTTCCGGCCAGGTCGGGCATCTTCTGGTGACGGGTGTTCTCCGGCGAGGCGCCGAAACCGGGCATCTCGAAGGCGATGACGCGGCGCTCGCGCGCCAGGACGTCGTGCGAGGGCGTCAGGACCAGGCCGCCGGCCCCGTGCAGGTGCACGAGAGCCGCGCCGCCGCCCGCCTCGACGTAGCGGATGCGGAAGCCGTCGGCCTCGACGTGGTCTTCCTGCCAGGTCGGGCTCTCGATGGAGTGCATCACCGTATCGTGGACCACGGCCTGCTTCTCCGGGGGCTCGCAGACTCCGCCGCCGTCGGTGGGGAGCGGGTGGCAGCAGCCCCTGTCACAAAGGCGCCATGCCCGGTGCGCTCACTGGTATCGTGCCTCGTCGACTGCTCGTGGCGGTTCTGCTCCTCGGGGGCGTGGTGATCGCCGGCGCCGGCGTGACCGTCGTCCTGCTGCCTCACGGCGATGCGGGCTCGCCGTCGAGCGTGCCCGACCACGGCTCCGCGGTCACGTTCGGCGGCCGGGCGGGCTTCGACGTCTCCGTCAGCGACGTCCACGTCCCGGACACCGCCGGCCGGGTCACGCTGGCCGTGTCGTTCCGCAACACCTCCTCGAGCCAGCAGCGCGCTGACCCGCAGGACTTCGCGTTCCGCGACGGTTCGGGAGGGGTGGTGCGGCCGCTCTTCGACGCCACCTGCCCGCGCTGGAGGCGCGCCGATCTCCATCCGGCCGCGGGGGCGAGTCAGAGCCCGCGCGACGCCGACGCCCAGCAGGTCGGCCCGAACTTCGGCCCGGTGCCGCTCTGCTTCTCGGTCGCCCACCCGGCCGCTCGGCCCACCCTCGTCTGGGACCCGGACGTCGGCTTCCTGGGGACTCCGGTCACGATCCCCCTGCGCTGATCGAGGCCAGCGGGTGCTCTGACGCGGCTGTACCATCGTCCAGGAATGCTGCGCGACCCATTCCGCAGCCCGGCGCGCACGCGGCCGGTGCGGCGTGCGCGGGGATCGCTGCTGTACTGGCCGCTTGCCGCGCAGTTCCAGGCCGGCCTGGCCGTCATCCTGGTCGTGCTCATCGTCCTCCTGCAGGTCGGCGCACTCACCTACGCCTACCGGCGGCTGGGACTCGACCGATCGGCAGTGTGGCTGATCCTGGTGGCGACCTTCCTGGGCAGCGCGGTGAACTTGCCCGTGGGCAGCATGCGCTCGACGCGGCTGGTGTCCGAGAGCCGCGTCGTCCGGTTCTTCGGCGTGCGCTACCTGGTCCCGGCGGTGTGGGTGCCGCAGCGCACGGTAGTCGCGGTCAACGTGGGCGGCGCGCTGGTGCCCGCGGCCGTCAGCGCCTACCTGGTCGTCCACGACGGGCTCGGGCTGGCGACGCTGCTGGCCGTGGCCGCGGTCGCCGTGGTGGCCCGCGTGCTAGCCCGGCCCGTGGCGGGTGTGGGAGTCGTGCTGCCGGGCCTCGTCCCGGCGCTCGCCGCCGCCGGGGTCGCCCTGGCCCTGGGCGGCGGACAGGCGCCGGCCGTCGCCTACGTGGCGGGCGTGGTGGGGACGGTGGTCGGGGCAGACCTGCTCAACCTGCACCGCGTCGGGCGCATGGGGGCGCCGCTGGTCTCCATCGGCGGGGCCGGCACGTTCGACGGCATCCTCCTCTGCGGCATCGCGGCGGTGCTGATCGCCAGCCTGTGACGGCGCGGGTGGCCCGGCTCAGCCGCGGGCCTGCCCGGCCCTGGTGCGCCGGATCGCCGCCCGCCACACCCCGCCCCAGCCGCGCAGCCGCCGGGAGATCGGTTGGGACCGCGCGTCCGGCCACCGCACCTCGAAGCGGGCGCCGCCGAGGGGCGAGGCCGTCACCTCCCAGATCCCGCCGGTGGCCCGCACGACAGCATCGGCGATCGAGAGCCCGAGCCCTGCGCCCTCGCCCTCGTTCCTGGCTCTGAAGAACCGCTCGAAGATCCGCTCCCTCTGGTCGGGGGGGATGCCGGGGCCGCTGTCGTCCACCAGGAGGCGAGGGCCGCCGGCGTCCGCCACCACCGTGATCTGGACCCGACCCGGCCCGGGCGTATAGGCGCAGGCGTTCGCGAGGAGCACACCTGCGAGCCGGTCGATCCAGGGGCGCGGCGCCCGTACCGCCGCGGTCTGCGCGGCGAACACGGTGAGCTCCAGACCACGCTGGCCGGCCAGCCCCGCAAAGCGGTCTCGGGCCTGCCGCGCGACGTCCGCCAGGGGGACTGTCTCCACCGGAGGCGGCTCGGGGTCGGCATCGAACCTGGCGAGCCAGAGCAGGTCGTCCACGAGGGAATGCACGGCCGCCGTCTCCTGCGCCACGCGGTCGAAGGCCTGCCGGTACTCGGCCGCGGAGCGCGGCCGGGACCGGGCCAGCGAGACCTCGCCCTCGAGCACCGCGAGCGGCGTGCGCAGCTCGTGGGAGGCGTTCGCCACGAAGGCGAGCTGGTGCTGCCGTGCCCGCTCGACGGGGCCGGCGACCCAGTGGCCGACGGCCAGCGCGGCCAGGAACACAGCCAGGAGCGCGGGCGGCACGGTGACCAGCTGCGCCTGGAGCACGTTCTGCTGCGGCTTCACGACCACGTCCCTGTCGCCGCCCACCACCAGCCAGCCGCCGTCGGGCAGCGGCCCGCCGATGAGCTCGTACACGCTGCCGTTCAGGACGGCGGTCGCCGGCCCCTGCAGCTGGCGGTAGGCGGCGGGCAGGTCCGGCGGGAGCCCGGCCGAGCCGATCACGGTGCCCGCGGCGTCGAGGCGCCAGGCCACGAGGCCGGCCGGCATGGTCCCCGTCGCCATCGCCAGGTCGAGCGCCTGCGGGCGGCGCTCGAAGTTCAGGAACCAGGCCCGCACCCCGGTGTCCAGGTTGACGCCGGACGTATGGATGAAGAGCCCGTCCGAGATGGCGAGGACCGCACCCAGCACGGCTGCAGCAGCCAGCGTGACCGCGGCCGCCAGCACGAGCGACCGGCGCAGGACGGGCCGTGACGCGATCACGTCTCCTCCAGCCGGTAGCCGACTCCGCGGACGCCGAGCACCTTCAGTCGTGCGCCAGAGAGCTTGCTCCGGAGCCGGCTGGCGTGGACTTCGATGGCGTTCTCCGTGGTGCCGGCCCACTCCTCCGACCAGAGGTGCTGCGCGATCAGGCTGCGGCTCGTCGCCGCCGGCTGGCGCCGCAGCAGCAGCTCCAGCAGCGAGAACTCCGTCGGCGTGAGGGAGACGGCATGCCCGTCGCGGGTGACCCTGCGCGTCGCGGGGTCGAGCCGCACCCCGCCCAGCTCCAGCACCGGCGGTGCGGCCCCCTGCCGGCGCTGCAGGGCGCGCAGGCGAGCCAGGAGCTCGGGGAACTGGAACGGCTTCACCAGGTAGTCGTCGGCCCCGGCGTCGAGCGCGTCGACCCGGTCCTGCAGGCCGTCACGGGCGGTCAGCACGAGCACGGGCACGGCGATCCGCCTGCTCCTGGCGGCCCGGATCACCTCGACCCCGTCCAGCCCGGGCATGCGCCAGTCCAGCACGGCCGCGGTGTACTCGTACACCGACAGCAGATGGAGCGCGTCATCGCCGCGAGCGGCGGCGTCGACCACGTACCCGTTCTCGGTCAGGCCTCGCGCCAGCACCGAGGCGAGGCGGGGATCGTCCTCCGCCAGCAGCAGGCGCATCGAGCCCTCACCGTACCCGCTTTCCTTGCGAATCGCTGACGACCGCTGCTCAGGGAACGGCAAGGCCGGGCCGCCATCGTCGGGGACCTCGAGCCGGCCATCGCCGGCGCCATCGCGGAGGTTGACCATGAGTGACGCTGGCCGCAGCGCCCTGGTGGCGTCCGGCCTGGGCCGAAGGTTCGGCCGCCTGTGGGCGCTCCGGGACTGCTCGTTCGAGCTGCCGGAGGGATCCATAGCGGCCCTGGTGGGGCCCAACGGCGCCGGCAAGACCACGCTGCTCACCCTGACCATCGGACTGGCCGAGCCGACCGCCGGCCGGGTCGAGCTCTTCGGGCGGCGCATGTCCGGCCGGGATGGAGCCGCGCTGGCGGAGATCGGGTTCGTGGCGCAGGACCATCCGCTGTACCGGGGCTTCACCGTCGCCGAGCTCCTCCGCATGGGCCGGGCGCTCAATCGCCGCTGGGACGAGGCGCTGGCGCGTCAGCGACTGGAGCGCCTCGAGATCCCGCTCCGCCGCCGCGCCGGCACGCTCTCGGGCGGCCAGCAGGCCCAGGTCTGCCTGGCCCTGGCCCTGGCCAAGAGGCCACGGCTGCTGGTGCTCGACGAGCCCCTGGCCAGCCTCGACCCCCTGGCCCGCCGCGAGTTCCTCGACGCCGTCTCCCAGTCCGTCCGGTCGGAGCACCTCACCGTGGTCTTCTCGTCGCACGTCGTGACCGAGCTGGAGCAGGTGTGCGACCACCTCATGGTCCTGTCCCGCGGTCGCCTGCGCGTGGCCGGGCCGATCGGTCAGCTGCTTCGTGCCGCTCCCTCGGGCTGGGGCGTCGAGCGGCTGGTCCTGGACGAGCTGCGGCCTGGTTCGGAGGTCCCGGGATGAGCTGGCTGATCTGGCGACAGCACCGGCTGGCGGTGCTGGCCTCGCTCCTCCTGCTCGTCGCCGTGGCCGTGCCACTAGTCATCAGCGGGCTGGCGATGAGGAGCGGCTACGACCAGCTCGGCCTCGCCGCCTGCGCCGGGCACAGCGACCCGCGCTGCCTCGACCTGCTGGGACAGTTCAGCGACCAGTACCGGGGCTGGGGCCAGCAGCTGCTGCCCTGGCTCAACTTCGTGCCCGTGCTGTTCGGCGCGCTGGTCGGCGCGCCTCTGGTGGCGCGCGAGATCGAGCAGCGCACGTACCTCCTGGCCTGGACCCAGGGCGTCACCCGACGGCGCTGGCTGGCTGCGAAGGTGACCGCGCTGGCGCTGGTCGTCGTCCTCCTGGGCGCCGGCTTCACGGCCCTCATCACGTGGTGGCGGTGGCCGCTGGACCAGCTGGAGGGCCACTTCGCGCCCACCGTCTACGACTTCGAGGGCCTGATGCCCACGGCCTACACGCTGTTCGCGTTCGTCCTCGGCACATTCGTGGGCGTCGTCCTGCGGCGCACGGTGCCGGCGATGGGCACCCTGCTGGCGGCCTTCTTCGTGATCCGCTACCTGCTCGTCGAGGTGCTGCTGCGTCCCCGCTTCGAGGCGCCGCTGTCCACCACCCTGCGCGCGTCGGCGGCGCGGCCGACGATCCTCGCCGGGGCGGGCAACTGGGAGACCGACGGCGGCTTCCAGGACGCCGTCGGCCGGCGCCTGACCGCCGACGAGGTCAACCGGCTGGCGCGGCAGGCGATCGACGCCGGCCTCAGCCCCAACGCGTGGTTCCAGCAGCACGGCTACCTGCGCTGGCTCACCTACCAGCCCGCGGACCGCTTCTGGACGTTCCAGGTGGTGGAGGCGGCGATCTTCCTGGGCCTGTCGGCGCTGCTGGTGGCGGTGACGTTCAGGCTCATCCGGCGAGCGGCATGAGAGCATTGCTCTAGAGCAGCGGTCTATCGTTGCCCGTCACCCCGGGCGTCCTCGAGCCGGCCGACACGGGCGTCGGCCGGCCGCGTCCCCGTCGCCGCCGAGGGATGATGGCCGTGTGCGGAGAGAGCCCAGCATCCTCCACCTCGACATGGACGCCTTCTACGCGTCGGTCGAGCAGCTGCACAAGCCGAGCCTGAGGGGGCGCCCGGTCGTCGTCGGCTGGCTGGGGCCGCGGGGCGTGGTGGCGACCGCGAGCTACGAGGCCCGGCGGCATGGCGTGCGCTCGGCGATGGCGATGGTCGAAGCCCGGCGGCGGTGCCCGCAGGCTGTCTACCTCTCGCCCCGGTTCGCGGCCTACGCCGCGGTCAGCGACACCGTCATGGGCATGCTGAGGGAGCTCTCGCCGGCGGTCGAGCCGATCAGCCTGGACGAGGCGTTCGTCGACCTGGCAGCCGGTCTTGAGGCGGGGCTCGACACCGAGTCGGTGACGGCGCTGGGGGCGCGGCTCAAGGCCGACATCCGGGCGCGCACCGGCCTGACGGCGTCGATCGGAGCCGGGACCTCGAAGCTGATCGCCAAGATCGCCTCGGACTCGCGCAAGCCGGACGGGCTGCTGGTGGTGGCGCCGGGCGACGAACGGGCGCTGCTCGACCCGCTGCCGGTTCGGGCGCTCTGGGGAGTGGGTCCCGCCAGTGCCGAGCGGCTCGGGCAGGCCGGGATGACGACGGTGGGAGAGCTGGCGAGGGCGTCGGCTGACCGCCTGGTGGCCCTGTTCGGCGCCGCCCGCGGCAACGCGCTCCACGAGCTCGCCCGGGGCCGGGACCCGCGCCCCGTGGTGCCCGATCGGGAGATCAAGTCGATCAGCGTCGAGGACACGTTCCCGGTCGACCTGGTCGATCGCGGCCGGCTCGTCGCCGAGCTCGACCTGCTCGCCGAGCGCCTGGCCGGCCGGCTGCGGGCGAGGGAGCGCTCCGGGCGCACGGTCACGCTGAAAGTGCGCCGTCACGACTTCACCACGATCGCGCGCTCGGACACCCTCCCGGGACCGACCGACAACGAGATCGTGATCCGGGAGGTGGCCCGCCGGCTGCTGGCGGCCGTCGACATCGGGGGAGGCGTGCGCCTGCTCGGGATCGGAGTGTCATCGCTCACCGACTTCGCTCAGCAGGACCTGTTCGAGTCATCGACGTCCCTGCCTGTCGAGGAGGCCTCTCCCGCCGACGAGCGTGCTGGTGAGCGGTGGGTCCCCGGCGCAGACGTGGTGCACGAGCACTACGGCGCCGGGTGGATCGAGCGGATCGAGGAGGACGTGGTCACTGTCCGTTTCGAGACGCCGCACAGCCCGCCTGGCGTGGCCCGCCGGCTGTCGGCGGACGACGAGGGCCTGCACCCGGCTCCGCCGCCGCCCTGAAACGGCTCCGGCGCGCGTTCCAGCCCGCCGCCAGGGTCCAGCTCTGCTCTGCTCCCCAGCTCGAGCGACCGCGAGGGTGTCGAGGTTGGGGCGAAGTGGAGGCCGCTCAGCACGGGTCAGCGACGGGCCGCGCCTGACCTGACCAGCCAGGAGGTCACGGCGGCTGCGGCCGGCAGGGAGGCGGCCGTCTCCGGCCTCGACCTCGCGCCGGCGGCCGCCGGCTCCGGGACCAGGGGCAGCTCCAGCACGAACCGGCTCCCCGCGCCCGGGCTGCTGTGCTCCAGCCGCAGCCATCCGCCCATCGCCTCCGCCAGCCGCCGGCTCAGGTACAGCCCCAGCCCCGTCCCCGCCGGGAAGCCCAGCTCCGCGTGCTCCACCCGCTCGAACCGCTCGAAGATCCGCTCGTGGTCCTCCGGCCGCAGCCCCACCCCCCGGTCCTCCACCGCCACCTGGGCCCTCCCC
>Ga0126378_10003138_pt1 | contig 12442 bp, 15 predicted proteins | sample PanSoiMetPlot_23_FD_92587 | JGI IMG/M metagenome (GOLD analysis project Ga0126378, IMG submission 92587) | Tropical forest soil microbial communities from Panama - MetaG Plot_23 | ecosystem: Environmental > Terrestrial > Soil > Tropical forest > Bulk soil | place: Panama | collected 2016-02-17
CAGCCTGCTAATCATCTCCAGCACAACCCTTAGCGATCTGCTCGGTCAGGAATGCGCGCTCGGCCTCGTTGGCGGCTAGGGCGAGAGCCTGCTCGTAGGCGGCGGCCGCACACTAGCCGCAGCGTAAGTGCCACCTGAGCTTCCTGGGCCAGCGCCGGATGGCAGCAGGTGAAGATCAAGCGCAGCCGATCATCCGGCACGGCTTCGCTGGGATCCTCGGCGAAGCCATGGCTCAATTCCTGCATGGTGGCTTCCTCAAGTACTTCTTCCGGCTCCACCAGCAGTGGCAGCCTCGAACGCAGCGCCCTGTCATGGCGTATCGCATCGATCGCCCGTCGTTTCGCTGCGGTGGTCAGCCAGGCGGCCGGCTTGTCGGGAATGCCCGCGTCGACCCAGCTCTTCATGGCCGACGCGTATGCCTCCTGCACACATTCCTCGGCAAGATCAAGGTCCCGCGCCACGCGTGCCGTGGCTGCGAGCATCCCTGCCCAGTCGCTGCGGTGCGCGTCTGTGATCGCCGCCTCGACCGCCGCGAGATCCGTCACTCGGCGGCCTGCTTGTCGCCCCTGACGTAACTGCTGTGGACGGGCCGGATCTCGACGCCGCCGCCCTCACGGACGACCGGGTTGAAACGGGCAATTTCCAGGGCGGCGTCGAGGTCAGGCGCCTCGATCACGTAAAAACCGGCAACGATCTCCTTGGAATCCACGAACGGGCCGTCGGTGATGGCGTCGCCGCTGATCGACGTCGCCATATCCCGCGGCGTCAGGGCGTACGCCATGACCATCGAGCCGCCGTCGACTAGCTCGTCAGAGTGCTGGTCGCAGGACTCGGTGTCCTCGGGCGTCGCGTCGGGGGCGTGGGCAGAATCCTGAACGTAGATCAGGACGGCGTACTGAGCCATCGCGGTTCTCCCTTCAAGTTGCTTGGACCGTGCACCTACACGTCGGACCGATGTCGCGGATTCGACAGTTCCGGCGAAAATCGACCGCCCTCTTGGCTACCACCTCAAAGGCCCGACGCAGCCAGCAGCGCCTGTGCGCTGGCGTAAGTCGCCATCACCAAACTCTCGTGCGCGGGCAGCTCCAAGCCGCCGAATTTCTCCAGTGCCAGCAGGGCGTCCGACACAAGGAAGAGCGCACCGCCGGCAGCCGCCTGAGGCGAGCCAGAGTCCAATGCCACTAGCGACATCGCCAGTAGAGCCGTGCTGTAAGCGACGACCGCGATGCGGTACTTGCCGGTCCGGTTCCATAGATATGCGTTGAGCCCGCTGAACGCCGCCAGGTGCGGTGCCGCCAGGGCTGGCCGTGAGCGCAGGCGGCCACCGCCAGGGCGCTGACGCAAGGCGATGATCCAGGCAACATGACCGGCCAGGAAGCTCGCGAGCCCTGCCGCAAACGCGGCATCACCGCTGCCGAGCAGCGCCAGGTCGCCCACGGCTCCGAGGGCAAGCGCCTGCCGCGTCGCGCGGTCGCGACCCTTCATCAGCGCAGGCATCAGCAGCGGCTTGGTCAGCCAGCGCAGCTTGTCACGGCGCCTTCCGGCGAGAACCACGTCAGCAGCCGCAATAACCACGAATGCGACGGTTGCCCGACGTGCCAAGAACCACCTCCAGCATGGCGCGCCTGAAATGCATTGACATGGTGGCTGCGCCAAACGCGAACAGTATCGCTCTGGCTGGTCTGCACAGCCCAAGATCTGCACAGCCCAGGCTCTCCCACAAGCTCAACGCCTGGTTTCGCACCGTCACAGTGTGATGCAAGTCATATGCCCGATTCGCGATTCTCGGAAGCTACTATGCGCTCGGCAGCGTTCACACTCAGTAACAGACAGCACCCGGGCGCGTGATGGTTGCCCCCCAATGCAACGTGTCGCCTTGACCCGCGCACATCCGCGTAACCCCCCGCCGCAGCCACGGTGCATTGTCATGCCGATCGGCGCGCGGCTTCCTGGGTGACCCCGAGCGCTCCCCAGCGCACTAACAAAGGCTCACCTTGATCCCCCGTGTCACCTTCCCGAAGCTCCCTGTCCATATTCGGAACATTTTCAACCGCTTTGTCCGTAGCCCGTCACTGAAGGTGCCGTCACTGAAGGTGCCATCACTGAAGGCGCCGCCACTGAAGGTGACGCTCGGCGCGGCCGCCGTGGCCGCAGTGGCGGCGGCAAGCATCGCTACCGCCGTGTCGGCGGGGCCGACCGCCGGAGCGGCCGGCCACTTCGACCAGACCGCGGACGTCCGCGGGGCGCAGCACACTGCGGGCAACGGCTCCGACGGGACGGCCCGGTCGAAGTCCGCGCACCGGGTCGTGCACCACGCGCCGGCCAAGCACCAGGCCCCGGCCACTCACAAGGCCGCGCCGGTCAAGCACAAGGCCGCGCCGGTCAAGCGAGCTCTGCACCCGTACCGCATCTACGACTCGGTCACGCCATCGGCGCTGCCAGCGCACAACGCCGTGGCGACGTACGCGACCGGCAGCTACGCCGTTTCGCCGTCACAGGTCGCCGGGCACAAGACCGTGCTGTGGATCGACGTCACGGGGTACCACTACACCTCATCCGTGCTAGACGTCGAGCCGGGCGACGCGACGCCATCGCTGGCTGCTAGCTGGGCATGGCACCGGCTGCACGCGCAGCCCAAAGACCTAGCTCACATCTACACCATGCGCTCAGAGTGGCCTGCGGTGAAGGCGGCCATCGCCCACCTCCCGGCCAAGATGCGCTCGCACGTGCGGTACTGGATCGCCGACCCCACGGGCGTTCCGCACGTGGTGCCCGGCTCCTCTGCCACCCAGTGGTACTGGGGGTCGAGCTACGACATCTCGACCGCGACACCGCGTTTCTGAGCACGGCGTGAACCGGCTATGCGGCCGGCGGGGCAACCGCCTCGCCGGCCGCTGCCGGTCTGCACTGGGAGAGTCAAGCCACTGTCCGAGGCTGCCATTACATTCGTCGTCGTGTTCGAATGCGCCCCCGTACTCGACGGCCTGGATGACGCGCAGCGGCAGGCCGCGACCTGGACAGGCGGGCCGCTCCTGGTGCTTGCTGGCGCCGGGACCGGAAAGACAAGGACCCTCGTGGCCAGGGCCGCCTGGCTCCGCGGCCAAGGTCTCGAACCCGCCAGGATCCTGCTGCTTACGTTCACACGCCGCGCGGCTGACGAGATGCTCTCGAGGGCGGCCTCGAGCGCTAGAACCGATTCGCCCGAGCGCATCACCGGCGGCACGTTCCACGCGATCGCGCACCGGATTATCCGCCAGCACGCCGAGTCATTCTCGCTGCCGCCCCGGTTCACGGTCATCGACCCAGGCGACGTGACTGACCTGCTCGATGCGCGTCGCGCCGACCACGGCCTAGTCGGCGAAGAGCGCAGGGCACCGAGGGCGGCCGTCTGCGCCGACATTTACGCCAGGTGCGTGAACACGCAGCTGCCGGTCACCGAGGTGGTTCGGGCCGGTTTTCCTTGGTGCAAGGACTTCACCGGCCAGCTCGCTGAGCTGTTCCGCGGCTACGTCGCCCATAAGCGCCGGCACGGCCTGGTCGACTTCGATGACCTCCTGCTGCTGTGGCGTGCAGCGCTCGGCGACGAAGGGGCAGGACCCGCGCTGCGCGGAATGTTCGACGCCGTCCTAGTCGACGAGTACCAGGACGTCAACTCCGTACAAGCCGACATTGTCCAGTTGCTGCAGCCCGACGGCGCGAGGCTGACCTGCGTCGGCGACGATGCGCAGGCCATCTACGGCTTCCGCGGCGCCGACCCCGCGCACCTCAGGCGGCTCGGGACCGACTTTCCTGGGCTGACAGTGCTCAGGCTCGCGATGAACTACCGCTCAAAGCAGGCCGTGCTGACCCTGGCCAACGCAGTTCGGCCGCAGTCTCGTGGCCTGGAGCTCGAGCTGACCGCGATCCGGGCCGCTGGCCTGACCCCTGCGCTGGTCCGCTGCTACGACGAGGCCACCCAGGCCAGGGAGATCTGCGCCCGCATCCTTGAAGCGCACGAAGCCGGTGTCGACCTGTGCGATCAGGCCGTCCTTGTCAGGTCGGCGCACCACAGCGATGTGCTCGAGATCGAGCTTGCCGCGCGCGCGATTCCGTTCGTCAAGTACGGCGGCCTGCGGTTCACCGAGGCCGCTCACGTCCGCGACTTCCTGGCGGCCCTTCGTGTGGTCGCGAATCCCGCCGACGACATAGCGTGGTACCGGCTGCTGCGCCTGCACGAGGGCATTGGGCCTGCGCACGCACGGCGCATTAGCGCGGTGCTGCGCCCGGCCGACCCCGACCCGTTGGCCCGCCGCGCCGCGGCGGCGGAGGCAGCTCCGCGCCGATCGCGGACCGCGCTGGTTGCTTCCCTCGACGGCCTTTCCGCCGCCGCGCTGCTCAGCGGTACGGCGGACCAGGCGACGGCCGTGCTTGCCGCACTCGACGCCCCGCTCCGAGCCAGGTACCCGGACGCCCGCGCCAGGATCGCCGACTTGGTACGGCTCACCGACGCCGCGGCGAGCCGCCCATCGCTGCACGATGCCCTGGTCGAGCTGGCGCTTGATCCGCCAGTCTCTGGATCCGACCTGGCCGGGCCGCCCCGCCTTGACGAGGACTACCTGGTTATCTCGACCATTCACTCCGCAAAGGGCCTGGAATGGCCGATCGTGCACCTGCCACACCTGGTCGACGGCGCAATACCGAGCGACATGGCGCTCGGGTCCCAGGACGGTCTCGACGAGGAACAGCGGCTGTTCTACGTGGCGATCACCAGGGCACGTGATCAGCTGTTCCTGTACGCGCCGCTGCGCCTGCACCATCACCGGACGGCCCGGGACGACCGGCACAGCCTCGCCCAGCTCACCCGATTCCTCGGCGCGACGGCGCTGGCCGCATGCCACACGACCGATGCCAGCCCGCCCCGGCCAGTGGTTCCGATGGCCGGTGCTCTCTCGGCTCGCATTGACGCTGAGCTCGACACCTTGTGGGCAGGCTGAAGGGCGCGGCGCCGACGATCAGGTCGCCACGTGCAGGCTCGTCAGCATGTCGGCTCTCAGATCCGCCAAGCTCGCCCCCGCGCCCTCGACAAGCCGCCTGACCGGGCTCGGCCCGTGGCTGGCAAGGCCCAGATACGCGCGGCCCCTTCTGGCCCTGCGGCTCAGGCCAGTCCCCGCGGGATCTTCCGCGTCGCGAAGCACGCCAAGCAGGAGGTGAGCGGGCCCGGCCTGTTCTTGCCCGAGGCCGGTGGCCTCCTGCTCCGCGAGCCAGAACGCCCGCTTGGCAACCATCGCCTTCCCTTCAAGCGGGCTCGGCGGACCCCCGCTCAGGAACGGGAGATCACGCAGCCGCGACCAGCGGCGAGTGCGCCGCAAGGCGGCGCAGACTGCATCAGGGCCGAATGAGCGCTCGACAACCAGCCTGACCTCTCCGATGTCGATTCCCAGGCCTCGCAGCAGGTCCGCCTGATTGCGCCAGGGGCTGGGAAGGACGCCGTCGGCGACTAGCCGGTCCAGCCCAGCTCTGAGTACGTCATGACCGAGACCTCTCACGCTCAGGAACTTGTCCACGCCTGCGTCGCTCGTGCGGGCGAGTCCGACGAGAACGTGCTCTGGCCCCAGGTAATCGTGGCGCAGTCGCTCGGCCTCCTCGTAGGCCAGATCACACACCTGAACGGCCGCGTCGCTGAAGCGCTCGAGCACGGGCCTACCTCCCGATCCGCGGCAGCCTGCCCCTGGCGTATTTCTGGTGCACCGCCTGCTTGCTAACCGCGAGCCGCTCGGCGATCGCCTTCCATGTCCACCCCTTGGCCCGGGCGTTTTCCACCTGCAGCGCCTCGAGGACATCAACGAGGCCGCGCAGCGCGGCCACGGCGGTCAGCCCGACCTCTGGATCCTGGCTTCTGGTCGCTGCGGCCAACGCGGTCACCTCGTCAGAACCGACTCCACTCACTCGGTCAAGTTACCTTGACCGCAGTCAGCGGGTCAAGCGCTCTTGACCGGCTTCGGCAGACCCTCGCCGCCAGTTGACACGGACCCCAGCAGTACCAGCCAGGGCCCGCGCAGGGACTTGGTCGGTAAGGTGCCGATCGTGACCGACGAATCGCCGACCGACCTGGTGCGGAAGGGCTACGACGCCCTGTCGTATCTGTACAGGCAGGACGACGCCGGCGAAGGCGAATACGCGCCGTGGCTGGCCGGACTGCGTGAGCGACTCCCCGAGGCAGCCCGGGTACTCGACGTCGGCTGTGGCTGCGGGGTACCTGTGGCGCGTGCCTTGTCGGCGGCCGGCTATGACGTGACCGGCGTTGACGTCAGCGAGGTGCAGATCGACCGAGCGCGATCGCTCGTGCCCGGCGCAACCTTCATCCGGGCCGACGCGATGTCAGTGAGATTCGCTCCAGCGTCCTTCGACGCTGTCATCAGCTTCTATGCGATATTCCATCTGCCAATCGAAGCGCAACCGCTGCTGCTCAAGCGCGCGGCCTGCTGGCTGCGACCCTCGGGGTGGCTGCTGGCGACCGTCGGACACCGGGCGTGGACCGGCACGGAGGAGAACTGGCTGGGCGGGTCCGCGACGATGTGGTGGAGCCACGCAGATTCCGCCACCTACAGGCAGTGGCTCGAGCAGGCAGGCCTCGCGATCGTCGAGCAGAGCTTCGTCCCTGAGGGCGGGAACGGCCACACGATCTTCTGGGCCCGCCGACCCGCGTCAGCGGACGCCTGACGGCCGGAACTGGACGCTGATCCGCGGGCCCGTCGCCCTGGATGTCTTGAGGACCGCGTGTTCCCATGTTCGCTGGCACGTGCCGCCCATGACCAGCAGGTCACCGTGCCCGACCGGGAACCGCAGCGCCTGCTCGCTCGCTGTTTTGCGGCGCAGCATCAGGTGGCGCGGATTGCCGAGCGAGACAATAGCCACAACGGTTTCGCGCACCTGGCGACCTGAAGTATCACCGTGCCACGCGACGCTGTCCCGGCCGTCCCGATACAGGCAAAGGCCGACGGTGCACAGCGATTCGCCGATCTGGGGGCCGTAATACTTGTCGAGCGCACCGCGCGCATCAGTGAGCGCGGGATCAGGCAGCGGCTCATCTTCGCCGTAGTGGCAGAGCAACCGCGGAACGTCGACCACGTTGTCGTACATGCGCCGCCGTTCGGCGCGCCACGGCACGTTGCGCACCAGGCGGTCGAACAGGTCGTCCGCGCCACGAAGCCAGCCAGGCGCGAGGTCAAGCCACGCGTCGTCCGCCAGCGTTATCCGGCGAACGGACGCGGCGAGCGAGCCGAGACCGAACTCCTGCCCGATGTCGAAGAGCGAACCCTGGATGGCGCGTGTCACTGCCCCAGCATACCCACCATTCAAACGAATGTTCGATAGCGGATGGAGCAGCGCAATCACCCCGCGCGGATGATGGCACGGGCCTGCGGCCTGAATGAGGGTGAGACTCCGGCGCGCGAAATAGGCAGCACGGAGAGTGAGGGAGCATGACGCAGCCGCCCGGTGATCCGGCTGTGGTGCTGCGCAGCAGGGGTTATCGGGCGATGCTCGTCATCGCGGCGCTGCTCGGCGTGCTCATATCCGCCGCTGCCTACGGATTTCTTGCGCTAGTCAGCTATTTGCAGAAGGAACTCTTCACGCACTTGCCGCACGGTCTCGGATTCGCAACCGAACCGGTTTGGTGGCCGCTACCCGTCCTGCTGGTCGGCGGAGTGCTGGTCAGCCTCGCAATCAGTTGGCTTCCCGGCAATGGCGGTCCCTCTGCGGCCGACGGATTCAAATTGCACGGTCCGCCGTCCGCGCGTGCTCTGCCTGGCGTCGTGCTGGCAGCGCTCGCAACGCTGTGCTTTGGGCTTGTGCTCGGGCCTGAGATGCCGCTGATCGCGCTCGGCGGCGGCCTGGCGCTCCTGGCCACCCGCTTCGGCAGGCGCCCACTGCCCGACCAGGCGGTGAGGGTTGTCTCCGCTGCGGGCAGTTTCGCCGCCATCAGCACGCTGCTCGGATCGCCGCTCGCCGGCGCGTTCCTGCTCATGGAGGCGTCGGGCATTGGCGGGCCGATGCTAGGGCTCATCCTGGTCCCAGGGCTATTGGCCGCCGGCGTCGGCTCCCTTATCTTCGTCGGCCTTGACAGCCTCACCGGCCTGGGCACGTTTTCGCTCGCGATACCCGGCCTACCGCATTTCAGCAGGCCGAACTTGGCGGAATTCGGCTGGGCGATAGCCATCGGCATCGCGGCCGTGCTGGTCGGAACAGGCATACGGTGGCTTGGGCGCCTCGTGCAGCGCCAAGCCGTCCGGAGCGCGAAGCTCGTGCTTCCTGTCACGAGCCTGATCGTCGCCGGGTTGGCTATCGCATATGCGGAGGGCACGGGGAAGCCCAGCGCCAATGTGTTGTTCTCTGGCCAGTCGGCGCTCGGGCCTCTGGTCACGCACGCGGCCCGCTACACCGCGGGCGCGCTGATGCTCCTATTCGTATGCAAGGGCCTTGCGTACGCGGTCTCGCTTGGCAGCTTTCGAGGCGGCCCGACGTTCCCGGCATTGTTTCTCGGCGCGGCCGGCGGCATCGCGTTGTCTCACTTGCCTGGTCTTCCGCTGGTCGCGGGTGTCGCGATGGGAATCGGCGCAATGTCGGTCACGATGCTGACGCTGCCGCTGACGTCAGTACTGCTCGTCACCCTGCTCTTCTCTGACGGGGTCGCTGTTATGCCGCTGGTCATCGTCGCGGTGGTGGTGGCCTATGTCACCAGCGCCCGGTTCGGATCGGTCGGTGCGAAAACCGGCGAGGCCAAGCCCGCCGAGGCGAAGCCGGCCGAGGCGCACCCGGCCTGAGCAGCGCCTTTCACCCGCGCCGGGTGGTGCGCGCTGACTACGGCGGCGGGACGGTGTACTGCGTCACCGAATCGGCGACAGACCAGACCCGCCAGCGACACGGGAGGCGACATGGTGATGAGCGCGCCAGCGAACGTTCAAGTCGACGACGACACGAGAGATGCGCTGTCCGGCTTGGCGCTGGGCGACATGGAAGTGCTCGGGGAGGCAACAGAACTGCGTGAGGAGGCACGCCTGCGCACCGGGCTCGACCCGCGAAGCTACGCGCTCGTGAAGATCGCGGCGCTGGTCGCGCTCGACTCTCCGCCGGCCTCCTACCTGTGGCAAGTAGCCAACGCAATCGACGCGGGCGCGACGCCGAAGGACATCCTCGGGGTGCTCCGCGCAGTCGCACCGCAGGTCGGCGGCCCAAAGGCGGTGGCTGCCGCACCAGAAATCATGATCGCGCTCGGGCTCGCGCTCCCTTCGGACGAAAGCATGTAAACGGCGATACGGGGAGGTAGCGATGTTCGCTAGGCGTCGGCCACTGCTTCGCGCCGCAGTCGTAGGCGGCGGCGCGTATGCGATGGGCAAGCAAAGCGCGCGCCGCGAGGCCGCGGAGCAGTCCAGCCAGAATTCAGCAATGTACGGCCCAGGCCAGGACCAGCATGCCGTCGCCCAGCCGGTTGCCACGTCCTCCGAGCCATCGGTGTCCGATCAGTTGACCCAGCTCACCAGGCTTCATCAGGAGGGCTCGCTGAGCGACGAAGAATTCGCGGCCGCAAAGTCCAGGTTGCTCGGCAGCTAGCCAGAGCAGGCCGGCGCCGGGAGTCGGCAACAGCACCCGGCAGAGGCGGCAAACCCGAGTATCTTTGTCCAAATGACGCCCGCCGCCCCCGGGATGGTCGTCGCGATCCGCGTCAGAGACGTTGCCGTCTCGCGCAGGTTCTACCAAGCCCTCGGTTTCCTCGACGAGTCCGGCGACCTTGCCTCAGGGACTGCCTGCGCGGCCCTGCGGCACCGCGAATGCTGGCTGTTGCTGACGGAAACCGGGCCGATGTCGCGCGGGCAGCGGCCGCTGCTGCTCGGCTTGCTCGTCGACGACGTCGACGCGATCGTCGATGCGCTGCGGGACGGCGGGTTCGACGTCTCAAGCTCAGCGAACCCGCGGGCGCCATGGGTTCGGGCGAGCGTGCCGGACCCTGAGGGCAACACGGTCCTGATCGGCCAGGCTGCCCAGAATCTCGCGCCCCCTGGCACTTCCGCGCTGGACGCCATAGCGGGTCATTCGCTGTTCGCCGAGACCGCAGCGTTGCTCGCGGCGGAAACGCTGACGTCGAACTGCCAGGTACGCGACGTCGACCTAAGGCCATGCGCGCAGCGTGCCGCAGTGAAGCTGGCCGACTCGGCCGGCGAGTCCGTCTGGGCGTGCCTCGATCATGCCGACGAGATACTCGTGACGGTACGCGGGGCGTTCATCGCCAGCCACGCCGATCCTGGTGTCTGGAGTTTCCTGGCGCGCCGCCGCCAATAGCTCCGCGCCTAGTCAAGCTGCGGCAGCCGCTGGCCCTCGCCCAGCACGGCGCCGAACAGGTCGCCGCTTTCAGCGATCCGGTCAAGGACGGTCCTGATCGTGAAGCCATCGGGACGCAGCGACGGATCGTCGAGCTCGTCCCACGCGATCGGCGCAGAGACCGGCGCGCCGGGGGCCGCCCGCGGGCTGTACGGCGCGACAAGCGTCTTGTTGCTGACGTTCTGGGTGTAGTCAAGCCTGGCGAGGCCGCCTCGCTCGCGGACGTCCCACTTCCAGCTGATCAGCTCAGGTACCACGGAGCCGATCGTTTTGGACAGGTGCTCGACCCAGATTCGGGTGTCCTCATAGCTCAGGCTGGCCTCGACGGGAATCCAGACCTGGATGCCCCTTCTGCCGGTTACCTTGGCACGCGCCCGCACGCCGACGTGCTCAAGCGCCGTCCTGTGCAGCCTCGCCAGCACGAGAATGTCCTGCCAGGAGGTGGAGGAACCAGGGTCGATATCGATGAGCGCATAGGTCGGATTGCGCGGGCTGGCGGCCAGCGCGGTCCAGGCGTGCCATTCGAGTGCCCCGAAGTTCGCGGCCCATACCAGCGCTGCGGGCTCGTCGACCACCAGGTACGTCGTCGTCTTGCCGCTCTCCGCCTCCGGGTTGTCCCAGCGGGGTATCCAATCCGGAGCGTGATCAGGCAGCTGCTTGTGCCAGAACCCCGCCTGGCCGGCGCCGCCGGGAAAGCGGTGCATGTTCAGCGGCCGGCCAGCCAGGTACGGTGCGATCACCGGCGCGATCCGCGCGGAGTAGCCGATGACCTCGCGCTTGGTGACCGCCGTCTCCCCCGGCCGCGCCGGGAATAGCTCCTTGTCGAGGTTGGTCAGCCGGAGCGTGCGGCCGAACACGTCCCACTGTCCTGCCTGGCCAAGGTCGCCGAGCGCCGCGAGCTCGTCGGCGCTCGGAGCGGGCACCGCCTGCGGCCGCAGCCTGATTGATGCCTGCGCAGGAGGCAGGTCGGACCGCCAGAGGCGGTCAGGGTCGGCCTTGACCTCGTCGTTCGTCTTGCCGCTGAGGACAGACCGCGGATGGTCCTCTGGATTCCAGCCGCGCACGGCCTCGGTGTCGTCCTTATGCAGCAGCAGCCACTGTGCCCGGTCTTCGCCCGGCTGATCCCCGGCGCTGCCGCGGGACCGACCGCGGCCGCCGCTGCGCACAAGGATCAGGCGACCGCGTAGCTTGTGGCCGGTGACGTCAACGTGCAATTCTCCGGCCGCCACCGCCGCTGCCGGATCATCGGTCGCGTGCGGTTCCCACGTGCCAATGTCCCAGACGATGACATCGCCGCCCCCGTACTCCCCTGACGGGATCACGCCCTCGAAATCGAGATATTCGATCGGGTGGTCTTCGACGTGGACGGCGAGCCGCCTGACCGTCGGGTCGAGGGTGGGACCGTTCGGAACCGCCCAGCTCACCAGCACTCCCCCGATCTCGAACCGCAGGTCGTAGTGGAGCCGCCTGGCTCGGTGGCGCTGAACGACGAACCGTCGCTCAACATCGGGAACTTCGCTGACCGCGGGCGCTCCCGCAGGTTCTGGAGTGCGGCTGAAGTCGCGCTTGGCGCGGTACCGTCCAAGCTGGTCGCCGCTGTCCGCCACGATGCCAACTCTTGCACCAGAGCCGGCGTCATGTCACACCGGACGACGCCAGGCAGGGCCGCCCGCTGGGCGAACAAGGCGCGAGAACGCCGGCGAATGACGGATGTGCCGCCGCGATAGTTGCCTGGCGCGGCGACCGCGACGGCCGCCGCGCCAGGCAGATTTACCTAGCGCACGCCGAGCTTTCTTGCCAGCTCGTCGCGGCCCATCCTGGACCTGCCTGGCAGGTCCCTGCGCTTAGCGATCTCGTACAGCTCCGCGCGCGTCTTCATGGTGCCCGCCCCCGACCGGGTGCGCTGCGCCACGACCATGCCACGCTTGCCGGGCGTGGTCTTGGTCTTCGCCGGTGTCCGCGCAACCATCTTCTTGCTCGCGACGGCGTGCCGCGCATTCTTCACGCTGGTCCTGGCCGTCTGCTTTTGCTTGGCCGTTACCATCCCCGTACGATTCCCTTCTGTTCGTTCGCTCCGATGTGCTCGGAA
>Ga0126378_10003140_pt1 | contig 12436 bp, 8 predicted proteins | sample PanSoiMetPlot_23_FD_92587 | JGI IMG/M metagenome (GOLD analysis project Ga0126378, IMG submission 92587) | Tropical forest soil microbial communities from Panama - MetaG Plot_23 | ecosystem: Environmental > Terrestrial > Soil > Tropical forest > Bulk soil | place: Panama | collected 2016-02-17
CGGAGGTGCGTCAGGACTCCACGAGCTCGGGCCCGACAATAGGAGACGTAGCCGAGCAGCTCAGCGCGCGAATAGCGGACGTTCGGGAATCTCGCTGCGCCATGATCGTCGATGCCTTGATCCTCGGGACCGTTCGCAAACTCGGGCGGCGGTGACCAACGGCCCGTGCAGTCCCAAAGGTAGAGGTCCAGGAAGAATAGGCAGTGGTAGGCAATCAGCCAGAAGGCAGAGAAGACCTGGATGGCCTCTTCGGTCCTGGTGCCGTCGCCCACTCCGTCCCGGGGCCACATCCACGGATCGTTGCGTTTCACCACCCACAGGCTGGAGTCCCAATGCTGTTCGGGACACTCAACCAGGGACTGCTCGAGTCGGTCGATAGCGGCCTCGAACTCCACGAGGCGTTTGCTGCCCCAGTCGGCCGCCGACTTCCTGGTCCGAGCCGCGGGTTCCATTGGCCGCGAAGTCTACCGATCGATCGGCAAGTGCAAGGCTGATGACCGCCCGGAGGCCGCCAGGTTGGGGTGTTGCTCGCATGGGCTGACGGGCGCATGGACACCGTTGCCGCCCGCCGTCAGATGACAACACGCCCCATCCCGCTAACGCGTGTCAAATATATTGGGTCGACGCTCTCAGATCGACCGTTTCCCGGGGCGGGGTGCCTGGGGGGACGCCCATCCTGATCATCGAGGGCGATCCGGGTATCGGGAAGGCCACTGTGTGGCTTGGAGGCGATCCCGCGGGCCGAAGCCAGGTCCTTTCAGACTGCTCAGGGCCAGTCCCGCCGAGACCGAGGCGAATCTGCCTTTCGCGGCACCGGGCGCCGTCGTCAGCGTAGCCTCGCCCAGGTCGGCCCGCCCTACCGGCTCCTGGGGACGTGTCGTCGCGCCCGCACCACCTGTGCAATCCCTCGCCTCGAGCGAGCATCCAACTCCGGTCATTGCATCACTCACGCTGACGCGACCACAAAGGCCGAGGCGCCAATCGACGCCACGAGCGCCTGGCCGATGAGGCCGATGAGGACCAGCGGTTGAGGAAGTGCTGGATGGGTTGGATGTATCAGTGGGCATTGACGGCGGTCCTCCTTGCTGCGTTGCTGCGGAGTCCACGCTAGAGGCCGCCAGCCCGGGCCTCGGATAGCCTGGGGCCACGTAGCCCCTGACCGCGTAACAGACACGACCCGAGCAGAGTGGGCCGCCGCGGGCGCCGCGCCCCACCGTCGGAGACCTGGTGGAGGGGGTCAGGCGCCAGCTGCGGGCATGGCCACGATCACGAAAAGGCATCATCGCGGCGGCTTGGCGTGGTTGACTCAGCCCGTGCAAGAACTTGACCCGGTTGCGCTGCTCGCGGCCTACGACGCGCAGCTGCGTGGCCACCCGCCTGATCCGATGCCGGTGGGCTGGCATGTCGAGCGGGACGGCCCGGTGTTGCGGCACTACACCCAACACGGCGGCTTCATCGGGTACCGCTCGGTGGCCGATGTGACGGCCGACGAGCTGGATGCGCTCATCGCGCGGCAGCGGAACATCTTCGCCGCGCGGGGCGAGCCGGTTGAATGGAAGTGGCACAGCCATGACCTCCCGCCGACCTGCCGGATCGGTTACGGGCGGCTGGCTTTGCGCCGAAGGACCGGGAGACTGTGGTGGTGGGGCTGGCCGAGCCGCTGACGGTCGACCCGCCGGTACTTCCCGAGGGGGTACACCTGCGTCAGGTCACCGAGCGCGCCGATCTGGACCGAATCGCCGCCATGAGGGCCCAGGTGTCGAACCAGGAGCGCTCCCGGCTGGCCGAAGGACTCACGGCCGAGCTCGCCGCCGACCCGACATCGCTCACGATTCTGGTTGCCGAGGCCGGAGACGACGTGGTCAGTGCAGGGTGGGTGCGGTACGTGAAGGGCACCGAGTTCGCCTCGCTGTGGGGCGGCTCCACCCTGCGCCACTGGCGCCGCCGCGGGATCTACCGTGCACTGGTTGCTGCGCGGGCCCGGCTGGCCGTCGCGCGCGGGTACCGGTACCTGCAGGTCGACGCTTCTGACGACAGCCGGCCGATCCTGGAACGCCTGGGCTTCGTCCCGCTCATGGTCACGGTGCCGTACGTGTTCAGCCCCACGGGGGCGCCGGCCTGATCTCCGGGGCTGCGAGTGCTGTCCCGTGCCGTGATTGAGGCGGGGGTCGTAGATGAAGTTGCCGGACGGGACGGCGTCGCGACGGGACGGCGAGAGCAAGGCCGTGCACGACACGGTGATTGGCGCCAACGAGGACTGCGGGGGTCAATCACATCTTGGCACCGGTTGACAGCGACCTCGGTAAAGCACTCTACTAATGACGTTGGCATCGGCCAGACCGCCTGCCGGTGCCCGGCGACATGGGAGTGGGCGGGCTTGGAGGGAGACGAGCCGATGCGCCGCAAATGCGTGAGGCGCCACGCCTGGCGCGAGCGCTTTCCTGTGCCGTGATTGAGGCGGCCTTGCGAAGAGGAGCATGCCTATGCGCCCTGCGTTTCTACGTCTAATTGCGCTTGCGTCGGGTGCCGTGCTGGCCTCGGCCTTCTCGGTACCGGCCCTGGGGGACGCGGGGGCCACCGTCGGCTGGCCCGAGTGGGGCCAGAATCCGCTGCACCAGGGCAACGTAACCACCGTAGGCCAGGACCCCGCATCGGTCCTGGCGGACGTCGTCTACGATCCGTTCACCGCGGCCGAGGAAGCCTCGAATGGTGGCGAGCTCCTGGTCCACTACCAGGTGCCGCTCGTGGATGGCAACGACGTCTTCATGGAGTTCAAGACCGGTTCCTTCACCGCCAACGACACCTGGAACACCCAGATCTGGAATCAGAGGCGCCTCCACTGGGAAGGCGGCAGCCTGGTCGAGAAGTGGAACTTCCAGAGTGACTGGAAGCCGGTGCCTCAGCGTACCAACGAGATCCTCTGGGAGCCCGTCTACCACGCGGTCCTGGCCAACGACTTCATCTACGACCCCGGGCTTGGCGGCACCGTCTTCAAGCTCGACAGGGGCAGTGGCACCGTCGTGAGCCGGATCAACCCGTTCGACACCATCGACCCGAACGTCTTTGTGGCCGGACCGCTGAGCACCGACGGCCTTGGCAACATCTACTACAACGTCTGGAAGATGGACCGCGCGGTCGCGCCCGCTCCGAGTCGGGCCGTCCTGTTGGACAGCTGGCTGGTCAAGGTCGCCAGCGACGACTCGGTCTCCAAGGTCAGATACGTTGACCTGATGGCGCCAGCCAATCCGCCGGCCCCGACCGACCAGTGCTTCATCAGCTTCGAGCGCCAGTTTGTGCCTGCTCTGGGGAAGATTGTTAATGGGGCCAGTCCCCCTTGGCCGCCCAGCCCGACCTCGGTTCCTCCCACGGCAGCGTGCGGGCAGCAGCGGCCGGGCCTGAACATCGCGCCGGCGATCGCCGCCGACGGTACCATCTACACGGGCAGCCGCGCCAACAACAACAGCCGCTACGCCTACCTGGTGGCGGTCAACCCCGACCTGACTCTGAAGTGGGCGGCTTCGCTGCGCGACCGCGGCATCAACGACGGCTGCGGCGTGCTGATCCCGAAAGCCACGCAGGCCCAGCCGGTGCAGAAGGGCAAATGCAGCTTTGACGCGCCCACCGGCGTCGACCCGGCGACCAACCAGATGCCGGCCGGCCGGATCATCGACTCTGGCACGGCCTCGCCGACTATCCTGCCCGACGGCAGCGTGGTGTTCGGCGCCTATACCCGCTACAACATCGCCCGCGGGCACCTCTTCAAGTTCAGCCCCAGCGGTCAGTTCCAGGCCTCGTTCGACTTCGGCTGGGATGACACGCTGGCCGTGGTCCCGCGCGGCGGCAGCAACTTCTCGATCGTGATGAAGGACAACCATTACGACGAGGAGGCCGGCTTCTACTGCAATCCCTTCTCGGGCTTCCCAAACAGCCTGACCGTGTGCGACTCGACGGGCATACCCGCCGGGCCCTTCTACATCACGCAGGTCAACCAAAACCTGCAGCCCGAGTGGAAGTTCCAGAGCACCGAGGTGCGGAGCTGCACCCGCAACGCCGACGGATCTGTGACCTGCGTTAACGACGGAACGCACCCGAACGGGTTCGAGTGGTGCATCAACGCACCAGCCATCGACGGTAACGGCAACGTCTACGTGGAGAGCGAGGACGGGTTCGTATACGTCATCGACCAGGGCCACAGCGGCGTCTTCACCACGCCCAAGGCCAGGATCTTCACCAACCTGGCGGTCGGCGCGGCCTACACGCCGTTCTCGATCGACATGTTCGGTCGCCTGTACGCACAAAACAACGGCCACCTCTTCGTGCTCGGCGTGGGTGGCGGCGGCGTCGGCCAGAACGACCAGAGTAATGGTGGTGCACACAGGCCGCCTCGCCTCGATCCGGAATCCGGTACCAACGACTAGCGTGTAGTCGGCGTGCACAGAGAGCCCAGCGGCTGCGCCGCTGGGCTCTTCTTGCCCCACCCCTGGTTCCTTCCACCAAGAAGTGGGAAGGGGCGCTCTGAAGCCACTCAGTCTGGCTAGCCCGGGCCGGGTTGAGTTGGCGCCTCAGGCAAGTATGCGTGCTTCTCGACGCGCTCGACCGAGGCTCCGAGGGGGCCGGATGGGGCTGGGTTGGGGATAAGCACCCCGCTGTCACTGCGATCACGCCGCCCAGGAGTACTCATGGAGTAACCCTCCGAGGTGTCGTGACGGACGATCTGGCCACCCGCGGGCAGGGGAGAATGGGTGAGACAGGATCTGGCTGGGCATCGCTGTTCGATCCCAGAGGGCGAGCGTGGTGGTAGTGGGCCTGGAACTCCTCGATCACCCCTTCCAGGTGGCCAGCGCTGAAGATCAGCAGGTAGTCGAGCAGCTCCCGCGGTGCCAGCGGAGCAGGGTCGCGGCTCTGCCAGCGCTGGGAGCCCGAAGGCTGCGGCTCGCCAGCCTCAGCCCGTCTGCGCCGGCTTTCGGCCAAAGGCGAACGCGAAGGTCCACGTGCTGCGGTGCTCTTCCCATTCCACGACCATCGCCTGGAGCAGGTCGTGGCACTCCTTCTCAGAGAGGCCGAACTGCTTCTGGAACACGCCGCCCAGCCTTGTCATGCCGGCTCGCATGTCCGAGGCCAGCAAGGATCCGACCCGACCTCCCCAGTCTCCCAGGGGGATGTCCCTCGTATGCCGCTGAATGTCCGTCAAGCCCGCCCGGTGAAGGAAGTCGTCCAGTGAACGAAAGACGATCCCGGTGGTGTCGAGACCAAGCGACCTGCCCAATCGCTTGGCCATGTCGAACATGCGCCCGGACGCGGGACTCGCCGGCTCGATGTCGGGCGCCGGTTCGACGAGCTCGATCCAGCCGCCCGGCCGCGTCACCCGCGCCAGGTCCTTTACCAGCTGGGACCATGCCTTGAGGGGGACAGCGGAGAGCATGAGTCGCTGGTGCACGAAGTCGATCTGATTGTCCGACAGCGGCAGACCCTGCAGAATGTTGGTCTTTACGTAGCGGTAGTTGGACGGCTGCTCGGGCTTGCTTGGCTCCAGATCGAGGCCGACCACGAGGGCGTCGGCGAATTCCGCGCAGAGGTCGAAGGCCCACTGCCCGGTGCCGGTGCCAACGTCCAGGATCCTGGCCGGCTGCTCGAGCGGTACGACATAGTTCCGGCCGACCGCACCCCGCAGAGCATAGTGCTGCACGTCCAGGCGGTCGACCTCGGTCGGATGTGGAGGCACGATGTAGGCCACGTCGCGCCGCGAATGCCCACCGGGCGCTTGCACCGGACGCTTCCGCTTCCCGCCCACTCTTCCGCCCCACTGTACCTGGTCTCTCCCTTGTCAAGCAGAGTTCCATGACTTCTTGAAGCTAGCCAGGGAGAACGAGGATTGGGGCAACAGGCGGATCGTTGGCGAGCTGGTCAAGCTGGGCCGCCGCTGACACGAAGTTCACCGCTCGAGAGGTCCAGCAGCCTCGAAACAGAGGGCGATTGAAGTCGGCGGTCGCCGGCAGCCCGCTCAGGGACTACCGTGACGAGGGGGCAGCCTTTACGCTGGACCTCGTCGGCCAGCCGTGGTCTAGTCCGACCCGGCAGCCCTGGCGTGTGCCGGGGAAAACCTGATCAGGAGGTCTCGTCGATCATGCGAAGAAAAAGACTCGGAGATCGGCTGCGCAGCCAGCGAGGCCAGGGAATGACTGAGTATGGCTTGATCATGAGCGCAGTCGTTGCCAGCGCCCTCGCCGTGGTTGCTCTGTTGCACTGGTGAGGCCCTTCGGGCTTCTGCCGAGGCTCGCGCCGATCACAGCGGACAGGGGCAGCTCTTGAGCCGACGGACGGCGTCAAGGACTGCGGGTCGGGCTCCGGCGGAGCCTGGCTGCGGCCCTGCTCGGCCGCGCGGGCCACCACCTGCTCGGCCACCCGTCATCCGAGCAGGTCGCGCAACTTCTTCAGCCACCTGGGCCGGCATCGCAGCCTGGGCTTGTAGCCGGTATATCGGCCGGCATGTTTTCGGGCCGAGCCGGCGTCGTTGACCCGACCGGCCCCGGTAGAGCTTGTCGGGACCAATGCCGGCCGCAGGGCGCGCTCGCGCAGCCGCTCCCGCTCGCGGCCGAGGGTCCGGCGCCAGCGGTTCTTGGGCGGGCACCTGCGGAATCTGCCTCGGGTCTACAAATCGGAACACTTCACGAACCGCACCCTCCGGGTGTGACGGTCGGCGGAGCGGAGCCGGCAGACGGGGTGGATCGTCCTCAAGCTCTCGACACGATGACACGACGACTGTGAACGCGATCTCCTGCTTCGCGAGCGTGACGCCGCCCACGGAACCGTCAGGGGATACGGGCGACGATCGCGTCTCGGCACCTGAGCCTTGGGGACGTCACGTCATCCTTTCGCCGAAGATAGTCGCCATGACGCTGATGCCTACCACGGAACTCGCCGATTGCGGCTTTCCTGTCATGTACCGATTCCACCGTGGACAACTCGACCGACGCCGCGATACGCCACCGGGTCGGTCAACCGCTCGACGAGGAGATGATCAGCCGTGACGGCCGTGGACTGGCTGTTGGATTCGGACCCCTCGATCCGCTGGCAGGTGATGCGCGACCTGACCGAGGCGCCCGACGCTGCCGTCGCAGCCGAGCGGGCCCTGGTCGCATCGGAAGGGTGGGGCGCGCAGTTGCTCGCTCTACAGGGACCGGACGGTCAGTGGGGCGGCGGCGCCTACTTTCCCCTCTGGACCTCCACTTCCTGGACCTTGATGCTGCTGCGGGACTTCGGTCTCGACCCCGGGAACGAGGAGGCTCGCCGCGCGGTCGCCCTGGTTCGGGACAACAGCAGGTGGGAGCACGACGGCGAGCCCTTCTTCTCGGGGGAGGTCGAGCCATGCATCAACGGCATGGCGGTGGCCATCGGGTCGTACTTCGGCCAGGACGTGCAGGGTGTCATCGACCGGCTCCTGGGCGAGCAGATGAGCGACGGCGGGTGGAACTGCGAGGCCGAGAACGGCTCCACGCGGGGGTCCTTCCATACCACCATCGACGTTCTGGAGGGTCTGCTCGAGCACGAACGGGCCACTGGTGGCTCACGAGAGGTGACTGCAGCCCGACGGCGGGGCGAGCAGTACCTCCTCGAGCGTCGGATGCTCCGCCGACTGTCGACCGGCGAGGTCATCGATCCGGCGTGGACGCGGTTCTCCTTCCCGACTCGGTACTTCTACGACGTTCTGCGAGGTCTCGACTACCTACGCAGCGCCGGCGTCCTCCCGGATGAGCGGGTGGCCGAGGCGGTCGAGCTGGTCAAGAGCCGACGCGGCGAGGAGGGCCGATGGCCGCTGGAGAACGTCCACGCCGGCGACACCCACTTCGACATGGACGACGGCGAGGGCCAGCCCAGCCGCTGGAACACGCTGCGCGCCCTGAGAGTGCTCCGCTGGTACGAGTCGGCGCGTCAGTGATCCGTGTCGCTGGCGCCGCGGTTGACCAGCTGACACTGCGGTGCCGGCCGCAGCCCGACGCTGTCGTCGGTGTTGTCCTCGGATCCCCCGTCCAGGGGACTCGACCAAGACCCACGTAGGTGGTGCGCGCCTCGGCGGGACCCCAGCGCGTCTGCTCGTGCGCCGGGCAGCGCGTTGCTCGAGCGGAACCGACGCCTGCTCGGAGTCCCACTGCCGCCCGTGTGTGTTGAAGCCCTGGCACTGGCGTGGACGGATCGCCGTGCGTGCCGAATACGCGTGCCATGCACCCTGCCGAGTCAATCGATCTGAGCATCCCGGACCTGTCTTGCCGTAAACCTGGACAACACCGATGCTGGGTCTTCGCAGGCAGCTCGCCCGTCCTTGTCTCGCTCCTGATCGCCAGCGATCCCAAACGTTTTCTCAGCGCGATCCAGGTCGTTGTGAAGAGCTACACCGATGGTCAAACGGCTCGCTGAGTAAACCAGCACCAATGGCGCACAGTGAAGGAGTCGACGGGAGATGAGCACCACCGCCTCGGCCGGCCGGTCCGATCGCTTTGGGAACGTCATGCCGCTGGCCTGCCCTACGCTCGCGGGCGGATACTGGATTCGGGCCAGGCCGAGCACCTCAAGCTGCGCCGCGCCCGAGCCCTTATCCGCGAGCGGGTTGAGCGCGACGGACTGGGTGGTCTCTTCAACCTGTCGGGGTTGGAGCGCGGAATGCCTCTCGATACGGACATGGTCTATGACGACGACGTAAGTCCGGCCCTAGTTGAACAGGATCTCAGCAAGCTTGCGCTGGACCACCTTGGCGGTAGAGCGGACAGGCACGACACACTGTTGCTGAACCGCCAGTCAGCTGCCCTTTTCGCGGCCATGATGGTACTGGTCGAGCGCGGCGAGAGGGTGGTCGGCTTGTCGCCCAGCTACACGCACCCAGCCGTGACCAGGCCGGTGTCTCTGCTAGGCGGGGAGTTCGTTGACGCCTCTGGCCTGGAGGAGTTGGAACGCGTCCTGAGCACTGCAGACGTCTCACTGGTCGTCCTGACTCGACTCGCTGTTTCCTATGATCTGTTGTCCGTAGCGGACGTACTGCGAGCGACCGAGCTTGCTCGCCGTTTCGGCGTCCCCATCCTGGTCGACGACGCGGGCGGGGCTCGAGTCGGACCGGCCGTGCTCCATCAGCCACGTATGCTCGAGCTGGACATTGACGTCGGGTCCACCGGCTTGGACAAGTACGGCACTATTGGTCCTCGCCTGGGCCTCCTGGGCGGTCGCTCGGACCTGGTGGCAGAAATACGCAACCGCGCATTCGAGTACGGGCTGGAAGCCAGGCCGATGCTTTATCCGGCGGTAGTGCGGTCTCTGAGTCAGTATCGGGAGGAACGAGTCCGGGACCTGGCTGCCTGCACCGCCACTCTGGCCGACGCGCTCCGCGAAACGCTGGGTGACGCGGTCCAGAGCACGCCCGTTTCAGTAAAGCTGCCGGCCGAGGAGCTCCTTGCGATGGCGATTGAGCGCTCCGGAGCGTTCGTGGCCCCTATCGTCCCCCATGAGGCGACCGCCGCCGTCGCCATGCTGCTCTTGCGGGACTACGGCGTGATATCCGTCCACTTCGCTGGACTGCCCCCAGGCACCGCCGCCCTCTTGTTTAAGTTCATGACACCCGAAACGCTCGATAGGTTCGGCGGCCCTCAGAAGCTGGCAAGAGCCATCGACAGCTGCATCGATCAACTGTCCGAATTGATCGGCGATCCTAACGCGCTTCGCGCTTTGCTTCTGGACTCTTCGACCCCCTAGGCTGTGCCGTTCAAAAAGCCAGGCCGGGCATCAGGCCGCCTGACGCGCTGCCGCTCGATCCAACTGTTAGGCAGACGCCGGTACAAGCCGCATGGGCGCAACCGGCGGCGGGTCATCGGGCTCATTGCGGCGAGCGCGATCTGGCTGGGATGGGTTGCCGTCGGCATGCGCGGTTGCCTCTCACCGAGCAGTGGCCGGTGCTGCCGAGGCAGAAGACTGAGCGGCGATGGCGGGAGGGATTGAATCCCCTCGCTATCAGCCAGGTCGCAAAGAACAGCTCCGCCTTGAAGCCAAGTCGATCTTAGCCGACGCTCGCCACGCCTGCTAAGACCCTTGGCTTGTGTCGCGCCCATTGATAAGGCAGCAGTTGCGGGAGAGCGAGACGGCCGTCACATTTGCCGGCTTTGCAACGTCGGGAGGCTGAAAACCTTGCTAGCCGTCGTCCGCCACGCGGACCACGAGCTTGCCCCGAGCGCGACCTGCCTCCAGGTGTCGGATCGCCTCGGCTGTGTCGCTCAGGAGATAGGTGCGCTCGATGATCGGTTTGACCTTCCCGGCCTCGATCAGCCCAGCCAGAAACTCGAGATCCGGAGCTCGGACGGCCGCCACAAAGGTCACAAACTTCTGGCGTCCGAACGCGGACAGGAAGAGACCGCGAAATGAACGGCCGAGGGGACCGATGAATCGGCCGCCCTCCTCTCCCCCGACCATGACCAGCCTCCCGGCGGGGGTCAGGTGGCCGCGGAGCACCGCCAGGGGACGGCTGCCCCCCATGTCAACGATCGCATCGTATGCCTGCCCCGGGTCCGCGAAGTCGCCCGTGGTGTAGTCGATGACGCGGTCTGCGCCGATGGCGCGGACCAGGTCGAGCTTGCCGGTGCTGGAGACACCCGTGACCGAAGCTCCCAGAGCTTTGGCCAGCTGCACCGCATAGCTGCCCACGCCTCCGGAGGCTCCGATGACCAGCACCTTCTGGCCGTCGCGAAGGCGCGCGTGGTCCCGAACAGCCTGGAGTGCTGTGACACCTGATTCGGGAACCGCCGCCGCCTCTTCGAAAGTCAGGGTCTGCGGCTTCCGCGCGAGCCGGTCCTCGCGTGCTCTCACGTACTCGGCGAAGGCGCCGGCGCCGCTCCCGAACACCTCGTCGCCCGGCTGGAACCGCGTCACTCGGCTTCCCACCGACTCGACCACGCCCGCGAACTCCGACCCGAGAAGCGGGTTCTTCGGAGCCCGCAGGCCGTAGCCCACTACGCGGACCAGGTGCGGCAGCCCCGTCATCAGGTGCGACGCGCTCCGAGGGACACCCGCCGCGCGCACCCGCGCGAGCACCTCGTGGTCGCCGATCCGCGGCTTGTCGACCTCGTCGAGCCTCAGCACGTCCGCCGTTCCGTAGTTGCGCCTTACGATCGCTTTCATCGTGTCTGTCGAGCCGGCGACGCCGGCCGCCCCTACAGCATGCATGGGTGTTCCTCCTTCTCGCGGCGGACCGCGCCACGCTGCCACGGTCTTCGCGCGAATCGCAGCTCTGCCTCGACGGGGAGCTCGCCGCGGAGGTGGAGCTGACCGAGACGTCGGCGCTGAAGCTTGCCGCTCGCAGTCTTGGGAAGCGACCCCGGGTGGACGATTACAACCGCGCTGGGCGCGGTGAGGCCGTTGGTCGAGAGCTCGCGACGGATCGAGCGGCACACCTCCAGCATGTCCGCGCCCCCGACCGCCCGCCTCCGCTCGGCGACGATCAGGTAGCCGCCGGCCCCGTCGGGAATCGCCGCGCAGTTGCCCGGCCGGACGGCCTCGTGCCGCGCTGCCGTCTTCTCGAGCAGGTCCGGGTACACCTTCCGCCCGGCGATCACCAGCACGTCATCCGCGCGGCCGACCACAAAGAGCTCCCCATCACGCTGAAAGCCGAGGTCTCTGGTCGCCAGCCAGCCCTCTTCGAGCGGAGATGCCGCCTGGCCGAGATAGCCGGTGAGAAGGCTCGCGCCCCGGATGGCGATCGGCCCAGCGCCTTCGTCGCCGGCCGGCGCGCGCACCTCCAGGCAGCTCAGCGGAGCGCCGCAGGAGACCACCTCCGACCCGGCCGGGCCGCCGGGCGCGGAGCGCCAGCGCTCGTAGGGCCGCACCATCGTCACCGCCAGCGCCGCCTCCGCCATTCCGTAAGCCGGGCAGAGCGCCGCTTCGTCCAGGCCGGCCGGCGCCAGGGCGGTGGCGAACCGACGCAGCGTTCCCGGCGCGATCGGCTCGGAGCCCACCACCAGAACCTTCAGCGGTCGCAGGTCGACGTCCGCCGGCCGATGGGAGAGGACCAGGTCGAGCGCGAAGCTGGGCGCGCAGGTCACGGTGGCGCCGATCTCCGAGCAGGCTTGCAGCCACCGCGATGGACGGGCGACCATGCGCTCCGGCGGCATCAGGGCGAGCCGGCGGCCCCGCCAGGTCGGTCCCATTGACGCGAGGACGGTCAGGCAGGTCCCGATCAGGCCCATGTCATGGGAGAGTGGGAGCCACGAGAAGGCGACCGCGCCCTCGTAGTGCGGTGCCATGTGGCCGATCATGGCGGTCACGTTTGCGGCGATCGCCGCCGAGCTCAGGCGGACGCCTTTGGGACGCCCGGTGCTGCCCGATGAGAACTGCACGAACTCACCAGGGACGGCGACGTCCGCCCGCCGGTAGTAGGCGGCGCATTCTCGGTGGGTGGTAGTGCGAA
>Ga0126378_10003141_pt1 | contig 12432 bp, 11 predicted proteins | sample PanSoiMetPlot_23_FD_92587 | JGI IMG/M metagenome (GOLD analysis project Ga0126378, IMG submission 92587) | Tropical forest soil microbial communities from Panama - MetaG Plot_23 | ecosystem: Environmental > Terrestrial > Soil > Tropical forest > Bulk soil | place: Panama | collected 2016-02-17
CAGCTGAGTCCTGCTCGTCGCGGTGCGGGAGGGATGCGGTGGCTGCGGAGCAGATTGCGGATGCTGGTGGTGGAGACCCGATGGCCGAGCTTGAGCAGTTCGCCGCGAATGCGCACGTAGCCCCATAACGGGTTCTCCCTGGCCAATCTCAGCACCAACTCCTGGCACTCGGCGGGCAGCGACGGCCGTCCGGGACCCCGTGTGGGGTCAAGAAATCGCGACGCCACCGACGATGCCGGAAACAAGAAGGTGAGTCATCGTGCCGGGATTGCCTACCGTGCGCCTCCCCCTCCTGTGCTCTGTCTTCCGTCTGCTTCTCGATGCCCGCATCGATCAGCGTGCCCCGAGGTCGAACTCCGGCCTGGGCTTTTGGTTCTCCGGCACTAGCCGTGCGTCCTCCAACAAGAGTCAATCGGCCACGTTGGCGGCCGGCTGATCGCCTCCTGATCACCCGCCTCAGAGAGCGGCTCCCCCGCCCGACCTGGTGCTGTTTCCTGACCCTGTGCCCGTTATTCCCCGTTAACCCCTACCGCGTGTGCATCCAGAGATCAGGGGGTGATTGTCTAGCGATCTGACCTGATCACAAGCTCGTCGTCGCCAGCCGGTGAGAGTCCGCCTCGGGGTGACTTGGGCTGTGGAGCAAACCTTTGCTCAGGCGGGTTGTGCTCGTAGGCGGTCGAGTATCTGCCTCCAGTGCTGGCAGTCATGATGATGGAGCTCACAGGTGCCGAGCTCGAGACATTCACACTCGACCAGATAGGTACTTCCGCAGCAACAGCAGCAGCCGATGCTGTCATGCGTAGTGAGGGCGATGCGGCAGGCCGGGCACTCACCTTCCAGCACGAGCCCCATGCATATCTGCCCAGCGGCTTCGAGTCGTCCAACCATTTGCTTCCAGGCTACTTATGCTGGTTGCAGACAGCTAGGTACGGTTGAACTCGGAGCGGACCTGGAGCGGCGACCTCCTCGCCCACCCTCGGCTCGGTACTCGGTGATCAGCCCGAACACGCGCGGCCGGCGGATTACTTCTCCAACGGCGGCGGCAGGGATGACTGGGATCACCAACTCCCTTGCGGCGATGAGGCCGCCCGGCATGAAGAAAGGCCTGTCCCGTTAGCCTTAGCGTCTGCAGCATCACTGCGTTCCAGGCCGGGTGGCGAGTCCAGGTTGGCCACCGGTCGCGGGACCCTTGTCATCCGCGTTCACCATGCGTCGATACTCGGAGCATTCGTTCGCGCTTTGAAACGTCCGATCTTCGTGCAGACGAGTCGACGACAACATCGGACTGTTCAAAGCGGAACAGGCTCCATCCTCGAGCACGCCGACCAGCCGTTGATGACCCTGGTGGGGCCTGACGAGCTTGGCGGCCCAACCCGGCACCCGGGCGTGGAGCGAATTCGGCCACGGAACCCGGCAAGCTCCGCCGCGGCCACCCCCGGGGCCGCAGGCCGAGTTGACTCAGTGAGTGTAACGGGACAGCCGGCGCTCCCAGGCAGACAGGCGACCATACATCGTGGCAATCGATGAGCTACCCGAGTGCTTGCGGGTGCTGAACGGCCACGACAGCGGCCTGCTGCGAGACGCCCTCGAACTGATCGGTGGCTTCAGCGGCAGGAAACACTCAATGGCGGTGATCATGCTCGGCCAGAGCTGGTCGAAGAGCGTGGTCGGGAGCACGGCGATCAGGAACCTGATCACCTCCAGCGCTGTGTTCCGGATGCGCTCAGACGAGGCCTTCTACATGACCAACCTGAAGGCGCACTACTGGAGGGCGGCCGGTCCTGACCCCTTGGACCTGGAGCCGGGCACGTTCTACGCGGTGGGCATCGACTCAGGCGCAGTGCGGGTGCGGGTACAGAGGTGCCCTCGCACTCGCCAACGCGCGCGTACGCGCCAAAGGTGTCTGGGGTGTCCGCTGAACTCATGGGAGGTGTCCAGCGAGGTGTCTCAGCACTGTCCACATCCGCTCCGGCGGACACCCCGTGGACGCCACCTGGACATCCCGTGGACACCTCTTCGGACGCCAGCTCGGACACCTCGGCAGAGCGTGTCCTAGAGCTGTTCCGGGCTGGCCGTCCGATCAACGCCATCACGCGAGAGGTTTACGGGGCGGAGCCTGGCGGCCGGGCCTGGCGAGAGGCGCGGCAGCGCGTCGAGGGCATAATCCGTCGCCCTGGGCGGAGACGATGCATAGCTGGTCCGGCCCACACGGCGTGCCTGGCGGCGAGACAGCAAGGCGGCGAGGCACTTGGGTCGGTGAAGCAGCAAGGCGGCGAGGCAAGGTCCCATAGTCTGTTTATGAGAAGAGCGCTGGCGATCATGGTCCTGGCTGGGGCCCTGGTGGCCCTGGCCCTCAACGTCCACACCTATGGGTCCTCCCGCACCAGCAACGCCGGCGTATACGTGACGCTCCCACCTGGCCACTGGTGCGGCCTCGAGTACAGGGGCACCATCGGAGGCTTTTGCGTGCGGGCTGGCGACTGGTGCGGCCTCCTGCTGCGCGGCAACCCTGGAGGCTTCTGCGCGTATGTCTCCTAAGCCCGTTTGGACCGCTTCACAGCTGAGCTACGTCGCTGCTGAGCAGCAAGGCGCGGTGAGGCCTCTGTGAGCTGTTGGCGGCGGCACCAAGATCGATTCCCACTCGTCGTCAGTGAACGGCCCCCGTCCTTGCCTCCGCACTGCCGCCAGAGGGTAGCGCATTTGTCCCGGGTACTTCTGGGCGTTTGTCCTGGCGGCCGTGCGCTCCAGGATGAACGGCGCTTGACTGAGCAAGGGCTAACGCCGCAGGTCAGGTCTGATTACGTGCGAGCGATGACACTAAGCAGCAGATCTGACCCTCCACTGCCTGGTTTATCAAGTGCCTTCTGATCCTCAACCGCTTGAAGTCTCCGCACCCTCTCGGCGTCTACGACGTGGTTCGGCACTACCCGGATGTGCTCGATGAACTCGCTGAGAGAGCCCTTGATCAGCTCGCCCAGCGATACAGTCACTCAAGGCGTGTCACTGAACCGGTCCTCATCATCGTGGCGGCCCCGGTCCGGCGCTGCTCCGACGTCCGGCAACAGGAGCGACATCTCTGCGGTCGCGCCACCGCGACGGCGTGGGGTCGCGGATGCACTCCTTTCTGCCAGAGTGCGCAGCACCTGGATCCATGGCCAGTAAGCGGGCGCCCCTTCCAGCTCGACGCACTGGCCCCAGGCGATCCTGGATCCGCGAGACCTGGCGTGGCCGCAGGCCTCCTCGGCCAGCCTGGTCTTGCCGATCCCCGGCTCACCCGCGAGGACCACTAAGCCACCGCGCCCTGAGCGCATGAGCTCGAGCCACGAGACCAGCGCCCTGAGCTCCGTCTCCCTGCCGATGAAGGCGTCCACTCAGTGATTCTGAGGTCGCGCAGCGGCCCGCGCGCACTTTTTTCAGTGGCCCGGATCCGTGGTTCCCCGGATGTCGGCCCGGTTCCGCCTCGCCAGCATTCAGGTCGTGAGCGCATCGACCCAAACCGCAGCTTCGAGCATGGCCGCGATCGTCGTCACCGAGCACGGCGCTTCGCCTGTACTGGCTGAGCTGCCCTTGCCTCAGCCGCGAGCGGGGGAAGCCCTGATCAAGGTAACGGCCGCGGCTCTCAACAACGTCGATCTGGCCTTGGCCTCGGGTCGTTTCTTCGCACCGATGCCTCCGCCCTATGTCCCGGGCGTGGAGGGTCGCGGCAGGGTCGTCCGCAGCGAGGCGTTCGAACCGGGCTCCCAGCTGCTGGTGGCGGCCAACTGCGCCGAAGCGATGCTGGGCTGCAACTTGAGGAGGAGACCAAAGTGCGCGTGAGCTACAACGTGAAGCGTTTGCAGGATGTTGCGAGGGGGCTTTGGCTGCTGCGCGAGCTGCGCAAGCACGACAGCTGGCCGCAGGAATGGCTTGCGGACTACCAGCGCCGACATGTCGGCGAACTGATTGAGTTCGCGCGACGCCACTCAGACTTCTATCGCGAGCTTTATGGCGACGTGAAGCCGGATGCGGAACTGGCCGAGCTGCCGGTGGTGACTAAAGAGGCCATGATGGCGAACTTCGACAGCTTCGTAACTGACCGCCGCCTCAAGCTCAGCGAGCTTCGAGGCCACCTGGAGACCCTCAACAGGGACGAGTATTACCGGGGGGAATACCGTGTGATCACTTCCAGCGGCAGCTCAGGCCTGAAGGGCGTTTTCGTCTACAGCCGCGCCGAGTGGAGTTGGACCATCGCAGCTGCGCTCCGGGGTACGTCGACCATGGGAATCAAGCCGCGGCAGACCTCAGGTTTCCGATCGGCCACGGTTGGAGGCCCTAGCCCGCTCCACGCCACCTACCGTATGGCAGCCAGCTTGCAAATGGGGATCTTTCGAACGCTGCGCCTGGACGCCACTGACACTCTCGAGCACCTTGTCTCCAAGCTCAACGCTTTCCAGCCCGAAGCCCTTTTCGCCTATCCGTCACTCGCATCGCTGCTGGCGATCGAACAGCTCGAGGGCAGGCTCAGTATCCAGCCCCGCACCATTGCCACCGCCGGTGAAGTGCCCACCCCCTGAGACGGAAGCTCTCATCGAGAAGGCGTGGGGCAGCGAGCCCTTCAACACTTACGGCGTCTCGGAGGGCGGAGGCGGAGTCGAATGCGAGCGGCATGAGGGAATCCATCTCTTCGAGGACCTGTACATTTTCGAGGTCGTCGACGCCGAAAACCGTCCGGTGCCCGACGGCACCCCGGGACACAAGCTGCTGATCACCAATCTGGTCAACCGCGTCCAACCCTTCATCCGGTACGAGGTAACGGACCTGGTGACCATGGAGACCCGGGCCTGCCGCTGCGGACGGCCGTTCCGCTTGGCACGCTCTATCGATGGCCGCAGCGACGATTTGATCTACCTTGAAACCGACAGGGACGCTCGGTGCCAGTCCATCCAATCCAGTTCCGCAGTCCGCTAGCAGCGCTGCCGGAGGTTCGCGAGTACCAGGTCGTGCAGGAGCCGGGCCGCCTGCTGGTCCGGCTCGCTCTCAGGCCCGGGAGCGTGGCGGAGAGGGTTGAAGAGAAGGTCAGGGTCCGCTTCAAAGAGCGCCTGGGAGCACAGGAAATAGCGTGCCCCCGGCTGGACTTCGAGTTCGTCGACAGGTTCGAGCGCGACCGCAGTGCCAATGCGAAGTTCAAGTTGGTCGTTTCGAATCTGAGGAGGGCCCAGCTGGCTAGCGTTGGCTGCGGAACCCGAGCTGAGAACGTACTGCTAATGAATCGTTCGTTGCGGCTGAGGGTTCGGGGGTTGCGTCGCGTGCGCCTCTTCCCATTTAGTGCGCAATGCCGGCCCTAGCACGGCAATCGAGCGCACGGTCACCTGCCCCAACGTGTCGCTCTCCCGGGAGATCGGAAGCCAACGCGGCACAGCGCTCCTCACCAGCACGGCTGCACGAATCAGCTAGGTTGATAGTCGGGCCCGTGAGGAGCCCGGCGGGGTTCTTATTCTGTGACCCTGGGTCCCAGCCAGAGGGAGTCGAACCCGCCCTAGCGGTTGCGCCTGCCGACCTTGATCGGCTTTCCCTCAATCACTAAAGTGTTCGCATTGTGGGAAGAGCGGCCCACACCAATCCGGCGAGGGTTACGACATAGGTCGTTGCCCCCGCAATGGAGGCTGACGTCGGTCCCCGTCAGCGCAACGCGGCGACTGCTTGATCGTGAATGAGGCCGTTCGTCAGTAGGGCAAGACCATGCCCGCATACGCCTTGCCGTCGGTGTCGGACATCTGGCCACCAGCCTCGGCCACGAGCAAGCTGATCGGGACCCAGTCCCAGGGGCCGCCACCGCCCAACATCTCAAGTCCGAGGTCGGCCTTGCCGAGAATGACATCAATAAACGGATGGTCGTCCGGCGGACGCCAAGTCCTGCGCTGTCGGGCCAGTCCCACAATGGGGTGATCGTCGCCGCTCGCGATACTGCCGCGCATGTTGTCGCATATCGTTGCGTCCTCAAGCGCGCTCACGCTCGTCATCTTCATCGCCAACCCATCGACGAAGGCGCCCCTATCTAGAGACCCCCAAAAGGTCCGTTCGCGCCCTGGTTGGTAAGCCACTGCAACCGTGGGCCGGCCGCCTTCCACCAGAGAGATTAGAACCCCCCAGCGGTGCCCTCCCTTGATGTAGTCCGACGTCCCGTCGATAGGATCAAGGAGCCAGCACCGGCCAGGCCCGATAGTTCCGCCGAACTCCTCCCCAGCTATCGCATCGTCCGGCCGAGATTTCTGGAGTTCGCTTCGAAGAGCCTTCTCAACAGCTCGGTCAACGTCCGTTACCGGACTACCGTCGTCCTTGGTCTCGAACCGAACAGGATGTCGTTGTCGGGCGCCCGCCATGGCGCCGGCCATCGCAGCAAGTTCGAGAGCAAGTGCCAGATCCGTCGCTTGAGGGTCTCGGCTCGCCAGCTTCGCTTCGCGCATTCGCAGTACGCAGTGTCCAGGAGCACCTAATTGCCCGTCAAGCCCGGGGACAGATCGGCCGAACAGGCTAGTCCGTGCCCGCTGTTATCCGCATTGTCACGACGCGTCCCATCGGCGAGCAAATCGAGCGCTCCGGCCGCCTCGATAGCGGCCCTGAAACTTCCGAATATCTTCCGAACCGTCCGCTCCCACGGGGTCGTCCCTTCAGTAGGCGGCTAACAGCTGACCTCCAGCCAAACGCGAACTCGGTGGCCATACGGCGCTAGCGGCGCGTTCATTGGCCGTCTCCGGGTAGGCGGCCCACTTGCCGCGGACCAGCTCCCGCTGCCAGCGGAGCAGCGTCTCGGGGCTGGGCGGAGCGATCGCCACGCTGGCCTGGGCAAAGCACGACTGATGGCGGCGAGTAAGAGACGGTCGGTGGGCAGCCAGCGAGGCCGGGCCACCTGTCCGTTGAGCACCCAATCTGATGACGTAGGGCCAGCACCTCGGCGCGGAGCTTGGCGTTGGGCCGCCCGCGGACGATCAGGAGCTCCAGCGGGAAGCTGACAACCGCGTAGGTGAGGGAGTAGAGCACGATCGGGGACCATCGCAGAAGCCGACCGTGCCGCCACCGCGCCCGCGACCTTAAACGAACTGACGTCAGGGAGGTTAGCGGGACAGGTCCGGATGTGCCTTTGGTTCCGTCCGGGACCGGGGTGGAGGAATTTGTCGGCTTCGCCGGGGACCCAACACCAGGAGTCTGGCGGTGCCTCAGCGTTCACTGCGGGGATCGAGTAGGTCGCGCAGACCATCGCCGGCCAGGTTGCAGGCGAGGACGAGAGAGAGGATGGCGAGCGCGGGCAGCGTGGGGACCCACCATTGGGTCTGCAGGAAAGAGCGGCCATCCGACACCATTACTCCCCATTCGGGGGTGGGGGGCTGGGCCCCGAAGCCGATGAAGCTCAGGCCGGCCAAGGTCAGGATTACTGCGCCGACGTCCAGCGTCGCCTGCACCAGGACCGGCGCAAAGGCGTTGGGCAAGATGTGGCGAGCAATGATCCCGATTTTGCCCATTCCCAAGGCGCAGGCGGCCTCCACATACTGGTTCTCCTTCACCGCCAGGGTCTGGCCCCGGATCAACCGGGCGTATGTGGGCCACCAGGTGACGGCGACGGCGATCAAGGCGTTGGTCAGGCTGGGGTGGAGGACGGCGGCGATGGCCATGGCCAGAATCAGGCTCGGAAAGGCGAGGAACATGTCGGTGACGCGCATGACCAGGTCGTCCCAGACCCCACCGAAGAAGCCGGCGGTAACTCCCGCCAGAGTCCCTATCACCACCGCAGCCGCCACCACCGCGAAGCCGCCCGAGATCGAGAGCCGGGCGCCGTAAAGAAGACGGCTGAGGATGTCGCGCCCGAGGGAGTCGGTGCCGAGCCACTGGAGGGCGCTGGGTGGCGTCAGGCGCGCGTCCAGATGCTGCATGTAGGGGTTCTGGGGGGCAGCGAGCGGCCCAGCAATGGCGATCAGGATCCAGAACCCAACCAGGATTGATCCGACTGCGGCGGTCGGGTTGGTCAGCAGCCGGCGAACGCCCTCGAGCCATGTGACGGCGCCCGCGCCCTCGCGCAGCAGATCGGCCTCTTGGGTGATGGGAAGTGGGGTGGAGGCCATCAGTATGTTATCCGCGGATCGAGCAATGCATACGCGACATCGACCACGAGATTGACGACCGAATAGGTGAATGCGGCCACGATCGTCACTCCCATGATCGCGGGGATGTCCAGGGTGACGACCGACTCAGTGGCGTACCGCCCGAGGCCTGGCCAGGAGAAGATGGTCTCGGTCAGCACTGCGCCCGAGAGCAGGCTCCCGAACGCGAGGCCGATCACGGTGACGGTCGGGATCATCGCGTTGCGCAGCGCATGGACGACGACGACCCGGTATCTGCCCACCCCTTTGGCCCTGGCGGTGCGCACGAAGTCCTGGCGCAACGCCTCGATCATGCTCGACCTGGTCATCCGCACGATGATCCCGGTGGTGGCGAAGCCGAGCACGAACGCTGGGAGGACGAGATGGGAGAAAGCGTCCTGGAACGCAGGAAGATCGCCGGCGAGCAGCGTGTCGACCAACATCATGCCGGTGACTCGCGGGGGCGGCTGAGTATACGGGCTCAGCTCACCCGGGCCGGGTAGCACCCCCAACTTGACGTAGAAGACGGCGAGCAGGAGCAGGGCAAGAAAGAAAACGGGCAGGGAGACGCCGGTGAGGGAGAGCGCACGGGCCATGTGGTCGACCAGCTTGTCCTTGCGGGTGGCCACGATCACCCCGATCGGCAGGCCGAGCACGATCGCGATCACCATGGCGGCCATCGCCAGCTCGAACGTGGCCGGGAAGTACGTGGCGATGTCGGTGGCCACCGGTCGGTCGTCGTGGATGCTGGTCCCCAGGTCGCCGCGGAGGAGGCCGCCCAGGTAGACCAGGTACTGCTCCGGGAGCGGCTGGTCGAGGCCGTACTCGTGCCGGACCTTCTCCACCACGCCCTGTGGGGCTTGCGACCCGACGTACGCAGCCACCGGATCCGCGGGCACCACGTGCGAGACCACGAACGTGATCAACGTGATGCCGAACAGCACCAGCAGCATCAGCATGAGGCGGCGGGCCACGAATTGCAGGAACATCGTGACTCAGCCTCGGGCCTGATTCCGGGTTGCCGCCGATGACCGACCGCACCCGTGTGCGGCGCCTGGCACCCCTATGACGAGGCTCTACTACTGCTTGCTGACGCTGAGGAGGTCCAGACCAAAGATCGGGTTGATGGACACATCCTGCATGTGGTTCGTCATCGCATATGTGAGCAGCGGCTGATAGAGGATCACGAAGGGCCCGCGCATCATCTCGTACTCGTTGATCTGCTTGTAGAGGTTGTTGCGCTCCGGTCCGTTGGGCAGCGTGCCCGCCTTGTTCACCATTTGAGCCAGCGACGGATCGTTCCAATTCAGTCGCCAGGCAAGCGACTTCTGGCCATAGTCGCCGAATGGCTTGGCGAAGTCATCCGGATCGGGGTAATCCGCCGACCAATTGGCGAGCACCATCTGCGCCTGCTGCGCACGGTAGGTCGTGTAGAGCTGCGAAGCCGCCAGCTGGCGTGGATTGACTGTGATGCCGATCTTGGCTAGATCGCTCTTGATCTTGCTCGCCATGTCGGACGCGGGAATACCGGAGATGTCGCCGGTGGGAACCAGCATGTCGACGCTGAAGCCGCTACCGTACCCCGCCTGCTGAAGCAGTGACTTGGCCTTGGCGACGTCCTGGGTGAAGGGCAGATCGGAATCGTAGCCCTGCATGCCTTTGGGTACGATGCCCTGGTTGAGGATGGCGTTTCCGGACAGCAGCTGCTGGACTATGCCCTTGTAATCTATCGCATACTTGACCGCCTGCCACACGAGTGGATTGGCGAAGGCAGGCACGTTCTTGACATCGAGGCCGATGTACTCCAGTGATAGATTGGGCTGACTCACAACCTTGTATTTGGAGTTGCCCGCCAGTTGCGCCATCTGCTGATACGTGAGGCCGGTGGCCACGTCGGCCTGGCCTTTCTGCAGGAGGTCGTATTGGGCGGAGCTCTCGGTGACGTTACTAAAGACGGCACGGGTTATGGAGGGCCTGGGGCCGAGATCATATCTGGGATTGGCCTTCAGAACGATCTGGCTGCCGCGATCCCACCGGTCGAGCACGAAGGGGCCGCTGCCCGCAGAGTGATCGTCCAACCAGCCGTGCCCCCAGTCGCCGTTGCTCTCGTGCTGCTTGACCACCTTGCTATCGACGATCGCGGTGGTGGGGAACGCTATGATGTCGAGGAAGGCGCCAGGCGCGACCGGCTGGGTCAGCTTGATCTGGACTGTGGAAGAATCCGGTGCCGTAACCTGTTGGGTAACGTTCGAGCTGGTGATCCCCATCTGCGTGACGAGCCAGGCGGCAGGGTTCTTGGGCAGATTCACGACCCGCTCTATGCTGTACACGAAGTCGGAGGCGGTCAGCGGATCCCCATTGGCGAATGTGACGCCTTTACTGAGATGAAAGGTCCAGGACATGCCGTCGGACGACATGTTCCAGGTCTTGGCGACAGAGGGCACGACCTTTGTCGTGTCCGCCTTGTTGAATGTGACCAGCGTGCTGTACATGTCGTGGTCGTAACTGAGGTCCTCATATGATTGATTCGGATCCAGCGTTACGATCGCGGAGATGTTGGTGGCATCCACCAGAGTGGTGGAAGGGCCGGGAGTGGCTCCGCCGCCCGTTCCGCCGCAGGCGGTGGCCAGTAGGCCGATCAGGCCGAAGATGGCGCAGAACGCTCGGCCCCTGTAGCGGCGAGCGCTGACGCATTCTGGTGCCATTTGCCCCTCCCTTTTTTGGCAACCGAACCGGATGCTGTCGGTCGGACCGTTTATATCAGAATTGCGCTAAAAAGTCGAAGCTGTAATGATCCGACCCATGCGCGCTGAGCTGGCGTCGACGGTCGCGGAGCGGATACGGGCGCGGATGCAGGATCTCACGGCGGCCGAGCGAAGGCTGGCACGGGCCCTCCTGGCCGAGTACCCCATCCTCGGACTGGGGCCGGTGTCGCAGTTCGTGGCCAGCGCCCGTGTCAGCCCGCCGACAGGGCTGCGGTTCGTCGCCAAGCTCGGTTTCGGCAGCTACCCGGATTTCCAGAGGAGCCTGCATCAGGAGATCCAGGTTCGCATCAGCTCGCCCTGGAATCCTTACGTGCTCCATCCTGATGCCGGGCGCGGCCTCGTGGCCGAGGGCTTCGAGGCGCTTGGCCAGAACCTCGTCGAGACCGCCAGGGGCCTGTCGGAGGTTGAGGTTGAGGCGGTGGTCGCCCTGATCGCCGATGCACGTCGTCGGCTCTACTCACTGGGCGGCCGAGTCAGTCACGTCCTCAGCGCCTACCTGATCAGGCAGGTGCACAAACTCCGCCCGGGCACAAGACTCCTCCCGCCCGGCTCGCCGCGGCTCATAGATGAGCTCGTTGATCTGGGGCGCCGTGACGTTGTGATCGCATTCGACTACAGGCCGTATCAACAGTCAACGATCGCGTTCGCTCGGGATGCCGCCCGGCGTGGGGTGACGGTGGTCCTCATCACCGACGCACGGATGTCGCCGGCCGCTGATGCCGCTCGCCACGTGCTCACATTCGACCTGGAGTCGCCTTCGCCGTTTGACTCGCCGATCGGCGCGTTCGCGATCGTCGAGGTGCTGCTCGCCGGCACGGCGAGACGCCTTGGGAATGCAGGGCGCGAGCGCATCCGGCGGATCGACCAGTACAACGGAGCGTCGATCTGGGACGACACGAATCGCTGTGGCGACGACGTCATTCACCGCCCGCCGAGAGCCTGACACGGAGGCCCGGCCGAGTCACGCGTAGACGCCGCAGTAGCGCCTTGGTGCTTCGGCCTCGGAACTCAGATGCGTTGACCGCCCTGGCGATGCTTGCATTCGGCGGTCTCCGTCCGCCTCTGCCCCCTGTCCAACGCTGCAGCCTGACGATCGGCGCGGGACCTCAGCCCGTCAGGATCGCTGGGCGACGTGCAGCAGCTCCTCGGCCAGCGAGGTGACGATCGGCGATGCGTTCCCCCAGTCGACCGCCTCCTTTCCTGACTCGGGAGTCCATCCGGGCGGTCGCCAGTGCCGGCGGCCGGTCGCCCGCCAGGTGCCGTCGCGCCGCCGCAGCGCTGTCAGCCGATCGAGCGCATCGTCGGCGCGCGGATCGTCGAGCAGGCCAGCCTCATGAACGGCCCGGAGGCCGATGAAGAAGTCGTAGTGCCAGTACGGGGGCCAGTGCAGGTTCAGGATCTCGGGGTGGATCACCTCGCCGTTGGAGCTGCGTCTGAAGATCCGATGCTGGAGGAGCAGTTCGGCCCCGCGGCGAGCCGCCGCCTGCGCCGCGGTGTCTCCCGTCGCCGCGTGGTAGGCGGCGAGGCCGCGGATGGGGGTGACGGACTCGTGGAAC
>Ga0126378_10003143_pt1 | contig 12427 bp, 14 predicted proteins | sample PanSoiMetPlot_23_FD_92587 | JGI IMG/M metagenome (GOLD analysis project Ga0126378, IMG submission 92587) | Tropical forest soil microbial communities from Panama - MetaG Plot_23 | ecosystem: Environmental > Terrestrial > Soil > Tropical forest > Bulk soil | place: Panama | collected 2016-02-17
AGCCGATCAAAACGCGCCGCCACCAGGCGCTAAAGTAAGGGACTTCAGCCAGCTTGGACCCTAGATGCCAGACCAGTTTCAGTACGTGCGACTGCCGGACGGCAGTTACGGCAAATTCGCCGCAAACGCGACGGACGCGCAGATTCGCGCACAAATAGCGAAGAATTTTACCAGCATTCCCGCGAAGACGCAGCCGGCAGACACGTTCAAACTGATGTCAGAAAAGCCCCCGGAGAATGCGCGCTTTCCGGCGCTGGGCCGGACGGGATACCGAGCAGCGGACTTTTTGCTAAATCTTCTCCCTGGCGCTGGCGCCGCACTTGGCGGTATGCAGGTGGAAACCGGACCGGGCGCGGCCGCAGCTGCGGCGCTGGGCGGCATGACCGGAGAGCGAGCACAGCGCTACCTTCAGGATTTGCTGTACAAAGACCTTCCCAGCCAGACCGCGCGCGAGGCGCTGACCTCGATGGGGACGCAGGGCATTCTGGGCACAATGCAGGAGTTTGGAGCACGTCTGCCGGGAAAACTTGTCGCACCAGCTATGCGCGCCCTATTAAAATCGGCGGAAACAATTCCGACAGAAGCGGAAAGCACAACCATATCCGGACGCGCGCGCCAATGGCTGATGAATAAGCTGTCTCCGGTAGAGCGGTCAGCGCCGGCGTCCGGTCCGCTGACGCCTGGGCAGGCGACAGGAAACAAGATGCTGCAAACTGCTGAATCAACGCTGGAACACTGGCCGGGATCCGCCGGCCAGATGGAGAAAATGGACGCCCGGCAGTTGGCCTATGTAAATCAGGCATTTGACGAACAACTGAATGCGATAAGCAAACAGAACTTGTCACAGCAACAGACGGCAGAACAGATACAGAAACTTGTGAAAGGCGCAGAAGAAAAGGCAACACGACAGGCAGAAGACGCCTATAAGGCGGCCTACGGCAAGGTGAAGACAACGCTGGGAATACCGCAGGATGCGACAAAAGATGAGATAGAAGCATTTATGAAGCAGCGTGCGAATCCAGCGTCCGTCTATGACCCCTATCTGAAACAGAATTTCACTTTACCAGGCAAAGACGTATCGGTAGCGCGCGAACAACTCGCAAATGCGGACAGATTGTTTCAGGCAGAAAAAAACCGCATACGATCTAAATTTGCGATGCGGATTATCAACACCGACAATCCGGAGTTGATCTATGGATACTTCGCTAAAGGCGGATCGAGACAGGCCGGCATTCTGAGAGCGATGCCCCCGCAAGTGCGGCAGAATGTTGCGCGTAATGTCTTGGAAAATTTCATCGCCCCGGCGCGCGAGGTGACAGCAGGCGAAACGCCGGGAGAGATTCTAAGTGTGGCGAAACTTTCAAAATCGCTGGACGACGGATTGAGAGCATTGGAAAAAAATGGCGGAAAGAGCTACGCCAGCACAATTTTTGATGATCAGTACGACAAGATCATTCAAGCGAACCAATACCTCAAAACGATTGCCAAATCGGAAAGCGGTCTTAGCGGGAAGATGCACATAGCGGCGCTGCTGACCGAGTTAATTGGAATCCCCGCGACAACCCTCAGCGCGGGACTTATGAGCGGTCATCCGATGGAAGGAGCGATGGCCGGAATGGTGGCCGGGCCAGCTGCGGCGGCATTGGACTACATGGCGATGAAGACGTTCGCCTGGGCGCTGACCAATCCAGAGAAAAGCGCAACGCTATTGCGATTACTGCGCGGGGCTGCGGCGACAGCGGTAAGGGGAGGATTTGCGGTAGGACAAGAACTACAAAGCAGTCCGGCGTACTATCCGTTGCCGAAATTGGAAATGCCGAGCGCGCAGCCATGAATCCAGACGGGCAAGGTAGGCATTGCGCCAGACAGGGGGGGGCGCAGCCTTTTTGTTGCTACTGTCAGCGTCAAGACAGGCGATAAAAAAATATATCCAGGGAGCGAAGAAAATCAGAAGGGGAACGCAGATCACGAAAACCACAAAAAGTTCCATGACATTAAGTATATAACAAGAAATTTTAAGAAATTTTAAGAAAATCAGTCGGTTCGGCCTTTCCAGCGACGGCCCAGCTTTCAGACCTACGATGGGGGCAGTGTCGCATGAGAAAGATATGGCTGCTGTTGGGCATCGCAATGCTGGCGAAACCTGCATACGAACAGGGAGCAGGTTACACGCAGGTAACAGGAACGAAGTTCTGCTATCAGAACGGCAGCGTAACAGCCGCATTCGTGAACCAGAGCGGAGGTTCAAACCTGCCGCTTTTGAATGGATCTGTCTTTCCGCAAACAAATGTGACGACGTTCGACAGCAACGGAGTGTTCAGTTTTTATCTGGCGGACAATAATCAGATTTTTCCGACGCCGAGCCAATGGAAAATCACGGTTTGCGGCAAGAGCGCGGGACAGCCGCCATGCGGCGCGGTCACAGTGACGGTGACGGGACCGACGACAGACATCAGTTCGCAGATTGCCAGCCTGTCGTGCGGCAGCGGCGGCGGCGGAGTGACGCCAGGCACAGCCGGAACGGTTCCCGTATACCAGCAGCCCGGCGGCAATACGCTGATTTCGTCGAACATGACCGTCGATTCGACGGGAAACAATTTCAGCATTCCAAACTCCACGTCAAAACTGCCGAGGATCAACCTCACCTTTCCAGACTTCGGCACTCCGGCTGGCTGTTCAGGGCCTGCGTCTCCTCTAAACACGGACAACACCTGCCAATTTAACGCTGCTGTAGCATTTGCGAAATCGCAAGGCGTGGGGGGGTATTATCCGTCCATCTATGTTCCTGGGCTTAACTTTAAGTTTACTGGAACAATTGTCACTACAGCTTGCATTGGGATGATTGGAGATGGTAAGGCCATCTCAAGTTTGCAGGAAATGAATCCTACTGCCGATCTAATTGACATCAAAAGTGACCCAAGTTTCCCATGCACCGCTTTCCCAAACGGTGCCACTTATCGTGATCTTCAGTTTATGGGTAACGGTCACAATACAACTGGCGCTCTCATGGTGCAATACTCAGACGCCGGAGTACAGCTTGATAATGTCACTTTTACTAATAACGCTGGCCGCGGCCTTGTAGTGTATTCGGCATCAGAAAGAACGAATGGCGTAAACTCTACATTCTCAAATATCGGCACGATATCTATTGATAATGCTACTTATGAGCGGAGGTGGTTCGGCCTTACAGTTGGCACTCCGGGCCAGAGCGGAGATGGATTTTGCTATACGGTCAACTGCCTAAATCACAATCTGACTCTTGTTCCCCCCATGCCACCTGCGAGCTATACGCTCATTTCTGCTTCGGGCAATGGGACAAACGCAACCTATGTCATGCAGGGCAATTCCGGGGTATCGCCACTTTCTGCGAACGATCCAGTCGTAGCAGCTAACATTACAGGCACAACTGGCTTAAACGGTGTGTCTGTCATCACCGCTGTCAGCAACAACACTCCGATTGCGGGGCAGTTCACGCTGACAACAAACAACAATGCAAGCGGCACTGGAACAGTGACAGGCGCTACCCTGCAAACAGGTCTATATCCCGAAAATCGTCACGCAGCTATCTGGGTAGGCTATGGATTCTTTAATTGGTTTGCGGGCGGCGAAATGAAGTCATTGACCTATGAACCAGCTTTCAAATTCACAAATGGCACAGATCAGCGAATGACAAGCCTGTATACCGAGGGATTTAGCAATTCGGTCAATGCATCCACGCTTTACATGGGTCTGCCCGACCAACTTATAGGGAATGGCACGACGACAATTTGCACCGTGGGAGCCACTAATTATTCATGTGTTCCGGTTACGCAAATTTCAGAGATGTGGTGGCCAGAATACGCTGGCTATGCCGCTGACCTCCCTACCTATGCAGCGACCATCACGCAATCCAAAACAGCTTATATCTTTCCATCCAACTACGTGCCCGGCAGCACCAATCCTTCTACGACCCCCGGAGTTCAGCAGGGACAGTATGAAATAGCAACTGTAGCGGTCGCAAATGATACCGGGCTGGCTTATTTCATCACCCGCAATCTAGCAGGCTCGACAGCGCCTGCAAACTCGACGTGGGTCAATCCCATTATTGATGGGACTCCAACCTCGGGGGCCACATTTCTAAATGGGCTGACAATGGAGGACATACATTATGCCGCTTATGCTCCGGGCAGTTTGCAGGCTGGCTATGCTCCGGCATGTATAGACGGAACTATTTATCAATGCTCAGAAATTCAGACAGCGATGGATGACGGCTATATCCATTTTCAGGGCGGCTGGGGTTCTTCCAGCAGCCCTACGGTCTCAATGGCTAGTATATTAAACCTTAATGACAATGTAGCGATTACGATCAAAGATTCGGCGCGATTGCAGTTGTCGTATTGGCCCAATGGCGGCACGATTTCAAATGGTGAAACCTTAGCTGATTTGACAGGCGCAGGAAACCTAAACGCGAGCAATCCCGGTTATCCCATTGTCACCACCACCAGCGCTGGCGCATTGCTCAAAACCAATGGCCCGTTTCTTAGTTTCACCAATTCTCTCCAACAAGGCCAAGCGACCTATGGAGGCTTCTACAATAACTCGAATCCTACAAACATCGGGCAGAACCCAAACTGGTCATGGGGTTTTGGCTACAACTTTTTAAATTCGTTTTGCCGTACCGGAGTACCTGACGGGAGCGGCATCAATTTTCAATCCTGCATTCAAGACAACAACAACACTGGCAAAGCCAACTGGCAACTTAGAACATCTACAAACAACGGGACAAACTGGACTAATATATTTGGCGTTGCTTATAACGCTGGATCGCCCGCATTTACAGGGACCCTTGGTTCGACTGTCTTAGCGGGGAACTCAACCACGCTAAATATTCCTACGAGCATGACGATTGGCAATGTAAGTGTTGGGGCATTGTCTAATTTAGCTACAAACACCGCAAATATTGCAGGAACGGCTTGGACAGCACCATCAGGCGGAGTGACTGCTACGGGCAACACGACCGACTTCCCCGATCCTTGGGGCGGGAATACTGCCACTAAGCTGGTGTTTTCGTTGGGGAATGTGGCATGGGTACAAAATAATGGAAGTGGGGCCTTGACTGCTTCAACCACTTATACAACCAGCGGTTTTGCCTGTGGCGCATTGGGCGGAGAGGTTGTATCGTTGACTATTGCAAATACCAGTGCACCTTCGGTATCGTTGCCGCAATGTAATGCCGCAGGAACTTCTTGGGCGCGAATCTTCGCAAACATTACCACTCCAAGCACAAACCTGACTCGGAACTGGGGAATACAGGTTCCTCCGGCCACGACTCCCACTATTTATCTCGCAGGGCCAACAACCGTATTGCAAGGACTCGGAACGGCCTATTATCCTTGTGGAGCTACTCCATGCCCAACTTTATTTGTGGGCACATGGCCGGATGTAACGAAGCGCGCGGGTTCAGTGACGATTTCTGCATCCACAACTCAGGCTGTAACATTCTCAACGCCTCTTCCCCATGTTCCTACTACCTGCCAACTAACGCCAGCATCAAGCGCTGCGACTACAGGGTCTCCATTTGCTACATCTCTATCGGCTACCGGCTTTACGGCGAATGTACCGGTAAGTGGTACGTTAACAAGTACATACTTATGTGCTATTAATAATGCTAACTAAAGAAAGGGAATATCATGTCTAGATGGCTGGCTTTTTTATGCTTTATCACTCTTCCATTAGTAGCCCAATCGACACACAGCGTTACTCTGAGTTGGATAGCTGGGGCCGATGACACAGGGTTTAATATTTATAGAGCTTCGGGAGTTTGTCCCGCCTCTGTTAGTACAACTCCAATAACTACTGGCTTTGCTAAGGTAGCAACTTTAACTTCAGCAACTCCAGCTAATTATGTAGATAGCACTGTAGTTATAGGTACTTATTGCTACTTTATTACTGGAACGGCAGGCGCGGCGCGACTGTATCTCCGCAAAGAGCCGGCAACAATTGTCATTCTGTGCTTGATATATAACGCGCTGCTGACCGAGGCAGGATTGTCAACGCGCTTTTTGGCTATGCGCGACTCCATGATCTATGCAGTTTTTCTTTGGGCGATTTTTGAGATACCGGAATTCAAACTGCGAATGCAGGGAAAGCGAGGCGAACCATGCCAGACGACATGACACCAGGCGGAGGCGGACGGACGCGCAAAATGGTAGCCGGCATGATGGCCGAGGGAATGAGCGAGGAGCGTGCAAAGGCAATCGCCGCAGCGCATGGCCGGAAGAAGTACGGCAAGCGACGGTTTCAGAAGATGGCCGCGCGCGGTCAGCGCAGAGCGGTCCGGCGCCGCGCTCACCGCTGACACAGACGCTCAAAGCATCACAGACGCCCAAACATCACCATTGGCGAAAAACCGCACAGACAGGAGGAAAACGATGTCCTACGACGATCCAAGCGAAAGCGGACGCGTTCGCAGACTGGCTACCGACGTGACGGATCTGGAACGGGCGAAATATGTTTCGGCCCACGGCAACGGCCCGAAGTACGCCACGCGCAGACTTGCCGGCAGGAACCGCCGGCGCGCCGAAAGACGGAGCACCTACAGAAAGACCTGAAAAACAGGAGTAGAATGGGGGCATCTTCCAGGGCTAAAAAGGAAGTAAACCAGGTCTGCGTAAGAGAGGCGCGCCCTTCGGCTTAACGGCGCGTCTCTCGTTTTTGCGCTATAACCCTTTTATTTTCGTGTATTCGACCATTGAGCGCGGCATCTGCTTCAGTCCGGCGCGCAGTTCGTCCAGGCGATCACTCTGCGGCCATTTGAGGGTGAAGTCTTCGCCTTTCCATTCCCGCTGATACACCGGGTAGTTACGGTGTTCGTCATTCAACACGCAGGCGTCGCCATTCCAGATGGCGTCGTCTGCGCGTTCGGCGGAGAATTCGACACCGACATAAGCGAGGCCGCGATTTAACCAGGTGGAATCGAATAGCCGACCGTCGGCGTCAACGTTCCAAGCGTGGAGAATGATGCCGCCTTTGTCAGTCATAGCGAAACCCTCGACATAAGCGAAGCCAAAGAAACCGGCGTAGGTGATTGCGTTGCCGAAACACTGTTTAGGTGCCCCGGTTCGCTTGCTGGTATAGGGGACAACGGGATATTCGCGTCCATGACGAATCACGAAGTCAAAGAACGAGCGGTACACCAGACCGGGCAGCAAAGGGTACAGATCCACGCATTCACGCAATTTTTCGATCATCAGATTCGCGTTATAGCTGAGAGTCATGCTCGCCCCGCTGTTCCCAGAGTTTGCATGTATTCCGCAGCTGCAACAATCATCTCGTCTATGTCTGTCTGCAAACGCTGGACGCGCGCCAGGAGAGAGGAAAAATCAAGATCAGATGGCAGGCCCACGGTTTGAAGATTTTGCAACAGTTCAAAACGGATTTTGAGCAACTGCGCTTCGTGCTCCATGTGCATAAGCAGATCCGCTTCGTCATCGGGATTGATGCCGACCGTAGACCAAAAGGAACGGTCCAGGCGGGTTTGAAGTTCGCGCCAGCGTTCTATTGCAGTCGTAAGCGTCTCCAATTTGTTTACGGCGTCGGCACTATCTAAAAAATTCAGTTCCATTTTTGTTTCCTTCCGATTTTGTTTATGTCTGTTCACAGCCACTCCCAGGTAAAAGCCTGCTCGTTGCTGTGCAGTTTTTTGCCGAGTTTGCCAGCAAGAACGCGAGCAATATCATCGGCAATAAATTCAGGATTCGGGAAGCGAAGAACAACGCCATCCTTAATTGGATTAAACGCAGCTTCGATTCTGCTGGCGGCGAATTGCGAGACGTTTATCATTTGCTGACCAGGCTGCGCGTCAGGGTTACGGACGAGAACCGCTACGGTAACAGACAGTCCGGTTCGGGAGCGGTTCAGAAATTTCAGAAACAGGTGTTTTCCCAGCGGGAGCGTCGTAGGTTGCTGCATCGGGTGACTCCGTTGAAGTTGAATTTTGAAAATGCTTTGTGCGTTTGCGCTCATGCCAGCTGGCGACGAGCGCAAAACAGATCCAGAAAAAGCAAAAGGCCAGTCCGCCATAGTTCATTGCGAACCGCCCAAGTGACGATAGATGTCAATGTGAACGCCGACATTGTAGACGGCGCGACCGCAGTGGACACAATGGCCGTAGCGGTCCGGTTCGGGCGTCTGGCAGGGAATCGGCTGAGAATTCGCGCGGTATTTATCAACGATCCGCAGAATGGAATCAATAAAGGTTTGCTGCTGCATCTTTGTTTCTCCGTCTCTCGCCGCTTCCGTCCGGCGGACTGGTTTCAGGGTTAGAGTTTAATTGGGAAATTACGTACTTGACTCCCGTTTCGTTGATTCATCTGGCTTTGACAGCCACTTACACCCCTTCATGCGGCCACCTGAGCGGCAAGTTGAGACAAGGCAAAGAACGTGTCTTCGACGCGGTTGCTATGGGCCAATGGTCCGTACATCTCGAATCCCGCATCCTCGGCATACCACTGGAGAATGAAGGTGATGCCGTTCGGCAGCAAATAGAAAGACAAAGTGCTTCCAATTGGGCCATCGACACTCGAAAGCTGCCGTGCTCCCAATTCCGACAGGAGATTGCCCATCTTCACATGACGTTGGCATACAGGGCAGGCGGGGTCGTTCCCTTGCTTATGAGTTGCCGATTTGTGCAGTTGCCGATAAAGAGTAGTCATTTTTTCTATCCTCCGGGGAGGCTAATTGCCTCCGATGTTTCTAAGGTAAGTCAAAGGCATATTTGTTGAATGCGCGCCAGGCGAGTGACTGGCTGATTTGCAGCTTTGCAGCTGCGACTTTCATGCTTTTGCGAGATGGCCGCAATTCTCCGCGCAGTTCCGCCATGACTTCGCGCCCCAGAGCGAACAGCTGTCTTTCGTGATAGCGAATTATGATATCGTTTCGGGTTTGCATCGTTTACCCCGTCTCTCGCCGGTTCCGGCGGACTGGTTATTTTGTGGATACCATGCGCGAATCGAATTCTGAAAACGATCCGCGCGCTTGTGTCTATACGTCATTGTTGTACTGCTGACATGCTGAAATGTCAACAGGATTCAGAGAAACAGAAGGAACTGAGAACCGGACCGCGTAATTTCTACGTTTGGTTCGGGTGAGGACAGCGATAAAACCGGCGTTTCTTCGCGCTCCATAGCGCCTTGCTGCGCTTCGCTGGCATCAGGAAGTGGTTCCGCAGCCAGCGGAGGAGCGCAAACCGTCAAAAGCGCTGTACGCACGTTTGTACCGGAATTGGAAAATGTACCATCGGGCAGCGCTTCCCAGGTTCCGCCACTTTCCAGTGCGAGCGCTTGCAGCTGTTCCGCCTGCCGGGGACCGTTGGCGCAGATGGCGACCAGGCGCCCAGCAGGGCGAAGGAATGTCACAGCATGGCGAATGTGTTTGATATCCGATCCGTTGGCAAACGGAGGATTCATAAGGATGCGGTCAAACGTGCCGATGTCATCCGACTGCAATTCCAGAAAATCCAGATTCGTGACGTTCGTTAATGGATACTGGCTTTCCAAGTGCGCGCACAACTGCGCGTTTATCTCGACCGCGAGCAATTCGCCGCGTTCTGGATTATGGCCGAACATTTGACCGCCCATTGCACCGATCAGCGCGCCGGTTCCGGCGGACGGCTCCAATACTCGGTTGCCCGGTTGGATGTCCGCAAGCGTGACCATGCGTTCCGCCAAGTGCGCCGGCGTTGGGAATAGTTGCGGCGCGCTGACGACCTTGACGCCGCCGGCTTTCAGCGTTTCACGCATGACGTCAATCGTTTCAGCAATGGCCGGCTTCGCTTCCGGTTCCGCCTGTTTTGGCGCGGGACGTTCGGACAAGATGAAAAATCCGATTCCCTCTGAATCATCCATCAGCAAACCGGCTTCGCGCTTTTGCTGGACTTCCGCAGCGGACATGATGCCGGATAGTTGGTCGAACTCAATCGTTCGTTTGAATGGCGCGCCGCCGTTTCCCCAGGTATCAAGAATGGAAACTGAGACCTTGTTTACTTTCTGAATGTAGGACCACCCGCCGCGCGGCGACGCCCAGCAGCGGACAGCGCCGCCGGACTCGCAACCTTTCTGCTGTTCGAGCGTTCCGCCTGATTCCTCCAACATGGCGCGCTCGTAATCGAGCCGGTTTGTAAGATGGTTTATCCAGCGGTTCGCGTGTTCGATCCGGATTGCAGCGCTTTCCAGGGTTTGACGCTGTGCATCTTCCGGCGTCATGGTTTGCTTATCCAAACCGCTATAGACACCGTAAGAGGTTGTGTTTGTATGTCCGGCGACAAAGAGCGCACGTTCGTGAAAGGTTGTCGGCGTTCCGTCTTTCCTTTTCATCGTCGTGTTTTGATCGTCGTGCAGCGTTGACCAGATGCGGACGGTTTTCTCCGCGTCTGCTTTGTTGCGTTCCTGCTTTCGCTTGTCCGCTTCCAAAGTCTTGATCCGGCGCGCGCGAACATCTGGGCGTTCCTTATATTTCGCGTGACGCTTCGCGCCAGCTGCGCGCCGCTTCCAGTATTCTGATGTGTCCCACATGCGGACAGCTTGACGCATCGCGCCGTCCATGCGTTCTTTGTCCTTACGCAAAGCGCTTCGCGCGTTTAGGCTGCATTGTGTTCGATCCGTTCCATCTCAACGGCATAATAGAAAAGCTGCTGTAACTTGAACCAATCACTTTTGGAGTCGTAGGACCGATCTTGATATGCTTGCCGCACGTCATCCAGGTAAAAACAGCGCACGTACACTTCCGCATCCCCGCGCGTTTTCGTTTCTTGTAGGATGACCGCATCCCGCATTCTAGGGGTGAATGCCAGTTTCCAACTATGGGATGTTCCTTCGTGCGTGAAACGTCCTACCATACGCAGGTTTTCATTCACCATTGCAGACAGAATGAAGTGGTAGGCCAACTGTTCGCGTTCAGCGTACCGTTTAGCGTCCAATGTTGCTTGGTCTGCCTTACTTAATTTCATCGTTTTGCTCCGTCTCTCGCCGGTTCCGGCGGACTGGTTATGTGTGATTGATCCGCGAAGCGCTTTGTAAAGCGCTTCGCGCGTTTATGCTGTACTAACTTCAGTTTGTGAAATGTGAAATACAGTTGACGACCAAGGACGTTTAGATATTTCGCCTGTCTTCGTCTCTGTTTCAATAAAGGTAAGAACTTTTACTCCGTGTTCGCCTTTCTTGACAAAACGTCCCTTGGCTTTCCAAGCGTTAAAAGTAAAGACGTTTTCGCGCGGATGAATTTCGGATTCCGGAATGCCTTTTGCCGCAAATCCTTCGAATATGGCGCCATAGTTTGCAAGTGATTGACCGTTTACTGCGCGATTGAGTGATTCTTGCCGCATCTCATCTCTGTTAATTTTCATTTCGTTTGCTCCGTCTCTCGCCGGTTCCGGCGGACTGGTTATGGGTGATTGATCCCGCGAAGCGCTTTGTAAACGCTTCGCGCGTTTAGCTTGCCATTAGTTCCGTTTCCAGTCTCATTAGCGACTCGCGCACGTTATTGTTACTTTCTTTAACGATGCGAGAGAAGTTAGGTTTCTCCGCGTTTGGGGCTTCGTGATTCCAGATATCATCTAGCAGTTGTGCTGCATCTTTTGCGATGCCGTAAGAGGAAAATTCTATGGTGCGAAGTCTGGACAGAAAACGTGCTTCCAGACGGTCGGAAGCATTGCAAGTGAAAATGAATACCGTGTTAGGCGGGAAATTCGTTGCATCCAGTTTGGAAAGCAGAGATATCTGCGCAGCATCTGTCATTCTGTCTGCTTCGTCAATCAATATCAGGTGCATTCTGCATCCCTGCATGGGAACGTATTGGCATGTCCGGCGAATTCTCTCTATGTTTTCAAGATTGCATTCTTGCGAAGGAACATGGTGCAGTTCCGCTGGAATAGCAGCGGCAAGCGCTAGTGCCATTGTTGTCTTACCAGTGCCAGACGGACCAATAAAAAGCCATGCAGACGGAAACGGGTTTGCTGCTAGTTTGGAAAGAATCTTTTTGGGCTTTTCTAGTCCAACGAAAGAATCAATTGTTTGCGGTCGATATTTCTCTGTTAACTGTTGCGGAAAGTCTAGTGCAGATTGACTGAAATTGTTCTGCGAATCATCAGCGAATAGTAAGGACATTTTCTTTTGCTCCGTCTCTCGCCGGTTCCGGCGGACTGGTTTGTTTACTGTGAGTATCTAAGCATTATTCAGAGTAAGGTGTCAAGTAAAAAATAATAAAATACTAATAATCACTTGCGAATCCTCCGCGAATCCTCCGCGAATCCTCCGCGAATCCTCTAGTAAGTTACCATGAATGCCAAGTATTTCAAGGTAATTTGTAACAGAATCAGTTACGTATCTCAGAGTTGAAAAATGTCCGAGCCCGGGCCCACCCCCTTGACAGCGTACCCACCGGCAGCGTATAA
>Ga0126378_10003144_pt1 | contig 12425 bp, 10 predicted proteins | sample PanSoiMetPlot_23_FD_92587 | JGI IMG/M metagenome (GOLD analysis project Ga0126378, IMG submission 92587) | Tropical forest soil microbial communities from Panama - MetaG Plot_23 | ecosystem: Environmental > Terrestrial > Soil > Tropical forest > Bulk soil | place: Panama | collected 2016-02-17
ATTCCGTCCACGGAAAAGACTTCGAAATCGCCGTGGGTGATCTGATTCTGCAGCCGCGCATCGCTCGCCAGAGGATTGTTCTTGTCGAATGAGTAGAGATAAAGATGGGTGTGGCCGTCGCGCCAGCTGGGCCAGATGAACTTGTCGCCGGATTTCAGGGTGCTGAAGTTGTCGTCCATCTCGACCCAGGTATCGCTCTTCTCGCTGAGCACCCGGCGCGATTTGCCGCTCTCCGCCTCGATGAAATAGAGATCGAGCTGGTTCTGGGCGCGGTTCAGCAGCATGGCCCAAATCACGCCCTCACGCACCCAGCCGAAGCGTGGGATGTAGCTGTCCTGATTGTCGGTGAGGTTGATCCACTTGACCGACCCGCCGCTGGAGCTGACCACGCCCAGGCGCACTTCAGGATTGGGATCGCCCACCTTGGGATACTTCTCCTGTGACACAGTAGGATGCTGGGGAATGAAGTCGGTAATGGGATAAGTCGGGACCTTCGCCTCGTTCATCTGCAGGAAGACGATCTTCCCGCCGTCGGGCGACCAGAAGTAGTTGCTGCGGACATCAAGCTCCTCAGCATAGACCCAATCGACCTCTCCATCCAGCAGATCCTGACCTTTATCCTTGGTGAGCGCCTTCTCCGATCCCCCATCCACCAACCGCACCACCAGGTTGTGGCCGCGAACGTAGGACACCCGTTTTCCGTCGGGAGAGAACTTGGGGTCAGTAGCGGCATCGGCGGACGAGCTCAAAGCCGTGCTGGTCCCCGTGGAGAGGCTGTAGTACCAGAGCTGGCCGTTGGCGTCGAACAAGATGTGTTGCGAGTCCGGCGCCCAGTGATAACCGGCCACACGGTAGCGTGCCCGGTTGTCTCTTTCGCGGTCGTCCTTGGCTGACGAGACCCGTGGAGCCATGGCCGCCATCTTCTCCGCCCCCACCAGCAGGACGGGTTTTCCGGTAGCTGCGTCGATGTTGTAGAGATCGGCCTGCTCCGAGCCTTCGCGATGTACGATGTAAGAAACCTTTTTGCCGTCCGGGCTCCACTTGATAGTGTCAGGCGCCCGGCCGGTAAGGCTGTTGGCCGAATAGATGGTCTCCAGGGTCAGCTCCCGTGGTTCTACGGCTGCCTGCTGCGCTAAGGACATCCCCGTCAGGAAAAGCAACGCAAGGAGATGCTTCATAAGGACTCCGTGTTCATAAGGACTCCATGTTTAAACATGAAAGCGAGAGTTTAACACTTCCCTCAAGCCCAGAAGCTCTCTCAGCTGGGCTGTAAGGACCGGATGAAGTATTGAAAATTGGACTGTGAGCTGGATTCCACAAGAAGCGCTGAAGAGCATCGATCCGTTCGAACAGACTTGGAAGGAACGAAGGCCTGCTGAGGAACCTGGCAAAAGCGGCTGGATGAAACACGAGACCGCGCTTTTCGCCCGCAAAAATTACCCAATTATCCGATTACCAAATCCTACATCGCTTCCATCTGCTTCTTCAGCCTGCGCGATTCCGCCAGCAGGCCCATGCTGTGCATCAGGTTCTGCAGGGTGACGATGCCCACCAGGCGCTCTTCATCGACCACCGGGATCAAGGTAAGCCCGCGTTTGGTCAGTTTGCGAAACGCCGAAGCCAGGGTCTCGGTGCGCGAAGCGATTTCAAAGGCCTTGTTCATGGCGCCTTGCACATAGCCGTTGCCCTCGCGGCGGAGCCTCTCCACGATCGTCTGACGGTTGATGATCCCCACGAGATCGCTGCCGCTTACCACCGGGAAATCATCCTGCAGGCTGTGCACGGCCTGGCTGAGCGCGTCTTCGAGGGTGTCCGCCGGCGACAAGGTCGAGAAATGGGTCAGCATGATGTCTTCCATATGCACGGCTTCCACCACCGAATGGAACATTGCCGTGCGTTCTTCCATCTGCGTGGCCATAAAGAGTATCAGGCCCACCAGCATGAACCACTGCGAGGCCAGTCCGGCCAGCATGAAAGCGCCGGCAAACAAGTGCCCCAGGGTAACCGCGCGTCGCGTGGCCGGCTGGAAATCCATGCGTCCTGCCAGCCAGCCCCGCAAAACACGACCGCCATCCAGTGGAAAAGCGGGCAGCAGATTGACCGCGAAGAGAAACAAGTTGATCCAGAAAAAGCTACGGCCCAGAGCGCCCGTGGTGATCAGCGGTCGTGTCCACAGGCTGGCGACAGGAGCCCGGCTAATGAGAACCAGGCCGGAAACGCCTGCGAGGAAAGCGTTGACCAGCGGGCCGGCAGCGGCAATTCTGGTTTCCTGGGCCAGCCGCGCCGGATCGTGGGTAAGGGGGTCGGCCAGGGCAACGCCGCCGATGGGAAAAAGAATGGTCCCTTTAATGGGGATCCCGCTACGGGCCGCGACCAGGATATGACCCACCTCGTGCAATATGACCGAAGCCAGAACCACCGCCGTTAGAGCGAAGCTCTGGGCCATGGCTGCCGTGCCCCGGTTCGACTCTCCAGCCAGCACGAAGATCAGGAACAGCAGGAACGCGATATGTATGCGGAACTCTACGCCGAAAAGACGTCCGCCGAAAACTGAAAAACTTCTCATGGTTGCGTCCGCCGGCCTGAAGCTCATTGCCCGACAAAAATTATTCTATACGGTAGAGTAGAAGTCCGGCCATGCGGGTGATCGCGGGAAAATACCGGAGCCGCCGGTTGATTGCGCCGGCCGGAGCTCAGACCCGGCCGACCTCCGACCGCTTGCGGGAAACTCTCTTCAACGTGCTGGGCCCCTCTGTCCAGGACTCCGTCTGGCTCGACTTGTTTGCCGGCTCCGGAGCGATTGGCATCGAGGCGCTGAGCCGTGGAGCGCGCATGGTCCACTTGGTGGAATCGTCCAGCCGGGCGGTCCGCGCGATTCGTTCTAATCTGGCCTCGTTGAAGATCAGTCAGGGATTTGAAATCATCGAGCGCGAGGCGGCTGCGGCCCTGCCTCTTCTCGAAAGCAAGGTGGTGGTCTGCGACTTCTGTTTCCTCGATCCCCCTTATCGCAAGGCAGGCGATTATGAGCATGTTCTGAACTTCCTTGGCCGTTCAAAGCTGCTCAAGCCGAGTGGTTTGGTCATCGCCGAACACGACAAACATCTCGATCCCGGTGAAATCTTCGGCGATCTCCATCGACGCCGCATCCTGCGCCAGGGAGATGCGGTGCTGAGTTTCTACGTGCGCGGGACAGTTGACCCGACCATTAGCTCTTAGCCCTTGGCCTTTAGGCCCCAATGCCGTTTACTTAAGGTAGTTCGACACCCGGTATGATGCGATACACCAGCCCCGGTAGGGGCGAAATATAGTAGCCCAGTACGTGCACGAGCGCCACGCATCTTAAGCGTGGCGCTCGGGCTAAGTGCTGGGTATCCAATGCAAGATGCACCCTTCCTTGCGCCGCAGGCCGGCGCGCAGCACCGGGGTCCCCGCCACGCGCGGTTTTTGGTTTTCGCGTGGTGGGGTGGAGGGAAGCGGAGCGCCCTTAGAAAATGCTTTTCGTCGGCTGCTGGAGGAATGTTGGCCAGCTAGATTCTGACGTCTTAATGAACGTATTGCTCCTAGCCCTTGCCCTTAGCCAATCAGGCTGACGCCGAGTTGCCAAAGTCCAAAAGCCAAAGTCAAAAGTCTAAAGTCTAAAGTCTAAAGTCTAAAGTCTAAAGTCTAAAGTCTTTCCCTCTTTCCTTCTATGCTGTACCTTTCTGAACTAGGCAAACCAAATGAAATCCCGAAAACTTGGCCGCACCGGTTTCGACGTCAGCGAGATTGCACACGGATTGTGGGGCATGGGGAGCTGGCCTGACTCCAACGATCAGCAGTCCAGACAATCCTTGCGCCTGGCCACGGAGCAGGGCTGCACGTTTTTTGATTCGGCATGGGCTTATGGCGACGGCAAGGCCGATGGCCTGCTGGGAGAGCTTCTACATGCGGACGGGAACCACGGCAACCGCCTCTATGCCGCCTCCAAGATCCCGCCGCTCAACCGCAGATGGCCTGCCTCGCCCCGAGACAGCTATCACGATGTGTTTCCCCCCGAACACGTTTTCCGCTATGCCGACCTTATACGGCGCAATCTGCAAACCGATTCCATCGATCTGCTTCAATTTCACGTGTGGGACGACGGCTGGACTGAGCAGAAAGACTTTCAGGAAACCGTGGCCAAACTCAAGCGCGATGGCTGGGTGCGAGCTTTCGGTCTCAGCCTGAACCGGTGGGAGCCGGCAAACGGACTTCGCGCCCTGCGCACCGGGCTGGTCGATACGGTACAGGTCATCTACAACATCTTCGACCAGAACCCGGAAGACGAGCTTTTTCCGGTGTGCCGCGAATTGAACATCGGCGTGATCGCCCGTGTGCCGCTGGACGAGGGCAGCCTGGGCGGGAAGCTGACGGCGGAAACCAGGTTCCCCAAGGGTGATTGGCGCGCCGGATACTTCAAGGCTGAGAACCTCCACGCCACCCTGGAGCGGATCGAACGACTCAAGGCGGTTCTGCCCGACGGAATGGCCCTGCCCCAAATGGCATTGCGCTTTATCCTCTCCAGCCCCGTGGTCAGCACCGTGATTGTGGGGATGAGGGACCCGGAACATGTCCGGGAAAATCTGGCGCTGAGTCAGGCGGGACCGCTGGACGAAGCTTTGCTGGCCGAATTGCGCAAGCATCGCTGGGTCAGAAAGCCGGGAGTCGGGACGGGGTAAAGGCCGCTAATCCAGCTCTGGCCGGCAGGTCAGTTGTGGAATCCCCGCTGTTTAAGCACTTTTCCACACTCCAGCTCGCAAAAACCCGCATAAAATCTAGCGAAAACGCTTGCATCCCTTCATCACTTGTGTAATATACGAAAGGAGTGCCCCAAACACTCGTATTTCAAGGAGGAAAGATGGCATCTGGCATGACCAAGACCCAGCTCGTGCGTCACATGGCCGAAAAGGTGGGAACCAATAACAAAACGGCCGCTTCGTTTCTGGAGCAGCTGGCGGATACAGCTATCAAGGAAACCAAGAAGAATGGCGTGTTTATCATTCCTGGCCTGGGCCGCTTGGTAAAGTCACACCGCAACGCCCGCATGGGACGCAACCCTCAGACCGGCGAACCCATCAAGATCGCCGCAAAAACCGTCTGCAAGTTCCGCGTGGCCAAAGCCGCGAAGGACGCAATCGCTCCCAAAAAGTAAGGCGCATCTCCCAGAAAGAGATCAAAAGCCGGCGTACTACGCCGGCTTTTGGGCTTCGCGGGTTCTGACGATGTCTCCCTCCGCGATAATTGCCTCCGCTTCGATCTCCACCAGCATCTCCGGCTGGATCAGCTTGGCCACCTCTACCATCGAAGTCACAGGCCGAATGTCGCGGAAGAACTCACCGTGGGCCCGGCCGGCCTTTTCCCAATCCGCCGTAATGTTGGTCAAGTAAATTCGCGTGCGCACGACATCTTTCAGGCCGGCGCCCGCCCTCTTGAGCGCCGCTTCGATGTTACGCAGGGTCTGCACCGCCTGGGCGTATGCATCCTCGACGCCTACGATCGATCCATCGGCGCCGGTGGCCGTGGTTCCGGCCACGTGAACGACGTTGCCCACGCGCACCGCCCGGGAATACCCCACCACCGGCTCCCATTTGGTTCCGCTCGAAAAATTTTGACGTGTCATTTGTTGAAATTTTAAACGCGGAGGCGCGGAGACGCAGAGAAAAAACCCGTGAATACAACCCTCAATAAATTTCTTTACACTTATAAATAAAGTACATATACTATTAAAAGTGTTGAACTGGCGCGCTTCTCGGGTTGCCGGGAAACGCGCGCCGTCGCCCCAGGGCGAGCGGGCGCTTGTCGTCCGTAGAGTTCTTTCACAATTTGAGCCGCTTTGGCGGCGTGAGCGATCCCGCAAGGCGGGAGAGCGGGAGCCGACAGGACCTGCCTCGAAGCGCGAAGTCCTACCTGCCCCGGCGCGCCGGGTGGGCCGTTTCGCAAGTAAACTTTTTGAAATCAATGGGTCAAACGTTTAAACGGAATCAGGCCCATTTTCTGTCAGGAAATCTAAAGGCTCAAAACCCCCGATAATACCCCTGAAATACCCAAGTGACAGATTGAACCGATCCCTTCTCGGATCCGTTCGCACCTGAACCCAATGAAGCCAATGCCTCGAACGGAAGAACGGAATGACGCATTGCCCGGAGAACGTAGAAGCTCAAAAACACCCACTACAACGCCCCGGCAATACCCATAGAATTTCCTTCCAACCAAGGCCGGAAAAGAACGATTGTCTGGCTAATTGCCAATTGCTAATTGCTAATTGCCACTTGCTAACTGCTAACTGCTAATTGCCTGCGAGTCATCCGCCGCGCCGCCCATGGCTGTCCAGAACCTGGTTGACCATGCGGTCGGCGTCGCGATTGGCTTCGCGGCGAACATGCTCGATGGCAAATTGCTGCAACTTTCTGGTCTTGGCCTGCGCGCGGTCAAATAGTTCTCTTAACGCAGGATGTTTTACTTTGTACTGCCCGCGCATCTGGCGAACCAGGAGTTCCGAGTCGCTCAACACCTTGAGCGATGTCAAGCCTTGCTGCGCCGCCCAGTCGAGCGCTGCCACCAGGCCGGAATATTCGGCAACATTGTTGGTCTGGATGCCCAGATACTCGCCGAGCTCCGCCAGCACCTCGCCCTTGGGCCCGCGAATGATGACTCCATAAGCGGCAGGTCCCGGATTGCCTCTGGAGCCGCCGTCAATGTTGGCGACGGCAGCGAATGGCCCGCGCGTCGGCGATTCGAAGAATGAACCTTGTTTCAATGTCCCTCCGCAAGCCGCGCTGCCAGGCGTTCCGGCAAACCGGCGGCTCGAATCTTTTGCTGTGCCTTGGCAACGTTGTAGGGCACGCGATGAAAGGTGACCGTGCGGGTTTCGGTGTCGTACAAGGCGAAGGCGGCCCGAGGATCGCCATCGCGCGGCTGGCCTATGGATCCAGGGTTGATCAGGTACTTGGCCGTGGGCGGGAGAGAAAACTCGAAATGCTGCGGCCCTTCACGCGAGGGATATTGCGGCGGCACGATACCTTCGCTCTCGTGAACATCGTCAATCCAGTAGGCGCCCTGGAGATGGGTATGTCCGAAGAAAATCAAGGGCGCGGCCGCATGGGCCAGGATGGAATACGCGTCGGCCCGCGCCAGCACGTATTCATCCTCATCCCGCGGCGATCCGTGTACGCATTGCAGGTTGTTGAGGGGCGCGACCGGTCCTTGCGGCAAGGCGTACAGGAATTCAAGGTTCCCGGAAGTGAGCTCCTGCCTGGTCCAGAGCGCTGCCAGTCCGGCGATAGGATTGAAATCCTCCAGGCTCGTCAATCCCGTGGCGGCTTTATCGTGGTTGCCGCGCACGAATACCTCTCCCATCCCGCGGGCGCGGTCGGTTACCTCGTTGGGATTGGCGCCGTAACCCACGATGTCTCCTAGATTGAACACGCGATCGTGTTCCGGCGCGGCATCCAGGCAGGCGTCCAAGGCTTCCAGATTGGCGTGAATGTCGGAAAGGATGAGAATTCGCACGCGATATGCAGTCTAGAGCGATTGCGACGTTGCTGGCAAACCCGGGGCTATTGCCAGGATGGGGCGGGCGGGGTTTCAGAAAGAGGGAATTGTCCGCGCCCAGTGGCCTGGGCTGACTTCTCGAAGGGCAACCGGCGTCCCTGGCGCAGGTTGCTTCTCCACAGTGGCCAGCGGGCGCGAGCGGTCGGTCTTGAGAGTGGGAATGGCGCTGATCAGTCCACGGGTATAGGGATGGGCGGCAGCGGCAAAAATCCTCTCGACTGGTCCCATCTCCACGATCTCGCCGGCGTACATCACCGCCACGTGGTCGGCAACGCGCGAAACCACGCCCAGATCGTGGGAGATGAACAGCACTGCCAGCTTCCGCTTCTCTCGTAGCCGGCTGAGCAACTCGAGAATCTGCGCCTGGATGGTAACATCGAGCGCTGTGGTGGGTTCATCGGCAATCAGTAGTTGAGGCTGGTTGACCAGGGCCACGGCGATCATCACTCGCTGGCGCTGGCCGCCGGAGAGCTGGTGCGGGTAGTCCCGCGCCCGGCGCTCTGCTTCGGGGATCGCGACTTCGTTCAGGGCTTCCACGGCGCGCTGCCAGGCCGCACGCCGGTCCAGGTGGTTGTGGGCCAGCACCGCCTCGGCCACCTGGTCGCCTATGCGCATAACCGGATTCAGCGCGGTCATGGGCTCCTGAAAGATCATGCTGATGCCGGCGCCGCGAATGCGGCGCATGTCTTCTTCAGAGAGCGTGGGCAAGCTTCGCCCGGCAAAGGTGATCTCGCCGGAGATCCGCGCCTGCGGCGGCAACAAACGCAGGATGGCAAGCGCAGTTGCCGACTTTCCCGACCCTGATTCTCCCACCAGCCCCAGCGTGCCCGACTCGGGAATGCCGAAGCTCACATCGCGGACCGCCGCAACCTGGCCGGTTTGCGTGGCGAAGGTGATGTTGAGGTTCTCGAGTTGGAGAAGTGAGGACACCTGAATGCCAATTTACGCATTGTAAAACGGATCGGCCGTAATGGCTTCTGCCCCAGGCATTCGGTCCAATGCGCGTGTAAACCAAGCCGGCAAAATCAGGGATGACTCGCGCCAAGGAATGATTGCCAGACCCAAAGTTGATACCATAGCCCCGCTAGGTGCCATGCCCGCGTTTCCCCAATTTATTTGTCCCAAGTGTTACGGAACACTTCGGCTTGAAGACCACCCGGCGACAACGCTGCAATGCGAACGTTGCGGTGTGTGGGTGCGTTTATCCCGCCTGCCTCTAGCGGTGGCTTTCATTGTCAGCCTCATCGTGAGCCTGTTGATCGCCCAGATCTTGGGTCTGAAAGCGTACGCTGCGATTCTCTGGATTCCGATTTTTCTTGCCTGTTTGAGGTTTGTGCCGAGTCTTGTCGTTCCTCTTTTTCCCGTATTCACCGTCGTCAAAGGGCCTATGCCGAAGAGCGCGAGGGGATGGCGCCGTGATCTGGCCATGTTTCTCTACTCCTGGATCGCGATCACTTTGTACATGTGGGTCTACGGCTTCGTCATGGGGTGGGGCGCCTTTCTTTTTGGCTCATCGGCTCAGGATGTTCGCGAGATTGCCGACATGTGGTCGGTTCCGTTGGGTTTGGCCAGTCCGGCATTTGTGGTGCGGCCGGAAAAGAGTTTAGCGGCGGTCATGGGAATCGTTGCCGCCAACTGTTACTTTTACGCTCTTGGCCTGACGCTGGCGTATAAGGTTGTCCACCGAGCTCTTCAAAGAAATCGTGTGACGCAATTGGGACTTTCCGGTCGTCCGCTTGATGAAGACGACGAAGAGCCATGAAACTGTGACCAAGCCGGTGATTTCCCGCGCCCCGCCTGATACACCGCCGAGGTTGCTCACCGCCAACGCGCCGCGATCCGCTTCTGCAGTTCTACAGAAATCTCTTTGGCGCTTCGCGCGGCCACAGGGCCGTAGAGGGTGCTTACCCACGTCGGGTTTGTCCATTCCGGGGCGTCTTTGCCCACCTGTTCGAAGCTTCTGAGCACGTCATCGCCCGGCTTGGATTCGTAGAGTTTGAGAGCGTCATCGGGCCGCTTCAATCGCCAGTTTACGATGGCCATTCCGGCGCGGGTTGATGGCTCCGTTTTTAAATCGCCCAGCGCACCCCAGAAACGCTGGCCGGTTTCCTTGGTAACGCTGGTCTCTATTTCGACCCAGGCCAACGTAGTTTGCAACTCTGTATGTCCGGGACGCTGGGCGATAAAACGCCGAAGCACTTTGTCCGCGACATCGAATTTTCCCGCCCGGTAATACCACCAGCCCAGTCGTGCGGCTCGTTCGGGGGCAAACGACGACCCTTCGCTCAGCGAACGCGCCTGTGCCTCATTGCCGGCGATTATCATCAGACCGGCTTCTTCGATCTTTACCTGGGCGTTGAAATCGTCGCTGGTTGATGCGGATGGTTGCAAGGTGGCAGCAAACTCCTGGGCTGCCTTAGCGTGCTGAGCAAGGGAGCCGAGAGCATCGGCATAAGCATCAAGCACAGCCGGTTCGATCGCAGTTTCACTACGGAGACCAGAGGCGATGAGCTTGCCATAGTCGTCGGCCGCCGCCGGGAAGTTCCCCAGGGCGAATTCGCTGCGGGCCAGTACCAATTGCATATCAGCCTGCGGCCTCGGCGTTAGCTCGAGCGTGAACGCCGCAAAACGCGCGGCCCGAGGATAGTCGTGAAGCTGCAGGGCTTGCTCGCTCGTGGTGTATGTGTAGTCTTTGAGACTGGAGGCTGTGTTTGGGTATAGCTTCTGCAATTTGTGGCCGATGTCGAGGGCTGTCGCCGCGTCATTCTGCTCCAGTTTGACCTCCGCCAGCAGTTTTAGTGATCCGGCATTGTTCGGCTGTAAATCCAAAGAAAAGGCGGCAAGCCGGCCGGCGTCGTCAAAGTGCTTCGCGTTCATAGCGGCGGTTCCTTGGTCGTCCGCAAACGCTCTCACGGAATCGGCCTCCGTCTGATGACGGTCGAGGAGCTCCCTGTAAGCCGCAGTGGCCTTCGTGAAATCGCGGGTTGCACAAGCCGCCTTGGCCAGCGCCACCAGCGCCAGTGGATGGCCGGGATGCAGTTGCAAAGCCTCGGAAGCGATCTGGATGGCCTTGTCATATTTGGCGGCGGCGACCAGATCTTCCGCTTTGTGAGCGAGGTAGATGTATCGCACTCCCAGCGGCTTCTCTGGACCAGGAATCCAGTTGTTCTCAGCAATCAGGCTCTGAATGAGCGCCATTCGGTCAGCCGACGGCGGATGCGAACGAAAGTAGCCGGTCAGTATCTGGACCGCTGCGCCTGAGATTTCTTCTTCGGGCGTGGCTGCTCGGCGCTTGCCTTCCAGTTCCTCTTCCATCTTCTTGAATTCCGCGAACACTTCGATTGCGCCATTGGGTGAGTATCCAGCGGCGACAGCCAGGCGCATGCCCTCGCGGTCAGCTTCGATCTCCTCATCTTTGTTGTAGCCGGCTTGAAATACCTCGACCGGGATTGCGATCAGCATGCCCAAAGGAACTTTTCGCAACGCCGCCTCGACTTGCAGACGATCCGCGCAATGGCGGTGGTCGATGTGCTCGATCTCGTGGCCCAGGACCGCAGCCAGTTCGTCCTCATTTTCCATTAGCGCCAGCAGGCCCGCGCCTACAAACACGTGGCCGCCGGGGATGGCGAAAGCATTGATGAAATCGCGCTCGCCAAGGTAGTGGAACTTATAAGGAAGTTTGCGGTGGGCATTGGCAGCCACACGGTTGCCTACGCTGCGCAAGTAAGCTTCCACCATTCGACCTTCTTCATCCTCATTGGAGGTCTCTATCACCTGCGCAATCGCGTTTCCGTACTTGATCTCATCTGCATCTGGGATCTGCGTGTACTTCATGGGAAGCCGCGTCAGCTCGCGTTGCGTATCGGCGACGAAATACAGCAGCGCATTGGGGCCCGCGGCGGCTTCGACATGGCGATTCTGGCTGAGGACCAGTCCCCCGATCAGCAGGGCAAGAACCGCCGCGAAGATGATCCACTGCTTCACAGGTATTGCCTCACTTTCTCCCGATACCGGATGGACAGCACCGAAACGCCCGTGATCAAGGTTCCCACTACGACGAAAGTGATGGCCTTGTTGGGCACGCTCATTTTCCAGAAATCGAAGACGAAGATCTTGCCGACAACCAGCAGCACCAGTCCCAAAGCCGAAAACCTGTAACTGCGTTCCCCTATCCACAGCGCCGCCACGAACACGACGAAGGCCTCCAGCATCCAGGCCAGCGTCACCAGGTTGCTGCGCGCCTCAACCGCCAGGAAAGCAGTGAAGAGTACAAACGGGACAAAGAACAATACCTGCTCGGGATGCGCATCCAGCACTCGCCCAGCGCGCACGAACCAATTCGTGGGTTCCAGAGCTGGCTGCCGTCGCAGCTTGAATGCAAAGAACAGGGCGGCAAAGAGCAAGCCGGTGGCTGAGACGGTGTTCAACACCGAGAGCGTTGTTGAAGGTGGCGTGAAATAGCTTCGTTCGTAGAGGTTGTGTAAGACGCCGCGAAACAGTACTCCCAGGCTCAGGACCATGGCTTGGTGGACGAAAACTCTCTTGTGCGTCCACCAGGCGATGGCCATCGCGGCACAAGCGGCGGCAGCCCACGCCGTCGCCACCCAGTCCAGAGGCGTCTCAAAGCGGAGCAGCAGAACCAGCGTAGTGGCGCCCAGCCACGCAAAAACGGGAGCAACAAGTTTCTCCAAGGCGGAAAGAATGTCGGCCTGCTCGTCCAAACGTTGGTAGAAATAGAAGAACATTGCCGCTAGTGGAACCACGGTGTAAAGCCTGGCGCTGAAAAGGTCAGGGGAAATGATATTCAGGTTGACGAAGAGCAGACGCAGAAAAACGCTCAGACCGGCGACATAAGC
>Ga0126378_10003145_pt1 | contig 12425 bp, 9 predicted proteins | sample PanSoiMetPlot_23_FD_92587 | JGI IMG/M metagenome (GOLD analysis project Ga0126378, IMG submission 92587) | Tropical forest soil microbial communities from Panama - MetaG Plot_23 | ecosystem: Environmental > Terrestrial > Soil > Tropical forest > Bulk soil | place: Panama | collected 2016-02-17
CGCGCGCCTTCGTTGTCGAGCCTCTGCTGCTGCTGGCCGATGAGCCCACGGGCAATCTCGATGGCGAGACCGGACGCCAGGTCATCGAGCTGATGTTCGAGCTTGCCGCCCGGCGCGGCACCACCCTGATGCTGATCACCCATGACCCGGCGCTCGCCGGGCGCTGCCGCCGGCTGGTGCGCCTCCTCGATGGCCGCGTCGTCGCAAGCTGAGGCCGCCGCCCGGCCCGGGCCGCCGCTTCGCCTGCCGCTGGCCTGGCGGCTGGCGGGACGCGAGCTGCGCGGCGGCATCGGTGGATTCCGCCTGTTCCTCTTCTGTCTCGCCCTCGGCGCCGCTTTGATCGCCGGCGTCGGCTCCGTGGCGGAGGCAGTGCGCACCGGCCTTGCCCATGATGCCCGCGAGCTCCTGGGCGGGGATGTCGAGATCCGCCTCCTCTACCGGCCAGCTACCGCTGAGCAGCAGCAGGCCTTTGCCGCGGCGGGCACCGTCAGCGCGGTGGACACGCTCAGGGCCATGGCCCGGGCGGCCGACGGAACCGCGCGCCAGCTCGTCGAGATGAAGGCCGTGGACAGCGCCTATCCGCTGGCAGGTGCGGTCCAGCTCTCGCCCGAGCAGCCGCTGGCGGCCGCGCTGGCCGAGCGCGACGGGGTCTGGGGCGCGGTGGCCGATCCGGAGGTGCTGGAGCGGCTGGGGGTGAAGCCCGGGGCGCGTATCACGGTGGGCAAGCTTTCCTATGAGCTTCGCGCCACCATCGCCCGCGAGCCCGATCGCGGCGCCGGCGCCTTCCTGCTCGGCCCTCGGCTGATGGTGGCCGAAGCGAGCCTGGCGGAGACCGGGCTGATCCAGCCCGGCAGCCTGATCTATCACCAATATCGCATCGCATTTCGCCCGGGCCTGGACGACAAGGCGTTTCTTGCCGATCTTGCGCAGCGCTTTCCCGATGCGGGCTGGCGCATCCGCGGGCTCGAGGATGCCTCGCCGGGGGTGAAGCGATTCGTCGATCGCACCGCGCTGTTCCTGACGCTGGTCGGGCTTTCGGCGCTGCTCATCGGCGGAGTCGGCGTCGGCAATGCGGTCCGGGCCTATCTGGAGAGCAAGACCTCCACCATCGCGATCATGAAATGCGTCGGCGCGCCGGCGGGCGCGATCTTCGCCCTCTATCTCTCGCTGATCCTGCTGCTGGCGCTGGGCGGCGTCGTCATCGGCCTTGCCCTGGGCGCGCTCGCGCCCTTCGCCGCCGCGGGGCCGCTCGCCGCCAATTTCGATCTCGATCTCGTCGCCGGGCTCTATCCGCGGCCCCTGGCCATGGCGGTGGGTTTCGGCCTTCTGACGGCGCTGGGATTCTCCCTGCCGTCTCTGATGCGCGCCCGTGACCTGCCGCCAGGGCAGCTCTTCCGCGACATGCTGGAGAGCCGGCGCGCGAGCCGGTGGCTGTCGCTCCGGCGCTGGCGCGACCTCGCTTTGATCGGCCTCGTGGCTGCTTCCCTCATCGGGCTTGCCTTCCTTTCCGCCGGCGATCCGCTCTTCGCGACCTGGTTCGTGGCCGGCGCGCTTGCCACCCTCATCGTCTTCCGGCTGCTGGCCCTGGGGGTGAAAGCGGCGGCGCGCCGTCTCTCCCATCGCGTCCTCGTCCAGCGCGGGCGCGGGATGCTGCGCCGGGCGTTGGCGGATCTCGCCGGGCCCCGCGCGCCCACGGGCAGCGTCATGCTGGCGCTGGGGATCGGGCTCACCGTGCTGGTGGGAATCGCCATGGTGGAGGGCAATCTCCGCCGCGAGCTGGAACAGGCGATGCCGGCACGCGCGCCCTCCTTCTACTTCATCGATATCCAGCCGGACGAGGTTGCTGCTTTCGACAAGATGGTGCTGGCCGAGCCGGGGGTGAGCGATCTCCAGCGCGTGCCCATGCTGCGCGGGCGCATCACCCGCATGAAGGACGTGCCGGTGGAGCAGCTTCCGCCGCCCAACCATGAAGGCTGGGTGCTCCAGGGCGATCGCGGCATCACCTGGTCCGCAACCCTGCCGCCGGGCAGCAGCCTCACCGCGGGCAGCTGGTGGCCGGCCCATTATCAGGGACCGCCGCTGGTCTCCCTCGATGCCGAGGTCGCGGATGCCTTCGGCCTCAAGATCGGCGACGACATCACCGTCAACATCCTGGGCCGCGAGGTCACCGGCCGCATCGCCAATCTGCGGCGCTTCGACTGGGCGACCCTCACCATCAACTTCATCATGGTCTTCTCGCCGGGGATCCTGGAGAGCGCGCCCCAGACCCATATCGCGACGGTCCGCGTCGATCCCGGCCATGAGCTGGAGCTTCAGCGCAAGGTCACCGACCGCTTCGCCAATGTCTCGGCCATCCGCGTCAAGGATGCCCTGGCGACGGTGGAGCGCCTCGTCGGGACCATGACCACCGCCGTCGGCGCCATCGCCCTCGTGGCGCTGGTCGCCGGCATCGCCGTGCTGGCCGGGGCCGTGATCGCCGACCGGCGCCGGCGCATCTATGATGCGGTGGTGCTGAAGGTACTGGGGGCGACGCGCCGCGACGTGCTGCTCGGCCTCGCCCTGGAATACGGCCTCATGGGCCTCGTCACAGCCGCCGTCGCCCTGTTGCTGGGCAGCCTCGCGGGCTATGCCTTCGTCACCTGGGGCCTGGAGGGCGATTTCGTGCTGCTGCCCGGCGTGGCGCTGGTCACGGCCATAGCCGGGGCTTCGATCGCCATCCTCGTCGGGCTCGCCGGGACCTCGCGCGCCCTCGGCCAGAAGCCGGCGCCGCTGCTCCGCAACGAGTGATCAGCCGCCATTGACCATCCGTCCCGCCTCGGCGATGAGCCAGTCGCGGAAGGCGGCGATGGCGGGCTCCTTGCTGCGCGATTTCGGCGCCACGACCCAATAGGCGAAGCGGGTCGGCATGGAGAGGTCGAAGGGCGAGACGAGACGTCCGGCGGCGATGTGATCGACGACATGGGAGGTGGTGCCCAGCGCCACGCCCTGGCCCTCCACCGCCACCTGGAGCGCCATGCTGTGCTGGGTGAAACGCGGACCGCGCTCGGTATCGATGCCCGTCACGCCGGCGGAGCGCAGCCACATGGCCCAGTCCGGCCAGTTGCCATGCTCAGCACTCCATTCCAGATGCAGCAGCGTGTGATGGCGCAGATCCGTCGGCTCGATCAGGGGATGGGGACCTGTCAGCAGCTTCGGGCTGCAGACCGGGAAGATGTCGTCGGCGAAGAGGCGGAGGCTGTCGAGGCCCGGGAACTCGCCCGCGCCGTAGCGCACCGCCATATCCGCATCGCCCCGGTCGAGATCGGCCAATGCCATCGTCGCATCGAGAAGCAGATCGATATCGGGGTGACGCTGGCGGAAGCGATCGAGGCGGGCGACTAGCCAGGTGGCGGCGAAGGAGGGGACGACGCTCACCGTCAGCCGCCGGCGCCGCCGGAGGCTGCGGATCTTGCGCAGCCCCTCGGCGATGCTGCTGAAGCCCTGGCTCAGATCCGGGAGGCCGGCGCGGCCCGCCTCGGTCAGCTGCCATTCCCCCTCGACCCGGCGCAGGAGCTTGGCATCGAGATCCTGCTCCAGCAGCTTCACCTGCTGGCTCACCGCCGCGGTGGTGACATGCAGTTCCGCCGCGGCCCGCTTGAAGCTCCGATGCCGGGCAGCCGCCTCGAAGGCGCGCAAGGCATTGAGGGAAGAGAAGCGTTCGGCCATCTTCGACTCGCTTAAGGTCAGCTTAACTGAACCTTAGCCAAATCTGGTTTGGGCGGAAAGGGGGAAATCCTTAGATTTATCCGATGGAACTCGGTCACTGGAGAGACCCCATGACGGACAGTGTCTTTAAAGCGAATCTAGCCCATTTCGGCGGTACCCAGGTCCTGGGCCGGCTGACCGCAGGCCTGCGCCGCTGGCGCGACCGCAATGCGGCGCTGCGCGAGTTCGAGCGCCTGGACGATCATGATCTGCGGGATATCGGCGTCGACCGCTATGGGCTGCGCGCCCTTATCGACGCCAGCCTCGCCGAGCGCGAGGTCCGCGAAGGCTGCTCGGATCAGATCTAGGCCCGCTTCAGCATCCGCTTCAGCTCACCGGCGCCCACGGTGCCGGTGAGAAGGGCGAGGCCGAAGAAGATCCCGATCCCGCCGCCCACCAGCAGCGTCAGGGCCGCGACCTTGGCCAGGAGATGGCTGGCGAAGGCCGGTGCCAGCGCCCAGGCGCCGGCACGAAGTGCGGCCCCCATGACCAGGCTGCAGAGGAGCGCCTTCGGCAGGTTGCGGGCAAGCTGAGCATCCATGTGGAGATGCCCGCGCCGGGAGAGGCGCCAGCTCAGCATTGCGACGTTGAGCCAGGAGGCGAGCGCGGTCGCGAGCGCGATCCCCGCATAGTTGATGAACTGGAACAGCGTGATCGAGAGCAGGATGTTGCAGCCGAGGCTGATCATGGCGAAGCGGAAGGGGGTCGCCGTGTCCTCGCGGGCGAAGAAGCTCGGCGTCAGCGCCTTGGCCAGAACGTAGGCCGGCAGCCCCAGGGTGTAGCAGATCAACGCCCATGAAGTGGCCACCGCCGCGGTCGCGTCGAAGGCGCCGCGCAGATAGAGCACATTGACGATGGGATCGGGAATGGCGACCAGCGCCACCGTCGCGGGAAGCGTCAGCAGGAGGGCATATTCGATGCTGCGGTTCTGGATCGCCGAAGCGGCCGCCTCGCCCTTGGTGCGCAGCGCCCGCGCCAGCTCCGGCAGCAGCACCACCCCCACCGCCGAGCCGATCACCGCCAGCGGCAGCTGATAGATGCGGTCGGCGTAATAGAGATAGGAGACGGCGGCGGGCTGGTGCGTTGCGATCATCGTGCCGATGAGCAGGTTCACCTGCATGACGCTGGAGCCCATGATTCCCGGCAGCATCAGCTTCAGGAGCCGCTTCACCCCCGGCGTCAGCCGCGGCCAGGGAAGGCTGAGCGCCATGCCGGCGCGATGGCAGGCGATGACCATCCACAGGAACTGGATGATGCCGGCGATCGCCATGGCCCAGGAGAGTGCCAGCCCCGTCAGCCCCGTCGCCGGCGCCACCACCACGAGCGCCAGGATCATGGTGACGTTCAGCATGATCGGTGCCGCGGCAGCGTGGGCGAAGCGGTTGAGGGAGTTCAGCACGCCGCCCTGCAGCGCCGTCAGCGACATGAATAGGAGATAGGGGAAGGTCACCTGGGTGAACTGCACGGCCATGCCGAACTCCGCCGGCCGTCCGGTGAACCCCGGCGCGATCACATACATGAGCCAGGGCATGGTGATTTGGGCGATGATGGTGAAGCCCAGCAGCACCGAGAGCAGCACCGCCATGGCCTGCTCGGCGAAGCGCTTGGCGGCGCCGGCGCCGCCTTCCGCCAGCTCGCGGTTGAACAGCGGCACGAAGGCGGCATTGAAGGCGCCCTCGGCGAAGAGGCTGCGGAAGAGATTTGGCAGGCGCTGGGCAACGAAGAAGGCATCCGCCATCTCTCCGGTGCCCAGCACGCGTGCGATCAGCACGTCGCGCACGAAGCCCAGCACCCGGCTGGCCATGGTGAAGCCGCCGACGGTGGCAATCGATCGAATCAGCGCCATGGGCGGAAGTGTCTATCGGATTGCGGCGGAATTAGGAAGCGATGGGCGGCGCGACGGCGGCCGCGACCGTCCCCAGCCGGTAGACCTCGAAGATCCCCATGCCGCGCAGCGTCTGGTCGCCCAGCGCCTGGCGCGGGATCTCGGGCGGCAGATGGGTGACGGTCGCAGCGCTCGCCAGCAGGATGCAGTCGCTGACGCCGTCATCGAAGGCGTGGCCCAGCTGCTCCAGGCGCTGGGCGGCGTTCACCGTATCGCCGATGAGGGTGTAGTTGACCCGCCCCGGCGCGCCGACATTGCCGACGATGGCGGGCCCGCTATGGAGGCCGATGCGGATGCGCACGGGTTTGAGGCCCTTCTTCGCCCGGCGCTTGTTGTCGGCGGCCAAAGTCTGGCCGACGGCGAGCGCGGCGCGCACCGCATGGAGGGCGTGATCCGGATCGTCGCTCGGCGCGCCCCAGAAGGCCATGAGGGAATCGCCGATATATTTGTCGATCGTCCCCTGCTCGGCCTCCACATGCTGGCCGATCAACCCGAAATGGCGGTTGAGGAAGCTCGCCAGCCGTCCCGGCGCATGATGCGTCGCGATGCGCGAGAAGCCGACGATGTCGGTGAACATCACCGTCACCTCGCGCTCCTCGGGCTTCAGCCCCTGGCGGGCCGATTGATTGAGCAGGCGGCCCACCAGCGCTCTCGGCACATAGGTCTCGAACCAGCGCAGGGCCCCCAGCATGCTGTCCCAGGCCCGGCCCGCGGCGTCGAGCTCGCGCAAAGGGCTGGTGCCGGGCCGGTGCTTGCCGGAGAAGTCGAAATTCGAGACGGCGGCGGCGGCCTCGGCCAGGCGCTTGATGGGTACGGCCAGGCTGCGCCCCAGCAGCAAAGCGAGAATCACGGCGATGGCGAGGATGGCGAGGGCGGCGTAGCCCGCGAAGCGCAGGCCGTTCAGCTGGTCCGTCATCTGCGCCTTGGGAAAATAGATGCCGACGAACCATGGTTGCTGGCTGAAATTCGGCTCCAGATTCATCAGGATGATGTAGCTCTCGCCACCCGCCGTAACCTCGCGGCTCCAGCTGTCGGCCCCGAGCCTCTTCTGGAAGTCGATGCCCTGCTTCAGAACGGCATCGGAAAACTCCATCCGGTTGGGCAGGAAGTGGTCCACCGTCGGCGTGAAGACGCCATGGGCGAGGAGGGGATGGGCGACCACGCCGTCATCGGCGGTGAGGATGAACACGGTGCTGCGAGGATCGCCGGTTTCGATGAGCCGCGAGAGCTGGCCGACCGGCACGGTGGCGAGGACGAAGCCCTCGAACGTTCCGTTCCGGCGGACTGGGGCAATGACGCTGAGGAAGCTGATGCCCAAATCCTGCACATAGTAGACGGGGTTCCACTCCCATCCCGTCTGCTTGATGCGCTTGGCCGCTTCCATCAGCTCGTGGACATAGGCCTCCTTGTCGAGGCTGCTGGCGATGCTGTCGGTCGCGTCGCGCTCGATATAGCGGCGCATGCGGACCGAGGTGAAATTGGACCGCACGAAGGCGAGACCATCGATCTGCGGAGCCGAGCCCAGGGATCCCCGCATCAGCGGCCCGATCCGCGAATCGTCGTCGAGGGGGATGCCGCCGGAGCGGGAGAGCTGGCCGGCGAGGAAGGCGACATCGCCGGCAGCGGGAGCGAGATAGGTCTCGATGCGGGAGATTGCCGCATCGAGGCGCTGCTGGGCCGCTTCCGCTTGAAGCTCCTGCGTGGTTTGACGCGCGGCGATGATGGAGATCGCCAGGACTGTGGTCACCGCCACGGCCACGAGCCCGGCGAATCCCACCAGGAGTGTCGAGGTGATCGGCAGCTTGGCCCGGCCCAGCAGCTGCCAGGGCTTGGCCCGCGGCGGCGAATCGTCCTTCATCGCCCGCCGATCATCCGGCGGATGGGGAAAATTATCCAGCCCCGGCAAAGCGGCCGCTATAGTGGCGCCCGTCTATCATGCGGAGGTATTTTATGGACGGTGGCGCGCTTTACCCGGAGATCGAGCCTTTCGACAGCGGCGTGCTCGATCTCGACGGCCGGCACAAGATGTATTGGGAGCAGAGCGGCAATCCGAAGGGCGTGCCGGTGGTCTTCCTCCATGGCGGACCGGGAGCGGGGGCGGGGCCGGCCCATCGGCGCTTCTTCGATCCGGCCCATTACCGCATCGTCGTCTTCGACCAGCGCGGCGCCGGCCGCTCGGTCCCCCTGGGCGAGACCATCGACAACACCACGGGACATCTGGTGGCCGATATCGAGCGATTGCGCGAGCTGGTCGGCATCGATCGCTGGCATGTCTTCGGCGGCTCCTGGGGCTCGACCCTGGCGCTCGCCTATGCGCAGGCCCATCCGGCCCGGGTCATGTCGCTGGCGCTGCGCGGGATCTTTCTCTGCCGGCGCGAGGAGATCGACTGGTTCCTCTACGGCATGCGCTGGCTGGCGCCGGAGATCTGGCGCGACTTCGCGGACTACATTCCCGAGGCCGAGCGCGGCGACCTTCTGAAGGCCTATCACAAGCGGCTCAGCGATCCCGACCCGGCGGTGCACATGCCGGCGGCGCGCAAATGGAGCGTCTATGAGGGCACCTGCTGCACCCTGCTGCCGAGCCCGGAGCTGGTAGCGAATTTCGCCGGCGATGTGATGGCGCTCGGCATCGCGCGGCTGGAGAGCCACTACTTCATCAACGACATCTTCCTGCCGAAGAACGCGCTCCTCGACAATCTGCACAAGATCCGCTCGATCCCGGCCTTCATCGTCCAGGGCCGCTACGATCTCGTCTGTCCCATCGCCACCGCCGACGAGCTGCATCGGGCCTGGCCCGAGGCGACCTATGAGGTCGTCTCCGATGCCGGCCATTCGGTGATGGAGCCCGGCATCCGCAAGGCCCTGGTGCGCTGCATGGACCGATTCAGGGCGATCAAGTAGGCGCCGCGACGCCGCCCCTGTCCCTTCAGTTCGACAGGGTGCGCCCGGCGGCGGAGCCGGGCGCGGGGCGATCGGTGAGGATGGTGGCGATGGTGTCGCCCGGCCGCGCCATCCGGTCGGCGGCGCGGATGATCAAGAGCCCGTCGACGGGCGCGGGCACGCTGACCTCGCCCGCTCCTGGCTCGGCGAGGATCCGCGCCAGGCATTGGCCCTGCCTTACCCGCGTCCCCAGCGGCACCTCGAGGAACATCGCGCCCAGCGCCGGCGCCGTCACATTGATCACCTGGTCATGCCGCACCGCCGGCCCCTCCCAGTCCGGTCGGGGGCCGATCGCGGGATCGGAGAGGATGCCGCGATCGGCCAGAAGCTCGTAGAGCGCCCGCGCGTCGCGCCGGGCGAGGGCGGCATCCACATCGGCACGCCCGCGCAACTCCACCGTGGCCGAGAGGAAGCGCTTCGCCGGGGTGGAGGGCAGGCGGTCGATGGTCACCGCCTCCTCGAAGGCGGCCCCACCCTCCTCGGGCCCGGCCCAGAGCAGCACGGCGGCGACGCCGAGGCGGGCCGCGAGATCGATGGCCCCGGGCCAGAGTTCGGCATGGGTGTACATGTAGAGGGCGGCCTCCTTGTCGCAGTGGAGGTCGAGGATGACCGAGGCGCCCTCGGCCAGCTTCAGCAGCGCCTTCTTGAGGGCATTGTCCGCGCGCACCGGCGCCGATTGGTCGCGGCCCGCATTTGGCAGGGGAAAGGCGCGGTTGAAATTGGTCCCGCTGGCGAGATGGAAGCGGCCGAGATGCCGTCCGTCGATGACCTGAGTGAGCCCGATGGGATTGGCATAGGGAACGAGGGTGACGTTCTCCTTCAGCCGGCCCTCGGCCTCGGCCCGTTCCAGCAGGCCGGCGAGCTCGTGGATCACCGCCACCCCCGGCGGCTCGTCGGCATGGAGGGCCGCCTGCAGATAGGCGCCCGGACGGCCGCTGCGGCCGCGATAGAGAAGCACGGGCAGGCGCCAGCCCTCCATCGCCGAGAGACCCGCCACCTCTTCCCACCGCCGTTCGACCATGCCATTGCCTCCTCGTTGCGGCCCTTCCGTAGCGGGACTCGGGCGCCTATGTCTAGCGGGCCTGCTCGGCCAGCCGAGGATATGGAGGCATGAACATACCCGCGCCCGGGACGCCGCTACGGCGGCTCAGCGTTCTCGACCAATCGCCCATCGCCGAGGGCACCAGCGGTGGCGAGGCGCTGCGCAACACGCTCGATCTCGCCCGTCTCGCCGATCGCCTCGGCTTCCATCGCTATTGGCTGGCGGAGCATCACGCCACCCCCATGCTGGCCTGCGCCAGCCCGGAGGTGATGATCGGCCCGGTGGCTGCGGCGACGGCGCGCATCCGGGTCGGCAGCGGCGGCGTCATGCTGCCCCATTACAGCCCGCTCAAGGTGGCGGAGAGCTTCAGCATGCTGGCCGGGCTCCACCCCGGGCGCATCGATCTCGGCCTGGGCCGGGCCCCCGGCAGCGACCGGCGCACCGCCTTTGCCCTGCAGCGCGACCGCCGGCAGGAATCGCCGGATGACTTCCCCGAGCAGCTCGCCGAGCTCATGGCCTATTTCAAGGATCGGATCGCGCCAACCCATCCCTTCGCCAAGCTCGCCGGCACATTGCCGGGCCGGCCGGAAAGCCCTGAGTTCTGGCTGCTGGGCTCATCGCCCCAGAGCGGCATCTGGGCGGCGGCGCTGGGCCTGCCCTATATGTTCGCCGATTTCATCAGCCCCGAGGGGGCGGCGATCGCCACCCGCTACCGCTCCGAGTTCGCCCCAAGCGAAGATCTCGCGGCAGCTTCCGTTGGGGTGGCGGTCTCGGTCATCTGCGCCGAGACGGATGAGGAGGCCTGGCGCCTCTCGGCCAGCATCCGCATGGCGATCATCCTGCTCCAGTCCGGCCGTCTCATCGCCGTGCCGAGGCCGGAGGCGGCGCTCACCTTCATGAGGGACGAGCTCGGCTCTCCCGACGCCAAGGCCTGCAACCGGCGCCTCATCGCGGGCTCCCCCGCCACCGTTCGCGCCGGCATCGAGGCCGTGGCCCGGGACTACGGCGCCGAGGAGGTGATGATCGTGACCATCACCCACGATCATCAGGCGCGCCGGCGCTCCTATGAGCTTGTCGCCGAGGCCTTCGGCCTGACGCCGGAGGGGAGCCTCGCCGAGCCTGCCGCCGCCTCGCGGTGAGCGCGGCCTTCCGCTCGCTTCCGCCCCCTCGCGTCTGCCCGGCGCCGCGGCTATACTCCGCGCGCTGCCGTCATGGCCTGTCCCCGTAGCTCAGCAGGATAGAGCATCGGTTTCCTAACTCGCAAGCCGCAGTCCTGTGCTGTCCCATTCCGTTTTGCACAGTCGCAGAAATCAAGCACTTACACCCGTACTCTAGCCCCGCCTATCCCCAGCTCTCCCGCCCCGTGCTAAGCCGTCCGGTGGCAATTCCGGTGGCAGTGAGACGCAAACGGGGAGGAGCACAAGTCGGTCACGATTCACCGACGTGATCGCCGGTCATCGCGGCGAGCCGGTCGATCTCGATCCCCTGGCCCGCCAGTCTGCCTTGCGTCTCGAGCTCTCCGTCCGCCAACCCCGCGTCGTCTGCCGCAGCCGCCACCGGAACTCGCGGTGGTTCTGCCAGGGCGTGCCGAGTGCCGCCACCCCCGGCTACCGGGCCCTAAGTCGCCGCGGCAATTTAAGCGCGGCCGGGCCGCGTAGCATAAAGCCGGCTGACGGCTCACGGGACCTGCTGCAGCCGGTAGGGCGTTTCGCACCTCTGCATGTGTTCGTTGACGAGCCTGACGCCCGGCTTTGCTTTCGATAATCTGATTCCTCCGACCGGAGAACGTGCGGCATGAGTAGCACCTACGTTTTAGGCCACTCCGAGAATGAGGCTCGTCGGCTAACGGTCCAGGCGCGCCTGCTCGCGCCAATCACTCGACGCTTCTTTCTGGCGGCAGGTCTCGTTCCAGGCATGCGGGTGCTCGATGTGGGCAGCGGTATGGGCGACGTAGCGTTGCTGACGGCCGAGCTAGTCGGGCCAAAAGGCGAAGTGGTGGGAACTGACCGCGTTCCCGAGATCGTCGCGGCTGCAGGCGCGCGTCTGGGTGCCACCGAGAGCAACATCCGCTTCGTGGTCGGTGACCCTTCCGAGATGATCTTTGAACAGACGTTTGATGCGGTGGTCGGCCGGTATGTGCTGCCTTATCAGTCGGACCTCGCCGCGACGCTGAGTAGACTTAACGAAAGATTGCGGCCCGGTGGGGTTATGGTGTTTCACGAGCTTGACTGGGGCGGTGCACGATCCGTGCCGCCGGCGCCGATTTACGATCAATGCTGCCGGTGGGTAGCCGAGGGATTGCGGTGTGGCGGCGCCGAGCCATACACGGGCAGTAAGCTCTATACGGCGTTCCGGCGAGCTGGCTTGCCGCCGCCGGTTATGCGCCTAGAAGCGATTATCGGTGGACCGGGTGACCCGTCCGGGGCGGTCGAGGATTTGCTCGAAACGATCTTCCCGGCCTCGTTGGTGCCGACGCTGGAGCGCCACGGCGTGGCCACGGGCGCCGAGATCGACGTCGATACCCTAGTCACGCGCATGCGCGACGAGATTACGGCGCTTGACAGCGTCGTGGTCGGCCGATCCGAAATTGGTGTCTGGAGCCGGCGGGCGCTCATGCCGCGGCCTGGGTAGCCGCAGCTGTCGGTCGGCCCCGGCCGATAGCAAAGCACGAGTCGCAAGGGCTATCCCGCGACAGCGGACCATCGCGGGACGCCCTTGCTACTTCGTCTTTGCCGGCCGGCGCGGCGCAGGTGCGAGATGATTGACCTGCTCACGGGCCAGTAAGCAGTCAGTACGCCCAGTCGGCCGGCACCC
>Ga0126378_10003147_pt1 | contig 12424 bp, 27 predicted proteins | sample PanSoiMetPlot_23_FD_92587 | JGI IMG/M metagenome (GOLD analysis project Ga0126378, IMG submission 92587) | Tropical forest soil microbial communities from Panama - MetaG Plot_23 | ecosystem: Environmental > Terrestrial > Soil > Tropical forest > Bulk soil | place: Panama | collected 2016-02-17
GGTGACGGGCACCGCGCACTTCGTGTCATTTGACGCGGCGTGCGCCTACTACGCGCCATACGGCTTCGACGAAGCCGCTGTGCGGGCGAAGCTGGAGGCGGGGGAGATCCACCTGGGCGAGCCTCCGCTGCCGCCTGGGGGGCGTCTGGTGCGGCTGGATGACGGGCTGCGCTGGGGGATCGAACAGTGATCCACGCGCTGACGTGCTTTTGGTATTGCCTGGACGAGGACACGCGCGGCGGACTGGTTGGTATCGCTGCGTTCCTGGTGGTGTTCGGCCCGCCCTGCGTGATTGCGGAGCGGGCGCGGAGGCGCGACCGATGAAGCTCTACGTTCCCGCCATCGCCATGGCGACAACCTCCACGTCTACGACGCGCACGAGAAGGCGGTGCAGCGCGTTGTCGGCTGGTGCGCTGAATACTGGCACGAGGAAGTGCGCGACGAAGCGCCCCCCTCCGACGATGCTGAGAATGGTGGCGCGGTATTTCGAGGTGAGCAGCGAGGAATGGGAGGTGACTGCGGTCGAACTGAACGCCGACTGACGGGGGCGCGGCGCCCCCGCTCTAATGCAGCCGATAGCCGGTTGGCAGCCCGGACAGATGCAGACCAGAGACGCAACGACAACCAACACGAGATGGGAATAAAACACGATGGCCAAGAGCCGGGACTACCAGATTTCGTTCTGCCCTTGCGAGGTGCGGAACGGGGTGATGAGCGTGACGATCAGCACGCTGATCGGGGCGCAGAAGCACGCGGTGACTGCCGCGTCCTTCGCTGAGCTGGAGGCGCATGTTCAGCGCCTTGCGGTGGCCTATGGGCGCACCTGCCACCCGATGATCGACGTTGCCCCGCGTGGGTCGCGCAAGCCTGCCGGGTTTGACGCGTTCTGCGCCAAGCTGCGTTACATCGAGGTGCCTGCTGCGGCATGAGGCTGCAACGGGGGCGTCATGTTGGCGCCCCCGCAATGTTCCGACAAACGGAGATGGAACGATGGCGAAGCGGGTGACGCGGAAGGACAAGGTGGAGTTTGGCGCTTACCTGCGTGGCTGCACGGACCGGCAGGTGCTGGGGGTGTATGCGCGCGAGGTTGCGGCGGGGCGTGGTGCGTATGTGGCGCTGGCGGTTGCGGAGGCGCTGCGGCGCGGCCTGACGCCGGTGCGGGAGGGTTGAGCGATGACGGACGCGGAGAAGCTGGCGGTATGCCTGAAGGCGCTGCGCGAGATTGCGAACGGCAGCGCGGTGTCGGCTGCGTTCAAGGGGGGCGCGTGATGGAGTTCATTCTTCGGATCAACTGCGACAATGCGGCATTTGAGGGTGCGGACCTGTATCCGGAGCTATCGCAGATTTTGTCGCATTTGGCGGTGGTGTTGCCGGAGGGTGTGGTGCGTGGGCGGGTGCGCGACACGAGCGGCAACACGTGTGGCGAGTGGGAGCTGGTGCACGAGCTGGCGCGTGCGAAGCCGGAGAAGCGGCGGGAGGGGCGATGATGAGCGTGTGGGGCATTTGGTGCGAGACCTGGGGCGGGGTGACGGGCTCGCGGCTGGCGTGGCTGAAATCGTCGGACGGGATGGGTTACCGCACCTTCCCGTCGCGCGAGGCGGCGGAAGCAGCCAAGCCGCCCGACCGCGAGCCGAGCACGTCCCCGTCCGGGCGGCTGATCGCTGGGCTGCACTACGAGGTTGGGGAGTTGGACCGGTGAGCGACCGTCGCAGGACGTGGACGGCGGCGATGGAGGCATCACTTCGCGAGATGGACGCGGCTGGTGTGACGCAGACGCCGATGGCGCGTGCGTTGGGCAAGACCAAGAACGCGGTTGCGGGCAAGCGTCGGCGGCTCAAGCTGCCCCGCCGGCATGGGCCGCCGCCCAAAGCGCGCCCGGCGCCGCCGCCGCCGCGCGCGGGCTTGGTGACGCTGGCGCCGCTGCCCTGCCTCACGGTGTCGCCATGAGCACAACCAAGGCACGTCTCGTGGTCTACCTCGCACAACCGCTGGCGGCGCAGATCAAGCACGATGCGGCGCTTGCCGGCCAATCGGTAACCACCTGGGTAGTCCGTGCGCTGCGTGGCGAGTTGCCGGAGGTATCGGCGGATGTTGCCGAGCTACAGCAAGCCCTGGTGCGCAAGGAGGCGGCGCTGGGGCACGCGACGCGGGCGGCGACACGGTGGGAGGCGGCGGCGGACCAGCTGACCGCCACCCTCACGTCGGTGCGCGCCTCCCGCGAGCAGATGGCTACGACGTTGCAACGGGACTTGCAGGATGCGCGCGACACCATCACGGCCTTGCGATCAAAAGCCGCCAGGAGCGTGCAGGACGCCCGCGACGCCCGTGCCGCTGCTGCACCCCTCGCCGCCCGCCTGACCGCCCTGGAGCACGAGCTGGCGGCGGCGCGTGGGGCATCTGCGACGGCTGGGAGGGAAGCCGGTCAGTTGTCGGTTGCCTTGGCGGAGGCGCGTGCTGCCCATCAGCGCGAGCTTGGGGAGGCGCGGGACGTGATGGTGGGGCTGCGCACGGAGCTGGCGGACGCGCATCGGCGGGTGGCTGAGCTGGTGGCGGCGAAGGCGGTTGCTGACCGGGCGGTCAGTGCCGCGACGGTGCGAGCCGATCTGGTGGCGGGTTTGGAGCGCGATCTGACGGCGGCGCGTGCCGCGACTGAGACGCTCCGCAAGAGTGCCGATCAGTTGGCGCGTGACGTGGCGGGCTGGAAGGCGGCGGCGGAGCGTGACCGGCTGCCTGCCGCGCGTTGGCGTGAGGTGGAGCGGCAGCTGCCGGAGGCGGTGGCGGCGATGACGAAGCCGGCTGCTGCGCCTGCGAAGCCGGTGACGGCATGAGCGACGACCCCAGCCGGATCGTTGCGCTAGGCCAAGAGCTTGAGCGGTTACCGGCCTGGGTGCTCACGGAGTTGCGAGAGGTGGCGCCTCCGTGGTTGCTGGTGGGGCGGAAGGCTGGGGGAGCGGCGAAGGCTCGGGCGGTGCGGGCGCGCTTCCGCCTTGCGGTAGCGTTGGCGCACCACGTGGGCACGGGGGCGGCGGAGGGGTAGGCTCTGGCGCGTTACCGAGCCACTTGGCCGGCGCTGCCTTCGGGTGGCGCCGGTTTTTTCTTGGCCCCTCAGTTCCCTGCCTTCACGTCGGCCAGCAGCCGGCGGGTCCTGGCCGAGGGCCAGAGGCTGACGAAGGTCTCGGCGAACATCACCTCGCTCACGTCGCAATCCAGCACGACCGTGGGCTTCTGCTGGGTCAGCCACCAGATCGCGTAGGCGCGGCAATCGGCCGCGTCTTCCGGATCGCCGCCGCAATCCACCAGATCGATGTGGAACTCCTCCTGCCGATCGGCGGACGCGAGGACGAAATACCAGTAGCGCCCGCCACCGCGTGGCCGCCAGCACACCGGACTGACGCATACCCACGGCACCGCGGGCGCATTCTTCAGGGCCGTGCCCCGCATGAACGCCTCCAGCTGGGCGCAGTGTGCCTCCGATGGCAGACGGGAGACGTGGATCTCGATTACGTTGAGTTCAGCCATGTGTCCCTCCTGCGAAGGGCTGATGGTCAGGACCGGGCTCCGGCGGTGACACGCCGCCCCGGTCCGTCCGACCCTGCTCCTTCCCGACAGGCTCCTGCAACCCCCCGGTCTGCCCGCATTCGGGAGCCAATAAATTCGTCCCTACAGGTGCCGAATTATTGGCCCCTCACGCAGATGCGGGAGCCAATAAGGGGCCTCAAAAGGGGAGCCAATTATTGGCTCCCTGGATGACCGGGCGGGTAGACCAGTCCTACCCACGTGTCGTCAGCCAGAACCTTTCCTTGTAGTTTCAAGCGCATGATGGCCTTGTTGAGCAGCCTGTCCTGGCCCTTTACGTGCCGTCTTTCCTCCGCCTGACTGGCCCCCTCCGGCACCGGAGCCAACAAACCAGCTTTCCATATGTGGCTCCGAAAAAAGCGTCTCGGAGCCAATAATTGTGGACGCATTCCTGGGACAAAAGATCGCTTTTGATGCTCCCCAACGGACATGAAGTTCTCCAGCTCGCGCAATACGAGAGCGGCGAGCATCCCGGCTTCGGAGGTTTCGTCCTTGGGGCGACCCTTCTTTGGGGCGTCCTGATCGGGGCCGGTATCGACCATGACGCAGGACGAGGTGGGTTCGCCGTCCTGTTCCGAGAGACCGGTCACGACTTCCAGGCGGAAGCCCCTGGGGGCGGTTTCGGCGTCATCCTTGGCCATCGGCACTTCCCATACGCGCTGATCGCTGGTCTGGGATTTACGGCGCACATTGATCAGGGTGTCGGCGCCGCCCATTAGGGAGACGGAGCCAGCCGGCGAGCCGTTGGATTTGGTCTCGTGGTGCACCAGGGCGACGGCCACTCCCCGGTCAGCCACCACCGCCAGCGCCGCCTGATAGGCGTTCATGTCCTGGCTGGAGTTGACGTTGCCGCCGCCAAACGACCGGAACACGGTATCGACCACGACGGCGACGGGCGGCAGCCCCAGCGCCTTGGCGTCATCGATGGCTTGCAGCACGGCCTCGGGCGTCGGGACAAAGCGGAGCGTGTTATTTTCGTCCTGGATCAGCAAGCTCGGCCGCCCGGTGGCCAGGATGAAGCCGGGCGGGAACGTCCCTGCGTCCATGCCGTGGTGCTTGGCGTAGGCTTCCAGGCGCTTCCAGAACCCGGCATGACCCTCGCACGCCACATAGAGCACCGGCCCGTGCCGCACGATGCGGTGTCCCATCCAGTCCGGCCGGTTGCCTGAGACGGTGAGCCCCAAATCCGTGGCCAGGAAGCTCTTGCCGGACTTGGGCTGGCCGTAGATCAGGGTGACGGAGCCGATGTGGAGAAGCCCCTGCACCACGGTCCCGAGTTCCTGCGGCTGGAGTGCGGCCCACCCTGCCCGCAGGGTCAGCACCCGATTTATTGGCTCCGGCCGATGATTTATTGGCTCCGGCCCCCGTGCCTGCCGCTCGTCCTCATTCGGCGGCGGCTGCGGCCGATATTGCCCGTTGGGTTTGCCAGGCCGGTCTTCCAGCGGGATCGGGGTCAGCCAGCCCTTATCGACCGCCCATCCGATGGTCCGCTTGGCGTTCTCGATGCCGGCCTTGCCGCTCTCCGCCACGATCGCCTGATAGGGCAGCGCATCCTCCAGCCGGCGCTTGAGCCACTTGCTGTCCAGCTTGGCCCATGCGGCGACCCCGGCCGCCGTCGCGGCGAACCGCCGCAAGGTCCAGTGCTTCTGACCTTTCCCTGCGTTGCCGATCTGCTCGCAGCACCGCTCGATGAACGCCTCCGCCCGCCGTCCGTCCTGATCGGGCCGGAACGGCCGCGCCACCACCTCCCTCGGCTGATCGCGCTCCGGCTGCGCCGTGATCAGTTCCAGCAGCTCGTCCGGCGCCTCCTGCACGTCCTGCGGATCGGCCACCCGGTAGTTGCCACTGGGCGGGTAGCAGACATACCCATCCGCGCCTCGCACATCGACGCCCGGCGCGATCTTTCCCTCACTGCATCGCACTCCATGAACGTAACGATAGAGGTAATGTCGGCCCCCTCGTGGCGTGGTGTGCATCCGTGTGGGGATCAGCAGCCCTGAACTGATCGCGTCCTGCTCCCAGTCTGCGCCGCCCTTATCGGGATCGATGTCGATGACGAAGAACCCCGCCACCCACCCGGTCGGCACCCCGACCAGTTCCGCGCCATTGGCGCGGCCCCACAACGCCCGCACGGCGTCCGGCTCGCTCACCGCGTCATGGAAGCCGTTGCCGCCGTCCCTCTTGGCGATGCTGGGGCGTTTGTTGAGGCTGCACGGAAACACCGGCAGCCCCAAGGCCGCCAGCCCCAACGCAACATCCAGGCTGCGTTGCCCCGTCCCCGACACCTAAATCAGTCCCTTACCCGCCAACCTCCGCAACATCGTTTCGCCCCCCAACCTATTCAGCCTGCCACGATAGCACTCGGCTCTGTGATCGGTGATCCCGCCCGGCGAAATTTCCCCCCTTCACCGACCCATCACATGGAGTTACACTCGCCTCAAACTGACCGTGTTGGAGGCGGCCATGGGATTGCAGTTGTTTGCGTTGGTGTGCGGTGACGGGCGGGCGTTCTGTCTGCAGATAAACCAGGAGCTGCGGGACCTGGGCGTGACCCTGGACAGCATTCTTGGTCAGCTGCGCCCGCGCGTCTGGGCGAAGTCGCAGCCCGGCGTCTACCGGATCGACTTCCTGCGCAATGGCGACATCACAGACATGACCCGTGTCGGCGAGTTCCCGCTGCTGCCGACCGAGGGCGATGGTGCGCCGCCGACTGCCGCCCCCGGTGTGCGTGCCGCCGACGACTATGCGGCGATTGCGCGCGGCCTGCGCAGCCTGGAGAAGCGGTTGTGAGGCCCCAACCGATCGTCCTGCTGATGCGGCCGGGGCCGGACGGGGAAATCCACGCGTCCGGCGCCCTGACCGTCGCGCAGCTGGCGGACCTTGCTTTCTTCACGTCGCTTTGGATGAGGTATCATCCAGAGGTGAAGCTGCTGACGTTCCGCGCGCCTCCGCACACCACCGCAGAGCGTGCGTTGGCGGCGTTCAATAGCCTGTCGTGCGCCGAACGCCTGCGTTGCTACCAGCTCCCGCAGCACCCGATGGTGCAGCCGTGACGCTCGCCCAAGCGAACGCCATCGCGCTCTTGCTGCGCCACGGCTCGCTGCAACGCTACCCTGGCGGCTTCTGGAGCGCGCCCAACCAGCGGGCGCCGACGCCGTGGACCTGCGGCGGCGTGGCGACCCCGGTCATTCAGGCCCTGGCAGCGCAGGGTCTGGTGGAGATCCGGGCCGGCGAACCGGCCTTTGTCTGGCCGACCAACCAACTGATCGCTGCCCTGGAACCTGCGGCGTGCTGATGTTGTCGCAGGCACTCGCGGGTGCTGTGCTGTTTCTGGCATTCATCCTGTTCATGGTGGTTCTGCGGTGAAGCAACTGTCCGTCGCGGGCGCGAAAGGCCACCGCAATCGCCACGGCGAGGCGCCGCGTGAGGGCACCAAATTGCGTGCCCTATGGGACCGCCTCCGGCAGGCACCGGGCGAGCCGATCGAGACGGCGGATCTGTATTCCACGAAGCCCGGCCTGCACAACGCCATGTCGCAGCTGCGGATCACTTACGGGCTGGATGTTGCCTGCATCGATCACGGCCGGAACCACCGGGGGCGCTATGTCCTGGCCGGCGAGTTCGTCGGCCGCGATTACCATGACTTCACCAAACCGCAACAGGAGGGGGACATGCGCCACGCCGGCACCGAGACATTCAAGCTAGTGGGGGTAAGAGACGAAGGCGGCAGAACCCGACCAGTTATCCGCTTCGAGTGCCAAGACTGCCCCGCGACGCTTGACATCAACCACGTATCCAGCCGGCCGGTGAACGGTGAGGCGTTAATCAAAGACGCCCGTCACCGTGGCTGGTCCGCCGATCACTTCACCGCCACCAACAACCGCTGTCCGGCCTGCCTCGCCAAGCGTAAATCCCGCCCGCACGACGTAAACAGCGCACTGCGCAACTTCCAGCCGCAGCCCATCCCCCCCACCATCACCCCCGAGGAACCCCCGATGCCGCCTCCCACGCCCCTGCACCAGCCGACCGCCGAGCAGCGTGCCAAGCTGCGCGATGCCCTTGCGCTCTCCTTCGATGAGGCCGGCGGCTTCTACATCGAGGGCGCCAGCGACGCATCGATCGCGGCCGAGATCGGCGTGGCGGAGGCGATCGTGGAGCGTGCCCGCGAGGTGCTCTACGGCCCGATCCGGGTGACCGCCGCCGAGATGGCGAACCGCCGCCTGCTGCAGGACCTGAAAGCCCAACTGGACGCCTTCGAGCAGACCCACTCGGTTGCCATGCGCGAGCTGCGCGCGCGGATTGCCGCCGCCGAGCAGCAGCAGTCGGCCGCCGCGTGACCTACCACCACATCTTGGTCGAGATCGGCAATCGGGAGCACCTGACAGCGCACCATGCTGTCCTGGCTGCGCGCGCGCTCGGCATTGCGGCGCGCGTCCACCCCGACGCCGAGATCATGCTGACGATTGGCGGCTACGATGACGATCCGCGCGAGATTTGGCACATCCCGGAGTGCGTGCAGCACATCACGCGCTTTGTCGTCGCGCTGCTCTCGGACATCGGCACGCCGGCCACCGAAGCCATCCGCCAGCGCCTGTCCGAGCACTCCCTGAAATGGAAACCGCTATGAGCCAATCCGCCGAGGTGATCGCCTACCCCGTCAAGCACGCCCGAGGCTGGCAGGGCGACGACAGCAGCTTTTTCCACAAGCGGCAGATCCGTGTCGGGGTGCGTCTGGTCAACCTGGGGCGGCTGTCGCACGGCACGAGCTGGGAGGTGCGCAGCATTCGCACCTATCGCCCGACCGCTGCGGGCACCCTGCGCGGGCACAGCACGCAGGTGTGCGAGAAGCTGGCCGACGACGTGACGCTGGTCCGCAGCGGCAGCAACGAAGTGCGCACCTGCACGTTCGCTGCCCTGTCCTACAGCGCGATCTGGCGGCTGGCGTGAGGCGGGACTTCCCCGCTTGGCTGCGCGACGGTCTGGCGGCGCTGCCCGATGCGCTAGAACTTGCCAACTCGGTGCAGCGCAACACGCTGGCGAACACGGCCATCGCGATGGCCAACGACATCCTCCGGGGGCTCGCCGGTCACACCCGAGGGGAGAGTTTTTTCGCTTTGGCCATGGTGCTGGAGCAGACCGCCACCGACCCGCAGGACGGCATCCAGCATCGAGCCTCTCCCGAGATGATCAAGCTGGCGATCGTGCTGCTGTCTGAGTTTTGGCACGACTACAAGGAGGAAACCGATGCCGCTCGACCCGACACCCATCACTGACACCTACGCCGAACTGCGCAATCTGCGCGACGTGCTGCTGGACACGAGCCGGCACCCCGAGGGGTATCGCTGGAATTTCTGGAAATGCGAGACGTGCGCCATGGGACTGCTGTGGCGGCTTGGGCACCCTGGGCACTGGGTGCTGCCATTCGCCACCGACATCGTGGATTACTGCCGCAAGCGGCTTGGCATTGCTCCGGGCGACTTCAACGATCTGTTCTTGGCCTGCGGCTACTCGTCACACATCGTCACCCGCCACATGGTCGCCGCCAAGATTGACGCGTTCCTGCTGGAAGTCGCCGGATGACCGAGATCCGCATCCCCGCCCAACTGATCGATGTGGCGGTGACCGGGCAGATCAAGCCGGGCGACAAACTCTTGGTGGTCAACGGCATCTGCATCGGCCTGCAGACCCCCGAGCGCCTGCAACTGATCGACAGCCGGCTGCCCATCAATGCGCACGGCGGTGGCCGCCCCCGCAAGGACGGCAAGCCGCACGCCTCGCAGCAGGAGATCGATGACGAGCGCGACGCGATCCTGCGCACGCTCGCTCCCAAGCCGCTGCTGGTGTCGCAGTTGCTGGATGCGCTGGGGATCGAACGCAAGGACAGCGGTAAACGGACGCTCGTCAACGGCCACATCCGGCGGATGTTCCAGCGTGGCCTGATCCGCAAAGTGCGGGAGGACCGCGACAAGATGTTTGCGCGCTACGAGGTGACGCCACCAACGCAGAAGGCCAGGACGGCAGCGTGAACCAAAAGCGAGGTGTGCGGCAATGCTGATCAAACTGTTCGACGCTGACGACTACAAGGCGCTGGAAGATGTCATGGCACGGGCGCTGGTCCGTGCGTTCCGCACGCTGGCCCGCGACGGCTTCCTGCCGCTGCAGCAGCCCGCCGCCGCGCCGGCAAAGAGCGATGGTCTGGCCGCGCCGTCGCCCGCGCCGGAGCCGATCGCAGCAGCGCCGCTGCCGCCGACGCCGGAGCCCGTCATCCCGCCGCCGCCGCCCGCTCCGCCGCCGCCACCGCCGATCGTGGTGAAGCCGCCGGCGAAGCCCGCGAAGAAGCAGCGCCACTACCTCCGCGACATCATCCGCTCCACCTCGGACCGCCCCGAGGGTTACATCCTGACCGACGAGGCGCGCCGCATTATCGGCGGCGACCCGGACAAGGCCGTGGCCATGCTCAACGTGTGGGTGCGCGAGAAACAGGTGCCCGCGGTCATCCTGTGCGGCACCAGGATAACGCCGACCAAGGGCTTGCCCGGCAGGCTGATGGTCCACGGGGAGGCAGTCAGGGAAAGGAACCAGCTGCGCATTGCGAATGCGCAGTTGGCACCGCGTCTGCGCACGCAGGTGACGCGGGCGGCGTGAGACTAGGGGGGGTGTAGCGGAATTGGCAGACGCTCGGGGACTGCAAATCCTCGGGGCCGCCCAAAGCGGCTTGCGGGTTCGAGGCCCGTCACCTCCACCAATGGGGACGTAGCGGAAATGGCAGACGCACCGGCTTGTGGCGCCGGTTGGCCGCCCAAAGTGGCTTGCAGGTTCGAACCCTGTCGTCCTCTCCAACCGGGAGTTCCCATGACTGACACGCTGCGCCGCTTTCTCCTGCCGCTGACGCTGCTCTACCTCCTGCTGCGCTGCGTGTGGTGCTTTCCGCTGGGTGTGTGGCTGCAATACCGCTGGGAGAGACGCGATGCGATTGCCGCTCGGGTGCCTGATGTCGCTGCTGCTGCTGGGCGCGATCGCCGTGTCGCTCGCGTATGCCATGGCGCCGCTGATCTGGCGGTCGTTGTGATCATCATCTGGCTGCTGCTGGCGGGCTACCTCGGGGGCGTGACGGGGCTGATCATCGCGCACCTGATCACGGGGGACGAATGAGCTACGCCCTGGCCATGGCCTTCATCTGGCAGCAGGACTGGGTGGATGTGCTGGTCATCCTGTTGCCGTTCCCGGTGTTTTTCGCCCATGCGACGTTGGTGGGGTGGCTATGAGCCTGTTCGACTACGCCGATCCGGCCAGTTTCGTCTCCCGTCTGCGGCGTCGCCGCAGCGCCCATCTGCGCATCATCATCGAGCAGATTTACCCGTGCCGCATCCTCGATGTCGGCGGCGAGGCGCAATACTGGATCAACGCGTTCGGCGTTGGCTGGCTGCGCGAGCGCCTGGTGCACGTCACGCTCTTGAACCACACCACCGAGTATGTCGGCGCCGATCTCGATCCTTCGGTGTTCTGCGTCGTGGTCGCCGATGGCTGTGCGCTGCCTTACCCGGCGCGTTCGTTCGATTTGGTGCACTCCAACAGCGTGATCGAGCATGTCGGCTGCCGCGTGCGCCGCATCGCCTTCGTGCGCGAGCTGCGCCGCGTCGGGCGGTGGTTCTACCTGCAGACGCCGGCCCGGTGCTTTCCGCTGGAGGCCCACACGCGCTTTCCGCTGTTCCAGTATCTGCCGTCCGCCGCGCGCGTCTGGCTGTTCCAGCACTGCCGGCTCGGCACCTATCCGAAGCTGTCGGCAGAGCGTGCCCGCGCGTTCGACCAGGAGCTGCAGCTGCTCACCGCGCGCGAACTGGCCGGCCTGTTCCCCGCCGTCACGATCCGCCGCGAGCGGCTGTGCGGACTGACCAAGAGCTACATGGTGTATGGGGTATGCTGATGCTGCGTGCCATCTACCGGCTGCTGTGGCGGGCGATCTGCGCCGATCAGCAGTATCGCCACCTCGTGGCGGAGATCCATCGGGAGCGCCAGCAGGAGAACCGGGATGTGCACTGAGTATCGCTGCACCGAGTGCGGCTGCGATGTGGTGCTGCTGGCGGATGTCCCGGTGCTGGCCGAGGCCAAGCTGTGCGTCACCTGCCACTTCCTGCAGTTCATGGTGCCGGACGTGATGGTGCGGGCGGCGATGCGGGTGCGGTTCAACATGCTGCCGCTCGATGACTGACAGGGGGACCTGATGGCGACTGAGCGCGACGAGGCAGAGAACCGGCAGGCTGATCTGGCGCAACTGATCGGCACCACGCTGTTCCCCAATCCGGTAGCACTGGTGCCGGCCGACCGGCATAGCTCCTACACCCTGGTGGACATCCCGCTGCCGGACTGGTCGCTGGACGAGCGGATCTGCGATGTGCCGTGGCACGTCATAGCGTGGCGGCTGAACGCGCTGACGCCGGTGCGCGTAATCGACCACGCGTGGCTGCTGCGGCACGCGCATCAGCCGCCGACCGAGCCGTGGGGGCTGGTGACGGAGCCCTACATGAAGCCCGACGACGTGACGGCATTGGTGGCGGCGGCGAATGCCGAGATGCTGCTGTGGGGGGTGTATGTGATTAACCTCTCGCCCGAGCATTCGGCATGGAACCCTGGCAGCTGCACGCCGATCGTGGCGATTGCGCAGGAGGATTTCCGTCACCTGCTGGCGATGACGTTGCCGCTCGCGATGGGCTGGCGGTGATGGCGACCGTGTTCTGTTTCTGCCGTAGGGACGAGTTCAACCCGGACGAAAGCGACAGCTTTTGTGAGATGGCTGGTCCCAGCGAGCCGACGAATTGCCTCGCGGCCATTATGGAGGTTTTGGGCTGCA
>Ga0126378_10003148_pt1 | contig 12423 bp, 9 predicted proteins | sample PanSoiMetPlot_23_FD_92587 | JGI IMG/M metagenome (GOLD analysis project Ga0126378, IMG submission 92587) | Tropical forest soil microbial communities from Panama - MetaG Plot_23 | ecosystem: Environmental > Terrestrial > Soil > Tropical forest > Bulk soil | place: Panama | collected 2016-02-17
AGGCTGCTTTGTCGCCTCCGCCCACAGGCTGTTGTAACTCGGCTGTTGCTGCGGGTTCCCGGGGGAGATGATGAAGACCGGCAGCAACAGCATCGCCAGGACCAAGACCCGAAATCGCATCTTTCCCGCCCTGCTGGATGCAGGCTGATCTTCGCGCGTGTCTTGCTGACAGGCAATCCCCCGACCTATGCTCCGCGCCGCCGAATTGAGGGGAATGCCCATGACCGCCGCGCCGCTCATCGTTCATCGCGAAATCATCCGTCCCGGCTACACCGACTACAACCAGCATCTGGCGGACGGCTATTACCTCGTCATCTTTAGCGATGCGACGACGGGGCTGATGGATCATATCGGCCTCGGGCCGGCGGAGCGGGAGGCGACGGGCCACACCCTCTTCACCCTGGAGGTACATGCAAACTACCTGAGGGAGGTCAAGGTCGGCACCGAGGTCAGTGTCGGCTGCCAGATCCTGGGCTATGACCAGAAGCGCCTTCATTTGTTCCACAGCATGTATGCCGGCGATTCCACCGAGCCCGTCGCGACGACGGAGCAGATGCAATCCAACTACGACATGAAGACCCAGCGCACCGCGCCCTTTCTCCCGGAGGTCACGGCGAAGATCGAGGCGATCGCGCGCCGGCAGGCGGACATGCCCCGGCCGAGCCAGGTCGGGCGCATCATCGCCTTGCCGCCGAAGAAGAGCTGACGGCGTGGCGCGGTGACGCCGGCACGAAGCGCGGAGCTCGTCCTTGTCACGCCGGCGGGCGCCCCTCTCGGGCGGCTGCCGCCGGTCCCGGTCGACACGCCCTGGTGGCAGGATGTCGAGCCGGTCGTCCGCGCCATTCGCGCGCGCGACGGCATCGGGATCACGGTGCTGCGCCTGGTGGGGGCCGAGCTTGACCGGCCGCCCGGCGGGCGCGTGACCTATCTCGCCGAGACCGCCGATCCGGTCGGGCTTCTGCCCTGGCCAGGTGCGCTCGACGAGCAGCCCTTGCGTCAGGCTTATGCCAAGCCCGGTGGCCCCGCGGCCGATCTCGCCTGGGCGGCGTCCGTTCTTTCGGGACTCGCTCTGGAACAGACCGCGCCTGCGGACCAGATCCGGACCTGGAATCTCTCCAGCCTCTGGCGCCTTCCCGTCCAGGGTCAGACCCTGTGGCTGAAGGTGGTGCCGCCCTTCTTCGCCCATGAGGGAGCGCTGCTGGATCGCCTCGCCGGTGAGCGCGTGCCGCGGCTGCTGGGTCATGACGGCGGCCGGATGCTGCTGGCGGAGATCCCCGGCGCGGATCTCTACGAGGCCGACCTCCCGCAATATCTGGAGATGGTGAGTATCCTGGTCGGGCTGCAGCGGCGTTGGATGGGGCGTGCCGCGGAGCTCGGCGAGCTGGGGCTTCCGGACTGGCGCGGAGCCGCGCTCATCCCCGCCATTGCCGATGTCATAGCGCGGACGGCGGAGGAGCTTCCGGCGGGTGATCGCGTGAGGTTGGAGCGTTTCCTCCGCGAGCTGCCGGCACGCTTCGCAGCGCTATCGGCCTGCGGTCTCGGCGAGGGCCTCGTCCATGGCGATTTCCATCCCGGCAATTTCCGCGGCGATGGCAGCGACATGACCTTGCTCGACTGGGGCGATAGCGGGATCGGCCATCCCTTGCTGGATCAGGTGGCCTTCCTGGCCCGTGTGCCGGAGGCGGCCCGCGAGACGGTCCGGTCCCATTGGCTGGGGCTCTGGCGCGCCGCGATCCCGGGCTCCGACCCCGGGCACGCCGCCGCGCTCCTGGCCCCCATCGCCGCCGCCCGCCAGGCCGTCATCTATCGCCGCTTTCTCGACCATATCGAGCCGGCGGAGCATCCCTATCACCGGCACGACCCGGCTGAGTGGCTCAGCCGGGTCGCGACCCTCGGGGAGGCGTCTCTCTAACCAGCCCGGATCTCTAGTTGACATATATAAAGACATCCTTATATTTCTAATCATGCAAGCTCAGAGGCTGGCCTTCGACCCGCTCCTCGATGCGTTGCGCGCCGCCGGCGAACCGACCCGGCTCCGGCTGATCGCCCTGCTGCGCGATGGCGAGCTGACGGTGGGCGAGATCGCCGAGGCGCTGAACCAGAGCCAGCCGCGCGTCTCCCGCCATTTGAAGCTGTTGGCCGATGCCGGGCTGATCGAGCGCATGCCGGAAGGGACCTGGGTGTTCTATCGCCTGGCCCATGGCGGGGGTGCCGGGCGGCTGTTGGAGACGCTCTTCGCCTTGCTGCCAGCGGCCGAAGGACGGCTGGAGGGCGACCGGCTGCGCCTGGAGGTCATCCGCGGCCGGCGCGCCAAGCAGGCGGCCGACTACTTCCGCGCCAATGCGCGGCGGTGGGACAGGCTGGGCGCGCTCCATATCGACGAAGCGGAGATAGAGCGCGTGCTGCTGGAGATCCTGGGCAAGGCCGACATCCACGATCTCCTCGACATCGGCACCGGTACCGGGCGCGTGCTGACCCTTCTGGGGCCGCGGGTCGGTCGCGGCGCGGGCGTCGACAATTCGTCCGCCATGCTCGCCATCGCGCGGGCGAAGCTCGCCGAGGCGGGCCTGCGCAACTGCCATGTGCGCCACGGCGAGATGTACGATCTTCCCTGGCCGGCGCAATCCTTCGATGCCGTCACCATCCATCATGTGCTGCACTTCGCCGAGCGGCCCGCCGCGGTGGTCGCCGAGGCCGCGCGGGTGCTGCGGCCGGAGGGGCGGCTGGTCATCGTCGATTTCGCGCCCCATGGGCTTGAGATCCTGCGCATCGATCATGCCCATCGCCGCCTCGGCTTCGGCGAGCGCGAGGTGCTCGACTGGCTGGAGGAGGCGGGCCTCGAGCCGGGCCGCGTGCGTCATCTCCGCGGCAAGGCGCTGACCGTCGCCATCTGGGATGCGCAGCGCCCCGCTTCGGGGCCAAAGCGCCTCGCCCGCAGCCTCGAAGACAGATCCCCGGCATCATCAGGGAGCCTCGCATGATCCTCGAGCCGCCGCGCCTTGGCGTGACGCATCCGGATGTCGTCGTCTCCTTCGAGTTCTTCCCGCCGAAGACGCCCGAGGCCGGCGAGCAGCTCTGGCAGGCCTTGAAGCGGCTGGAGCCGCTCGAGCCCCGCTTCGTCTCCTGCACCTACGGCGCCGGCGGCACGACCCGTGCCGCGACCTGGGACACCGTGCTGCGGATGCGCCGCGAGACGCGGGTCGCCCCGGCCGCCCATCTCACCTGCGTCGGCGCGACGCGGGAGGAGATCGAGGCGCTGGCCGCCGATTACTGGGGGCAGGGCATCCGCCATATCGTGGCACTGCGCGGCGATCCGCCGGCCGGCACCGACAGCTATCAGGCCTATCCCGGCGGCATTCGCTGTGCGGCGGATCTGGTGGCTTGCCTGAAGCGCGTCGCCGATTTCGAGGTCAGCGTCGCCGCCTTTCCCGAGACCCATCCCGAGGCGGTGTCGCCCGAGGCCGATCTCGACAATCTGAAGCGCAAGTTCGATGCCGGCGCGAATCGCGCCATCTCCCAGTTCTTCTTCGACGTCCCGGTCTTCCTGAAATTCGTGGAGAAGGCGCGCAAGGCGGGTATTGAGGGCGAGATCGTGCCGGGGATCCTGCCGGTCGCCAATTTCGGCCAGATGGTGAACTTCGCGAAGCGCTGCGGTACCTCGGTGCCGCGCTGGCTCGCAGGCCTCTTCGAAGGGCTCGACAACGATCCCTCGACCCGCGAGCTGGTGGCGGCGACGGTCGCGGCGGGGCAATGCACCTCGCTCGCCGCCTATGGCGTGAAGGAGTTTCATTTCTACACCCTGAACCGGCCGCATCTGACGCTGGCGGTCTGCCGCCTCTTGGGACTGAAGCCCAAGAGCGACACGCCTGCCGCGCCCGCGCCGGCGGTGGCCAGCGCCTAAGCCTGTTTCTCGGGAATTGCCGCCAGCACGGCGGAGAGGAGCTCATCGACCGGTGCTGCGGAATCGAGACGCAACACCGGGCATCTTTGCGTGGCGAGCCAGCGTTCGTGCTGCGCCAGGCTGCGCCGCTCAGGTCCCGCCTCGTCGTAAGAAGACGCCCATTCGAGAAACTCGGCATTGAACCGCGCCATGTCGCCGCCGGGCGCAATGCGCCGACCGTAATCGGCCTCCTCGCGTCGCCTGAGCCGCGTCATCCTGAGATCATGGTCGAGGCGCAGGAAGACGATCAGTTCATAGAGCAACTCCAGCGCGGCACCCCATTCGATGGGCGAGCCCGACAGAACCCAGCCGCGCTCGGCCTCCAGCTTCGACAAGAGCAGTGCGATCCGCTCTTGCGTGGCGCGTATCGTCGTATAGGGCGGGTCCGTCGGCACCCAATAGTAGGTGTCGGTATCCTCATGCGGGCAGCCGAGCTTGGCGGCCAGCGCCCTGCCGAGGGTCGTGGTGCCCGAGCCCGCCGCACCGGTGATGAGGATACGAGCCACGCGCCGACTATAGACAATTCGAGAGACGCCGGTGACAGAGCCCATCGACGAGGCCAATATGGGCGCGACGACCGCATCATATTGACGAATATCCATGCTGATCGAACGGGCCGATTTCTCGGCCCTGGACATCCTCGCCGCCCATCGCCAGAGCTGCTGGGAGCGCCAGCGGGACTATGTCGCCGCCTGCTCGCTGCTCCACCGGCGGGTCTATGGCGCCAAGGCCTTGCCGCGCCGGCTGGAGGAATTCCCCGAGGCGCCCTTGATCGACAAGGAGATGCTGCGCGAGAGCCAGCGCTTCCATCCCCCTTTCGGCGACTATCTCGCCGCGGCGCCGGACCGCATCGCCCGCATCCATCGCACTTCGGGGACGACCGGGACGGCGATGAATCTGGCGCTCTCGGCCAAGGATGCTCGCGAGACCGCTTTGGTCGGCGCCCGGGCCCAGACGGCGAGCGGGCTCGGTCCCGGCCATCGCGTCGTTCATTGCCTCAATTACCCGCTCTGGATGGGGGGCTACACCGATCACGCCACGCTCGAGGCGACGGGCGCGGCCGTCATTCCCTATGGCGTCGGCGAGACCCAAGGTCTGATCCGCGCCATCCGCGAGCTCGGAATCACCGCCATCTCCTGCACGCCCTCCTATCCTGCGGTGCTGGAGCGCGTCATCGCCGAGCATTTCCCCGAGCTTCGGCCGCGCGATCTCGGCCTGAAGCTTGGCCTCTTCGGCGGCGAGGCCGGGCTGGACGACCCCGATTTCCGCCGCCGGCTGGAGACCACATGGGGCTTTGCCGCGCGCAACGCGAATTACGGGGTCACCGACGTGTTCTGCAATTTCGCTGGCCAGAGCGAGCTCGACAGCGATCTGCATTTCATGGCGCTGGACGTGCTGTACCCGGAGCTGATCGACCCGGCGAGCGGCGCGGTGCGCCCCTGGCGCGAGGGCGAAGGGGGTGAGCTGGTGCTGACGCATCTCAGCCGCGATTGCCAGCCCCTTGTGCGCTTCCGCACCGGGGATATCATCCTTTTGACCGGCACTGGGACGGCGCGCTGCGGGCGAAGCGCGCCACGCTTCCGCGTCGTCGGCCGCAGCGACGATATGGTGGTTGTGCGCGGGATCAACGTCTTTCCGGCCCAGATCGCCGCGGTCATCAACCAGCATGAGGCATTCTCTGGCGAGTACCGCATCCTGCTCGAGGGCGGCGGGCCCTATGACCTGCTGCCCGTCGAGGTCGAGCGCGCCGAGGGCGCGCCCGCAGGCGAGGCGATGGCGGAGATGCTTGCCGGCGCCATCAAGCGCGATCTCGGCGTGAGCGCGCGGATCGCGCTTCGCCCCTTCGGCTCCCTGCCGCGCACGGAAGGAAAGACGCGACGCATCGTCAGAAAGGACCGGCCATGACCAAGTGCGTGCTGAGCGAGGATGTCGATGGGGGGCTGCGCCTCGTTACCCTGAACCGGCCGCATCGCCTGAATGCCATCGTTCCGGCTTTGCTGGAGGATCTGGTTGAGGCTCTGGAAGCGGCCGAAGGCGCGCCGCATATCCGCTGCGTCATCCTGACCGGCGCGGGCCGGGCCTTCTGCGCCGGGGACGATCTGCGGGAGTTTGACTCCCAAACCGGCAACGCGGCCTCGACCCGGGCCTATGTCGAGCGCATCCAGGACGTGACCCGCGCCATCATGCTGGGAAGCAAGCCCGTGATCGGCGCGATCCGGGGCTGGGCCGTGGGCGGCGGGCTCGAATGGGTGATCAATTGCGACTTCGCCGTCGCGGCCACGGGCAGTCGCTTCTTCTTCCCGGAGATCTCCCTCGGCCTCTTCGTCACCGGGGCGGTGACGGAGCTGCTGCCGCGCCTCGTCGGGCTGCAGCGGACACGCGAGCTGATCCTGCTGGGGGAACGCTTCGATGCGGATCAGGCTCTGGCGTGGGGGCTGCTGCACAAGGTCGTGACGGATGACGAGCTGATGCCGACCGCGCTGGCTCTAGCACGCCGGCTCGCGGCTCTGCCGCAGGCGCGGGTTCAGGATCTCCGGCGCATCCTGACCCGGCGCGCAGGCGGCGGGCTCGACGCGGCCATGGCGGCAGAGACCGAGGCGACGGTCAGCGGCTTCCTCGATCCCGAGACCGCGAAGCGCGCCGCCGCCTTCGGCTGAAGGCTTCAGCCGCGACCTTAGCCCCCTGACGGCATCTGGGCGGTGGTCCAGCCGCCGCCCAGCGCCTCGACCAGCGAGACATTGGCGAGGATGCGGCTCTGCATCACGGAAAGCGCGGTCTGCTGATTGTTGAGGGAGTTGGTCTGGGCGGTGACGACGGTGGTGTAGTCCACGGTGCCGGCCTCGTACTGATTGAGGGCCAGCCGCTCCGCCTCCAGCGCCGCCGCGACCGCCCTGTCCTGCACCGCCGCTTCCTGCTCCAGAATGCGCAGGGCAGCGAGCTGGTCCTCCACCTGCTGGAAGGCCGTCAGCACCGTCTGGCGGTAGAGCGCCACATCCTGGTCATAGGTCGCCCGTGCCTGCTCGACCTGAGCCTGGCGATTGCCGGCATCGAAGACCGTCAGCGCCAGCTCCGGCCCCACAGCCCAGACGGCATTGGAGGCGGCGAAGAGGCCGTCGAGTGCAAGACCGGTGAAGCCATAGGAGCCGGTGAGGTTGATCGTCGGATAGAAGGAGGAGATCGCAACGCCGATCTGCGCATTGGCCGAGGCCATGGTGCGCTCCGCGGTCGCGATGTCGGGGCGCCGCTCGAGCAGCTCCGAGGGCACGCCAACCGGGACGGGTGGCGGAGTCATCGAGAATCTGACCGGCGCGATGGTGAGCTCGGCCGGCGGCTTGCCGATGAGCACGGCGATCGCATGCTCGAACTGCGCGCGGCCGACTCCGACATTGATCGCCTGGGCCCGGGTCTGCTCGAGCTGCGTTTCGGCCTGGGCGACGTCGGTCTTGGCCGCGGTGCCGGCGTCATATTTGTTCTGGGTGATCTTCAGCGAGCGCGCGAAGGCGACGACCTCGGCGTCCAGCAGGTCCTTCAGCGCATCGGCGACCCGGAGCTCGAAATAGTTGGTGGCAAGCGAGCCCTGGGCCGAGAGCCGCGCCGCGGCGAGATCGGCGCCGGAGGCCTGCGCCGTGGCCGACGCGCTTTCGATGTTGCGCCGGATCGCGCCCCAGATGTCGAGCTCCCAGGAGAGGCCGCCGGCCACGCTGAGCACGGATTGCGAGCTCGTGCCGTTCACCGAGACCTTCTGGGCACTCGCGTTGGCGCTGATCGTCGGGAAGAGGTTCGAGCGCGCCTGGGCCGTCAGCGCCAGGGCCTCACGATACGCGGCCTCCGAGGCCTTCAAGTTCTGGTTCGAGATGTCGATCTGGCGCATCAGGCCGTCGAGCACCGGGTCATCGTAGATCGACCACCAGGCGGTATCGCTGCCGGCTCGCTGGGGTGTGCCCTGCTTCCAGCCGTCGAGCTCCTTATAGGCCGGCGGCGTCTCCACCGGCGGCTTGTGATAGTCGGGCCCGACCTCGCAAGCGGCGAGGAGGAGAAGAAGCGGAACCGCCGCGGCTTTCTTGTTCATGCGCCGCCGGCCTCGGCCAGGCGGTCGGGATGGCGGCGGCGCCAGCGGCGCTCGCTCCACAGCCGGAGCCGGTCGAAATAGAGGTAGACCACCGGGGTGGTATAGAGGGTGAGGAGCTGGCTCACGAGCAGCCCGCCGACGATGGATATGCCCAGCGGCTGACGAATCTCGCCGCCCTCGCCGATGCCGATGGCCAGCGGCAGCGCGCCCAGGAGAGCCGCCATGGTCGTCATCATGATCGGCCGGAAGCGCAGCAGGCAGGCTTCGTAGATCGCCTCACGCGAGCTGAGGCCGCGGCGGCGCTCCGCATCGAGGGCAAAGTCGATCATCATGATGGCGTTCTTCTTGACGATGCCGATCAGCAGGATTACGCCGATGAGGGCGATAAGGCTGAACTCGACCCCGGTCGCCAGCAGGGCCAGCACCGCGCCGATCCCTGCCGAGGGCAGCGTCGAGAGGATCGTGATGGGGTGGATGTAGCTCTCGTAGAGGATGCCGAGCACGATGTAGACGGCGATAAGGGCGGCGGCGATCAAGGCCGGCTCGGTGGCGAGCGATTGCTGGAAGACCTGTGCTGTTCCCTGGAAGCTGCCATGGACCGAGGCCGGGACGCCGATCTCGGCCATGGTCCGCTTGATGATGGCGACGCCGGTGCTGAGCGATTTGCCCGGTGCAAGGTTGAAGGTGATGGTGCTGGCCGCGAACAGCCCCTGATGGTTGACCGCGAGCGGCGTGCTGCCCGGCGCGTAGCGGACGAAGGTCGCCAGCGGCACCATGGTCTCGGCCTTGGTCGAGACGGCGGCGCCGGTCGAGGCGGAGCCGTGACCCGTCGAGGCGATGGAATTGGTCGCCTGGTTGCGGGCCGCGTCGTTGGCGACCACCGCCGCGGCAGCGCTGCCGGTGAGCGTCGCGACGCTCGTCGTGCCGGCTACGGCGTTGGTCGATTGCACGCCGCCGACGGCGCCCCCCGAAGTGCTGACATAGAGATCTTTCAGCGTCTCCGGGTCCTGCCAGAAGGCGGGCGCCACCTCCATGACCACGTGATACTGGTTGAGCGGGTTGTAGATGGTCGAGACCTGGCGCTGACCGAAGGCATCGTAGAGGGTGTTGTCGATCTGGCTCGCCGAGATGCCGAGCCTCTCCGCCGTCGACCGGTCGATGGTGAGGTCGGTCTCGAGCCCGCCCTGTTGCTGATCGCTGTCGACATCGGTCAGCTCGGGCACATGGCGCAGCGCCTCGGTCAACATCGGCGTCCATTCATGCAGATCCTCTAGGCTGTCGCTCTGGAGCGTGAACTGGTATTGCGCATTGCTCTGGCGCCCGCCGGTGCGGACGTCCTGGACCGATTGCAGGAAGAGATCCGCTCCCGTCAGCTGCTTCAGCTCGCGATGCATGCGGGCGATGACCTGGTCGGCGCTGAGCTTGCGCTCGGCAAGCGGTTTCAGCTCCATGAAGACGAAGCCCGAATTCGTCTGGCCGCCACCGGTGAAGCCGACCACATGGGCGACCGCGGGATCCTTCATCAGAATGTCGATGAACTGCGTCATCTTCTTGCGCATGAGCTGGAAGGAGATGCTCTGATCCGCGCGGATCCCACCGACCAGCCGGCCCTGGTCCTGCTGCGGGAAGAAGCCCTTGGGGACGATGCTGAAGAGATAGAAGTTGAGGAGGAGCGTCGCCAGCAGCAGGCAGAGAACGAGGGCGGCGTGGTTCAGCGCCCAGCGCAGGCTCCGCCGGTAGCCCGCGAGCAGCCGGTCGAAGCCGGTGCTGAGCATGCGGGAGAGGAGGCCGTGGCGGCCTTCCGTCTCCGGCACGATCAGCCGGGCGCACATCATAGGGGTGGTGGTGAGCGAGACCACCAGCGAGACCAGGATGGCGATGGAGAGGGTAACCGCGAACTCGCGGAAGATGCGCCCGACGATGCCCCCCATGAGCAGGATCGGCAGGAAGACCGCGATCAGCGACAGGCTCATGGAGAGGACAGTGAATCCGACCTCCCGCGCCCCGAGGATGGCGGCTTCGAAGCGGGGCATCCCGGCCTCGACATGGCGGGTGATGTTCTCCAGCACCACGATGGCATCGTCGACGACGAAGCCGGTGGCGACGGTGAGCGCCATCAGCGAGAGATTGTCGATGCTGTAGCCCAGAAGATACATGGCCGCGAAGGTGCCGATCAGGGAGACGGGCACCGCCACGGTCGGGATCACCGCCGCCCGGGCATGGCGCAGGAAGGCGAAGACCACGAGGATGACGAGGACGATCGAGATGAGGAGCGTCAGCTCCACATCGTGAAGTGAGCCGCGGATCGAAACCGAGCGGTCATTGGCCACCGTGATATCGATGTCCTTGGCGACGGAGGCCTTGAGCTGGGGCAGCGCTGCCTTCACCGCGTCGACCGCCGTGATGATATTGGCGCCGGGCTGCTTGAAGAGGATGACGAGGACCGAGGGCTTGCCGTTCGCGAGGCCGGCATTGCGCAGGTTCTCGACCGAGTCATCCACTGTGGCGACATCGGAGAGCCGGACCGGTGCGCCGTTGCGATAGGCGATGACGAGGGAACGGTACTGGTCGGCGCTGCGCGCCTGGTCGTTGGTGTAGATCTGGTAGCGCCGGTCACCCTGCTCGATCGCGCCCTTGGGGCTATGGGCATTGGCGGCGGATAGCGCGGCGCGCACATCCTCCAGGCCGATGCTGTACTTGAACAGCGCGCGCGGGTTCAACTCCACCCGCACGGCGGGGAGCGAACTGCCCCCCACTTCGACCTCGCCGATGCCCGGAAGCTGCGAGAGCCGCTGCTGCAGCACCGTGGTTGCGGCGTCGTAAAGCTGGCCGCGGGTCAGGGTCCTGGAGGTCAGCGCCAGGATCAGGATGGGCGCATCGGCGGGGTTCGCCTTGCGATAGGTGGGATTGCTGCGCAGATTCGCCGGCAGATCGGCGCGCGCCGCATTGATCGCCGCCTGGACGTCGCGGGCGGCGCCGTCGATGCTCCGGTCGAGCCCGAATTGCAGCACCACCCGGCTGTTGCCCACGGTGCTCTGGGAGGTCATCTCGGTCACATCGGCGATGGTGCCGAGGTGGCGCTCCAAGGGCGTGGCCACCGTTGCCGCCATGACTTCCGGACTGGCACCGGCCATCTGCGCCTGGACCACGATGGTGGGGAAATCCACCTGGGGCAGCGGCGCCACCGGCAAATGGAAGAAGGCGACGATCCCGGCCAGGGTCAGCCCCAGGGTCAGCAGCGTCGTCGCCACCGGACGGCGGATGAAGACCTCGGTCGGGTTCATGGGTGGAGGCTCATGGCCGAACCGGGGCGTCCGCCTCGCCGCGCCCGCGGAAACGCCGGCCGAGATAGTCGAAGGCGAGGTAGATCACCGGGGTGGTGAAAAGCGTCAGCACCTGGCTCACGACCAGCCCGCCGACAATGGCGATGCCGAGCGGCTGGCGCAGCTCCGAACCGGTGCCGCCGCCCAGCATGAGGGGGAGCGCCCCCAGGATCGCCGCCATGGTCGTCATCAGGATTGGCCGGAGGCGCAGCAGGCAGGCCTGGTGGATCGCCTCCCGCGGCGTCTTGCCTTCGTTGCGCTCCGCGTCCAGGGCGAAGTCGATCATCATGATCGCGTTCTTCTTGACGATGCCGATCAGCAGCACGATTCCGATGATGGCGATGATGTCGAGCTCGTGCCCGGCGATCATCAGGCCCAGCAGGGCGCCGATCCCGGCCGAGGGCAGAGTGGAGAGGATCGTCACCGGATGGATGAAGCTCTCATAGAGCACGCCAAGCACGATGTAGACCGTGACGATGGCGGCGAGGATCAGCAGCAGCTCGTTGCCGAGCGTCGCCTGGAAGCTGAGGGCGGCACCCTGGAAGGTGGTGAAGATGGAGGGCGGGAGGCCGATCTCCGCTTCCGCCGCCTGCACCGCGTCAATGCCGGCGCCGAGCGAGACGCCCGGGGCGAGGTTGAAGGAGATGGTGGCCGCGGGGAACTGGCTCTGATGGTTGATCTGCAGCGGTGCGGTTTCCTCCCGCACCTTGGCAAGCGCCAGAAGCGGCACCTGGCCATTGGTCGCGGTGGATGAGGGCAGGTAGATGGCGTCGAGGGATTTCAGCGAGCTCTGCAGGCCGGGATCGGACTCGAGGATGACCCGATACTGGTTGGACTGGGTGAAGATGGTGGAGACGATGCGCTGGCCGAAGGCGTCGTAGAGGGCGTTGTCGATGGTGGCCGGGGTTATGCCGAAGCGTCCGGCGGTATCGCGGTCGACCTCGATATAGGCCGAGAGCCCGTTCTGCTGGCTGTCGCTGGCGACGTCGCTCAGCGCCGGATCCTGGCGCAGCCGCGCCACCAGCTTCTCGGTCCAGCTCTGGAGCAGGTCGGGGTCGGGGCTCTCGAGAGTGAACTGGTATTGTGCCCGG
>Ga0126378_10003149_pt1 | contig 12420 bp, 12 predicted proteins | sample PanSoiMetPlot_23_FD_92587 | JGI IMG/M metagenome (GOLD analysis project Ga0126378, IMG submission 92587) | Tropical forest soil microbial communities from Panama - MetaG Plot_23 | ecosystem: Environmental > Terrestrial > Soil > Tropical forest > Bulk soil | place: Panama | collected 2016-02-17
CGGTGGGCAGCTGGCACTTCGGCATGAATCCCGGCACGGTGCCGGTGCGCCTGCTGGTCATCGACCAGGTGGAGGCAGGCCAGCCGGCGACCATTCTGGCCAAATAGTGTCCGTCTCCGGGGAGCAGGGGGAATGACGCAAGCGCAACGTTGCGAGGTGGCGGCCTGGATCCTGGCGGCCATGGGCCTGGTGGGCGTTATTCAGCTCCGGCTTCTGGCCGCCTTGCTGGCGGGTCTTCTGGCCTTCGAGCTGGTGGAGATCGCGGCGGCTCGGCTGCGCCACGCCGGCATGCGCTATTCCGTCGGGCGCATCGCCGCCCTCGTCATCCTCTGGCTCATCATCGCCGTGCTGGTGCTGCTTGCCGTGCTGGGGCTCCTGGCCCTTCTCAACGACCGCTCGGAGAGCCTTCCATTGCTGATGCAGAAGATGGCCGATGTCGTCGACACGGCCCGCAGCCAACTGCCGGATTGGGCCCAGGCCTATCTTCCTTCCAACTCCCAGGAGCTCGAGGATGCGGCGGCCACCTGGCTGCGGACCCATGCCGGCGAGCTCCAGACCGCGGGCGAGCATATCCTGCGCATGTTCGTCCAGATCCTGATCGGCGTGGTGATCGGCGGCATGATCGCGCTCGCGGACTACTCCCGGCCACGGCAACTGGTCCGCTGACCGCTGCACTCGCGATCCGTGTCGTCCTGCTCGCCCATGCTTTTCGCCGCATCGTCTTCGCCCAGGTCCGGATCTCCGCGCTCAACACCTTCCTGACCGCGATCTATCTGGTGGCGATCCTTCCCGCCATCGGCATCCAATTGCCGCTGACCAAGACAATGATCGCCGTGACCTTCGTCGCCGGCCTCCTGCCCGTGCTGGGCAATCTGATTTCGAACACCGTCATCGTGGTCGTCAGCCTGAGTGCCTCACCCTACGCCGCGGCGGGCTCGCTCATCTTCCTGGTGGTGATCCACAAGCTCGAATACTTCGTCAATGCGCGGATCATCGGCAGCCAGATCCGGGCGCGAGCCTGGGAGCTGCTGCTTGCCATGCTGGTGATGGACGCCGCCTTCGGCATTCCCGGCCTCATTGCAGCACCCATCTACTACGCCTATCTGAAGGACGAGCTCTCGGGTCACCGGCTGATCTGATCCCCCGCAAACCTCCGCCTCCCCAAAGGAATCCCATGTCCGATTTCGTCATCGCGCCGCCGCCCGTGCCTGCCGTCCCGGTTGCCGGCGGAGGCCTCTTTCCCGTGCGGCGCATCTTCTGCGTCGGCCGGAACTATGCCGAGCATGCCCGCGAGATGGGCGGCGACCCCTCGCGCGAGCCACCCTTCTTCTTTACCAAGCCGGCCGATGCGGTCCTCACCGGCGGTGCCGACATGCCCTACCCGGGCGAGACCGCCGATCTCCATCACGAGATGGAGCTGGTGGCGGCGATCGGCCGGGGCGGAGCCGCAATCGCAACGGCCCAGGCGCTGGGCCATGTCTATGGCTATGCGGCGGGGCTCGACATGACCCGGCGCGACCTTCAGGCCGATGCGAAGAAGACCGGCCGGCCCTGGGACATGAGCAAGGGGTTCGATTTCTCCGCACCCATTGGCGAGATCGCCCCGGCCGCGCGCATCGGCCATCCTGCCCAGGGCCGGATCGAGCTCAAGGTCAACGGCCCCACGCGCCAGGTCTCGGATCTCAGCCGCATGATCTGGAGCGTCGCCGAGACGATCGCCTATCTCTCCCGACTTGTCCGCCTCGCCCCCGGGGACCTCATCTTCACCGGTACGCCCGAAGGGGTGGCGGCAGTCGTCCCCGGCGATCTCCTGGGCGGCGTGATCGACGGCGTCGGCAGCGTCAGGACCTGCATCGTCTGAGGCCGGCTCACGTCGCGGCGAGGTCTCGATCGACCAGCCGCTTATAGGCAGCGACCAGCGCGTCGCCCTCGGCGCGCTCCACGGAGATGGCGAGCCGCATCGTCGCCTCGCCGAGCTGCATGATCAGGAAGGCCGATGTGGCGAGCGCCGCGCGGTCGGCCGCGGGCCGTAGCCGGGCCAGGGCCTGGGCGAGAATGGCGCCGTTCGCCCGGCTGTCAGCGAGCTCGATCTCGCGCAGCGCCTTGTCGGCCTGGGTCCCGGACCAGATGTCGCGCATCACCGGCTCGGCCAGGAACAGGGCGTAATAGGTGTCGACGAGCCCCATGAAGGCCGCGCGCAGCTCCTTCATGCTGCGCGGCGTTGCGAGGGCGGCCGCGATGCAGGCCCGCCCCGCGGCGTTATAGCGCTCGGCAAGCTGGCGGATGATCGCCGCCTTGTCGGGGAAATACTGGTAGAGCGAGCCGATCGAAACCCCGGCCCTCTCGGCAGCCTCCCCCATGCGCATGGCGTCGCTGCCCCTCTCGGCAATGAGCGCCGAAGCCGCCGCCAGGATCCGCTCGACGCGCTCGCGGCTTCGGCGCTGGTTGGGTTCGCGACGCAGGGCGATGGACATGGAATCTCCGAACAGAGAGCGATTTCCGATTGACGAACAGAATATGAGGATTTATCACATTAATAAATGTGAGGATTGCTCATATTCGGATGGAGGACGCCATGATCGACCGCCTGCTCTTCGCCCTTGCCTTCTTCTCCGCTCTCGGCTCGGGCGTGATGGCCGGGCTCTTCTTCGCCTTTTCGGCCTTCGTGATGACGGCCCTCGGCCGCCTCGCGCCCGCTTCCGTCATCGCCGCCATGCAATCGATCAATGTCACGATCCTGAACCCGGTCTTCTTCACCGTGTTCTTCGGGACAGTCGCAACATCACTCCTGCTCGGGGTCGCTGCCATCCTCAAATGGGGCGAGCCCGCATCCCTCTATCTTCTCGCCGGCAGCCTGCTCTACATCCTCTGCAGCCTGCTGGTGACCATCTTTTTCAACGTGCCGCTGAATGACGGCATCGCAGCCGTGGCGCCGGACAGCGCCGAGGGTGCCGCCACCTGGGGCCACTACCTCGCCGCTTGGATGCCCTGGAATCACCTCCGGACGATCGGCTGCCTGGCGGCGACCGCTGCCTTCATCCTTGCGCTCTGCCATCAGATGCGCGAGTTCGGTGCGGGGTGAGGCTGCCGAACCCCGCTCCGTCCGAGGTTACAGGTTCGTCCGCCGATAGCCCCGGCTGACGACGGCCGATATCTCGCCTTGCAGCCAGACCAGATCCCGGGCCTTTTCGCCGAAGCGCTCGGGCCGGAAGGCCGCCGCATCGAAGGGAGAATTCGTTTCTGCCAGGATATCGGCGATCAGATGACCTGCCGCGGCCGAGTAGGTGACGCCGCCGGAGTTCATGGCCGTCGAGACATGGAGGCCATCGATTCCGGATATCGGCCCGATCAACGGCGCGTTGTCGGGGGTGAAGGATTCCGGCCCATTGACGAAGCGGCGGATCGGCGCCGTCTCCAGCGCTGGAAAGATCGCGACCGCCTTCTCGAAATAGGGCGCGAACTTGTCCCATGCCGGGGGAAACAGCGTGAAGGCGAAGGGCTCCGGCAGGGAGGCCGCGTCGATGGTCTTGGCGTCCTCGTCGAATGCGCCGACCATCATGGCGCCGATCTCCTCGCGGCCATAGAGCAGGTCTTCGGGCGCGACGAAGGAGGGCGTTTCGCGCGCCAGCCGGGGCGCGACATCGGCGATGACGTAGAAGTGCTCGCAGGCCCATTGCGCCAGGTGAATGTCCACCGCCGCCAGCAATGCGCGCGACCACAGGCCCGCGGCGACCACGACCTCGTCCGCCTCGATCGGCCCGGTCGATGTTTCCACCCCGCGCACGCGACCGCCGCGGATGGTCAGGGCGGTGGCGCGGCAGTTCTCGACGATGCGGACACCGCGCCGGCGGGCGCCCTTGGCATAGGCGGCGGTGAGATCGGCCGGGTTGACGCGGCCGGAGAGCGGATTGAGCCAGGCGGCCGCGATGGCGCCGCCGGCGAGGAGCGGATGGAGGCCCGCAGCCTCCATGCCCGTAAGAATGCGCGAGGCGATGCCGCGCCGGGCCGCCTCCTCCTGGTAGCCCTCGAGACGGCCGATGGCAGCTGCGCCATGGGCCAGGAACAGGCGCCCGGTCTCGAGCCAGCCCGTGTCCTGCCCGGTCTCCCGGGTCAGCCGCGCGAGGGTCTCGAAGGCGTAGAGCACGGTCGCGTCGTGCAGCGGATCGGGCCGCCAGGTGATGTTGCCGGCGGAATGCCAGGTGGTGCCCGCGCCGATACGGTCGCGCTCGATCAGCACGATCTCGCCGAGCTCGCGCTCGGCCAGATGCCAGGCAATGCTGCATCCGATCACGCCACCGCCAACAACTGCGATCTTTCGAGGCATCGTCGATCTTCCGGGTCAGTGGCATCCGCGGGTAGAGGGGGGAGCCGCCATCGCGGTTCTACAAAAACGGCTTCCGGGTCCGGGCCCACGATCGAAGCTGCCGGAATCGCCGATGCCCCACTGCCGCAGCCCGCATCGAGAACGGTCGAACCGACGGTCAGGGCAAGGCGCTCGACAGTGCGCGTTCCGTATCGATCCCAAAACCCCAGGGGTTCATCATCGAAATGGTCTGACGCGGCATTGTAGGTTGCCGCCGCCTTCGCCTTTGCCGGCTCGAGGGGTCGGTTCATGGCGGCGCATTTCCTCAGCCACGAACGGTCGGATTCGGATTTTTCCAAGGCCCTGTATACTCGGGCTCCCCGGCCCGCGCCACGGGTGGCACCCGCGAGCAGGGCGACCTCTCCTCCAAGCGACCCCGTTCCGGCACATGAGCGCGCCGCTTCGCCGGCTTGGTGCTGGGGAGTGGCGCGCCCGTAGGGATTCGAACCCCAAACCTTCTGATCCGTAGTCAGATGCTCTATCCAGTTGAGCTACGGGCGCCCGGAGGAGGGCGGAAGCTAACGAAAGCCCTGGCAAAAGGCAAGCAGCCGGCGCGTCCGCGAATCCGCGGCAAAACGAAGCGCGCCGCGCCCGCGAAGCGCGTCTTGCCGGAAAAGTCGCTTGAGGCCCTCCACCCCAACAGATAAGATTTTCCGTGGGATAGCAGGGGAATTGAACAGCCGTGGCAGATTCGTCGAAGGCGAATGGCCGTGGTGTTTCGTGCATTCGCAACGGGGTTCGAGCACATAAATGATCAGGAACCGCTTCACGGCCGTCCTATTGGGCGCGGCGCTCCTTCTCGGCGGTTGCGAATTCGCGGATAATGCCCTGTTGCCCAGCCTGAGCGGAAGCTCGGCCGGCACCTCGACGGCGCCCGGGCCGAGGCTCGGCACCACCAATTTCACCCCGACGCCCCCCGCGCCGCTCAAGCCGACCGGCACGCAAGTCGGGGAGGCGGCGCAAATCATCCAAAACAATCTGGTCAAGCTGCAGAACTCGATCGTCGCCCAGAACAACACGCTGCAGAACCTGAGGCTCCAATCCGCCCAGAGCGTGCAGGCCTATAACCAGACTGTCGCCGGGATCAATTCCAGGCTCACCGTCGGCACGACGCCGGGCAATCCCGAGCTGGTGAAGCAGTGGAACGACGCCAATGCCCAGCTTTCGAAGGGCGACGAGACGCTCCAGGGGATGAACAAGCTTTCTGTCGATGTCGCTTCCAGCGCCTCGATCTCCAACTTCCTGCTGGAATCGACCCGCTCGTCGCTTCGCCTCTCGGGCGCCGTGGATCAGGATCATGTCCAGCTCCGCACGCTGGAGGATGAGGTCAACAAGACCACGATCCTGATCGATCGCCTGCTCAGCGAGCTGACCGAGGACATCAATCGCCAGACCTTCTATCTGACCGAGCAGCGCGGCTACATGAACACGCTCGCCGTGGCGGTCAATAATGGCGAGGCCCTGGGCTCCAGCCTGGCGAGCCGCGTCTACGCGCCGCCGCCGGTCCCGGCCATGGCGCCGGGGTCGGGCATCGCCTCCGGCCGGCCACTGGTGGTCATCCGCTTCGACCGGCCGAATCCCGACTACCAGCAGGCGCTCTACCAGGCGGTGAGCCAGGTGCTGGCGCGGCGGCCCAATGCCGCCTTCGATCTGGTCGCCGTCGCGCCCCAGGCCGGCGGCAGCGCCCAAGTCGCCCTCAACAGCAATATCGCGCAGCGCGACGCCGATCAGGTCATGCGCTCGCTGCTCAGCATGGGCCTGACGCCCGACCGGGTCAGCATGTCGGCGGCCACCAGCCCCACGGCGCAAGTCAACGAAGTACACCTCTACATCCGCTAGCAACCTCGAACGATCGCCAGATCCGGCGCCCCTCGGGGCGCCGGATTGCATTTGGGCCCTTTATTTCCGGGACTCTATTTCCGCTGGGGGCTGGGCGCGACCGGCTCGTGATACCATCCTTCCCCTAGGCGCTACTGCCTGGGGAGACCGTCATGGCTCCGCGCTTCGCTCTGGTTCTGGCGTTCCTGTTCCTCTCCGCCCTGCCGATGGCTGTCCGGGCAGAGGACCCGGCGGTTGGCCCCACGGATGCCGCCGCGATCCGGTCGGTCATCTCCGATCAGCTCGGCGCCTTCCTGCGGGACGACCAGACGGCGGCCTTCGCCGACGCCTCGCCGACCATCCAGGAGATTTTTCACGATCCCGAGACCTTCATGCAGATGGTCCGCAGCGCCTATCAGCCGGTCTACCGTTCGAACAGCGTGGAGTTCCGCGAGCTGGGCATGGTCGAGGGACGGTTGGTCCAGCGGGTCTATATGGTAGGGCCCGACGGCGTCGCCGTGCTGGCCGATTACGAAATGCAGCGCCAGCCCGACGGCACCTGGCGCATCAACGGCTGCTCCATCGAGCGCGCGCCCGACCAGGGCGTCTAGAGCATGGCGCACGAAAGTGCACCATGCTCTGAAGCCCGCGCGGCGCCTGAGCGTAACTAACACAAGAGCTAGAGCGATTCCGCCTTTGGCGGAAACGCTCTAGCAGGCAGCCTCTGAACCTACGGCTTGCCGTCGGGCTCGAGGCCGGGCGGCAGGATGAAGCGAAAGACGGCGCCGTGCGGGATACGAGGCTCGGCCCATATTCTCCCGCCATGCGCATCGATGATCGACCGGCAGATCGCAAGACCCATGCCCATGCCGTCGGGCTTGGTCGTGAACAAAGGATCGAAGATGCGCTCACCGACGGCCGGTTCGAGCCCGGCGCCCGTATCCTCGACCGTCACCAGCACCCCGCCGGCCTCGTGTGGCTCCGAGGATATCGACAGGACCTTCGGGAGATCGAGCGTCGCCCTCAGGGATTCGATGCTGTTCATGATCAGGTTCAACAAAACCTGTTGCAGCTGAACCCAATCGCCGTGAACGGGTCGAATCTCCGCGGAGAGATTGCTGCCGAGCCTTATGTCGTGCCGGCGTATTTCTGAGCGGGCCAGCGTCAGAACTCCCTCGACGGTCTTGTTCATGTCGATCTCGGTCAGTTGCAGCCGTGACTTTTTGGCAAGTGCCACCAGCCCCCGGATGACATCCACGGCACGCATCGCGGCACGCTCGATGCGCAGTAGACCTTCCCGTGTCTCGCGGAGATCGGGCTCGTCGCGCCCGAGCCATCTGAGACAGGCATTGGCCTGGGTTGCGATAGCGGCAAGGGGCTGGCTGACCTCATGGGCAATGGAAGCGGTCAGCTCACCCAGCATGGCGAGGCGCGCGACCCGTTCGCGAGCTGCCTGGGCATCGGCTGGGTTCGATGAAGCACCGCGTGCCGAAGCAGTTCCGGTATCGTGCGGCTCGGGGCCCGGATGCGGCGTATTGACCATGATACGTCCTCCCATTGCGGGCTCGGAGCGAAACACGTCGATCGCGAGGGCCCGTCCGTTGGAGGGAGCATTCCACGAACGGTCATGCGCCTCTTGGACGGGCTTGATCCGGTGAGGAGGCTTTTGCTGTTTTGTAGGCGGGGCCATCTGGGATCCGTAGGGATCCCTCGCCCGGCGGCCAGCGCATGCCGGGGCGGCCCCGGCCGGCACCTCGGCACCGGATTGCGGGGCGTCGCTCTTGGCGATACACAAGTTGTCGATGGTCGTGGCCCGCTAGGCCCGGAACTTTGCGTGCGCATGTCCGGATCGGACAAGAGGAGTTGTCCATAATGGACCAGGCCGGGTGACGGGAATGCCGGCGCGCTCCACAAGGCCGCTCGATACCCTCGCGGGCCATGCCGAGCAGGCCTATTCGGTCGTCGAAGGCGCGCGGCCTGCGCTCGCGATAGGGGAGGTCGCGAGCTCCTGGCAAAGATCGGCAAGTCGATATCGAGTCGATCCGGCCGATGGCAGGGCGCCGCGCATCCTGACGCCGCGCGAGCTGAAAGAGTCTCGCGACCCGCTCGACAAGCTCATCCTAAGCGCCCAGGACGAGATCGATCAATTGTACAAGGTGGTCCGCGAAGCCGGATACGTCGTCTTGTTGTGCGACCGCTCGGGCGTCGCCGTCGAGCACCGTGGCGAGGAGAACCAGGCGAGCCGTTTCGAATATTGGGGAACCTGGCTCGGCGGCGTGTGGTCCGAGGAGGCGGAGGGGACGAACGGCATTGGCACCTGCATCGCCGAGGAGCGCCCGGTCAATGTGCACAGAAGCCAGCATTTCAGATCGAGGCACGTAAACCTGAGCTGTTCCGGCGCGCCGGTGTTCGGCGCCGATGGAAAGCTGATGGCCGTTCTGGACGTATCGGCGATCGATCCCGAGCTCTCGGAGCGGGCACACGCGCTGACGGGTGCCCTGACGGTGAAGTCGGGGCGCGCCATAGAAGAGCGATTCTTTCGCGAGCAGCATCGTCGGGAGTGGATCGTCGCGGTCGCGCCGCTCGACGGCGGCGCTTCCGGCATGCTGCTGGCGATCGACGCCAGCCAACGGATTGTCGGGGCCAGCCGGGTCGCGCGCAGGTCCCTCATGCTCGATGATCACGGGCTCAACGCCGGCATCAGCCTGTGGGCGATCTTCGAGCGGGACCCCGACCTCTTTCGGCGCAAGGACCAGACCGATACCTATGCGCAACTGTTCCTCGCCGGCAGCGGCGAGAGCCGCCCAGCCCTCGTGACGCCGCCGGAGCACCCCATGAGCGCTTCGCTCAGTCCGGGGAACAGCGCTCTGCATACGCGCCCGCGCCTGGACTCGATCGGCACCCTCCTGAAGCTGCCGCCGGCACCGCACGCGCAGGGTGGATTGTCGGCAGGCGCGATGCGCCGGGTCCGGGAATTCGTCGAGCTGCATCTGAGCGAAAGCATCGATCTACCGATGCTCGCTGCCGTCGCCGGGCTTTCGGTCCATCATTTCGCACGGCAATTCAAGCAATCCGCCGGCGTCACGCCGCACCACTACCTCACGCAAAAGCGGCTCGAGCGCGCCCAAAAGATGTTGGCGCAGACCGATCTCCCGTTGTCGGACATTGCCTATGCCGCGGGCTTCTCCGACCAAAGCCATCTGGCGCGCCACTTCCGCCATATGCTCGGCACGACGCCGCGAGAGTTTCGCTGGTCGCAACGCTAGCCGATCTTGCGGCTCAGCCGAGCCTGAACATCGGCAGCAGCAGGAACAGCTTCGCCACCATCGCATTGGCGAGATCGACGAAGAAGGCGCCGGCGAGCGTGATCAGCAGGAACGCCTTGGGCGAAGGGCCGTGGCGCTTGGTGATCTCGTCCATGGTCACCATGGCGACGGGCATCGAGGCGATGCCGAAACCGAGGAAGCCCGCGGTCGCGACCGCGGCGTCGTAGTCGCGTCCCAGCAGCGGGAAGACCAGGTAATAAGCGATCGGGATCGTGAGCAGCAGCTGTGCGGCGACATTGATGCCGAGCGGAAGGGCCAGGTAGAGCATGGCGGCGAGCGGCGTGCCCATCAGGCTGATGGCGAGGAAGAGTTTCAGCGCGACCGCGCCGCCCGTCTCGATCGGCTTCAATTGCAGCTCGATCCCGCAGGCATCGGCGGCGTTGGCGAGAGCGATGGCCGCGAGGGGAGACGAAACGAAGCGGGGCAGCACCAGACCGTTATCCCGGGTCCAGAAGTTGATCTTCTCACCCAGATAGACCGACACGAAGATCGCCAGGAGCGCGGCGAATAGGCTCGTCAGGCTATTTCCGCCACCAACCTCCCCGCTGCTGTCGGGCGCGGTCGAGAACAATTTACGCGAATGCTCTGAGGCAGCGGGATGCAGGTTCTTCCGCTTGATCAGATATCCCGTGAGCGGGCCTGCGATGAGCGCCCCGCTCACGGTGGCGAGCGCGACCGCTCCGGCTCCCACCGTGCGCGCCACCTCCAGCCCGGCGGCTTCGGCCTCCCTGGCCCAGGCAAGCACGGTGCCGGGCCCGCCCGCAAAGGAAAGCCCGCCGGCGAGGAGCCCGTAGAAGGGATGCAAGCCCCAGGCGATTGCCACCGCCGCGCCCAGCAGATTCTGCAGCGCGATGAGGAGAACGGTGACGACGCACAGGATGAGCAGCGCGCGCCCGCCGGCGACAAGGGCGCTGAGCTTCGTCGAGAGTCCGACGGCCGAGAAGAACACGAGCAGCAGCAGGTCGTGCAAGTGCCTGGCGAAGGTGAACTCGATCCCGAACGCCGTCCGAGCCACCAGGGCCAGGACAGCCGCGAGGAGGCCGCCGATGACCGCATCCGGCAGATCGATCCGCTGCAGCCAGGGCAGGCCTGCGCGGACGCCTTTGCCGATGAAAAGCACGATCAGCGCGATGATGAGCGTCTCGATTTCCGAGAAGGTCACCCGCAGTGTATCCGGCTCAGCCGAGCGTGAACATCGGCAGCAGCAGGAACAGCTTCGCCACCATGGCATTGGCGAGATCGACGAAGAAGGCGCCGGCGAGCGTGATCAGCAGGAACGCCTTGGGTGAGGGGCCGTGGCGCTTCGTGATCTCATCCATGGTCGCCATGGCGACGGGCATCGAGGCGATCCCGAAGCCGAGGAACCCCGCGGTCGTGACCGCGGCGTCGTAGTCGCGTCCCAGCAGGGGGAAGAGCAGGTAGTAGGCGATCGCGATCACGACCAGCAGCTGGGCGACGACATTGATGGCGAGCGGCAGGGCCATAGTCAGCACGGCCGCCAGCGGCGTGCCCGTCAGGCTGATGGCAAGGAAGAGATTCAACGCGACTGCGCCGCCCGTCTCGATCGGCTTCAGTTGCAGCTTGAGCCCGCAGGCGTCGGCGGCGTTGGCGAGAGCGACGGCGGCGAGCAGTGCGCAAAGGAAGCCGGGCAGCACCAGGCCGTTGTCCCGGGCCCAGAAGTTGATCTTCTCGCCCAGATAGACCGACACGAAGATCGCCAGCAGGGCTGCGAACAGGCTTGTCAGGCTATCTCCGCCGCCAACCTCCCCTTCTTTGTCGGGCGCGGTCGAGAAGAACTTGCGCGCCTCTTCCGGGGCGGGATGCAGGTTCTTCCGCTTGATCAAATGTCCTGCGACCGGGCCGGCGACGAGCGCCCCGCTCACGACGGCCAGCGTTGCGGCTCCGATTCCCACCGCACGGGCCGCTTCAAGCCCGGCGGCCTCGGCCTCCCTGGCCCAGGCAAGCGCGGTGCCGGGCCCGCCGACAAAGGAAAGCCCGCCCGCAAGCAGCCCATAGAAGGGATGTGCGCCCCAGGCGATCGCCACGGCGGCGCCGATCAGGTTTTGCAGCGTGATGAGGATAACGGTGACGACGCACAGGATGAGCAGCGCGCGGCCGCCGGCGATAAGGGCGCTGAGCTTCGCCGAGAGCCCGATGGTGGAGAAGAAGACGAGCAGCAACAGGTCGCGCAACTGGCTGCCGAAGGTGAACTCGATCCCGAACGCCGTCTTAGCCACCAGGGCCAGGATCGCCGCCAGGAGGCCGCCGACGACGGCATCCGGCAGATCGATCCGCTGCAGCCAGGGCAGGCTCGCCCGGATCCCTTTGCCGATGAAGAGCACGATCAGTGCGGCGATGAGAGTCTCGATTTCCGAGAAATTCACCTGCACGGTGTGCATCGCCTCTGCCCCCAGATGCGTCGCCGCAGCGTCTTTGCGCTGCCCACTCTAGCCTGCGGCTCTCCCGTCGACATCAGCCTTCCTCGCTTCCGCCTGCCGCCTTGCCCCCTCCCGGACCCTCTGTATGCTGGCGGTCCCGCCGGTTCGCCGGGCCGGCGAGGGATTAGAGGGAGGCCGCCGAATGGACTGGGGAAGGATGAGCCGCGCCGAGCGCGACGCCTCTTACAACAACAGCAGCGCCGTTCCCGAAAGGGACGCGCTGACGGCCGAGCGCATCGCGGCCTCCAAGGCCTTCCGCGACGCCCGTCCGGGGCATCTCGATCTGGCCTATGGCCCGGGTGAGCGCAACAAATGGGATCTCTTTCCTGCCGCCGATGCCGGGGCACCCTGCCTCGTCTTCGTCCATGGCGGCTATTGGCAGGCAAACCGGCGCGAGGATTTCTCAGCGGTGGGCGAGGGGCTGGCGAGCCATGGCTGGTCTGTCGCGCTTCCCGGCTACACTTTGGCGCCTGAG
>Ga0126378_10003151_pt1 | contig 12416 bp, 11 predicted proteins | sample PanSoiMetPlot_23_FD_92587 | JGI IMG/M metagenome (GOLD analysis project Ga0126378, IMG submission 92587) | Tropical forest soil microbial communities from Panama - MetaG Plot_23 | ecosystem: Environmental > Terrestrial > Soil > Tropical forest > Bulk soil | place: Panama | collected 2016-02-17
GGTTGCTGAGGAACAGCGGCACCGCCGGATTCGCGAGCGGCAAGGCGGCAAGGTCGTTGGCCATGATGGCCTGAGCCCGCAGGACGTCGGCCGCCCGCTTGTTGTCGTCCGGCTGCCTAATAGCCTGCCTGAGGTCGCTGGTGACGCCCGGATTGCTGTATCCGTTGTAGTTGTAGAACTGGCCGGGGATGACCGCCGGGTAGAGAATCTCGAGTGGCTCGGGAATGTCGGCGTAGTTCTCACTGATGAACATGTCGATGCCCGTGCGTGCCTTCGCGGAGAAGAACAGGTCGCCGTAGCTGTTGGGCGCTATCGGCTTGATCCGGACCGAGAGCCCGATCTGCTTGGCCGCGGCCTGCACGATCGTGGCGATGTTGATATAGCGCTGGAACGACGCCCGGGTGGCGATTGTCATCGTCGTCGTCGGCGAGCCGGCCTGGGAGACAAGGTGCTTGGCCTGCTGCAGGTTGAGGGTCGGCGGCGCGAGCTTGGCCCAGGCGGCCCTTGCCTCTGCCTGTCCGTAACCCCACTCGGCCAGCGGGACGACCGTGTTCTTCAGAGCGGTCGCGGCGTTGTTATAGACGGACTTGGCCAGGGCGACTCGGTCGATGGCGAGGAGCAGCGCGCTGCGCAGACGGTGATCCACGAGCGGGCCGGAAGTACCGGCGATGATGATCTCGGTGAAGATCATGCTCTTGCCGAGATAGAGCTTTCCGTTCGAAGCGGTCCGGAGCTGGCCGAGGCCGCTATAAGGCGTGTGATACGCGCCGTCGATCTCACCTGAAAGCAGCGCGGTCGTCATTGTGGACTCTTCAGGGATGAAGCTGAAGCTGATCTCGTGCACCTTGGGCGCGTGGCTCTTATCCCAGTACGACGGGTTCCTGCGCAGGACGATCGAGGTGCCCTGCGACCAGTTCTTGAAGGCGAACGGTCCCGTTCCCAGTGCTCCGACCGACGGCGTGCCGTATGACTTGCCCTTCGCCTGGACGAATGACGCCTTTCCGACGCCGCCGGCTGGCGTGGCCATGAGCGGATGGAAAACCTCATCTGGCTGCTTGAAGGAAACGGTGACGTCACGCGGACCGGTCTGGTCGATGCCCTTCACGTTCACGTACGCAAAGTTCCAGTACGAACTCGGGTTCAGATGACGGCGCAGGCTGAAGAGCACGTCTGCGACGGTCATCGGGCTTCCGTCAGAGAACGTCACTCCGCTGCGGATCCTGTACACCTTGGTCAGCGGGTCAGGGGTGGAGAACGACTCAGCGAGTGACGGCTCGATCGTGAACTGCGGCGTGAGACGCAAGAGGCTCTCGGTGATGTTCGTGACGACGGTGTTCTCTTCGTAGTTGTAGCAGTAAATCCAGTCGAGCCCGGACGGCTCGTAGAACAGACCCCAGTTGACGTGGCCGACGTCGCCCTTCGCCGGCGGCGTTGTCACCGCTGTTCCGATCGCGGTGCCTGCGGGCTTCGTATGACCCGAACTGCCGGAACCCGACCCGCACGCCGCAAGGAAGCCGGTTAGTGCAGGGCCGGAAAGACCGAGAATCACCGCCCGGCGCAACAGCTCGCGGCGGGTGATGCGCCCGTCGGCGTAGTCGGCGCTGAGTCTGTCAAGGTCGTCACTCACGATCGGCCTCCCTTATCGGCCCGATTCGTCGTCTGACATCGCCTTCTGAGATCGCCCAAAGCTGGGCTCATGGGCGCGAGGGGTGACAAAACCTTTTGGCAGGTTAGGAGCCGGGCGTCGGCATTGTCAAGACCGGCCCCTGCGCGAGTGCCCGCGCCGAGCCGGAGCGCGCCGGGCTTTCTCCCGTATGCTCAGGCTGCGAGTCAATCTCTGTGACGGGGCTAAGAGTGTCACGACCGACCATCCACGACGTTGCAAAGGCCGCCGGCGTCTCGGTGACGACGGTTTCGCACGCATTGAACGGCAAGGGCCGAGTGGACCCGGCAACGCGCGCGCGGGTCGCGCAGGTGGTGGGCACGCTCGGGTATCGCGCGAACCGTCATGCGCAGGGACTGCGGTCTGGCCGGTCCGGGTCGCTTGGCCTGCTGTTGCCCGTTACCGGAGAGGCGCGGTCGGACGAGACACTGCGCCTCGACTTCTACATGCGGCTCGCGGGCGCTGCCGCGGCCACGGCCTTCTCGCGCGACAACGCCCTGATGCTGCTCCCGCCGGGGCTCGCCGGCCCAGAGCTGCGCGGCTTCACGATGGACGGCGCCATATTGGCCGACCCGTCACCGAGCGATGAGAGGGTGCGGGTCGCACTCGAAGCGATGGGCAGGCCCGTCGTCACGATAGGGCGTGACCCGGGACGGCCCGACGATCCATGGTTCGTGGGCACCCAGAACGACGCAAATACGCGGCTGATACTCGATCACCTCGTCGCGCATGGTGCCAGGCGGATCGCATTGCTCGTGCCGAAATCCGGATGGAGCTGGGCGACGGAGACGCTGGCGGCATATGACTCGTGGACGCGAGAGCACGGTGCACCCAGGTTGGCCGTGCCGGTTTCGATGCAGCCGGGCGAGCAGAGCGCCTTCCAGGCCACGCAACGCCTGCTCTTGTCCATGACGCCTCCCGATGCGATCTTCGCGGTCGCCGCGCGGTTCGTGCGCGGGGTGGTGCGCGCAGCGAACGCATGCGGCCGTCAGGTGCCCGGCGAGTTGCTGCTCGCCGCCGGCGTCGATGGAGCCCACGCGCGCGAGGGCGAGACTCCGATCACGGCGCTCGAGCTGCATCCCGAGCGGGAGGCCGAGGCGGCGGTGGAAATGCTGCTTGCTCGCCTCAACGGCGAGCAGCCGGAGGCGCCCACCTACGTTCAGGCGACCCTGCACGTGCGCGCATCCACCGGCCGCCTTACGACCTTGTCAGAGCAGCGCACGTGATCTAGGCTGCCAAAAGGTTTTGGCACACCGAGGTTCGGGGGCGTGCTTCTGATGACGGCGCGGGCGCGATGAGAGAGGCGGTCTACCTGGTGATCACGCGGCGCGTACCAGGGATCGTGCGGCGCGCGCGTCTGACATGACGCGGCGCGCACCAGAGGCCACGCGGTGTGCGCCCGACGGAGGGGTTGTCGCCGCGGACCATCTCGCGGCGGCGGCCGGCGCGGCAATCCTGGACCGTAGCGTCAACGCCGTCGACGCGGCGATCGCGGCGGCGGCGGCGATGGCGGTGACGTCGCCGCACATGTGCGGCCTCGGTGGCGACTTGTTCGCGCTGGTATCCATACCAGGCGGGCCGCCAATCGCGCTCAACGCCTCAGGGCGTGCAGGCTCGGGCGCGGACGCGGAGCGGCTACGCAGTTCGGGCGCACGGCAGATGCCGTTTCAGCACGACATCCGCAGCGTCACCGTTCCCGGATTCGTCGACGGCCTGGTCGCCCTCCACGAACGTTTCGGGTCAGCCCAACTTGGGAGCCTGCTGGCACCGGCAATCCGCCTGGCCACCGAGGGCTTCCCCGTCTCAGCGACGCTGGCCGAGGCATCGGCTGAACTCGGCGAGGGAGAACGAGCGGCCGCGTTCGGCGAAAGCGCACCGCTTGCGGCTGGCCGCCGGCTTCGGCTACCGGGGATCGGCCGCGCGCTGCAGGCCATCGCGGCGGCCAGCCGCGCCGGCTTTTATCAGGGCGCTGTCGGCGCGGAACTCCTCGCCCTGGGCGCCAGCGAATTCAGCGAGGAAGATCTGCGCAGATCACAAGCCAACTGGGTGCAACCGCTCCAGCTGGCAGCGTTCGGCCGCACCCTGTGGACAGTTCCGCCGAACTCGCAGGGGTACCTCGCGCTCGCGGGCGCATGGATCGCGCAGCGCCTGGGGCTGCCCCCGGATTCCGACGACGAGCGCTGGGCGTTCTTGCTGGTCGAGGCTGCGCGGCAGGCGGGATTCGACCGGCCTGCCGTCCTGCACGAACATGCCGATGGCGCAGCGCTGATCGCGCCTGACCGCCTGCACTCGCGGGTCGCCGCGGTGCACGCTCACGCGAGCCGGGGGCTTGCCGACACCTATGGTGCCGGCGGCACGACCCATATCTGCGTCATCGACGGCCTTCGGGCAGGCGTCTCTCTGATCATGTCGAACGCGGCGGACTTCGGCTCCCATCTTGTCCTCGCTGACCACGGGATCTTCCTCCACAACCGGGGCATGGGCTTCTCGCTCGAGCCCGGCCACCCGGCCGGGTACTCGCCGGGCCGTCGCCCACCGCACACGTTGAGTCCGCTGCTGATCACAGATTGCCTGACGAGGCTGGACACCGTGCTCGGCACAATGGGCGGCGACGCGCAACCACAAGTCCTGCTGCAGCTTGTCGTGCGGCTGCTAGCCCTCGGTCAGGCGCCCGGCGAGGCGATCGGTGCGCCGCGCTGGGTGCTCAGCAGGGAGCCGACGAACGGCTTCGACCTCTGGCAGGCCGGCGACCCGCCGCTCGTGCGCCTGGAGCACGACGCACCCGAGGCGTGGTCGCGCGGACTGCGCCAGCGCGGCTACGAGGTCGCCGAGAGCCCGCCGGGAGACCACTCCTTCGGCCACGCCCAGGTCATCCGCGTCACCGATGACGGCCTGCTGTGCGGTGCCGCGGACCCGCGCGCGCTCGAAGGAGCGTTTGTCGGCCGCTGACTTACTTGATGCCCACGACCAGGGAGTCGGGCGCTGCGAGCGGTTCGGCGTAACTGTCGCTGAAGCCGACGTCGGCCATCCAGGAGCGACACTCAGCGGCCGTATAGTCGAAGCCTGCCTGGGTCTCGATGAGCATGTTCACGCTCATGAGCAGGCCGAACGTGTTGGTGGTGCGGCTGTCGTCGATGATGGCGTCGTAGACGATGAGCGCCCCACCGTAAGGGAGCGCCTGCGGCATCACAGGCACCGGAGGGCCTCGTAAAGATCACTCGAGCAGGTCGCGCGGAGCGGCGGGTCTGGTCAGTGCTGAGAGTGATGGCGACGAGGTGTCCCCGTAAGTTAAGCCGCTTCTTTGACTGGGAAGAGACGAAGGCATCTCGCGAATCAGGCCGGGTAGCCGCGTCCGATAGCGGCGTGCTGTAGCCACCGCGACCAGCGAAATCAAAAGCGAACTGCACGAAGCGCTCAAGGAGGTTCACATGAGCTCCACCGATGCACGCAGTAGCCACGCGAGCAGCAACGGGAACGTCGACATGCGCCTTGAGGTCGACGTCATCCCCGTATCAGACGTCGAGACAGCCAAGGCGTTTTACCAACGCCTGGGCTGGCGGTTCGACAGCGACACGTCCCTGGCGGACGACATCCGCATTGTCCAGTTCACGCCGCCCGGCTCGCATTGCTCGGTCACCTTCGGCAAGGGAATCATTCCGGCCGCGCCAGGCTCAGCCGAAGGCGGTCTGACGGTAACCGACATCGTGGCGGCTCACGACGAACTCCTCAGCCGTGGCATCAACGTGAGTGACGTCTGGCATGGCGCACCGTTCCCTCCCGAGGCACGGCTCAGCGGACCAGACCCCGCGCATACCAGCTACGGGTCGTTCTGCTCCTTCAACGATCCCGACGGCAACGCGTGGCTGGTGCAGGAAGTCACGAGTCGGCTCCCCGGCCGAGTCTGATCCCGCATCTGGGTCCCCGACGGCTGTGGCGAGTGCTCCTCTAGGTGCCAAGGCGGCCCGGAGCGAGCAAAGATCACCCAGCTTCGGGCGGGTATAGCTCGCAGATCTGGCCGCTGAGCTTGCCGATCAAGGACGCGGGAATGAGGCGCGCGGCGCGGATCCAGGATGCCGGTCAGCCGTAGGGGAGGAAGCAGATCCCGGCGTGGCCGTGGACGCCGCCGCACGTGTCGCTGAGAAGGAGACTGCCGTTGTCAAAGACGCCGTTGTCGCTTGCGACCCACAAGCCGGAGCTGGTGAGCAGCATGTCATCTGCCCCTTCTCCACGGGACCGGGAGTATAGGCCGGCTGTCCCTTTCGAATTGCGCAACACCAGCCCCGTGGTGGGGTTGATCCCGCCCAAGCCGGGGTCGGGTACCGCGCCTGGCCCGGCGGTCTTGCAACCCTGGGGGTTATTGGCGTACTCCTCGTGCCCGCCGATGTAAACCGACCAGGGGTCGGCGGCGGTGGAATACAGCGACCAGCAGCCTGTGTAGTTGATCCAGGTGTGGTGGACCGAGGTCTGGGTGGCCGGGAACGCCACGGCGGCGTCGCACAGCCCGCCCGCGACCTTGCCGCCGGTCAGGGGGTGAAAGCCGGTCGTGGCGAAGTACACCGTGGAGTCGCTCGGCGACCATGATCCCGCGTGCACGTAGAAGGGGTGCCCGACGACGCAGTGCTTGTCGAACTCGCTTGAGGTCCAGCCCGTTACCGTGGCGCTGGACGTGCCCAGGGTGAGCATGAACGCTTGCTGCCTGGCCTGTCCGCCCACCGAGGTGAAATCGCCCTCTACCAGGTCCAGGGTGCCGCCGTGGGACAGCTGCTGGTTGTAAACACGGGTGGAGTTGGGTCCGGCGCCGGGGAACTGGTAGTGGCCGGAGATGTTCAGGTGCAGATAGCCGTCGTCGGCGCCGGTGACCGGGTTCAGGCTAGTCATGTACTTATCGGCGCTGCTGCCGTTGATTGAGGTGTAGTACCCGCCTGCCAGGATGTGGCCGCCGTGGGCTAGCAGGGTCTCGACTTGGCCGTTGGCAGCGTGCCTGAACTTGGTGACCACACCACCGGTGCTGGTGGAGATCTCGGCGATATCAGTCGCCCTGGTGCCGTGGACCGAACTGAACGCCCCCCCGATGTATGCGTCGCCGCAGTTGCCGCCGTTGAAGGTGATCGTGTTAACCGGGCCGTTCACGTCTGGGTTCCACGACGTCACCGCATACGGTGAGGTGGCACGGAAGCTGAAGATGTTGTTGCGGGCGTGGAAGGTACCGTTTCGCTCGATCTTGGTGAACGACCCCACCGCATACATCGTGCCGCCACACTGGACCAGTTGCCGGACGATCTCTATGGTGTTGCCGGTCTGGGCGAGCTGCGGGGTGCTGCTCGCTGGCTTCGGCGACACCGGACCCGTCGCCAGCCTGGCGCCAGCCTCCGCGCTGGCTGACCCGGCGCCCAAAAAGTAAAGCGCGCCACTCACTGCGGATGCGAGCAACGCGCCAGAGGCTAGACGACGCATGACTTCCCCTTGGGGGTTGGGGCAACATGTCGGAGTGTCGGCACTCTGTGGATAGATAAGACGCCCACGTCTGGAGGTGATGGTTTACGCCACAAGACTCTAGCGGTATCTCCATCAAACCGGGCCTGCGCAGGTCACCGGCCCATTGAACAGTTCGCCGAGGTTCCTAGCCGACGGCGGCACGCTGCAAGGCCGTGCAGCGTGCACGTCGCCGCCGTGGTCGGGCCCCGGCTGCGGCCCTACGTTCATCCGCCAGGTGGGCCCGCATCGTGCCCAGTCAGCGTGGTGCGCGACAGAGTTGCTCCGTGAGGACGTGCACCTTTTGCGTCAGATCGTGGACTTTCTCGGTCAGGTCGGTGTTCTGCTGCAGCAACTGGTCCATCTTGAGTGTCTCGTCGTAGTGATGCTTGGCAAGGATGTCGTCCCTGGCCGCTGCCCGGTTCTGGCTCATCATGATGATTGGCGCCTGGATGCCGGCCAGGCCCGACAAGACTAGGTTCAGCGCGATATACGGGTAGGGATCAAACGCATGACCGTGCAGCAAATGGCCGATCAGCAGCGTGTTGATGATCATCCAGCCAAGGATCAGCCCCAGAAAGATGAAGATGAAGGGCCATGAGCCGCCGAAGCTCGCGATGTTGTCGGCAACGCGCTCGCCGAGAGTGCGGTCATCCTGCACCTGCCGGAGCGCGGGATGCATGTGATCGGCGGCGCGCCGCCACGGAAACCAGCCGCTGCGCGCCGGGAGCCGCTCTGCCTGCGATGTGTCCATGGCGCACAGGCTAACGGCCATCCCGTCACGATTTAGCAACTTCGCCAGGCAGCATTGCACCGCGACCGGCGGAAGAACCGGGGCGTCTCGGCGCCCCCTCAGAGCGGTGTGAACGTTGCCGGTCGCGTGCCGCGGGCAGTGGCGCTGGTTCCGTCCACGAGGCCAGCATGCTGTGAGCGGAAGGGGTGCTTCGCGGGCGCGTCGCTGGCGCGGGCCGACATCTGAGAACCCGGGTGGCGCGGCCGGGCCGACCGTGAGAGGGTCGCCGCATGGCGACGGACCGCGCCCGACCGGCGCAGAATGCGGGCGAGCGGGAGATGCTGACCGGCTGGCTGCAGCATCACCGCGGGATCCTGATCTGGAAGTGCCAGGACCTGACTGCCGAGCAGCTCCGGCAGCGGGCCGTCCCGCCGTCCACCATGTCCTTGCTTGGGTTGGTCCGGCACATGGCCGAGGTGGAGCGCGGCTGGTTCCAGGCGGTGTTCCTCGGCGATGACGTGCCCGATCTATACGACAGGTCCGCTGATGAGGACGCCGACTTCAACGACGTCGACCAGGCCGACCCGGCCGAGGCGTTCGCTGCCTTCGAACGGGAGTGCACCGCATCGCGGCAGGTGGTCGCGCAGGCCCCAAGCCTGGATGTTCTCAGCAAGCGGGCGTCCGACGGCACGGGCCAGCCCTGGTCGCTTCGCTGGATCATCACCCACATGATCGAGGAGTACGCCCGCCACAACGGCCACGCCGACCTGCTCCGCGAGAGCATAGACGGAAGCACTGGGTACTACTGAGCGGCGAGCCTCTGCGAAGTTCATCCGCGCGGCGCACACGGCTCTCCGGGCAGCAACGCAACACGCGTTACGAAGCTGGCTCCCTGCCGTCCCCCTGACTGGCGCGCAATGAATGCCTGACGAGACCGGCTGTAACGGGCGGCGCGAGCGCCGTCGCATGCGATGCGAGCGCCGTGTCCTTGTCTCTCGGCACCTAGCCCCAGCGCGGGCGGGTGCCGGGCTCGCATGATCACCGGAACCAGGTGACCGCCGCTCACCTTGATGGTCACTAACGTCGGTCGCACTGGATCAGCCAATTAGCTGCCGGGGAGCCGGATCGCGGCCCGCCGAGGAGAGGACCCGTCATGCCCGATAACGCGCCTGCCGCAGCGGTTCAGATACCGGCGGCCGGCACCTACCAGCTCGACCCGGCCGCCTCGACGGTCACCTTCGCTACCCGGCACCTGTTCGGCCTTCCCCCGGTGCAAGGCACCTTCCGGCCGATCTCGGGTCAGGTCACCATCGCCGATCCGGTCACGTCCTCGACCGCGTCGGCGGTTATCGACGCGGCCAGCTTCGCCACCGGCAACCCGCGGCGCGACCAGGACGTCAAGTCGGCCAGGCTGCTGCACGTGAGCGACCACCCGCAGATCACCTTCCGGTCCACCGAGCTGGTACAAGACGGCGGCGCATGGCGGCTGCGCGGGCAGCTCACCGCCCGCGGCACCAGCGCCCCGGCCGAGCTGACCATTACCGAGGCCGTCGCCAGCGACGGCGGCCTGCAGATCCGCGCCACCACCCGGGTCGACCGGTACGCGCACGGCGTGACCAAGATCAAGGGAATGGCCGGACGGTACCTCGACATGGAGATCACCGCCCGCGCAACCCGCACCTGAACAGCGGGTAACCGCTTAGGTGGCGCCTTGTCCCAGCCGATGATGATGATGGCGTGCCAGCCTGGGAATCGGCCACGGTCGGCGAGCGTGGAAGTCTAGGCATTGAGGGGTTTAGCAGGATGCGGCCGACCTACAACGTCGGCGGCGTCAGCGCCGAGATGAACTCGAGGCGCCCGGGTCCCGGATTACTGATCAGGTGGGGCTGGTTGCCGTCGTACTGGATCGCATCGCCGGGGCCAAGTTGATGAGCGATGGCGCCGAACTCGATCTGCAGCTGCCCCTGAAGCACGAAGATGAACTCCTCAGACTCGTGTGTGGCAGGCTCGGGGCCGGACGAGGCGCCCGGCTCAAGGCGTCCGAACCAGACCTCGAGCTTGCGCTTGGCATCCGGAGACAGCAGCTCGTAGTCGAGGTCGCCCTCCTGGAGGATCAGCTTCCGCCGACGGTCCGAACGCACCACCGACTGCGCAGGCGCCTCTTCGTCCAGGAGCTGGAACCGAGGCGCGCAGCGGCCTAGCCCGGTTGCGCCCGGAGGCTCGGGCACGGGTTGCTGCACCTCAAGTTAGAGCGAGATCGGCCGCGTGCGGCAGCCCCGCGGGTGACACTGCATCGCGCCGATATTTGTCAGCAACTGACCTGGAACGCTGGTGCGCACCGGCCAACAATGGGCGTAGCGGGTGGGCCAGTCACCACCAGGTCACCGCCTGAAGGGGCCGTGAGGCCTCGCGCGACAAGGATCGAGGCAGCGCGAAATGGATCCGCAAGAGCCGTTCATCCGCAGGCCGGAAGCGACCGCCTTGCTCGTGATCGACATGCAGAATGACTTCCTGCTGCCCGATGGGCCGCTGCCAGCCGCGGGCGGAATGGCGCTGGTGCCGGTCATCGCCGACTTGGCGCGGCGGGCCAGGCGGGCCGGCGCGCCCGTTATCTTCACCCAGGAAGCCCACCGGCCTGGGTACCAGGACTTCGGGATCGAGCGGTTCTTCGAGCCCATCCACTGCGTCGAGGGCGGCACCGGGATCGACATCGTGAGCGGCCTCGCCCCGGATCCGTCCGACCTGATCGTCGGCGCCAAACGCCGGTATGACGCTTTCCTGGGCACCGAGCTGGATCTGGTGCTGCGGCTGCACGAGATCGAGAACCTGATCGTAGTGGGCGTCGACACCGATGTTTGCGTCTCCGCCACCGTCCAGCACGCGCGGAACCTGGACTACCGCTGCCTGGTCCTGCGGGACGCGACGGCGGGGACGAGCCTGGAGCGCCACGACGCGGCCCTGCTCTGCTTGGAAGTTGCGTTCGCCCGGATCGAGACCGTCGACAGCGCCTGCAAGCTAGTGGGCTGGACCGAAGCGGGCCAACCCTGACACGTCGAACAGGATTCGGATGCTGCCGAAAGCAGAGCTTCATCTCCATATCGAAGGCACGCTGGAGCCGGAGTTGCTGGTCAGGCTGGCCCGGCGCAATGGGGTGGCGCTGCCTAGCTACGATCCCGATGAGCTGCGGGCAGGGTACCGGTTCACCGGCCTGCAGGCGTTTCTGGACCTGTACTACCGAAACGTGGCGGTGCTGCGCACCGAGTCCGACTTCCGCGAGCTGGCCGCCGCCTACCTGGCCCGGGCGGCCGCCGACGGGGTGCGGCGAGCCGAGATCTTCTTCGATCCGCAGCAGCATGTATCCCACGGCGTCCCGCTCGGAGCGCTGTTCGCCGGGCTTTCGTCGGCGCTGACCGAGGGGCGGACGGCGCATGGGATCTCCGCCGACCTGATCATGTGCTTCCTGCGGGATCGGGGGCCGGAGGAAGCGATGGCCATGCTGCGCGCGGCCCTGCCCTACCGGCAGCACTTCATCGGCGTCGGCCTCGACTCGACCGAGATCGGCCATCCGCCCGAACTCTTCCGCGACGTATTCGTCGCCGCCGCCGCGGAAGGACTGCACCGGGTCGCCCACGCCGGCGAGGAGGCCGGCCCGGACTACGTCTGGCAGGCGCTGGATCTGCTCGGGGCCGAGCGAATCGACCATGGCGTCCGCGCAATGCAGGACGCGAACCTGATCCGCCGACTGTGCGATGACCAGGTACCGCTGACCGTCTGCCCGCTGTCGAACGTGGCGTTGCGCGTGTTCGGGTCGCTGGCCGATCATGTGCTGCCCGTGATGCTGTCCGAAGACCTGAAGGCGACGGTCAACAGCGATGACCCCGCCTACTTCGGCGGGTACATCGATGCCAACTTCGGTGCGGCTCGCGATGAGATGAACCTGAGCGCGCAGCAGCTGATAACCCTGGCCCGCAACTCCTTCGACGCCTGCTTTGCCAGCCCGCAGCAGCGCGGCCAGTGGATCACAGAGCTGGAGACCGCGGCAGCACAGGAACTCACGCCTGGCTGACCCCCTCGCGGTGTCTGCGCTGCTGATCAGCCGGTACGGGCCCAGCCCGGGGCGGCTGGCGACCGCGCCGCTGCCGGAGGACGGCTGGCGCCCGCCCACCCGCTCGCCCGCGCGCCTGGCAGGGATCGAACCTGCGACCCGGTGCTTAGAAGGCACGGCCGAACCGTCGCCCGGCGTTGCTTAAGATTGCGCCACCGGCCGCTGACCTGCACCGATTGTCGCTCGGCTGTGCCGTTCGTCGCCCGGCGCCGGTGCATGTTGGCTCCCCGTTTGGCTCCCCAACCGCTACATTGCGATGTCGCAAATCCGCTAGGTCAGCGTGCCGTGTTTCGTCGCCGATCACGGAACCGCGCCAGGTGGCACAACCCACTGCATCGGCTGGCCAGTGATCTTCGCGATCAAGTCGTAGTCGCCGTCATAATGCGCAACGACGACCCGCTCCCGCTCCGCCACCGCGGCAATCAGCAGGTCCGGCAGCCCGA
>Ga0126378_10003153_pt1 | contig 12414 bp, 10 predicted proteins | sample PanSoiMetPlot_23_FD_92587 | JGI IMG/M metagenome (GOLD analysis project Ga0126378, IMG submission 92587) | Tropical forest soil microbial communities from Panama - MetaG Plot_23 | ecosystem: Environmental > Terrestrial > Soil > Tropical forest > Bulk soil | place: Panama | collected 2016-02-17
CGACGGCCGAACCGCGACCGCCGTCCGAAGCGGCCACAGTCTCAGCTCCACGGTCCGCGATGGCCACCGTGCTACTCCCGGCGCCTGGCCCGTCGGCGGACGGCCAGTCGCGGCCGGTTAGCTCCAATTGGTCCCGGAAGGCGCCAGCCACCGCGGCGCCCGCGCCTGTCACCGTGATGTCGGGCGGCAACAGCACGACGGCCGACAGGCCGCCATAAGCCGACGGTCGCAGCGTTATCTTGACTTGCTGCCTGGACGCGAGCCTCGCGATGACGAAGAAGCCGAGCTTGTCGCTGTCGGCGAGGTCGAACTCAGGCGGATTTGCGAACCGCTCGTTCGCCGCGGCCATCTCCGCATCGGTCATGCCCAAGCCGCGGTCTTCGACCTCGATCGCCAGCCCGTTCGCGACGTGCTCGGCTCGCACGGTGACCTCGGTGTTGGCCGGCGAGTTCACCGTCGCGTTGTCGATTAGCTCGGCGAGTAGATGGATGACGTCAGCGACGGCGGTCCCCGCAACCGCGTCGGCCGACGTGGTGACGACACTGACCCGCGTGTAATCTTCGACCTCTGCGATCGCCCCGCGCAGCACGTCAACGACAGGCACCGGCTGGCTCCAGCCTCGCCCTGGCGCCTCACCGGACAGGATGATCAGGCCTTCGGCGTGCCGACGCATACGCGTCGTCAGGTGATCGAGCTGGAATAGCTCCTGGAGCGTGCCCGCGTCCGTCGAGCTTCGTTCCATCCTGTCAAGCAGCGCGAGCTGCCTGTGCAGCAGCGACTGGCTGCGCGATGCCAGGTTGCGGAACACCTGGCTGGCTCCCCTGCGCAGCCTGGCCTGACCGGCGGCGGCCTCGACCGCAGTGCTCTGGACCGACGCGAATGCTTCCGCAACCTTTGCGACCTCGGCGATCCGCCAGGACATCGGTTGTGCCGAGCGCGTCGCCTCGTCGACGTCCTGGCCGTGGCTAAGCTCCCTGACAACCTGCGGAAGCCGCTTGGTCGCAAGGTCAAGCGCCGAACTCTGCAAAGCTGTCAGCTCACGGCTGATCCGCCGGCCGAACCTTGCCATCAAGACGATCGATACCGCGACCGCGATCAGCCCGAGACCACCAGTGAGCACGACCTGGAGCAGTAGCCGGTCGCCGATTCGCGTGCCCTCGCTGGCCAGCAACATCCGGTCGCTGCTCTCCGCTTGGTTGAACCCGGCCAAGAACGAGAAGCTGGTCTGATTCCATTCGGCGGGTGTGACCGGGATCCGGCCGCCCTGCCCGATGCTGCCGATGATCTGGCTCTCAATCAACGCGAACGCGGCGTGCGCTGGCGACTTGTAGATGCTGCGATAGCGAGCCGCAAGCTTTGGCTGCAGTTCCTTCAGCGCGTCGCCGATCAACAGCCTCTGGTTGGCCACCGTCTGCGCGAACAGGATGCGCTCGCCCCTGCTCATCCGCCCGCGGTCCGCGAGGGCGCCATTGACGAGCGTGACCTCCCGGTCGACCATCTCAACCGCACGCCCGGCGACCAGGCTGCCCTCCGACTGCTGATAGAGCGTGGAGTTGTTGACGACGATCAGCTGCCGGTAGAACCCGAACTGGGCATCGATGATCGCGTTGTATGACTGGAATGCCTGCTGAGCAGTCAGGTCTCCCGAGTCGATCTGGCCCCGGAGCATGTTGAGCCCGCGAAGAGCACCGATGAACTTGGCCAGGGCAGGGCGGGCGGAAGAAAGGATCATGCCAGGCCGCGACTGCACGCGGTCGATGAACGCGGCCACCGCCTTGTCGGTGGCAGCGCGCTGGACCAGCAGTGGTCCGTTCGAAGGCCGCGTGCCGGTGACCAGCCATGAGTAGACCTGGGAGCGCTCATTGGCCAGCTCAAGACCGAGTCTTTGGGCCTGGCTTCCATAGAGGTTGTTCTGGGCGGCGTAGTTGTGCTCGCGAAGCGCACTCAGCAGGGTCACGCTGGCGGCGAGACCCCAAAGCGCCAGCAGCGACAACAGCGGAACGATGAAGATCGGGGCAAGAAGCGCCCGGATTGACCGCCTGCGAGCGGGCCCGGCCACTGATGACATAAGGCCACCTCTGCCTGCCTGGAGCGGCGCTCGAGCAAACGTGATCGCCGGGCGCAGTCAGCCATTTCGGGTGAATGCTGTTGTGCCGAGAAAGTGAGTTAGGAGAACAACATCTGGAGATTAGCACCGCATAGACGGTTCTGTGGCGAATAAGACACATCCTTGGCCTGCTCCCGGGCCGAACTCGCGCCCTGCCGCCGATCCGCCCTGCGCTATGCCGCGCGGCCGCACGCCGCGCGCCGGCGAATCGTCATGATGATGGAATGGCGCGTACTGCCCGCCGCAACGCGCGCAGCCACGGCGCATGGCATTTCTCTGGTTCTTGTAACGCTCTGTGCACGGTTGGCGAGCCTTACTATCGGGACGCTTGGGGCCCGAGTATCGTATGGCTCGCTCGATGGTCTCGACAGGAACGTTCGCTGCTCCGGCCGCCTCTCGCGCCGCCGAGCGCGCGTCGGGACCGGCGAGCCTCGACATTATCCCAGCGTAACCGGCGGATTCTGGCTTGCCGACGTCCGCCGGCCGGACAGAAGAGAGCGGGCGACTACCGATGAGCGGAGCGCGCGGCGACGTCGGCGATGGACTGGTGACCGCTGCCCTGAAGTGGCGAGTGAGTTCGATGTGCGGCGGGAATGGCGAGTGCGTGGCCGTCGCGAAACTCCCCGATGGCGACATAGTCGTGAAAGACACGAAAGAGCGCAACGGCCAGGTGCTGCGTTTCAGCGCGAGCGAGTGGGGTGCCTTCCTCGCCGGCGTTCGCGCAGGCGAGTTCGAAGCCTAACCGGCCACGCTCGGGCAAGCGGGGAAGGCGACACCGGGGTGCGAGGCGGCCGGTCGTCGCCATCCGTCACCCCGTCATCCCTCATAGGACACGTTTCCTGACCACAAAAGGGGCAAATTATCGCCCAGCGGCACTGGAACGTGTCCGGAGTCGGATTGAGCCGTTGCTCTAAATGGTCCTGGGCGGCGTACGGCGCCCCAGCCTCGGTTCAACCCACCAGCCTCGGTTCAACCCCACCAGCCTCGGTTCAACCCACCAGCCTCGGTTCAACCCACCAGCCTCGGTTCCATTTTCGCCGGACAGAGCAATTTGCAATGTGCCATGCAGATGTCTGAGATGCTTGCTCGGAGCCTTTCCTGCCGCCGTTGCCTGGCGCTAGGCTGCTGCAGATCGGTCCTGTAACCCATGTGGCCATAGAGCAGAAGGGGCCAAATGGGATGCCTGAACTAGCCAGTCCCTCGGTCCGGCGCCGCCGGCTCGCCGCCGAGTTGCGCCGCCTGCGCGAGGAGCGCAACCAGACCGGCGAGGACGTCGCCGGCGCGCTCGGCTGGTCAGCATCGAAGCTCAGCAGGATCGAGCTTGCGAGAATCGGGATCAAGGCAGCGGACCTGGCCAAGCTGCTCGACGAATACGGCGTGTCGGCCGAGCACAAGGAGCAACTGCTGCGCCTGGTTGAACGGGGCCGCAGCCGAGGCTGGTGGGACGCCTTCAAGGACTCCTTGCCTGAGCAGTTCGCGACGTACATCATCTTGGAGTCCGAGGCCAAGGCGATCGCGGCCTGGAGCCCTGAGTTCGTTCCCGGGCTGCTGCAGACCCAGGATTACGCCAGGGCTGCCATTGACGCCCACCTGTCGGCGATCGCCACTCTTCCGTCCAGCGAGATCGAAGGGCGGGTGCAGACAAGGATGCGACGACAGCGCATTCTGTCGAACCAGCCCCCGACGTGCCTCGCGTCCATCCTCGACGAGTCCGTGCTGCACCGTCATGTCGGCGGCCCGGAGGTAATGGCCAAGCAGCTAGCGCACGTGATCGAGATATCTGAGCTCCCCAACGTGACCGTGCGGGTGCTGCCGCTCGCAGGAGCGCATCCGCTCGGAATCGGCGGGTTCATGCTGCTCAGGTTCGCGGCCATACCGGATATCGGCCCCGTCTCCGACATCGTCTACCTCGAGGAACTCAGCGGCCACGCGCTCTACATCGACGACGACGCCGAGACCCACCAGTACCACCTCGGATTCGAGGCCCTTGTCGCCGAATCGCTTGACCCGGTCAAGTCCCGCGATCTCATAGCCAAGACCATGCGGGACACCTGGTCAGCCTAGGAACGCGAGCAAGGCCGGCGCTCAGCTAATGCGATCGAGGAACTGGCGTACGACCGCGAGGTAGCGATCCTGCTCCTCGACGAACGTCATGTGCGCGGAATTCTCGAACACGACGAGCTCGGCGTCGGGCAGCCTCCTGGCCATGTCCCCTGACGCGGCAGCGGGACATATCCGGTCATGACGGCCCGCCAGCACCAGCACAGGATGCGTCGCCTCGCGGAGCCGGTCTTCAACGTCGATCCCGCCGTAGTCCTGGGCGGCGAAGTGGCGGATGACATCGGGCGCGTACCTCGCGAGCCCGGCGGTCCTGCGCAGGTACTCCGCGAGCGGCTGCCCTCGCGGATCGCGGAAATGGAACGGCATCTGGTCTGTCATGAGCGCGTCGACCTCCGCCTCGGTCCTGACCTCGGTCTCGCGCGCCCACGAGGCCGTCACCTTCTCGCGGAGGTCGGCCGGCTCGAAGGCTGCCAGCTCCCCCTCGACCCCGGCGAGCCAGCGCGCGGCGGCGATGCCTGACGATACGATCGTGCCGCGCGGTTCCCCGGGGTGAGCGACGGCGTGCTGCAGAACGACAAATGCGCCGTAGGAATGGCCGAGCGTGGCGTAGCCGTCGCTGACGCCCAGAATGGCCGCGAGATCGCTGACGTCCTGGGCCATCCGTTCGAGCGTCCATGTCTGCGCTGGCGCCGTCCGGTCCGATCGGCCGCTGGCACGCTCGTCGGCGAGCACGAGCCGGTACCTGCCGCCTTCGGTCAGCGGATCCAGGTAATCAGCGAACTCGGTATGGTCGAGCCCAGGCCCGCCATGGAACACCAGCAGCGGGAACGCCGAAGGCTCGCCGCGCTCGTCGACATAGAGTTTCGTGTCTGCGACCTCTATCAGGCGACCCATTGCCAGCCTCCGTGCTCGGGGGAGAAGCCGTGCGCACCAAGTCTGCACCAACACCTCAGCGCCTTGAGAACTGTTCATTTTTGCCCAACGCGAGCCACCTTCGCAGCGTCTGAGTACGCGAGCGTGAAGCAGACCGCGGCTATGAAGGGCGGTGCACGTGGCGGGTCGTCTGGCATTGATCGCGATCGCGGCGTTCGCCTCGGTCGCGGGCGCGGGGTGTTCGAGCACCACAACAGCGGCCGGCCACGGGCAGCACCTGGCTAAGTCCGCGCCAGTGCACCTCGGCGCGCCCGTGTCACCGACCGGCCCACTCCCGGATAAGGCCAGGGCATCGCACTCCGGCTCGCCCGTGTCGCCGCGGGAACAGGGCAGCGCGAATCCCGCACCGTGGCCCGAACGCAGGCTGCTTCGCCGGGGGGTCGCGGAGCGGATCGCCAGCCAGGTGATCGACCCGGCGATGAACAGCGTGTATGTGCTCGCAGCGACGGGAAACGCACCCGCGGGCGGCCCGTGGATGCTCCGCCGCATCGACCTGCGGACTGGGTCGCAGCGTCGGGGTCCATCGTTCAGGGTGAGCGACATCACCATGGCGGCGGGCTACTTGTGGATCTACGGGATCCCGAGCGCCTCATCGTCGCCGGTCATCTGGCAGATCGACCCCGCGACCATGACACGCGTTCGGTCGATCAGGCTCGCGCCACTTCCCCCGCGGTTCCCCGGGCCAGGGCCGGCCATCACCGCAGGACCAGCCGACTCGGTGTGGATCGGCTCGAACCGGAGCTTGCTCCGCCTCGACACCGGCACCGGAAAGCAGCGGGCCAGGGCGATCCTGCCGTCCGGTCTGCTCGTGAGCGACATCTCGGGTGACCCCGCAGGCCCGGTCCTGTATGTCTCGGCAGCGCGCCTGGCCGGCGGGGGGATGACCGGCGGTGTGATGCTCGAGTACGACGCCAGATCGGGACACCGGCTGGCCGTGCGTTCCGGGGGCCTGATCAGGGACTCGGTTGCCGGAGCCTGGCTGACGGCCGTACCGGGAGGCGTCTGGGCCTCGTTTCGCACCGGGATGCTTGGCCTGACCGTGCATCTGAGCCAGAATGGCCTGCGGATGATCAGGCCGCCAGGGCCAGGCATCGCCTTGCGCCCAGCAAACGGAATCTTCCACTGGCCGATGTACGAGACGACCATCTACGCCGGCGGGGCGTTGTGGCTAGCGAACCAGCTAGGGATCGTAGCCTGCCTCGACCCGCGCACCGGCCGGGTTCTTGCTAGCGAGCGAGTTTCGCAGTCTGAGCTGGTCTCCGATGTCGCCGTCGATCAGGCACGCCGCACGATCATCGTCGACGATGGTCGCGCATTTGCCACCATCACGCCGCCGGGGCGCTGCTGGGGTTAGCCGATGTCATGTCCGCTGATGGCCGAGCTGCCCACGGCGCAGGCAGGCGGCAGCCGGGATCGAGCGGAAGGCCAGTCGGCAGGGGGCGAGACGGCGTCCGCTGGCCACGGCTGCCAGCACGGCGCGTACCGCGGCGATGACGATCCGAGGATCAAGCGCCGGGATCATATGACCGATCCCGCGGTCCATGACGTGGATCGAGTCACCCGACAAGGACGCCAGCCGCGTCTGCGCCCGAGCTTCGAGCTTCGGGACAGTTCTCAGCCAGCGGTCCTGAAGAATACCGGCGCTGATCACGACCAGTGGCGTCCGGCCCAGGCTGGGTGCGCGCTCAAGAGCTCGAACCGTCGCTCCGATGTCGATGCGCTGGTTCGGCGCCGGCTTCACGGTGCCGTCGATCCACGGGCCGGCGTGGAGGCGGCGATAGACAGGGATCTCAGGCTCGCTCGACGCATCGACCAGCACCATCCCGGCCACCTGGTGCTGGTACAGCGTGGCAAACGCTCGCGTGATCATCCCGCCGTCCGAGTGACCGACGAGCACGTAGGGCGGCGGGGCGTGAGCGATCTCGAGCATCGTGTGAAGCTCGCTGGCCTGCGTCGCTGCGGTCAGCGCATGTACTGAGGCTGGACGCGGTTCGCTCTGGCCGTCCCCGGCCCGGTCGTAGGTGCACACCCGGGTATGGAGCGCGATCGCAGGCAAAATCGTGCTCCCATACGTGTCGATCCCCGAAGCCGTGTACCCAGCCTCGAGGATGACCGTTGGGCTTCCCGTTCCAGCGCACTCGTAGGCCAGCAGGTAGCCGCCGAACTTCGCGAACTTGACGACTGGCAGCGTCGGCGAGGATGCCCCATTGGAAACCGCGCGCTGCGGCCGGTTGGACGCGGAGCCGCCGGGCCCCGAACCGCCGCAGCCGGGCAGCAAGACGGCGGGGGTGGCGAGCGCAACCCTACCGCCGCCAGCGATCTGAAGTCCATGAGGCAGCCTCCGCCGCCTGGCCGTGCTTCATGCTACGACCGCCGGCAGCTCCCGCTGTCGCCGGTTCAGGTGAGCTCGTTGTCGTAGGCATAGGCGACCGCCTGGGCCCGGTCGCGGACGCCCGTCTTGGCGAACAAGTGATTGATGTGACTCTTGACGGTCGCTTCGGTGACAACGAGCTGTGCGGCGATCTCGGCGTTCGAGAGCCCGCGGGCGATGAGCGCGAGAACTTCTGCTTCGCGCACCGTGAGCCCGTCAGGCAGCGGCGGCGCTCCGGTCCCGCTTTGGCTGTCGTGGCTGGCCGCGATTGCGTCGAGCAAGTGCTGCTGAACGGCCGGATCTATCACGGCCTGCCCGCTGGTGACACGCTCAAGCGCGTCGCGGATGCCCTCGGCGCCGACGTCCTTGGTCAGGTAGCCCCGCGCCCCTGCCCGCAGCGCGTCGATGACCGATCGGTCGTCGGCGTAGGTCGTCAAGACGAGCACCTTGATGCCCGCATCATGGTCGCGCAGGAGGCGGGTTGCCTCGACCCCGTCGCAGTGCGGCATCCGCAGGTCCATCAGCACGACATCGGGCCGGGTCTTCATCGCCAGGTCAAGCGCCTCCCGGCCGTCGGCGGCCGTGCCGACGACCTCGACGCCTCCGAGCAAGCTGAGCAGCGTGCCGAGACCCTCACGGACAACGCGCTGATCGTCGGCGATCAGTACGCGGATGACTTCGCTCACAACGGCACCCACAGGTCAACTCGGTAGCCCGTCCGAGTGTGCCCGGTGGTCAGCGTTCCGCCGAGCAACTCTGCCCGCTCCTTCATTCCGGTGAGCCCGTAGCCCGCTCCGTTCGCAGCGGCTGCTCCGTCGGCGGTGGCGATGCCGGGAGCCGCGAGCTGAGCGTTCCTGCGATAGTCCTCGACGACGAGCCGCGCCTCTGAGGGAGCGTAATCCAGGCGGATCTCGACCCGCTCTGGGCTGGCGTGCTTGCGAACATTGCTCAGGGCTTCTTGCGCGACCCGGTAGAAGGTCAGCCTGGCGTTGCTTCCGAGGTCACGTTCCGCACCGGTCACCGCGACCGTGCAGGGTACTCCTGAGTCCGCCTCGAACTCTGCAGCGAGGTCATCGAGTCGCTCGGGGCCGGGCAGCGCGTCGCCGCGGAGCATGCCGATCGCCCGCCTGGCCTCCGCAAGCCCGGTCTTCGCCAGCCGGTGCGCACGGTCGATCGCATCGCCGACCTGCGCATCCGCCGTCGACTGACGCGCAAGCAGCCGAGCGCTCTCGAGGTTCAGCAGTAGGCCTGACAGCGAGTGCGCCAGCACGTCGTGCACATCGCGGGCGAGCCGCTGGCGCTCGGCCAGCACCGCCGCCTCGGCCTGCGCCGCCCTGGTCTGCTCAAGTTCGGCCAGCAGTGACTGAGCCACCTCGTTGCTCTCCCTGAGCCGCCGCGCGAGCATCGACAGCAGGAAGAATCCCACGATCGCGAAGTCGTTCAAGGCAATGCCCAGGACAGGCGTGCCTCCGACGGCCAGCCACCCGGCGGTGACCGCGATAAGCGCGGCGACGACGAGCACGATTGCCAGGCTTACCGGGAGTACGAAGGCTGCGACCGCCAGCGCAGGGATCACCCCGACGAACGCCGCGCGGTTGGATTGCAGATCGATCAGCCAGGCCGCGGTGCCTACGACCACCAGAAGGAGCGCGAACCGCGTCGGCGTGGCCAGTTCGAACTGAAAGGCGCAGACGGTGGCGGCGATGAACGCGATGAGGACGGCCGTCACGACGAGGCTTGTGCCGTGCAGGCCAGGAGCAGGCACCGAGCGAAACGATGCGATCAGCACGAACGCCGTTGTCACCGCGGCGAGCAACCGCATCCGCATGTACCCCGCCCGCTCGCGGCTCCGCGCCTTATCCAGTTCCGCGATGGCGGTTGAGCTGGCAGCGTTCGAGTCCACCCCTCAACGGTACGGCGCGATCTGCGGGCAGTCTCGCGCCCGCAGGTGGAACGAGCGTCCTCCGCATGTCCACCCCCGGGTGGATATGCGGCCACCCGGGGTCTATGGCGAGGCGCCGCGAATGTTCCACCACCGCGCCGACGACGACAAGCGCCCTCGGCCGGCAGGCTGGACAGCAAGAATCACACGGCCTGAGGAGTGAGATGAACAGCATCGCTGAAGAGCGCGGTGATCGCGCCGCCAGCGTGACCGGCGGCCAGCAGGAGCCGAGCAGGGCCCTAGCCGGCCCGGAACCCGTGGTGAGCGTGCGCGGCCTGGTCAAGCGCTATGGCAGCCAGGTGGCCGTTGATGGCATCAATCTCGAGGTTCATCGCGGTGAGATCTTCGCGTTCCTCGGGCCGAATGGCGCTGGCAAGACCACGACAGTGGAGATCCTCGAGGGATTCAGGAAGCGGACCGACGGCGAGATCTCGGTACTCGGCGCCGATCCGGCCACAGCCAGCGGAACCTGGCGGGACCGCGTGGGTGTGGTGCTGCAGGAGTCAGAGCCAGAACCCGGCCTGTCAGTGCGTGAGTGCCTTGCCCTCTACGCCGGTTTCTACCGGAAACCGCGTGACATCGGCGAGACGATGAACCTTGTCGGCCTCGCCAGCCAGTCGGACACAATCACCACGCGGCTGTCAGGCGGGCAACGGCGCCGACTCGACTTCGCGCTGGCTCTGATCGGAGATCCCGAGCTCATTTTTCTCGATGAGCCGACGACCGGCTTCGACCCGTCGGCGCGCAGGGCCGCGTGGGAGGTCATCGCCGGCCTGCGCGCGCTCGGCAAGACGATCTTCCTGACCACGCACTACATGGAAGAGGCCGAGTACCTTGCCGACCGGATCGCGGTGCTCTCGGCCGGCCGCATCGTGGCCGAAGGAACGCCGTGGACGCTGGGCGGCCGCGACCGGATGTACGCCACGATCAGCTTGGCGCTCCCGGCCGGCGTCGCGGTCCGTGACCTGCCCCACGCGCTGCGCCCGCTGGCCGAGCCCAGCGGCCCCGGCAGGATCGCGCTGCGAAGCGAGAGCCCGCTGGTGCACCTGCAGATTCTCGCCAGCTGGGCGCTTGACCGCGGCTTCGACCTGCCGGACCTCGACGTCCACCGTCCCAGCCTGGAAGAGATCTACCTGGAACTGACCGACTCCGTCACAGCGAAAGATGATGTCCGATGATCAAGATGGCCTTTCACGTGTTCGCCTACGACCTTCGCGCCTTTCTGCGCAACAGGCAGTCGCGGTTCTTCACCCTGGCCCTGCCGGTGCTGTTCCTGGTGATCTTCGCCGCACTGTTCGGCAGCGCCGGACACACGACCGCGGTCGCTGGCGGGCAGATTCCGATCTCCGTGTACTACGTCCCCGGCATCATCGCCCTCGGCGTGATCTCCGCGTGCTTCGGGAATCTCATTAGCTCCGTCACCGAGCAGCGGGAAACCGGCGTGCTGAAGCGACGGCGCGCCACTCCGGTCCCGGCCGCCGCGATCATCGCGGGCCGCGTGCTCACCTCAGCGGTAGTCGCGGTCGCCATCGCGGCGATCCTGCTCGGCATCGGCTGGGCAGCGTACGGTGCCCATGTCCCTGGCAGGACCGCTGTGGCGCTCGCGGTCACAATCGTCGTCGGCGCTGCGTCATTCTGTTGCCTCGGCTACGCACTCGCATCGCTGATACACAACCAGGAAGCCGCGGTTCCCACGACGCAGGCCGTGCTGCTGCCGCTCTACTTCATCTCTGGCGTGTTCGTCGCCGTGTCGATACTGCCGCACTGGCTCGTCGATGTGGCCGACGTGTTCCCGGTCCGCCACCTGGCGCACGCGCTGCTCACCGCCTACAACCCCCACACAAGCGGACTGGGATTCTCCTGGCGCGATCTGCTGATCATGGGGGCCTGGGGCGCAGGAGGGCTGCTGGTGGCGCTGCGCAGGTTCAGTTGGCTGCCGCTCACCCAATAGCCGCCACGCACGGACGTCTGGATCAATCAACGCGAATTGCGACCAGATTCCATTACAAGGCCAGCGGCGAGCTCCGCCAAGATTCACGAGTATCGATTGGAGGAAGGGACAGAATGGCCAACGAGGTCCAGACCAAGACAGGAACCTGCGCGACGCATGGAGCAGTTCAGGCCACAAGGGAAATCCCCAAGATTGAGTTCCCGTTCGTGGTGTTCGCGGTAATGCGTGGCGTCGCGATGTGGCGCCGCCCGTTCACCTGCCCTGACTGCGGCGCGGCCATCACCGCGGACTGACCGTGGCGATGCTCTGACATGACGAGGCCCCGCCGTCTTGCGGCTGACGGCGGGGCACTAGGGCAGGTTCCCCGCCTTCCCCCTAAGCGGGGAACCTGCCGCTCACCGGTAGCGGGCGGGCGTTCTACCGATGAGCCTCGTGCGCCGTTCCCGGCTCGCCGCAGATGATCAGCCGCCACGCTTCGTCAGCGTCAGTCAGCTTGATCGCGACGGCGGCGTCGTCGGGATGGGCACCGAGCTCGTCGTGGCTGAAGAATTCCGACCAGTCGCGCATGCGCAGCTGCAGCGCGTACGCATCGCGGGTGGCCTCTTCAAAGTCGTTCCACGCTTCGGCAAGCGTCGCGCGGGTGTGTGATGAATGGGCGACAAGCTGGATCAGCTCGGGGACGACTCGGCTCAGCTCGTCCAGCGCGCAGCCTTCGAGTATCCGGCGCAGTTCGCCGACCGTGAGCCGGTCGAGCGATGCTGCTTCAGGGGGCTGGTAAGCGAGTCCGTCATGACCGGCGGCAGCAGCCGTGCCCGGCGCGTCCCAGTGGACGCGCGGCGGGCGGCTGTGCCAGCCGGTCATGCCGAAATCGCTCTCAGCATTCTGGCGCGCCGAGCGGTGGCGCGGTCTGTAGCCGCCGCGCGATTGCGCCGCGACGCTCAACCAAGTCACTCCCATCCGCTCGGCCCCCGTTCCAGCTGCCGGCCGGTTTCGCACGGCAGTGACCGCATGCCAGTAGTCAATCGGCGTTGCATCGGACTTGGGTCTCA
>Ga0126378_10003154_pt1 | contig 12413 bp, 10 predicted proteins | sample PanSoiMetPlot_23_FD_92587 | JGI IMG/M metagenome (GOLD analysis project Ga0126378, IMG submission 92587) | Tropical forest soil microbial communities from Panama - MetaG Plot_23 | ecosystem: Environmental > Terrestrial > Soil > Tropical forest > Bulk soil | place: Panama | collected 2016-02-17
ACCACGTCAGGGTCACCGTATCGACAGGCCGGCAAGCCAGGCTCGCCAAGACCGGTCGGCTAGTCTGAGGCTGCCGCGTCTGATCCGTAGCGGAAGGGGCCAGAGCCAGGCATGCACGATGCCTCCGCGCCCTTGGCCGCACGTCGGCAGTCGATCGTGCGGCTCGGCTCGCGCGCATTCGCCCCTGAGCGGCTGCTCGTCATGGCAATCGTAAATCGCACGCCAGATTCGTTCTTTCGTCCTGGCGACACCTGGGACGTGCACGCGGCGATGGACCGCGTTCACGAGGTGATCGCGCAGGGAGCGGACATCATCGACGTCGGTGGCGTTCCCGCCGCACCAGGCCCTGACGTAGGCACGGCCGAGGAGATCACGCGGACTGCGGGCTTCATTGCTTCCGTACGCGCGGAGTACCCAGACGCGGTGATCAGTGTCGACACATGGAGGCACGAAGTCGCCCGCGAGGCATGTGCTGCCGGAGCCGATCTGATCAACGACAGCTGGGGCGGCTGGGACAGCGACCTCGCAGGAGTCGCGGCGGAGTTCCGCGCTGGCCTGGTCTGCTCGCACGCCGGTGGCCTGCGGCCGCGGACCAGGCCGTTCCGCCCGAGCTACGCCGACGTGGTCGCCGACGTTCTCGCGCACACCGGCAAGCTCGCCGCTCGTGCTCTGGAGGCCGGCGTCGAGCAAGAGCGGATCGTGATCGACCCGGCACACGACTTCGGCAAGAACACCTGGCATTCGATCGAGCTGACCAGGCGTTTGGCCGAGCTGACCGAAACCGGATGGCCGGTGCTCGTCTCGGTCTCGAACAAGGACTTCGTCGGCGAGACGCTGGATCTCCCGTTGCCAGAGCGGCTCACGGGAACGCTCGCGACCACAGCCGTCTGCGCATGGCTCGGCGCGCGAATATTCCGCGCCCACCACGTCATCGAGACCCGGCAGGTACTCGACATGGTCTCGGCGATCAAGGGTGATGCGCCTCCGGCCCGCGCGGTCAGAGGGCTGGCGTAGGCCAATGATTATCGCTGCCGCGTTGTGCCCGGCGGCTCCGCTGCTCGTGCGCGAGCTCACCGGGATGGACCCGGTCGTGCCCGATCTCCGTGCGGCCTGCATGGCGGCCGTGGCCGAGCTTGGAGCAGCGGCGCCAGACGCTATCGCAGTTGTCGGCGTCGCTGATCATGCGGCGACGTGGGACGCCGGCTGGGCGCTGGACGCGGCTGTATTCGCGCCGGGAGCCCAGCGCCAAGCAAGCCCCTGGCCGCCGGACGGCAAGCTGCCCTCACCCGAACTGCCGCCCGCACTCGGCATCGCCGGCTGGCTGCTTGACCAAGCGGGCCGCGACGCAGACCGTATCCTGCGATCCGTCGCCTCCGACGAGCCGGCCGACAGCTGCGCGAACATAGGCGCGGCGCTAGCCAGCGCGCGCGAGCGGGTCGCGCTCCTCGTGATGGCCGACGGCAGCGCGCGGAGGACGCGGAAGGCGCCCGGCTACCTCGACGACCGGAGCGCCGCGTTCGACGCCTCGGTCGAGGACGCGATCAGGAGCGGGCATCTGGATGCGCTGCTCTCGCTCGATGCCTCTCTCGCGCACGAGCTGATGGCGACCGGACGCCCGGCGTGGCAGGTACTGGCCGGGGCGCTGCGAGGCCGTAAGGTCACCACCGACGTGCGATACAGCGATGACCCTTTCGGGGTGGCCTACATGGTCGCCTCGATTCGGGTGCGGTAAGCCGAACATGGCCAGGCCGAGCAGAAAGGAGAATGGGATGCCCGAGCATGCGGGTGCTGAACCGACCGCGGCCGATCTGGCGGACGCGAAGCCGCGCTACGAGGGGCGCGCTGTTCAGGTCTTCGGGGCGGCGGGCGCTCTCGGCTGCGGCGTGGCGGCGGCATTCGCCGCGGCCGGCGCATCGGTGACAGGCGTGGTCAGGACCGAACCCTCCGCCGAACGCCGGCTCGAAGGAATTCGTTACGCAATTGCCGACGTGAACTCCGACGAGGCAATCCGCGCGCTGTTCGACTCGGCCCCGGCGCCCTGGGCGGTGATCAATACCGTCGGCGGGTACGCGCCGCGTCGGCCGCTGGCCGAGACCGACCTAGACGAGCTCACCGGGCAGCTCGCGTTGAACCTGGTCAGCGCCGCCGTGATCACGAAGCATGCGCTGCGGGTCATGCGCCCGATAGGCGCCGGCCGGATCGTTCACACCGCCAGTCGGGCAGGCGTCGTGTCCAAGGGCTCAGGGTTCGCGTACTCGGTCAGCAAGCTGGGCGTGCTCCGGCTGGTCTCGATGGCGGCCGACGAGGTCCGGGGAACCGCAATCACCGTGAACTGCGTCGTGCCCAGCATCATCGACACGCCGGCGAACAGGGCCGCGATGCCATCCTCAGACCATGACGCGTGGCCGAAGGTCGCCGACATCGCGCACAGTTACCTGTATCTGGCTTCGCCAGAGGCTGGCCTGGTCAACGGGGCCGCGCTGCCGGTGTGAACCCGGACGTCGGCAGAATTGGCGGGCGGCATGGCTGGGCCGACGGCAGAACCGGGGCCAGCCTGGCGGTTCCGGCCCCAGCTCACCCGCACGTCAAGGGTGGCTCTGCCGTCGGCCTCACTAACACTCACGAGCCGAGGCCGTGCCTGGTTCAGATCCAGCGTTCCGAGCCCTGCCTCGGCAGTCCAGGAGGAGGCGCCGCCGGACCCCACGGCGGACCGGCAGGGGTCGGCTGTCTGGTCTTGGGCATCCGCCCCCTGACATGACGTGCGCGCGAATGGTACCGGCCCCGGCCGAGCACGCCGCTCTTGCGGGCGGGTACTGGGGGCGGTGCCAAGCCGCCTGGCGGTATGCCGGTCCATCGCGCGTTGGGCGGCACGCCCGTCGGTCTGCCGTTCTGCGCACTCGCAGGCTCGCCGTTCGCATTCGTTTCTGTGGTCGCAGGCACGGCGGTGTCCACTCGCACGATCGCGGTCACCGACATCAGAAGCAGCAGGATCATGAATGCCAGCGCGGCTTCGAGCACCTGATTCAGCATGGGGAGACTCAAATCAGCCACTCGTCCCTTCTCAGCCGACCAGTCGCGGGGTCATGCCCGGTCTACCCCGTTTCAGGCGGGCCGAACATGCGATTGCTGACCGCCGAACCATCCAGCGGAATCGGGACGCCGGTCACCAAACGACGCCCGCTTTGCGCTGGTGGAACAACTGCTCGCATGAGCTATGGAATCACAATCTTGACTACCGTCGGGAGGTAGTTAAACGCATTCGGTTGAAATCGACCGTGCGCAGTGGGCTACTTGATCAGCGGGTCGCGTGGCAGGCCGAGGATCCTCTCGCCAATCTGGTTGCGCTTGATCTCCGAGGTGCCGCCTGCGATGGACATCGCCCGGTGCCCGAGCGCAAGCATCGCGCCAAGCGCGCCTGAGCCTTCGAGGAAGGCGAGATCGGGGCCGGCCAGCGCGGCCATGATGGCCGCGGCCTCGTGCCCGATCTCCGACAGCAGCAGCTTCGTGACGTTGCCCTCGGGACCTGGTCCGCCGCCCGCCACCGCCCGGTGCGCGCTTCGCAGGTTCAGCACGCCCATCGTCTGGTTGCTGGCGATGTGGCGGCCCACACGCCCGGCACCGCCGGCGAGCCGCTCAGGATGCGCGTCGAGCGGCCCTATGAACGCCTCGGACGGCAGCATCATGCCGCCACCACCGCCGCCGATGCTCACGCTCTCGTTGCCCAGCGTCGCGCGTGCCACCGTCCACCCGCGGTTGACATCCCCGACCACGTCCGTGTCAGGCACATAGACGTTGTCGAAGAACACTTCGTTGAAGTCCGAGTTGCCTGTCGCCATCTTGAGCGGCCGCACCGAGACGCCGTCGGCCTTCAGGTCGATGACCATCATGGTGATGCCGTTGTGTTTCGGCGCGTCGGGATCGGTCCGAACGGTGGCCAGCCCGTACCTGCTGTAGTGGGCACCGCTGGTCCAGACCTTCTGGCCGTTGATCAGCCAGCCTCCGTCGGCCCTTATTGCCCTGGTTCTGATGCCGGCCGCGTCCGATCCGGCTTCTGGCTCGCTGAAGAGCTGGCACCAGATCACCTCCTGGTTCAGCGCGGGCACCACCCAGCGCGAGACCTGCTCTGGAGTGGCGTACTGGATCAGGGTGAGGATCACCCAGCTCGTGATCCCGTACGAGGGCCGCTTGACGCCGGCTGTCGCGAATTCCTGCTCGATCACCAGCTGCTCAAGCGCCGCGGCGTCGCGGCCCCACGGCTTCGGCCAGTTCGGCATCACATAGCCCGCCTCGATCATCGCCCGACGGCGACCGTCTTCATCGAGGTCGGCGATCCGGCCGACGAACTCGCGCACCGACTGGCGGATTAGCTCGGCCTCGGGTGGCAGATCGATTGCCCGCTCACGCGTCACGCCCTTGCGCACACTGTCAGTGATCTGGAGCGCGGCGGCCTCGGTGTCGATGATCGCCTCGATCGCGGTAGCGCGCCGCAGGTACAGGTGCGCGTCGTGTTCCCAGGTGAAGCCGATACCGCCGTGCACCTGGGTGTTGAGGTTCGCGCACAGATCGGCACCGTCCAGCGCCAGCGTTGCCGCGATGGCAGCCGCGTAAGTCAGCTGCTCGCCGCCGCTCGCCCAGGCGCGCGCGGCGTCCCAGACTGCAGCGGTCGCGAGCTCCGTGGCCACGAGCATGTTCGCGATGTGGTGCTTCACGGCCTGGAACATCGCGATCGGCCGGCCGAACTGCTCTCGTACCTTCGCGTATGCGGTCGCCATCTCGGTGCACTCTCGGGCCACGCCAGTCGCCTCGGCGGCCAGCAGCACTCTGGCCAGATCGATCAGCACCTGCCGGCCGCCGGTCACGACCTGCGCAGCCGCGCCGTCCAGGGTCACCCTGGCGGTCCGGCGCCCCGGGTCGAGGTTGGCCGGCACCGCCGCGCGGACCCCGCGTGCGTTGGAGTCAACGATCGCCACATCGTCGCCAACCGCGATGACCAGCACGTCGGCGAGGTGACCGCCGAGCACGACCCCAGCCGAGCCCGAGGCCAAGCCGTCCGTCACGCTGACGTCACCGCCGAGCGCGACAGCGCCGCATACTGATCCGTCAGCCAGGCCGGGCAGCAGCTTCGACTTGATGTCGTCGGGAGCGCCCGCAGAGATCACGGCGCTTGCTATCACCGTCGGAATGAACGGTCCAGGCGCGATCGCGCGGCCCATCTGCTCGGCAACTATCACGAGCTCAGGCAGGCCGAAACCAGACCCGCCATAAGTCTCGGGGAGATGCAGCCCAAGCCAGCCAAGCTCGCCAAGCTCATGCCAGAACGCGGGCAGCTCCTCGGACTTGGCCTCAAGCAGCGCCCGGCTGGCGGCGCGGGCGCCGCGGGCGTTCAGGAAATCGGTGACAGTCTCGGCAAGCTCGCGATGCTCGTCGGTGATGGCAATCGACATGGATAACAGCGCCCTTAAGCTCACTGGCCAATACAGCAGTTCCGGGCCCCGCGGCCGACGTACCAGAATTCGGCGGCCAATGACCCGGATTCATTTGCACGATACGTGAAAATACTTCGGTCCGCAGCGGTCAGCACAGGCGGAGATACTGCTTGCCGAGCCGTTACCCGGCGGCGGCGAGCAAGTCCTCTATGCCTGACTCGATGCCCCCGGCCAGCGTCCCGATATCCGGCGTGCTCGCGTAGTCGCCCGTGATGCCGAACGTGACGCTGCCGCAGTACGAGAAAATCGAGACACCGATTCGCATTGTCGTGGCGATCGGGACGTACGGAATGATCTCCAGCAGCTTGCGGCCCATCGCGTACAGGGGCTGGCTTGGGCCAGGCACATTCGTAGTGACTGTGACGATCTCCCGCTGCGGCAGTTGGTAGGCGAGCCTGACGCACAGCGAAGCCAGGGGATAGGGGGTCAGCCAGCCAAGCGCGACGAGGGCTTCCCCCGCGGCCGCCTCTTTGCTCGCCTTGAGGCTCGCCAGTTCGGTCCTGACGGCGGTGAGCCGCCCGACCGGGTCGGCGATCTGGACGGGCAGGTCAGCCATGAGCACGGAGAGGCGATTCTCGTACATGTTCTCCTCGCCCTCGCCACGCACAGACACCGGCACAAGCGAAGGCACCATGTGCGGTGCCGGTTGCTCGCCGCGGGCCAGCAGCAGCGAGCGGAATCCGCCGCTGATCGCCGCCAGAACAACGTCGTTGACCGTGCCCCCGAGCGCGTTCTTGACCGCCTTGACGTCATCGAGCGACACCCTGGCCCATGCGTACCTGCGCTGTCGCCCGATCGGGCCGCTGAGCGATGACCGGCTGGCTGGCCAGGCGGAGGGAGCGAGCCGCGCAACGGCCCGTGCCGTCTGCTCGACCCGCTTGACCGCGCCTGCCGGGCTCGAGAGGGCGCTCGCGAGCGCCCTGATTTGCCGAACAGGAAGCGCGGCCATCTCTGCGGCCGCATGCGCGGTGAGTGCCAGCGCCGACGGCTCGCCTCGCGTGGCAGGCTCCGCCTGGGCCGGTGATGCGGCTCCGGGTGCCGGCGCGCAGGACCCTGCGGGCAGCGAGGGCTCTGGTGCGCCATCGAAGATCACCCGGTACATGTCGGAGCCCGACACCCCGTCGACCATGCAGTGATGGACCTTCGATATCAACGCCCAGCGCCGCTTGCTAAGACCCTTGACGAGCCAGTACTCCCACAGTGGGTAGTCGCGGTCGAGCCTTTGGCTCATCACCCGTGCCATCAGGTCGGCCAGGCGCGCATCGTCTCCAGGCGGCGGGAGCGCGGTCTGCCTGACGTGGTAGCGCAGGTCGAAGCGGGGATCGTCGACCCACACTGGCGGCCCGAGCCGCAGCGGCACGGTCCGCAGCTTCTTCCTGTATATCGGCACGAGTGGCAGGCGTTCTTCGATCGCTCGCATGAAACGCTCATAGGCCGGCGCCGGTCCTTCGAATATCGCGACCGTCGCGATCGCGAACGACGCTTGCCTGTCCTGGTCTTCGGCGTCGACAAACTGGGCGTCGATGGGGTTCAGCCGTCGCATGACGCCCTCTTTCTTCCCGACGCGTGCGGGTGGCCCCGAGCCGCACCGGCGGTGCGGCGCTGCGGCGCTCCCGGCGAAGATCGTACGGAAGCCATACCCCGTCCCGACCGTGCCGAAGGGTCCGCAGCGAGGGGACCTGCGTCCCGCCGGCCGCGGTGCCGCAGCGACCTGCTGGCCGCGCTGGCACAGGTCAGATCACTGGGCGTGGAATGCCGCGTAGATGATCGCGCTCAGCCGGTCGATCATCTCCTCGCGGGGCAGCCGCACATCGGCGCTGATCAGGTAGTTGACCCGCTCGAGCATCATCAGGCAGGCGAGCGCGGTGAGCTCGGCGTGGTCTTCGGCTCCGCTGCCTGGCGGTTCTGAACGCTTGCGCGCTGCCGTCATCCCCTGTGCGATTGCCTCAGACAGGCGGAACAACATGCGCAGCCCGTCGCCGTAAACCTCCTCGCCGACGACGTCGGCCTGGCTCAGCACCCTGATCACTGTGCCGTGGGCGGCGTAGGTATCGGTGAAGCTCTCGATCCACCGCCTCAAGGCTGCCCGGCCCGCCTCATTGCTCGTCACGATAGGAAAGTCGTCGGTAATGAGCTCCATATCGTGCAGTGCGTCGAGCAGGAGGGTACGGAACAGGTCGTCCTTGTTGGCGAAGTACAGGTAGAAGGTGCCGTGTGAGGTCTTCGCGCGCCGAACGACGTCGTCGACTCTGACGGTGTTGAACCCCTTCTCATCGAATTCGATGAGCCCGGCCTCGAGCAGCCTGCGCACGGTCTGCCTGCCCTGGGTCCCCAGTTCGCGGCCCTGGGCGGGGATGCCCCCGCCCATCGATGGCCGTCGCGGCCGTACGCCGATGCCCCGGCTCGGCCCGCGTGGCCGCTTGCGCGCTTCCTGCGCGCTGGTGCCAGGCGTTTCCTGGGCGGCGGCGAGCGCGTCTTCGCCGACGACAGCGCCGACTTGACCAGCGTCCATCTGGGCAACGTGGGCAGGCTGGACTGCACCGTTCGCGAGTCCGTACAGGCCGGCGCTATCAGCAGCCATCCTGTCTCCCGCGCCCTGCGCCGCCGACGGCTGCGGCGGCGCATCCTGGCCAGGCTCCCTGGTCATATTCGGGACACTAGTCCCTCTGCTTGTCCCGGGCCATGGCGAGGTTCCCAGGTCATGCAGGAGAGACTAGCCCGTCGTCGGTTCGCGGGCCGCGAGAAGGTGCCTCCGAGCGCTACTGGCGAGTCGAGCTGAGGGATTCCCGAGTATGTCAGTAGTTTTACCAGGCCAGGAACGTGGCCAAGCGTGCCGTCTCGCGATAATCATATGATTCCACACTAATACCGCTAGAAAGTGATCATAGTACTTATCTCAGCGTTGACGCAGCGGCACGCGCGTTTGCAATGCTCAACAAGGAATATGCGACACCGGTATCAGGTGACATCGATGTCATTGTTTGCATTTCATTTAGAGTCCATGCAGGAATAGGGAGCGTGGGCGGGGACGGAAGGGGTTCGGCTGAATCGTGCCCCTTGGGGGAAAGCGTGGCGGAGCCTGTGACAGATCAGCCGGTGCGGCAGCGCCCGGTGCCTGCGCGGTCCGCGGCAGCGGCCAGGCCGCCCGCCGCCGGGCCTTCCGCAACCTTGCCCGCTCACGCCTGCACGGAGCGCGGGCAGCGCGATGTCGCTGCTAAGGCGGCCCAGGAGAATTTTCCCGTTGCCCTGCGGCTCCTGCCCCGCCGCTACAGACGTCACCTGATGGCTGTTTACGTCTACGCCAGGACCGTCGATGACATCGGGGACCAAGCCGCTCCAGCAGGCCGGCTGCGGATGCTCGGCGAACTTGAGACCGACCTCGAGCGCCTGTACGCCACAAACAACGGGAGCGGGGCGAGCTCGCCGCGGTCACCCGCTGTGCGCGGTCTGGCCGACGTTGTGACTGAGTGCGGAATCCCGGCCGAGCCGTTTGTGGACTTGATCAGGGCCAACCAGCAGGATCAGGCCGTCACCAGGTACCAGACGTTCGACGGTCTCCTCGGCTACTGCAGGCTGTCGGCCAATCCCGTCGGCCGGATCGTGCTCTATGTCTTCGGCTGCTTCACGCAGGAGCGCGCAGAGCGTTCTGACCTCATCTGCACCGGGCTCCAGCTCGCCGAGCACTGGCAAGACGTCGCGGAGGACCTGCGGGCCGGACGGATCTACCTGCCGCTCGATGACTTGACGAGCCACGGCTGCTCGGAGCCTGACCTGGCCGCGTCGCGGGCTTCACCGGCGGTCAAGGGCCTGATCGCGTTTGAGGTAGAAAGGGCCAGGTCGCTCATCGACGCTGGTGCACCCCTGGTCGGCACGCTGCGCGGAGCCGCGCGGGCGGCCGTCGCGGGCTACGTGGCCGGCGGCCGCGCGGCCCTCGCGGCGATCGCCGCGGCCGACTACGACGTGCTCGCCGCGACGCCGAGGCCTGGTCGGGCCGGCGCCGCGGCTGGCCTCATCGCGGCGTTCGCGAGGGGCAGGTGACCGCCGTGACGCGGCGCCAGCCGGCCGCCGAGACAATCAGGGGCGCGTACCGAGAGTGCGAGCGGATAACCCGCCAGCAGGCAAAGAACTTCGCCTACGGGATCGCCCTGCTGCCCGGTGATAAGCGGCGTGCGCTGTCGGCGGTCTACGCGCTGGCAAGGCGGATCGACGACATCGGGGACGGCGCCATGCCGGAGGCGGACAAGCTCGCCGCCCTGGAGCAGGCCAGGTCAGCTATCGGGTCTCTGAGCGGCGGCGGGGACGAATGCGCGCCAGGCGATCAGGTCATGACCGCGCTGCGCGACGCGGCAGCGAGGTTCCCGATCCCGGTGGCGGCGTTCGGCGAGCTGATCGACGGGTGCGAGGCCGACGTCCGTGGCACCAAATACGCCACCTTCGGCGATCTCGAGCATTACTGCAGGTGCGTGGCCGGGTCGATCGGTCGGCTGTCGCTCGGGGTGTTCGGCAGCAGTGACCCACCCGCCGCCGAGCCGCTGGCGGACGCGTTGGGTGTCGCGCTTCAGCTGACCAACATCCTGCGCGACGTTCGCGAAGACCTCGCTGCCGGGCGGGTCTACCTGCCAGCTGAGGACATCGACCGGTTCGGCTGTGCGATCACCCCTGCCGGCAAGGACGGCCGTGGCAGGCTGGCTGGCGAGCTCGGCGACCTCGTGCGATTCGAAGCCGAGCGGGCAAGGAGCTGGTACGCCGTCGGGATGCGGCTCATGCCGCTGCTAGACAGGCGGAGCGCGGCGTCGGCCGGAGCGATGGCCGGCATCTATGCGCGGCTGCTTGACCACATCGCTGCCGCCCCCCAGGTCGCGCTTGAAACGCGCGTATCCCTTCCGCCGCGCGAGAAGGCCATGGTCGCCGCGGGCGCCCTGGCCGGCATGGCCAGGCGGCCGCGTCGCCGCGCAGGCGACAAGCGGCAGCGTGCAGAGCGAACGGCGTCGTCGGGGAATTGGCCATGACCCGCCGTCATACGGTCGTCATCGGCGGCGGGCTGGCCGGGATCACCGCCGCGATCGCGCTCCGGGAGGCCGGCCTCGAGGTGACGCTGCTCGAGACCAGGCCGCGGCTCGGCGGCGCCGCCTCCTCGTTCAGCCGCGCCGATCTCACGATCGACAACGGCCAGCACGTGTTCCTCCGCTGCTGTAACGGCTACCAGGGCCTGCTGGCCAAGCTCGGCGCGACTGGCATGGTAGCCATGCAGGAGCGGTTTGACGTGACTGTCCTGTCGCCACGAGGCCGGGCCAGGCTCAGGCGGACCGCGCTGCCCGGTCCGCTGCACATGGGCCTGGCGCTTGCCGGATACAAGCTGCTGCCGCTCGCCGAACGGGCAAAGGTGGCCAGGGCAGCGCTGGCTGTCCGCAACGTCGATCCAGCGGCTCCCGCCGCGGACGCGGCCGCGCTCGGGCCCTGGCTGAACGCCAGAGGGCAGAGCGAGCGCGCCAGGCGGCTGCTCTGGGATCTGTTCGTGGTCTCGGCCATGAACATCGGCGGCGACGATGCCAACCTGTCGCTGGCCGCGACGGTGATCCAGACAGCGCTGCTCGGCGCGCGCGACGCCGCTGACATCGGCATCGCGACCGTTCCGCTCGGAGACCTGCACGGCCGGGCCGCCGCCGAATTGCTGAGCAGGCTCGGAGCGCAGGTAAGGCTCGGCGCCAGGGCGGCGAGCATCGACCCGTTGCCAGGCGGCGGGCTGCGGATCGGGTTGAGCTACGACCGTAGCGCTTCCGGCCAGGGCAGTGAGGACGGCTCGGCGCTGCTGGCCGACGGCGTGGTACTCGCCGTTCCCCCTGGCCAGGCCGCACGGCTGGCCGCCGCGGCCGGAGTGGCCGACGTTGGCCGTTGGGACGGCCTGGGCGCGTCACCAATCGTCAACGTGCACGTCGTGTACGACCGCCGGGTTACTGACCTGCCGTTCGCGGCGGCAGTGGAGTCGCCGGTCCAGTGGGTATTCGACAAGACCGGCCAGTCGGGCCTGGCAGCCGGGCAGTACCTGGCCGTCTCGCTGTCGGCCGCCGACGATTATGTCGACGTTCCGGCGACCGTCTTGCGGGAGCAGTTCCTGCCCGCGCTTGAGCGGCTGCTCCCGGCCGCGGCCGGCGCACGGGTAGTCGATTTTTTCGTCACCAGAGAACGTCGCGCGACGTTCCGGCAGGCGCCGGGGGCAGGCGCACTCCGGCCAGGCACCGTCACGTCGGTGCCAGGCCTGGTACTTGCCGGAGCGTGGACCGACACAGGCTGGCCGGACACCATGGAGGGCGCCGTGCGTAGTGGTGAGCGAGCAGCGGAGGAGTTGACCCGCCGGCTGACAAGCCGGCCGGGCACCCCGTCGGCCGAGAACTGGGCAGGCCACCAGACGGCCGCCGCGAGGGCAGGAGCGGGCTCGTGACGGCGGTCATCCCGGCGGGCGTGGAGACCGCCCGTGACCTTGCCGGCCCTGCGCTGGAGGCCGCGATCGCCAGGCTCAGCCCCGATATCCGGCCCGTGGCCGGCTATCACCTGGGTCTATGCGACGCCGCCGGAACGCCGACTGGCGCGCCGGTCGGCGGGAAGGCGCTTCGCCCAGCGCTGACGCTACTGTCCGCGCGAGCCGCTGGTGCGCAGGCTGAACGCGCTGTTCCGGCCGCCGTGGCCGTCGAACTCGTGCACAACTTCTCGCTGTTGCACGACGACATCATGGACGGCGACACCGAGCGCCGGCACCGCCCGACAGCATGGACGGTGTTCGGAGTCGGCCCTGCGATCCTCGCCGGGGACGCGCTCCAGTCGCTCGCGAATGACTTGCTGCTCGAGGGACCGGCACCGCAGGCCGTCTGGGCGGCGCGGTGCCTGGCCGCCGCGGTGCAGCGGCTGATCTCCGGCCAGGGCGCCGACCTC
>Ga0126378_10003155_pt1 | contig 12410 bp, 13 predicted proteins | sample PanSoiMetPlot_23_FD_92587 | JGI IMG/M metagenome (GOLD analysis project Ga0126378, IMG submission 92587) | Tropical forest soil microbial communities from Panama - MetaG Plot_23 | ecosystem: Environmental > Terrestrial > Soil > Tropical forest > Bulk soil | place: Panama | collected 2016-02-17
AAGAGCAGGGTGTGGCGGGCCGGCCGGTCGTGCTCGTCCGGAAACGCCTTCAGCCATTCCCGGTTGAGGTCCCCGCGATAGGAGTCGTCCTTCAGGAACACGGTCACGTGCGCCACGTCGGCGAGCGTGCCGCCCGCCACATGGAGGAGCGTGCGCACGTTCTGGAACATGAGCTCCGCCTGCCGAGCCGGCTCCGGGGGCAGCGAGTCGGTCTCGGGGTCCCTGCCCATGACGCCGGACGAGAACACCAGGTTGCCCATGCGCACCCCCATGGGGATGGGCGCGCCGTGCCTCACGCCGGGGATCTCGAGCGTCTGTCGCTTGCCCAACCGCCTCTCCTCCTTCGGTGGGACCATGCTAAGTAGGCGCCATCCCGCTGTCCAATGGGTATCGCCGATCGGGCGGATCGGCCGAGCCGATGGTGGCTGCCCCCTCCCCTCCCCTATCTTCTTGGCGTGACCGAGCCAGGCTCCCTCCTCGTGGTCGGGGCGCACGCCGCGGACTTCGTCTGGCGCGCTGCCGGCGCGATCGCGATGCACACGGCGGCGGGCGGCCGGGCCACGGTGGTGGCACTGTCCTACGGGGAGCGCGGCGAGTCCGGTGACCTCTGGCGGGAGCCCGGCCAGACGGTCGAGAACGTGAAGCGCGTCCGGCACGACGAATGCGCCAGCGCGTCGGCGGCGATCGGGGCCGACCTGGTCCCCTTCGACCTGGGCGACTATCCGCTGGACGTGCCGCCGGAGGCGGTGGAGCGCCTCGTCGACCTGATGCGCGAGGTGCGCCCGGACGTGGTGATCACGCACACCGCGTCCGACCCGTTCAACCCCGACCACCCGGTGGCGTTCGCCGCGACGGACCGGGCCCGGAGGCTCGCGATGGGCGCCGCCGGCGTCGCCAGCGCGTTTCCCACCATCCCCCCGCCGCGCATGTACGTGTTCGAGCCGCATCTGCCCGAGCAGTGCGGCTTCGTGCCGAACGCGTTCGTCGACTACACGCCGGTGCTGGAGCGGAAGGAGGCGGCCATGGCGGCGATGGCGGCCCAGACCTATCTCCGCGACCACTACCGGCAGCGCGGCGAGCAGCGGGCGGTGCAGGCGCGCTACTTCGGCGCCGGCCCTGCAGTCCGCTACGCCGAAGCCTTCCAGGCGCTGACCCCGAGGCTGATCTCCCTGCTTTAAAAGGTGCAGCGCCCCCCTCCCCACGCGGGAGGGGTTGGGGGAGGGGGCTGTCCCTCGGCCGCGGCTCAGGCGCTCGCGGCCCAGGCTGGCTCGCTGCGCGGAGGCGGGACCGGGAGGCCCTGCCGTCGCAGCTCCTCCACGTGCATCGGGATGGCCTCCCACTTAGCGGCCCCCCTCCCCTCGCGGGAGGGGTTGGGGGAGGGGGACGGGGCTGCCGGATCGGCCCCCCCACCGGCCCCTGGCGGGGTCACCTCCCCCGCGAGGGGGAGGGGCCGTCGTCTATCGGCCCCAGATCCGGTGGGCGACGGCCGCGACCAGCTCCAGCTTGGCGCGCTGCTCCGCAGGCGTCAGCGGGTTGCCGACCGCGACGGACGCGAAGCCGCACTGCGGGCTGAGCGCCAGCTCGTCAAGGGGTTTCGTCCGCGCGGCCTCGGCGATCCGCTCCTCGACCGCCCCCCGGTCCTCCAGCGCGCCCGACTTGGTCGTCAGCAGGCCGAGCACGGCGACCGCACCGGGCCGTACGTGCCGCAGCGGCTCGAAGCCGCCGGCGCGGTCGCTGTCGTACTCGAGCAGGAGCACGTCCACGTCCAGCCGCGGAAAGAGCCGCTCGGCGATCAACCCGTAGCCGCCGCTCGAGTGCCACCTGCCGGCCGCATTGCCGCGGCAGACGTGCAGCGCCCGGGTCAGGCCGCCGAAGCCCTCGAAGACCGAGCTGTCGAGCGCGGCATCGAAGTCCAGCTCCGCGTCGAGGTCGTGGCCGCGCGCTTCCAGCATTCCCCGGTTCTCCACGTCGCAGAGGGTCCCGTAGTTGGGCGCGTCCAGCTGCACGTAGTCGCAGCCGAGCTCGACCAGCCGGGCCACGACCCCCCGCTCGTAGTCCCTGACCGCCAGGAGGAACTCCTCGCAGGTCCCGTACGCGTCGCGGGAGTGCTCCGGGTACCAGAAGCGCCGGTGGTAGCTCGGCGCGGGGAGGCAGTGCTTGGCCCTGGCCGTCGCGTGCCGGGCCAGGAACGCGTAGTCGGCGGCCAGGCTGCGCCGCTCACCGATGGGCCGGACCACGGTCGGGTAGCCCTGGCCGGCGCGGATGTCGGGCCCTTCGCCGTGCCAAATGAGACCGGGACCGCCGGCGCGCGGCTCGAAGCCGTCGAGCGCCTCGGTGGTGGCCGCCCAGCCGGCCCGGCGCATCTCGCCGTCCGTGATGACGTCCAGGCCCGCGACCTCCTGGAGCCGGATCGCCGCCAGCACGGCGGCGTCCTCCAGCTCTCGCAGCCGGCCCGGGTCGCCGCCATCTTCGGCCTGCCGGCGCCTCGCCTCCAGCAGCTCCGGCGGCCTCAGCAGGCTGCCGACGGTCTCGGCCCTGGCGATGGCCCGGCGTGTCCTCATCCTGCGGCGTGCTCCTCGTGCATACACGCCGCCCAGACGGCGGCGAGCTCGTCGGCGACCTCCTGGGGCTGGCCGGCCAGGAACGGGAACGGCGGCGGCCCGCCGCGGCCCGCCACCGGCGGGCCGGCGATGATCGGCAGGTGGACCCGGTGGTTGACCTCGGGGTCGCGGATCGTGCCCATCGGGTCCCGTCCCGCCCGCACGGCCTCCAGCTCCTCGAACATGCGCCGGCGCATCATCAGGACGCCCCGGTCGCTCTCGCCCAGGTGCTCCTTCGTGCGGTCGGCGATGCGGCCCTGGCCGACCCAGGCCACGAAGTCCTGGTTCATGACGTGGCTGTCGATCCAGCGGCCGGTGCGCTCGTCCACGACCGGCGCAGTCCAGCAGGGGATGCGCTCCTGCTCGAACGGCCTGGCGCCGGGCAGCGGGTCGATGAACCAGCCGACGCTCAGCGTGTTCTCGTCGTCGATCGGTACGCGCCACTCGAAGTGGCCGGTGTACAGGCAGTTCGGCCACAGGCAGACGCGGCCGACGGTCCAGAGCTCGTCGTCCTCGGTCGTGTCCTCCCGCACCCGGCGATAGACGAAGCCGTAGTCGAACTCGTCGAAGCCGAGGCGGGTGTGGGTCGAAGCCCGCGAGTCCTCCTCGCCCCGCAGCACCGCCGACCAGTTGGAGTGCAGCCACTCGAAGTGCACCGGGTCGATCGAGTTCTCCTGGCACTGGAACCAGTTGCAGGGCACGTGCGAGAGCGCGACCTGCTTGTAGCCGCGATCGTGGAAGCGCGCCCAGTCGGGCAGCAGCGGCGCCGGCTCGGGTCCCAGGTAGGCCCAGACCAGCCCGGCCCGCGCCTGGACGCGGTACGCCTTGACCGCCACCTTGTCCTTGAACCGCGCGCGGGGATGGGCGCGCTCCTCGAACGGCTGGTCGAGACAGCGACCGGTCTCGTCGAACAGCCAGCCGTGGTAGTTGCAGCGGAGCCCGCACTGTTCCACGAAGCCGTACGAGAGGTCGGCACGCCGGTGCGGGCAGTGGCGGTCGACCAGGCCCAGCGTGCCGGCCCGATCGAGGTAGAGGACCAGGTCCTCGCCCATGATCCGCACGGGCCGGGGCCCCGGCCGCTCGAACTCGGCCAGGCCGGCGATCGGCTGCCAGTAGCGGCGCAGCAGCTCACCCATCGGGGTGCCCGGGCCCGTCTCACACAGCAGCCGGTTCTTGTCCTCACTGAGCAAGGGCCTCTCCTCCTGCTGACCCGACCTATGATCCGGACCGATGGATCGCGGCTGGCGCGACACCGGGCTCGACGACTCGGAGACGGCCGACGCCGTCGGGCTGGGGCTCAGCCCCGACGTGGTGCGCCGGTGGGCGCCCTTCCGCCCGCTCGAGATCGCCTGGGCGCTGAAGCACGGTCTCTCGCTGGCAGCCGCGCGCCGGTGGGCCGCCCAGGGGGTGCCGATCCGCGACGCCGTCCGGGCCGAAGCCGTCGGCCTGGGGCTCGACGAGCTGCGCCGCTGGGAGGACGCCGGCTTCAACGCCTCGGACGCCTGGGAGGCGAAGGAGACCGGGGTCGACATCGACGATGCCCGCTCGTGGCGAGAGGCCGGGTTCGTGATGCCGGACGCCCTGCAGCTGGTCAGGCACGGCTGGAGCCTCGCGGCGGCCACCGTCGCCCGCAACGCGGGCATCCGCCGATACACGCACGCTGCACCATCCTGAGCATCACGGGCCCTGCCCGATGGTAGGCGCCGCGGCGCCGGCCATCAATCCGCGCGGCCCGATGAGACCCATCGGGCCGGCCGATGGCGATCCCGCCGGCCGCCGGCCGCTATCCTGAGCTCGGGCGTCCGAAAAGACCCCGTCGGGGAGGCTTTCCAGCCCATGGCCGAGCTCCGCCACTACCGGTACTTCGTCGAGATCGCCCGGCGCCGGACGTTCACGGCCGCGGCCGAGGCCCTGAACATGACGCAGTCCGCCCTCAGCGAGCAGATCCTGCAGCTCGAGCGCGAGTGCGGCTCGCTGCTGTTCAACCGGCACCACAACGGGATCACGCTGACCCCGGCCGGTGAGTACCTGCTCGACCGGGCCCAGGCCCTGCTCGGCAGCGAGGCCGAGATGCGTGACGGTCTCGCCGGCTTCCGGCACGGCTACCAGGACCGCCTGCGCGTGGCATCCATCCTGGGCCCTCTCCAGTCGTGGCTGCCTGCCGCCCTCGTCGAGTTCGTGCGGGCCGAGCCCCAGGTGCAGCTGCAGGTCAACCACCACCATGGCGTGAACGAGATCCTGGCCGCCGTGGCCGCCGACCAGGTGGACGTGGGCGTCGTCAGCCTGCGCCCGACCTCGCCGGCGCGATCCCGCCACCACGAGCTGTCCCAGGTGGTCCTGATGGACGAGGAGCTCGTCGTCGTGGTGCCGGCCGGCCACTCCCTGGCCGCGCTGGCCGACGTCCGCCGGCGGGACCTCGGGACGGCCCACCTGGTCACCTTTCCCTCGAACTACAACGTCCGCCGGGTCATCGACGACTGGTACCGGGAGGCGGGCCTGACCCCCACCGTCGCCGTGGAGACCGGCGCGATCGAGGTGATGCTCCGGCTGATCGCCTCCGGCGTCGGCATCGCCGTCCTGCCGCGGTCCCTCGCCTGGCGGGGTCTGGCCGCCGGCCTGCGGTCGGTGCCGATCGCGCCCAGCGAGGCGCCGCCGCGCCGGGTGGTGGCCGCCGTCCACCGGATCGACGGCCGCCACGCGGAGCTGGCCCGCGGCCTGGTCAGCGTGATGGAGGTGCACGCCGCCGACGCCGGCCGGGTGGCGACCCTCTCGGGGGCGGGCGTGCCGGCCACCGGCCTGGAAGCCGGCCGCTAGCGGAGACGGCAGCGGCGCTAACCGGCACCGCATCTGAACAAAGGAGCAACAGGCGATGGCGCTGAAGCGCGTCCACCACATCGGCGTGGCCGTGTCGGACCTGGCCCGCGCCAGGCAGCTGCTGGGCGAGCAGCTGGGCCTCAGGCTCGTCAGGGAGCAGACCGGCAGCGGCCCGACGCCGTCCGTTGCGTTCTATCAGTGCGGGGAGGTCCAGATCGAGCTGCTCGAGCACAGCCGGCCCGAGGACCGCGCCGCCTGGCTCGACGGCGACCGCCTGGGCCGGATCGAGCACATCGCGATCGAGGTGGACGACCTGGCCGCCACCCTGGAGGCGCTGCAGGCGCTCGGCGTCACCGCGGACCCGCCCCGGCCAGGGCCGCTGGGAACCAGCGCCCGCACGCGTCCGGACACCACCACGGGGATCGTGCTCCAGCTCCTGCAGCCGGCCGGCTGACCACAGGACCCTCCCCCCTCGCGGCGGAGGTGGCCCCCCCGGGGCCGGAGGGGGGTGTCCGCCTGCGGCTGCCCCGCCCATACGGGACCTTGCAGGACGCGGCGCCTCAGGCCGGCGTGTGCTCGACCAGGAAGCGACGCACCCGCTCCGAGGCCTGGCCGATCAGCTCCGGCGTGTCCTTCCACGGGTCCACCAGCTCCGCGGCCGGGGCCAGCGCCGCGACCTCACGCCCGATCTCGCCCGGATGGAACTGGTCGACGCCCGGCAGCACCAGCAGCGGCGTCCCGCAGGAGCGGACCGCCTCCCGCGACACGCTCAGCACGAACTCGCCCCGCCACATCCGCGTGCCAAAGGCCTCCAGCGCGGCCGGCTCGATGTCGGGACGCCCGGCCGCCAGCTGGCCACCCCATTCCCGCCACATGTTCGCGAACAGCTCCCGGTTGTCGTCCACGATGCCGATCGGCTGCTGGAGCACCGCCGCGGCGACCCGGCCCGGCGCCCGCTGGGCCAGCCGGAGCGCGTGCGAGCAGCCGATGCAGCAGCCCATGACGTGAAACGGGTCCAGGCCGAGGTGGTCGGCGAGCGCGAGCTGGTCATCGACGAAGGACCCCCACGGGTCCTCGACGTCGAGCGGGCCCACCGACCGGCCGGCGTTCCGCTGGTCCATGGCGACCAGGCGGAAGTCCCCCGCATACAGGTCCAGCGGGTTGATCGCGGCGCGTCCCCACCACTCGACCGTCGAGTTCATCCCCCCGGGCGCGATGAGGAGCAGCGGGAACCCCGCGCCGTGCTCCTCGTAGTAGATCGACGTGCCGTCCCGGTCGAGCTCCGGCATCTCCTTCCACCTCCGAATCGTGGACTGCGTCCCTCAGATGATGACGGGGGCCGCGTCCCGGCCGAGCCGGCCGGGACGGCGGCTCAGGCGGCGATCCGGCGGGGCTGGCGCCTGGTGACCTGGAAGAGACCACCCAGGTCGAACCGGCGGCGGACCACGAGGTAGGCGGCGAGCCCCAGCCCGAGGGCCATGCCGGTCTGCAGCAGGCGCTGGGTCAGCGCCGCCGCTCCCGCCGGTCCGGCCCCCACGCCGAGGAGGATCAGGAGGCCGGCCACGCTCGCCTCACTGGCGCCCACGCCGCCGGGCAGCAGGCTGATGGCTCCGCCGATTGACGACAGGGCGAGCGCGAACCCGGCCGGCCACCAGCCGAGCGCGCCGGGCGCCAGGCCCCGCACCAGCAGCCAGAACGCGGTGACCGCGAAGGCCGCTCGGGCCAGGTCCAGCACCGACCAGCGCAGGGTCTCGGGGCGATGCAGCAGATCCGCGGTCTCGTGCTGCAGGTCCTCGATCGCCGGCAGCAGGCGGTTGAGCACGGGAATCCGCGCCACGAGCCGGTGGACCGCGCGGAAGACCGGGGAGACCGTGAGGATGATCACGATCGCGAGCATGCCGGCCGCCGTGAGGGCCACGATGGCGACGCCCAGCCGCAGCGTCAGCACCTGGGGCAGGGCCAGGAGGACGAGCATCAGCGTGTACGTGAGCTCCTGCACGGTGACGGTAGCGGCGATGGTCCCGAAGTCGCGTCGGGAGGCCGAAGAGGCGAAGAGCGCCCGCGTGAGATCGCCCAGCGGGATGAGCGCCGTGATGGTCTGGCCCGCGGCATTGAGGAGGAGGCTGTCCCGGAGGCGCAGGCGGGCCCCCGCCTCGCGGAGCAGGAGGTGCCAGCGGGCGCCCTGGAGCACGTAGATCCCCACGTACAGCGCCAGGATGACGGGGATCATGCGGCGGTCGAAGTGCGTGAGCGCACGGCCCACCTGGACCGGATTCAGCACGATCACGAGGGCCGCGACGGCCACGACGCCCACGACCGGACCCAGCCGGCGGATCAGCCACCTGAGCCAGCTGTGCGGCACGGCGCGTGACGGGACGGCGGCCCTCCCGGCCGCTCGGCGCTCCTGGTTCTGCATGCGTTCAACGTTGGCGCCGCGGACGGCGGCGCCTGTGATCGACTCTACGCGCCCCCGCGGTGCCGGCGGCCGGGCCCGGATCCGGGCCGGGCCGGCGGGTACGTCAGGTGGTCGTCGACCCCGACCACGCCGGTCACTCCATGGACGGCCTCGACGAGACGGCTGGCCAGCGCCGCGCTCGGGACCTGGCCGCGCAGGGTGACGACGCCGCCGGTGCAGCGAACGCTTACCGCGTCGGGCCCCACTCCGAGCCGCTCGAGCACCTGCCGCAGGCAGTCCTGGTCGATGGCCTCGTCGCTGCGCAGACACAGTCCCAGGAGGTCGCTCCGGCTCACGATCCCGACCAGGCGGCCCCTCGGGTCCACCACCGGGAGCCGCTTCACCCCCTTCCAGTGCATGACGCGCGCCGCCCAGTCGACCGTGTGGTCGGCCCGGACGGTGATGGCCGGGCTGCTCATGAGGGCGGCCGCCGTCTGGTCCGACGCCGAGGGGTCGCCGGCGCGCGACCACGGCGAGGTCCCCTCCGTCCCCAGCAGATCCGCCTCGGAGACCACGCCGACCAGCCTGCCCTCGGTACCCACGACGTCGACCACCGGAAGGGCGCTGACGTGGTGCTCGACCATCAGCCTCGCGATCTCCTTGTAGCCGCTGGTCGGCCGCACTGCGACCACCTGGCGGTTCATCAGCTGTCCCACGGTCCAGGTCATGCTCGTCACCTCCGGGCCGCCATGCTCCGGCCGCCCCGTTCAGATCTCATCGGTAGGAGTCCATGGACTCTCCGGCGGGGTGGCTGAGGATGTTGCCCGGGTACGCGGCCAGCGCCCCGGCCCTGCCGTCGGACGCGGACGCCGGCGCCGGCAGGTCGTGCCGCGGCGTGACGAGGACCACCGGCCTCCGGCAGCGCTGCGAGAGCTCGTGGCTGACGCTGCCCAGCAGCAGCTCCGAGACGTGGCCGCGACCCCGGCGGCCCACCACGACGAGGCCCGCGTCCACGCGGTCCGCCACGGCAGCGATGAGCGCCGCCGGCCGGCCGTCCTCGAGCAGGGACACGTGCCGCACCCTCGCCTCCCGCAGTGGGCGGCACCAGTCCTCCACGAACCGCCGGGCGAGGTCGGTTCGCCAGTCCGCCGGGTGTCGGCCGGAGCGCTCGCCGGCAGGGGATCCGGCGTCGGCGGGAGCCCCGACCGCGTGTACCGCCACGACCTCCGCGTCCATGCGGACGGCCAGACCGATGGTCCCGGTCAGGGCGGCGGCAGCGTGGTCGGAGCCGTCCAGGCCCACCACGATCGTTCCGATACCCCTGTCGCCTGCATCCATGCGTGTCCTCTCGGGTGGACCCGCCACCCGAGGTGGAGTGTGGGGCCGGCCCGACCTCAGGGCCAGTGCCGATGGTCCCGTCGATGGCGGGTCCCCGGGGTGGACCGCCGACCGGAACGGCGCCTGCCCGGCCCGCACCCCGGACGATCGAGAATGGGGCGAGCACACCGTCGGGGAGGACCGGAGGCGCGAGCCATGTTCGACTACGACGTCATCATCGTCGGAGGCGGCCCCGCCGGCCTGACCGCGGGTCTCCACCTGAGCCGGGCCGGCCACCGCACCCTGCTCCTCGAGAGGGAGCTTCTGGGCGGCAACCTCAAGAACGTCCACCGGGTGGACGAGGGCGGGCCGTCCGGTGCCCAGCTCGCCTCCGAACTGGCCGAGGCGGTGGCGCAGAGCGGGCTCCGGGTCGAGGAGGCCGAGGCCACGGGGATCGAGGTCTTCTCCAGCACCCGCTGGGTCGCCTGCCGGGACGGCAGGGGGTACTCGGCGGCCGTGGTCGTCGTCGCGGCAGGGTCTCGCTGCAGGCGGCTCGGCGTACCCGGCGAGGAGCTCCTCCTGGGCAGGGGCGTGATCGACTGCACGCCATGCGACGGCGGCTTCTTCGTCGACCGCGCCGTGGCGGTGTGCGGCTCGGACGACCAGGCCCTGGCCGACGCGCTGTACCTGGCCGACCTGCCGGCGCGGGTCACGGTGCTGACGAGGAGCGCCGGTTTACGGGCGGACGCCGCCCTTCTGCGGAGAGCCCTGGCGCATCCCCGGGTCGAGACGAGGACCGGGGCGAGGCTCGACGCGATACTCGGCGCAGACCGGGTGGAGGGGGTGGCGTTCACCGACATCGCCACGGGCCGGGCGGAGACGCTGGACGTCGACGGCGTGGTGATCCGCGTCGGCACCCTGCCCAACACGGCCTTCCTGCAGGGCGTGGTGGACCTTGACCCGGACGGCCGGGTGGTCGCCGACGCCGGAACGGAGACGAGCGCGCCGCACGTCCTCGCCGCCGGCGACATCCGCGGCGGGTCCCGGCCGCTGGTGGCGGCCGCGGTCTCGGACGGGACCGCGGCCGCACGTCGCGCGGAGCAGCTGCTCAGTACCTGAGGTAGTCGGGGACGAGGCCCCGGTACGTCCTGACCAGGCTCTCCCAGCGGGCCGGCAGGCACACCGGCTTCGTCACCCAGCCGCTGGAGCCGTAGGCCAGGCCCATGAAGGTGCCCGGCCCGCCGGCGACGACGACCCTCAGCGAGTCAGGGCGGCGCAGCATCGGGACGGAGTCCTCCGCGTTGAGCGGCGGCCTGCTGCCGCGGTGCACGATGCTGGGGACGCCCCAGAACTCCGGGGTCCGGTAGGCCGGCACCCGGGCGTGCTCGTACAGGTAGGACGCGATCTCCTCCTTCGTCCAGCCGCCGTCGGCCAGCGCCTGCGCGTGGCCCGGCGGCACCAGCAGCGTCAGCTGCCGCCAGCGCGGCACCATGTTCGCGCCGATCGCGCGCATGATGCCCTTGTCGTCGGACCCGTACGGCCAGATCTGGAGGTAGGTGTTCGGGAAGGAGACGGTGAGGCAGCTCTCGTCCCGCCGGAAGCCCTGCTGGACGTGGAGCGGCTCCCAGCCAGCGGGGTTCGCCTCCTCGTTCTCGGCGATGACCATGCTGTACTTGCCCGGGTTGCCGAGGACGCCCATGTCCTCCAGGCCCTTGCGGGCCCCGCCCAGGTTCTTCACGATCAGGCCCATCGCCCGCCCGATCGTGGCGTTGGCGATGCTGCCCGGGCTCAGCGCCCCGGTGCCCGACTCGACGTGCAGCTGCTCGCGGATGGGGCCGTTGACGATCCAGAAGGGGGCCCAGGACCCGGTGCTGACCTCCCAGGTGCCGAAGGCAGCGCGGGGGTCGAGCAGGGCCTCCACGCCGGCGACCAGCAGCGGCAGGTAGGTGGGCAGCGCCCCCGCCATCACGGCGTTGACGGCGATCTTGCGGACCGTGACCCTGCCCAGGCGGGGGATCATCCTGCCCACCAGGTGGTCGGCGGGCAGCTCCGTGCCGGCCAGCATCTCCTGGACGGCGGCCTCGGTGGGCGGGATGACCGGCAGCCCGTCGGTCCACCCGCGCCGGTAGTAGAACCGCTGGACCTCCTGGAGGTCGCCCTTGAAGACGACGCCGTCGGTGGGGTCTGCCCTGCGCGTCGCCGGCGACCGCTCCTCCTGGCTCAGCGGCCTGGTCAGCGCCGCGACGACGTCGTCGATGGCCGCCCGGACGCCGCTCGTGATCCGCCCGGGCATCGTGCACTCGCACGGCACGGTCTCGGCCACGACCCTGACCCCCGGCATGCCCTTGCCCGAGGCCGCGGACCTGGCATCGAAGCCGAAGCCCTCGTTGACGAGGACGGCGGCCGGCCTGCCCAGCCGCTCGGTGAAAACGGTGTCGTACAAACTGTACTTGGTGCAGGACCCTCAATCGCCGACGGCGAGGACGACTGCGTCGACCTCGTTCACCCACTCCTCGTACCGCGACCGGTCCGGGGTCTCGGCCACCTCCAGGTTGGCGCTGCGTCCGAACCGTGCGAACGTGAGCCCGTCGAAGCGGCCGCTCAGCTCAGCCTGGACCGCGTCCAGGATCGGCGCCGCGGCGACCTTGCCGTTGTGGAAGAGCCCGATCCGCCTGCCGCGCAGGTCAGGCAGGCGCGGGGAGATCCCCTCCAGCGGGACCGGGTCGACCTCGGCCCAGGGGCTCAGGACCTCGTAGCTTCCGCCCATTCGCACAACCTCCTCATCAGTCGCCGAAGACCTGCCCCTCCCCCCTCGCGGGGGAGGGGCCAGGACTGTCTCAGTGCTCGTGCAGGATCACGCCGCGGATGTTCCTGCCCTCCAGCAGGTCCCGGTAGCCCTCATTGATCTCCTCCAGCCGGTACCGCCGGGTGACCAGCTCGTCCAGCTTGAGGTGGCCGGACCGGTACAGCCCGAGCAGCCGGGGGATGTCGTAGAGCGGGTTCGCGGACCCGAAGAGGACGCCCTGGATCCGCTTCTGCCACCCGGCCATGGCGGCTCCCGGCAGGTGCACCGTCAGCCCGTAGCCGATGCCGGTGATCGTCAGCTGGCAGTCCTTCCCGATCATCTCGAAGCCCTGGGTGATCACCTCCTCGTTCATCTCGCCGACGGTCAGGATGGCGTGGTCGGCCAGCTGCCCGCGGGTCAGCTGCACGACGTGCTGCCTCGCCTCCACCGGGTCCGTGAAGATGTGGGTCGCGCCGCACTCCTGGGCCATCTCCAGCTT
>Ga0126378_10003156_pt1 | contig 12406 bp, 14 predicted proteins | sample PanSoiMetPlot_23_FD_92587 | JGI IMG/M metagenome (GOLD analysis project Ga0126378, IMG submission 92587) | Tropical forest soil microbial communities from Panama - MetaG Plot_23 | ecosystem: Environmental > Terrestrial > Soil > Tropical forest > Bulk soil | place: Panama | collected 2016-02-17
AGGTTCCCCGGTTCGCTGGACGATAACGACGCGCTCTGGGCGCTGCGGGAGGTGATGGGCCAGGAAGCATCGCTGCTGTGGCACAAAGAGACCTCCCTTCACGGTGCGCAATGCGTGCTATTGCCGGGCGGCTTCAGCTACGGCGACTATCTGCGCTGCGGCGCGATCGCGCGGTTTTCCCCGATAATGGACAGCCTCGCCAGATTCGCCGCCGAAGGCGGGCTGGTCGTAGGCACCTGCAACGGCTTCCAGGTGCTGTGCGAGGCTCACCTGCTGCCAGGCGCGCTCACGCGAAATCGCAGCTTGTCGTTCATCTGCGAGCCGGTACATGTGCGCGTCGAGAACGCGCAGACCCCGTTTACCTGCGCGCTGCGCCAGGGCGAGGTGCTCAAGTTGCCGATCAAGCACGGCGAGGGCCTTTACGTGGCGCCCGCACCCGAACTCCGCCAGATGGAAGAGCGCGGGCAGGTGCTTCTGCGCTACGTGGACGCCGCTGGACGGCAGAGCGAGGCGGCAAATCCCAACGGTTCGCAGCACGCGATCGCGGGCGTGGCCAACGAACGATTCAATGTGTTCGGCCTTATGCCGCATCCGGAACACGCGGTCGAGGCGCTGCTCGGCGGTGAGGACGGTCTCAAGATTTTCCGCTCGATTATCGAGAGCGCGCGATGATTCCGGTTGCTCTACCCGGCGAGCCGCGCGTGGATAACGAGCAAGCTCGCTTGCACGGCCTCGTCCCGGACGAATTTCAGAAGATCGCCAAAATTCTCGGCCGCCTGCCCACCTACACCGAGCTGGGTGTGTTCTCGGTGATGTGGTCGGAACACTGCTCCTACAAGTCGTCGCGCAAGCACCTGCGCACACTGCCGAGCCGGAGCGAACTGGTGGTACAGGGTCCCGGCGAAAACGCCGGCGCCATCGATGTCGGCGACGGCTGGGTCGCGGCCTTCAAGATCGAAAGCCACAACCATCCGTCTTTCGTCGAGCCCCACCAGGGCGCGGCCACCGGTGTCGGCGGAATTCTGCGCGACATTTTCACGATGGGTGCGCGGCCGATCGCCTCGATGGACTCCCTCAAGTTCGGATCGTTCGACCATCCGCGCACCCGCTATCTGCTGGGCGGCGTGGTCGGCGGAATCGGCGGCTACGGCAATTGCGTTGGGGTGCCTACCGTCGCGGGCGAGGTGATGTTCGACTCAGCTTACAACGGCAATATCCTCGTCAATGCGTTCTGTCTGGGACTGGCGCGTCGCGGCGAGCTGCTGAGTGCGCGCGCGAGCGGGGTGGGCAACCCGGTTCTCTACGTCGGCTCCGCCACTGGGCGCGATGGAATTCACGGCGCATCGCTGCTCGCATCGGCGGAGTTCGATGCGCAAAGCGAGGCCAAGCGGCCCACCGTCCAGGTCGGCGATCCGTTTACCGAGAAGCTGCTGATCGAGGCATGCCTGGAGGCAGCCCAGACCGGCGCGATCGTCGCGATCCAGGACATGGGCGCGGCGGGTCTGACCTCGTCGTCGAGCGAGATGGCAGCGCGGGGAGGGCTGGGAGTCGAGCTGGACCTGGACCGGGTTCCGCTGCGCGAGCCGAATCTGACGCCCTACGAAATTCTCCTGTCGGAGTCGCAGGAGCGGATGCTGATCGTCGCCCAGCGAGGGCGCGAAGCAGAACTGCAGGCGATCTTCGAGCGGTGGGACCTCCACGCTGTGGTGATTGGCGAGGTTATCGGCGAATCCCGGTGGCGCGCGCGCTGGCGTGGTCAGCTGGTCGCCGACCTTCCGGTCGGCGCACTGGCCGAGGAAGCGCCGCTCTACGAGCGCCCCATGAAACCGGTGGTGCCCTCCCGCGATGGTGCGCGCGCGGCCGCTCGCGGTCCGGCGCCCTCCGCCGCACTTAAAGCGTTACTTGAGAATCCGAATGTAGCCTCCAAGCGCTGGGTGTTTCGCCAGTACGACTCGCTGGTGCAGGGCAATACCGTCTCGGGACCCGGGTTAAGCGACGCGGGGTGCTGCGGCTCAAGCGCAGCCGGCGCGCGATCGCGCTTACGGTGGACTCCAATCCTCGTGCGTGCGCTCTCGACCCCTACCTGGGCGCCGTCGCCACCGTGGTGGAAGCCGCGCGCAATGTGGCCTGCGCAGGGGCGCGGCCGGTGGGCATAACCAACTGCCTCAACTACGGAAATCCGGAACGGCCCGAGATAATGTGGCAATTCGCCGAGGGTGTGCGCGGTCTGGGCGATGCGGCCCGCGCGCTGGGTGCCCCGGTAGTGAGTGGCAACGTCAGCTTTTACAACGAGACCGAAGGGCGCGCTATTCCTCCCACCCCGACCATCGCGGTGCTCGGCGTGATGGCGGACGTGAGCCGGCGGGTCACGGCTTGCTTCAAGCAGGCAGGCGATTCGATTCTGCTGCTTAGAACCAATCGGCCCCGGGAGGCTGCCAGCGAATACGCCGCGATGTTCGGGAGCGTCGATCACGCTCTGGCGCCGATCGACCTGGGACGCGAGGCGGCGCTGGTGGACGGGCTGGTTGCTGGCGCTGAACGCGGATTGATAAAATCAGCGCACGATGTAGCGGAGGGCGGGCTGGTGGTAGCGATAGCCGAGGCCTGCTTCAATCCGGATGGCGTGGTGGGCGCGGAAGCGGACTTCGAGGCGCGGGAACTTACCTCGACAGCAGAATTATTCGGAGAAGGCGCCTCAACGGTAGTGATATCGGCATCGGTCAAAGATGTGGAACAGCTCGAGCAAATCTTCTCCAGCCGGGGGATTGAGTGCCTCTCGCTGGGACGGGTAACAGCCGAAGCGCGGCTTCGGCTGGTGCCGGTCGTGGACGAAGATGTGCGCGAACTGGAGCGTCGCTATGAAGAAGCGCTGCCGAAGAGGCTCGCCGTCAATGACTGAAGTGGATGAGCTGAGTGTCGAGGAATCAAACCTCGACGCCTTTCACGAGGAGTGCGGGGTATTCGGGGTGTACGGCCATCCGGAGGCTGCCAACCTGGCATACCTCGGCCTTTACGCGCTGCAACATCGCGGACAGGAATCCGCCGGCATCGTCTCGTCCAACGGCAAGGCGCTGATTGCGCATCGCGGGATGGGACTGGTTGCGGACATCTTCAACAGCGATATCATCGGGCGTCTGGAGGGGACCAGCGCGATCGGACACAATCGCTACTCAACCACCGGTTCCACCTCCATCAAGAATTGTCAGCCGCTGGTGGTCGAGTACAAGCGCGGCGGCCTGGCGGTAGGGCACAACGGCAACTTGGTCAACTTCGAGGAGCTGCGCGAACGGCTCGAAGCCAATGGCTCGATCTTCCAATCTTCCTCGGACAGCGAAGTAATCATCCATCTGATCGCTTCCTCGCATGCGCCCACGCTGGTTACCCAAGTGAGCGAAGCGCTCGCGCAGCTGCGCGGAGCATACTCGCTAGTCGTGCTGACCGAGTCCTGCCTGATAGCGGTCCGTGATCCTCACGGCTTCCGACCGTTGGTGCTAGGCAATCTCAACGGCGCCTCGATCGTTGCGTCGGAGACCTGCGCGCTCGACCTGGTCCGCGCCGAATACATTCGCGAGGTCGACCCGGGCGAGATGCTGGTGATCGACGAAAATGGAGTTCGGTCGATTAAACCCTTCGCGCCCACGCCACCGAGGCGATGCGTGTTCGAATACGTCTACTTCGCACGACCCGACAGCCTGCTGTATGGACGTAACGTCTACCAGGTGCGAAAGACGCAGGGCCGCGCGCTGGCACGGGAGTGTCCCGCCGAGGCCGATATTGTGGTTCCGGTTCCGGACGCGGGAAACGCGGCGGCACTTGGGTTCGCCGAAGAATCCGGCCTGCCCTTCGAAATGGGTTTGGTGCGCAGCCACTACGTGGGCCGTACTTTCATCGAGCCGCGCCAGTCGATTCGGCATTTCGGCGTCAAAATCAAGTTTAATCCGGTGGCCGAGCTGCTGCGCAACAAGCGCATCGTGTTGATCGAAGATTCGATCGTGAGAGGGACCACACTGCGCAAGGTCATACCGATGCTGCGGGAGGCGGGTGCGCGCGAAGTACACATGCGAATCGCCGCGCCTCCGACTACCCATTCGTGCTTCTATGGGATTGACACGCCGACTCGCGAGGAACTGCTTGCCTCGTCGCATTCGGTCGAGGAAATTCGCCGCTACATCGGAGCCGACTCGCTGGGCTATCTGAGCTGGGAAGGGCTTTATTCATTCATCAATAGCGGGCGCGAGGAGTTCTGCGATGCGTGCTTCACGGGCAACTACCCGGTGGAAATTCCGCGCCGCAACGAGCCTCACCAACTCCACCTGTTTGATGCCAAAGAGCGTGAAACCGAGCGTATCTCCGCGATCGCGGAGCGCTAAACCGCGCCTCCGCTATCGGCTCAGTCAAGCTCGAGCCCGGACTGGATGTCCTGGTCCAGGACAGTTTTTCCTCATTCAGTCGGCGCGGTGCAGAAAGGTTCAGCGAGCCTCTGCAAGTTTTTCAGGTTCGCTCCCCGCTTCGCTGAGGATGGCCGCGTTCGACGGCTGCGGCAGGCGCGGAAGTGATTGAAGGCCTGCGGCTGCTTTACTTCGAAAGAGCTCCGGTTGGCTTCGGTTCACAGCGACGAGTCCGCGATCGTCTGCATGAACTCGTCTATAGGGCGATGGGTTATCAATATGCAGACGAAGTCCCCGTGCGGATATTTGCTGACGCAAATCGAGTAGCCTTTGTACACGTAATAGGAGTGCTCCTGGGTTTCGTGTATCGGGCCCGCGGGAAACGTCCCCTGAAGACGCTGGTAGACGCACAGAATACCGCCCTTGTCACCGCGGTAGAACGTGTACGCAGCCAGGTCACCGCTGGGCGAGGTCTCGAGCCGGCCGCCTGCCAGTTGAAATCCCGAGGGACCGAAGTTCCACAGGTAGCCCGGCATCTTGTGCCCGAGGTAGGCGTCCGAAATGTCAGCGGGGCTTCCTGAGGGCACGTTGGGCTCGAATTTTTTCTCAAAACTCTGCAGGTGGCGAACCGCCCGATCGAAAAGCGGGACCGAATCAGTTGAAAATGCTTCTTCCAACGCCTGATCCGGTTGCACAGCCGGATGTCTGGGTGGCGAGAACGTGCTCAGTGTGGTCAATCCGATTACCAGCAGAGCCGCGATGGCCCCGGGCACCCATATGCGAGGACGCAACCACTTCGATCGCGAAGCAGCTCGGACCGCCGCGCTCGGCTCAGGGAGGGATTCGCTCGCCTGTTCATGATCCAATGCCAGGCGAATACGTTCGCGAACCTGTGCGGGTGTTTTGAGTGCGCCGAGATGTTCGTGCAGGGTCTGCTTGAGCGCGCGCTCCTCCTTTAAGCGCTCGCGGCAATCTGCGCATCCGGCAACATGGGCCTCCGCGGCCCGGAGTTCGTCGTCACTCAACTCGCCGTCGGCATGCGCCGCAAGGAACTGCTCTATGTAAGTGCCGCAATCCACCCTATTCGCTTCTGACCGATTCCCCTCTAATAGTCAGCGCCGGTACGCTGAGCTCCCACAGAGCGGCATCGTCTCGGAGTTAAGCCTGCGATCCATTGGAGTCAAGACCGGATTATTCCCTTATCTTTGGCATAAGACTGCAGGGCCTGGCGCATTAGCGTGCGCCCGCGTGATACCCGCGACTTGATGGTGCCTACCGGCACTTCCAGCACTTGCGAGGCTTCCCGGTAGCTGAGTTCCTGCACATCGATGAGCAACAAGGCCGAGCGAAATTCGTCGGGCATCGAGTTGAACGCGCTTTCCACTTCGCGATCCATCGATCGGCTGGAAACCACGGTTTCGGGATTCCCCTGCTGCGGTTCGTTCGAAAGACTGGCCGCCTCGAGGCGATGATCGAAGTCGCCGGTTGCCGATGCTGGCTGCTCGCGCGATGCGCGGCGGTAGCCATTGCGGAAGTTGTTGAACAGAATAGTGAGCAGCCAGGCGCGGCAATTGGTACCCGGCTGAAACTGATCGAAGAAGCGCCATGCGCGCAGCACGGTTTCCTGCAACAAGTCGTTCGCGTCGTCGGCGTTGCGTACCAGCCGCACCGCCATCGCATACACGGAGTCGAGATGCGGAAGCGCCTCCGCCTCGAACAGCTTGCGTTTCTCCGCGCCGGTCGCACGCTTGGCCGCCATAGTGGGAGTTCAAAACCATAGCATCCGTCACAGATAAAATCTTGCATCCGCCGAGAAAGTTCCCAAAAAGCGGAATGTTTCCAATCCAACTTGAGCCGGACGCCGTAGTCTCTAGCGGGAGCCGACGGGTTGATTTGGGCACACCGGGAATAGCCTGATGGGGGACGCAGTTTAGACACCCGAGGTATGGAAGGTATAGTACTGTTCGCGCAGCCGGGGATTTCGGCCTAAGCCGCGAGACGTAAACCCATCAAGAACCTGGGTGACACTCGAAAAGGAGATTGGATGATGAGCAAGGGCAGACTAACGGGAGCCTTTCTCGCCACCGCGGTTGCAGTGCTGTTTGCGGGGACCGTCGTAAATGCGGCCGGCGATTCCAGTGGCGCTCCCCAGGTAAAATGCCTGGGAGGAAACTCCTGCAAGGGCCAGAGCGCGTGCAAAACCGCGTCCACCAGTTGCCAAGGGCAGAACTCCTGCAAGGGCAAGGGTTTCGTGATGACCGCGAGCATCAAGGAGTGCCAGGCAAACGGAGGTAAGCCCGAGAAGTCTTCGACCAACTAAGTTCCTTCGTTCGTACTAGGCGTCGCGCGGTACTTTCACTCATGAAGCGCCCTGCGTTTCCGTTTCTTGGTTTTGGGGTTGGTCTACGCCGACCGCATTATGCCCACATCCTGGAGCGGCGTCCGGCGATGGACTGGTTTGAGGTAATTTCGGAAAATTTCATGGTCGCCGGCGGCCGTCCGCTGGAGGTGCTAGCGGCAGTGCGCGACCGCCATCCGCTGGTCCTCCACGGCGTCTCGCTTTCCATTGGGACCACCGATCCCCTCAACCGAAAGTACCTCGCTGATTTGCGCGCCCTGGCGAAGCGATTCGAGCCGGCCTGGATTTCCGACCATCTCTGCTGGACCGGAGTCGCGGGACGCAATCTCCACGATCTGCTTCCGTTGCCGTACACGGCGGAGGTGGTTCGCCACGTGTCGCAGCGAATCCGGGAGGTGCAGGATTTTCTGGAACGCCCGATACTGCTGGAAAACGTTTCCAGCTACCTGACGTTCCGTGATTCGACTCTGAGTGAATGGGAGTTTCTGTGTGCAGTCACCGAGCAGGCCGACTGTGGCATTCTGCTCGACATCAACAATATTTTCGTCAACGCCTTCAATCATCGGTTCAGCGCCGAACAATACCTTGACGCGATTCCCGTCGAGCGGGTCGCGCAGTTTCATCTTGCCGGACATAGCGATCATGGTACTCACCTGTTCGATACCCATGACCAGCCCGTGGGCGAGGAAGTGTGGGCACTGTATCAGCGCGCGGTGCGGCGGTTTGGAGCAGTTTCTACGCTGATCGAATGGGATGACAACATTCCCGAGTTCCGCGTGCTCGCCGAGACTGCGGAACGCGCACGCCGTATCTGCGAAGCGACCGTCAGGGCGGGTACGACTGGCGATGAGTTTTCAGCTCAAAGACCTGCAGAATCTGCTCTACCGGCTTATCACCGCGCCTAGCGGCGTAGCCGAAGGGCTTGGCACCGAGCACGCGCTGCCCGCGGGCGGGCTGGCGGCGCTCGTCGACGGCGACGAGCGCTTGTCCGCCGAGGCCCGGGTCGACGTGTACGCCGACATGTACTTCTACCGCTTGCTGGAAGCACTCAAGGAAGACTACCCGGCGACCTTGGCGGTGCTGGGTGAAGCCAACTTCCACAATCTAATCACCGCCTATCTCATCGAGCATCGGCCCAGCGAGCCATCGCTGCGCGGGGCCGGGAAATTTGTGCCCGATTTTCTGCGCAGGCATCCACCACGCGCGCAGGTGCCGTTCGTCGCGGACCTCGCGATGCTGGAGCGCGCGATCATCGACGTCTTTTGCGCTGCGGACGCCACTCCGCTCGAAGTATCAGAGATGAACGCGCTCGAGCCGGAGCTATGGGGTGCGGTTAAAATGCGCAGAATCGCGGTCAGTGCGGTTTTGCGCGCGCACTGGCGGGTTGGCGAGGTTCTGCGGGCGGTCGAGGAGAAACGCGATTGGAAGTCGCCCGGGCGCGAGCGCAATCGGATACTGGTGTGGCGTCGAAATTCGCGAGTGTCTTATCGTGAAATCGCTTCCAACGAAGCTGCCGCGCTCGCGATGCTCGCGCGTACGACCAAGTTCGCCAACGTCTGCGAGGTCCTCGCCCGAGGCCTGCCGCAAGACCAGGCCCCGCAAGCAATCCGTGACACCCTTGCGCGCTGGCTGTCCGAAGGACTCATCACTCGGGCTGGCAGGGGGAAGCGGGACCAGCCACGCTCCTGATCGTGGGCCGGCCGCAGATAAGTTTTCCGCCGCACGCATCACGGTTCGAGCATGGCATTGCCCTGGGTTATGGCATGCAACGCTTGGCCCGGAGTGACCGAGAGGAGAGGGTAAAGTCGTCAGGTGGGGTGGTCCGGGAAGTGTCTGGTTGCCAGCGCCTTCCATCCCCGAAACCACAGCGTCATCGAGAGTGTGCCGATCCCGACCGAGAACGGGTAAGCATAGGTCGGATGGTCCATCACCATCGGGAGCAAGGCCACTGCAAGGGCCGGTGGAACGTGAAGGTCTAAAACGCGCAGTACCGCGATGCCAGCGGCCATGGCCAGCGCGGCCGTCAACGGGTTGCCGCCGAGGAGTTTGAAGAGAATCAATCCCGCGACTGCGGTGAGAAAGCATGCCACGGGTAGAACCAGGAGGCGTGCCGCCCACGGACATATTTCAGGATGTCCGAACATTTCGAATCCGATCACGACCAGCGGCGGAAACAAAATGAAACGAAGGTTCGTCAGCTCAACGGCGGCGGTCGCCGCCGCGACGAAAGCGATGAGCGGGAGCAAATCGCGGTAGTTGTGCGGCGAACGCTCCAGTGCGTCTTCGGTGCGGTCGGCGAGCCGGGTCGCATAATGGTCCCGCTCCCAATAGCGCCGCCAGACGCTTGCCAGCGCGGCGAGGAGAACCGTCCCGAACAGAATCGCCGCAGGGTACCACCAGCTCTTTACTCCCAGCACCAGCGGCAGCAGTCCGGCCGAGATGGACGGCGCGATTGGAGACTTCAGCGCGACGATCAGGAGCATCGAAGTGCACACCACCGTCAGCACGGAAAGCATTCCATACGGCAGCGTGCGCGTTATCGCGATTCCGATCGCACCGGCCAGCGGCGGACTGATCGCAAGGAGAACTGGCGCTCTGGCCCAGGTTCCGCGCGGTCGGGTGAAAACATCGTGCGACAGCGCACCGAGCTCGGGGAACAGTACGTAGAATGCTCCGGTTGCGGACGCGATCGATGCGATGACCCCAATGTAGACGAGCGCGATCGCCTCTGCGGCGAGTCGCCCACTCCCGGCGAGGCCAGCTTGGCCCGCGGGAAGCGACTGCGGTTTGCTTGCGATCTCAGCCGCACACACAGGCCGTACAATAGCAGGCACGGGCTGCAAACGTGATCCACGTAGCGCTCCACCAGCTTTCAGCGCGATGTGGTAAAGATGTCGTGGACAGAAAGGCGCCCAGGGAGACTTCGATGGCATGGATTCCTACCGTTTCCGAAGAGCAGGCGACGGGCAGTCTCGCCGAAACCTACTCCGAAATCCGCAACATCTTTCCGGCGGTACCCAACGTGATGAAGGCATTCAGCCAGCGTCCCGAGCTGCTGAGCCAATTGAGGAGCGTCGCCATGACCGCGACCTTCGGCGGGTCGCGTCTCACGCGCCCGCAGGAGGAGATGATCGCGACCGTGGTCTCGTCGCTGAACCGTTGTCACTATTGAACCAACGCCCATGCGGAGGGTCTCCGCATTCAATCGCAGAACAACGACCTGGTAGCGCGGCTCAAGCGCGATTGGCGCTCCGCCGAGCTCGCCGAAGGTGACCGTGCGATGCTGGCATATGCGGAAAAGCTCACGCTCAATCCTTCGGCGATGACCCGGTCAGACCTTGATGATCTGCGCAAGCATTTCGCGGAAGAGCAGGTTTTCGACATCGTGATCATCACCTGCTTCTTCAACTTCATGGATCGGATCGCAGATGGATTCGGGGTCGAGCTTGATCCAATGCTTTCACGGCTGGCGGCTTCATCGCCGGAAGGCGAGGCGCTGACCGAGGTGGCGGCCAAGGTACGCACCTGAGGCGCGGGAGGGTGACCGCCCGCCCAGGCGATCATCGTTTTGAGTTGCCATGGTGCTATTCTCAAGCGCACGCTGACTGGCAACAGCCAATGGCATTCGGCAGATCAATCATCACCTCGGGGAGCGAACCTCGGGTCGAGCAGGTCAGCAGCCGGCACGCATTCGAAGAATTTGCGCGGTTGCCCTACCAGGTCTACGCGGGACACCCTGTCTGGTGGCCGCCGGATGTCCAGAACGAAATCGATTTCCTCTCGCGCCGCACTCCGGTTGCGGCCTATCTGGACGTCGCTGGTTTCTGCGCGCGGCGGGGGGAGCAGATGGTGGCGCGAGTGAGTGCGGTGGTAAACCGCCGCTACAATGATCACTGGAACGAACGGCTCGGACACCTGATTCATTTCGAGGCGCTGGAAGAAGAGAACCAAGCGACCGTAGCGATGCTTCGCGCGGCGATGGAATGGCTGCGGGCGCGCGGGATGGCGGCGGTGCGCAGCGGATTTGCCGCCTTTCTCGACTACCCCTACGCCATCGACAACTACCATCGCCTCCCCTCATTCCTGCTGCGGGGCAATCCTGCCTACTACCACTGCTATCTCAAGGAGGCTGGCTTCGAGGTCGAGAAGGGCCAGGTCGATTACACCGCTCCGCTCGACAGCGAGATGCAGTCGCGCTTTCGGAACATTGTCGACGCGACTCTTGCTCGCGGGGTGAGCATCAAAAGCTGGCGGCAATACGGTTTTCTCGCTGCCATCGACGCCTGGACTGAAGTAACCAACGCCGCATTCGCGCGCCATTGGGGATGGAACCCGGTGACCCGCGCGGAGGTACGCCCGATGCTGGTTTCGCTCGGCGACACCGCGGTCGCGGACTTGTCGATCGTTGCCGAGGTCCAAGGCGAGGTGGTCGGAGCGGTTTTCTCGGTACCCGACTGGAGCACCATGCTCGCGCGTATCAAGCGTGGGGTCACGCTCGACCCCGACCGTGGCGGCGGTACCCGCGGCGCGCTCATCAATATCGGGGTTGCGGAAGCTGCACGGGGCCGCGGTATTGCTGTGGCCATGGCCGCACGATCGTTTCTTACCATGGCGCAACAAGGCATGCGCTACGCGGGCTACACGCTGGTGCTCGACGACAACTGGGCATCGCGCCGCACCGCAGAGAGCCTCGGCGCTCGCGTGACCGACAATTTCGTGACCTATCGGCACAATTTCTGAGCTCGCTGAAGCGCACGAACAAGCGCGGACCTCATCGACCTCGCGAACGGCGGTCGAATTCTATTCGGGAGTCCGGCGGCTTTGGCTGAGCGACAGATGTTCGCGAACCGCCACGACCACAAGATTTATTTCGTCGACGATGAGTCCCGGTTGCGAGAGTTGCACGTTGTGATTGCCGTGCTTGGCGATGACCAGTTCACTGTTCGAGGACAATTTGGCCCACCGTTCCTGCGCAGTCTGCCACTGCTGTTGGAATTGTCGGGGCGACATCCCGGCGAGGGTTTCGTCAATCGGCTCGGACCTCGAAACTGAAGTTTTCGCCTTCGAAGAGGACTTCGCTGCCCTTGAGCACCACCTCACCCTGGTCGACACTCTCGATGACGCTCAGCTTTCCCTGGGCATCTCTGGTGATGTGAAGCTCCAGACGCAGGGTTTGCTCGCCCGGATGAAGTGATCCGCGCCGATCGCTGGCGACAAAGGGCAGCCTGCCCGCGAACGCCCGGAACGCGCACCCCACCACCAGCGCAGTCGCGAGCAACTGCAGGAAAACCTTGCACTGGCTGGGTCCCGGTAGCCGCGCTGACGCCATCGCCCTGTTGCGCCGTCAACCGCTCCGCCCGCAGGCGACCTGCGGCCTGCCCGAGCAGAGGTTCGCGGGCGGTCCTTGACTGTGGCAAAAGCCCCCGTGCTGAGGCGAGTTTGTCCGCAAGCGCGAGTTGCCTTTGCGCGCGGCGTTGTGTATGCATCCCGCAGACAAAATGCACGCTCTAACATTTGATAGGTTCCAGCGATGCCTAAGGTAGGAATCCGCCTTGCGGCCGTGATGACGCTCTCGTTGCTTGCGCTCGGGCTATCCACCCGTCCCGCCCTGTGCGTAAGTCCAGGCGACACTATCACGCAGGCCAATGCTGCCAGTGTC
>Ga0126378_10003157_pt1 | contig 12405 bp, 10 predicted proteins | sample PanSoiMetPlot_23_FD_92587 | JGI IMG/M metagenome (GOLD analysis project Ga0126378, IMG submission 92587) | Tropical forest soil microbial communities from Panama - MetaG Plot_23 | ecosystem: Environmental > Terrestrial > Soil > Tropical forest > Bulk soil | place: Panama | collected 2016-02-17
CCGAGGTGCACCTCGGAATAGCGCTCCTCGTAGAACAGCTCCTGCCACTGCCTGACCATGCCGAGGAACCCGTTGTTGAAGATAAGGACCTTGATCGGCAGGCCCTCGATCGAGCACGTGGCGAGCTCTTGCGCGGTCATCTGGAAGCAGCCGTCGCCGTCGATCGCCACGACCAGCTCGCCGGGACGGCCGATCTGCGCTCCCATCGCTGCGGGGACGGCGAACCCCATCGTGCCCGCGCCGCCTGAGTTGATCCAGCTGCGCGGCTTGGTGAACGTGTAATGCTGCGACGCGTGCATCTGGTGCTGGCCGACTCCGGCCACGACGATCGCATCCCCGCCGGTCAGCGCGGACAGGCGCTCCACCACGTGCTGCGGCTTGAGTGGGCCGTCCGAGGCTTGCGCGTAGCGCAGCGGGTAGCTGCGCTTCCAGGCTGTCGTTGTGGCGAGCCAGTCCGCGGTGCGTGCCGGGCCAGCGCCGTTGACGAGTGCCCTCATCGCGACCACGAGTTCGGGCAGGACCGCGCGCAGGTTGCCGACGATGGCGACATCGGGTGCGCGGTTCTTGCCGATCTCCGCCGGGTCAATATCGGCGTGGACCACCTTGGCCTTCGGCGCGAACGCAGCGAGCTTGCCGGTGACTCGGTCGTCGAACCTGGCTCCGAGCGCGAAGATCAGGTCGCACTCCTGAAGCGCCGTCACTGCCGCGTACGTGCCGTGCATCCCTGGCATGCCGAGCGCGAGAGGGTGAGTGTCGGGGAAGGCGCCGCGGGCCATGAGGGTCGTCGTGACCGGGGCCTGGGCTAGCTCGGCGAGTTCACGCAACGCCTCATGCGAGTCAGACTTGACGACGCCGCCGCCGACATACAGCACCGGCTTCCTCGCGCGGTGCAGTAGCCTGGCGGCCGCCGCGATCCGCTCGGGATCGGCGGGCCCCGGCACCCGGTAGCCGGGCAGGTCGAGCGCGGGTGGCCAGGACCACGATGTCTTGGCCTGGAGTATGTCCTTGGGCAGGTCGACGAGAACAGGGCCCGGCCGTCCGGTGGACGCGATGTGGAATGCCTCGGCGATCGCCGCAGGAATCCGTTCCGCATCTGTGACGAGTTCATTGTGCTTGGTGACCGGCGAGGTAATTCCGGTTATATCCGATTCTTGAAAGGCGTCTGTGCCGATCATTGCCGTCGGAACCTGGCCGGTGATCGCGACGATCGGAACTGAGTCCATGTAGGCGTCGGCCAGTGCCGTCACGAGATTGGTAGCGCCTGGCCCGCTGGTCGCCATGCAGACGCCGGTACGCCCGGTGGCCCAGGCGTAGCCCTCCGCCGCGTGCCCCGCGCCCTGCTCGTGCCTGACGAGTACGTGCCGGAGGGAGGAAGATCGCAGCGGGTCGTATGCGGGCAAGATCGCGCCGCCAGGCAGGCCGAACACGACGTCGACTCCCTGGCACTCCAGGCTGCGGACGAGCGCCTGGGCTCCGGTCACTTCCACGTCCTACTCCTTCGACTTCTCGGTCAGTGCCTACGCGGGTTTCCTGCGAGATCGCGAGAACAAAAAACCTCCTGGCCGATCCGGCCGAGGAGGAGTAGCGCGAGCCCGCAGGTGGCCCGCGCTACGTGATAAGGATTACTCGGAACTGGATATTCATGTGCTCATCAATCTGTTCGCTCGAGCGCGCCCGTCGGACAAGCCGACGCGCAGCCGCTTTCGCGAGCGTGGGAAGGAAGGGAGCAGGCGACGTTGCCTGCCCCAACCATAAGGCATGTCAGGTCGTGGCATGTGCGTGGGGCCCAGAAATCGGCAGCCAGTCGGGCCTGCGCTGCTCGAATTCGGTGATCGCGTCGGCGTGCCTGAGGGTGACTCCGATGTCGTCAAGACCCTCGAGGAGCCGCCAGCGGGCGTAGTCGGGCAGCGCGAATGGCGCGGCAAACCCCGCCGACGGGATCGCGACGATCCGCTCAGCGACATCGACCACCAGTTGCGCCTCGAGGTCGCCGGCCAGCGCCGCCCCAAGCGTGGCGACCACTTCCTCCGCGGCCTGAGCGGTGACGAGGCCCGCGCCGATGCTGTTGCCGCGGAAGATGTCGGCGAAGCTCGGCGCTATGACCGCGTCGAACCCGAAGTCCTGCAATGCCCAGACGGCATGTTCGCGGGATGAGCCGCAGCCGAAATTGGCACCGGCAATCAGGATGCTGGCCCCGGCAGCGGCCGGAGCGTTCAGCACGAAGTCAGGATCGCGGCGCCATGCCTCGAACAGCCCTGCGCCGAATCCAGTCCGCTCGACGCGCTTGAGCCATGCGGCAGGAATGATCTGATCGGTGTCGATGTCCCTGCGGTCGATGACGACCGCACGACCCTCGACCCGGCGTACCGCACGCATCATCCGGCTCCTTCCAGGTCACCGGGCACTGCGAAGCGGCCAGCCACCGCGGTCGCCGCCGCCATCGCGGGCGAGACCAGGTGTGTGCGGCCGCCAGGCCCTTGCCGGCCTTCGAAGTTCCTGTTGCTCGTGGACGCACTCCGCTCGCCAGGCGCCAGAATGTCGCCGTTCATGCCCAGGCACATCGAGCAGCCCGCCGACCGCCACTCGAACCCCGCCGCGATGAACACGGCGTCCAGGCCCTCCGCCTCGGCCTCCGCCTTGACACGCGCGGAACCCGGGACCACGATCGCCCGGACGGCGGGGTTGACCTTCCTGCCCTGCAGCACGCCAGCCGCCGCTCGCAGGTCGGCGAGGCGGCCGTTGGTGCACGAGCCGATGAATACGGTGTCCACGCGAATATCTCTGACACTGGTCCCAGGCCGCAGGCCCATGTAGTCAAGCGCGCGCTGCGCTGCCTGCCGCTGAGCCGCGGCCTCGAACGAGGCGGGGTCGGGCACCACGCCGTCGATGGTCACCGATTGCGCCGGGTTGGTGCCCCAGGTCACGACCGGCCGCAGCGTCGCCGCGTCAATCCTGACCTCGCGGTCGAACTCCGCGCCGTCGTCGGTGACCAGCGAGCGCCAGTCGTCGAGCGCGCGCTCCCAGTCGGCGCCCTTCGGGCTGTGTGGCCTGCCCTCGAGGAAGGCGAACGTCGTGTCGTCGGGCCCGATCATCCCCGCCCTGGCGCCCGCTTCGATCGACATGTTGCAGACCGTCATCCGCCCGGCCATGTCGAGCGCGCGCACCGCATCGCCGCGGTACTCGATTACCGAGCCAGTGCCGCCGCCGGTGCCAATCTCCGCGATGATGCCGAGCACGAGGTCCTTCGCGGTCACGCCTGCGGGCAGCTGGCCGTCCACCGTCACCGCCATGGCCTGCGGCTTGACCTGGCGCAGCGTCTGCGTAGCCAGCACGTGCTCGACCTCTGTCGTGCCGATCCCGAACGCGAGCGCACCGAACGCGCCGTGCGTGGATGTGTGGCTGTCACCGCACACCACGGTCATGCCCGGCTGGGTCAGGCCGAGTTGCGGCCCGATCACGTGCACAACGCCCTGCTCGGCGCTGCCGAGCGGGTACAGCGTGATCCCGTGCGCCTCGCAGTTCTTCCGCAGCCTCGCCATCTGCTCGGCCGCGAGCGGGTCAGTTATGGGCCCGAGCGGGTTCGTGGTCGGCACATCATGGTCCATCGTCGCCACGGTCAGGTCCGGGCGGCGGACCGTGCGACCCGCCAGCTCGATGCTCTCGAACGCCTGCGGCGACGTGACCTCGTGCACCAAGTGCAGGTCGATGTAGAGCAGCGGCGGCTCGCCGTCAGGATTGGCGACCAAGTGCCGTTGCCATACCTTGTCGAACAGCCGCCCGGTCATGATCGTTGCTCCATCGGTCCCTGGCCGCCTACTCGTCGCCAGCCGCGCCCGCGTCGCCGCCGTTGTCGCGCCTGTCGAGCGCGACCTGGACAGCGTGCCGCGCAGACGCGGCTGTGACCGCCGGGTCGGCGGGCCGGACTTCCGGATAGGACATGGTTCTCATCGCACTTGCTCCCGTCGGATTCTTTGCACCTGAGGCCAGGCGATCCAGCTGGAGGCGAGAGCCGTTGCCACAAGTCAGGAGCCAGCTACGCTGACGGCCAGATTGGCTAAGTGGTGACCATAGGCACGCGGCCAGCGCCTCATCCCCGTAGCGGGTTGCTGGCCTGCCTGATCAGGTCCCGCTACGGCTACTAAGAATGAGTACGAAGAGCCGCATGATCGGTCTACTGTACCTGACCCACCCCGGGTGCGTGACCGGGGTCCCCGGACCGCCCGGGCTACAGGATGCCGAGCTTGCCGGCCCGGGCAATCGCCTGGCGCCTGGTCGTCACGGCGAGCTTGCGGTAGACCGACCGCAGGTGGGTCTTGACCGTGTTGATCGACAGGAACAGTGCCTCGGCGATTTCCTGGTTGGTCATGTGCGACGGCAAGAACCGCAGCACGGCGAGCTCGCTGCTGGTCAGCGGGACAGGGACGGCCCCCGGCTGGCCGGCCGACGCGGCCGGGGCAAGCTCGAACCGCTGCAGTATCCTCGCGGCGAAAGCAGCCGTCGGGCTCACCGGCCTGATCAGCACGGTCAGCGCGGACCTGGCCGCCGCTCCGCCGTCAAGGAACGGCCGGTACATCCCGTGCGGCTCAGCGAGGACTAGCGCGCTGGTCAGGTGGTCTGCGGCCAGCTCGGTCTGACCCAGCCTGCGTGCAGCGATCGCGCCGGCGACCATCGCGCAGACCCGATCATGCAGCGTGGCCTCGCACATTCTGCCGGCTGCCTGATCGACGTACGGCGTGATCACCGTCAGCGCACCCTGGTTGTCGCCCTGGGCGAGGTGCAGCCGCGCCTGCGCGAGCATGAGGCAGCCGTCGGCGATTCCGTCAGGACCTGTCGGCGCGTCATGCGTGGCGGAAGCGTCACGGGGGGCAGTCGAGCCTCGCCCTGTCTCCCTGGCGATCGCGGCCTGGGCAAGTGCGAGTCTCGCCCGGTTGTGGTCGCCGTCGCGAGTCGCGATCTCAGCCTCAAGCGTCGCGAGCATCCGTTCGGCGGCTGGGCTCGCTGAGTGCCTGGCGTCTCCGGAGTGGTAGCGGTCGCCGGCCGGGCTCATCCGCTGGTAGCGCAGCCGGTTGACGAAGCCGCGAGCTGCGCCGAGGTCGCCGTCGGCCAGCGCGAGCTTGGTGCGCACCACGAGCACTAGCGCGCCGATCACGCGCGCGGCCTGCGGATCACCTGGCTGCGGTGCCAGCGCTGCCGTTCCCGCGCTGGAAGCCGCCGACTGTCCGCCAAGTTCGCATCGGTCAAGGGCTGCGCGGGCGGCTGCGGTTTCGTCCTTCGCGAGGTGGGCGTGCGCCGCGGTCAGCGCGGTCAAGGCGGCGGTGACCGGATCCCCGTCTGCCTCCGGTGCGAGTTCAGCGGCGGCTAGCAGGTCGCCATCCACCGCTTCGGCCAGTGCCTGCCAGGCCTGTGCTCTTCCGACGAGTTCTGGCCGGCCGTCCCGCAGGTACTTGCTCGCGCGCGCGAAGCTGGCGCGTGAAGCGGCGATCTCCAGATCGGCGAACTGGGCGACCCCGACGGCGCACCACAGCAGGCCGAGACCCTGATGCTCGGCGGTCCCTGACGCTGTCCGTTCCGCCTGCTCAGCGATGGCCAGGCTTCGCTCGACCAGGCCGCCTGCCTTGGCCGGTTCACCGGACGCGGTCATCAGCCGCAGCGCCTGCAACCAGGTCGTGATCCGCTGGCGCTGGACGGGCGGGCACTGGCGGAGCGCCTCCTCGGCGTTGTCCAGGTGCAGGGCGGCGGCGCACAGGTCGCCGGTCCGCAGGCCGGCGGCGGCCAGCGCGCCCGCGACCGCCGGGTCGCCCGCGAACCTGCTGGCAGGGAAGCTCGCGAGCACCGGCTCCAACTCCGCGGCAGGTCCTGGAACGAGCAACGCCGGGCCCGCGTCGGCAAGCACGCGGCCGGCGAAATCCCAGTCGCCCGCCCTTGCCGCCGCCCTGATCGCTTCGGCCGGCCGGCCGCGCGCGGCGAGCCAGCGGGCCGCGCGCCTGGTCAGCCTGGCGGCCTCGGCGGGAAGCTCGCGCCGCAGCCGTTCCCTGAGCATGTCGAGCAGCATCGGGTGATACCGGTACTCGGCGGAGCCGTTCGAGGCCTGGCCAGCGTCGGCTGGGACGCAGCGCCCGATCATCATGTTTTCGCGGCTGAGCTGGTCAAGGACGATGGAACCTTCGTCGCCACCGGCTAGGGCCTCGGCCAGGTCGCCGCAGATCACATCGGCAACGCTTGTGCGCATCATGAACAATCTGCGGTCAGCTGGCAGGCAGCCGAGAACCTCGTCCCACAGGTAGTCGGCGACCTCCGGCTCGGCCCCGGTTATCCGTGCCGCGGATGCCGCGGGCTTGCCAGGTGGCAGGCGCATCGCCGCCAGTCGAAGCCCTGCCATCCAGCCTTGCGTGCGCTTCAGCAGCTCATCGCGTTCGGCGTCGGGCAGTACGTGGCCGAGCATGCGAAAGTACTCGCGCGCCTCCTGCGGAGTACATGCCAGGTCCGACGCTCCGATCTCGGCGAGCTCGCCGCCGACCCGGAGCCTGGCGACCTGCAGGCCCGCCGGATGCCGTCCGACAAGGACGAACCGGAGCGTCGGGGGCGCGTGCCTGATCAGCTGATCGAGGCCCGCGAGCACGTCAGCTCCGGCGAGCTGGTTCACATCATCGACAACGAGCGTGACCGGCGCGGCAAGACGCACGGCCAGACGCGCGAGAAGCAGCGGGAACGCGTTGTCGGCCGGGTCGGGTAGGTCGCTGGCGATGTCGTCGGGCAAGGTGGGGATGCTGGCCAGCGATCCCCTCACGTTCGACCACAGCTGGCGCGGCCATCGGTCGCCATCGTCGAGGCTGAGCCAGCCGACGGTGTCGGCGGCTGCCGCCGTGGCCGCCCAATCGGCGCATGCGATGGTCTTCCCGGCCCCAGACGGACCGCATACCAGCGTGACCCTGTGCTTGGCTGATGCGCGCTCGATCAGCTCGGTCACTCGCGGGCGAGGCAGCAGCGGCACGCTCGGCCGCGGCATGACCGTCTTGTCCCATGCCGGAGGCCGCGACCGACGTCGCTCGCCTACGAGGAGCTCGGCATTGCGGAGCGCCTTCGCGAGCGGCCGCGCCGGTACCGAACTCGCGTCCGGAGATGGCGGCTGCGCTGCGTGAACCTCGCCGGATCCCGCCTCGTGCTGCTTGGCCCGCTGCGGGTTGGCCCTGCGCGAGCCGCCATCGTGCGAATCAGCAGCCTGCAGCCGCCGTCGGCCACCGCGCGCCCCCTTGCGCAGGGCCGACTCACTGATCGTGCCCGTCATCAGCCCCCCGGCGGGCCAAGCCAGCATTCAGATCGTTCCGCTAGCCCCCACCCGCGGACGAACGTGCAGCTTCAGCCCAGTGGGTCCGTACCCTCCAGATGCGCGCACCAACCTCGCATCACGCTCTCGCGGGCGGGATGCGGTATTACCTGAGCGCTACTCCTCGCTAAACGCCTCCCTGAGCTTCGCCTCCTGGTCGCTGGACAGGTTGGTGCTGATCAGCTCGGCGTTGGTGTCCTTGAAGCGGTCGGTAACCCGGTCCATGACGGCGTCCGAGCTGAGCACGAACAGCGCAGAGGTCCCAGGAGTCACTTTCTCGCGGACGTCCCTGATGAAGGAGTCGCTGATGCCGACGTCCGTCATCGAGCCGATCAGCGCACCCGTCGCCGCCCCGATCGCCAGGCCGAGGATCGGGATGAAGAAGATGAGGCCGAAAAGCAGACCCCAGAAGCCGCCGCCTAGCGCGCCAGCCTTCTTCGCATTGTGCAGCTCGCGGGTCTTCGGCTTGTTCTTGCCAACCTCCCAGCTCACGACGGCCGCGTCGAGTACCTGGATGAGCTGCTGACGCTGCAGATCGATCAGCTGGTCGAGCGCGTCCTGGGCACCGCTCGTGCTCTCGAATTTCCAGACGGTAAGAGATGACATTGGCGGCTCCTGACAAGTGCTCGCGTCGCCGGCGCTGGTGCCGGTGCCGCACGTAGCGGTGCGGATACCCAACCATTGGCCGGGTGCTCACCAAGCGCATCACCCGTCGCGAGTGAAAGGCGCGGGTGAGCGACGGCGACGCAGCGTGGGCAGGCGCCGCTCACGTGCTAGCGCAGGCCGAGGTTCGTCCGGCCGTCGAGCAACTCGCCAGCGAGCCGAGCGCCTCCGCCGCGGGCCGGTGGTAGATGAACGCTGCCTCAGGGTCATAAGGAGACCGACCCGTCATGACTCCTGAGACCCTTGAAACTCCTGAAACGGCCGCAGCTCGAACGTGCCGATCTTGGCGGTCGGGTGGCTGGCGCTGACCTCAATCGCCTCATCGAGGCTTGCGCACTCGAGGACGGCGTAGCCGGCGATCTGCTCTTTCGTCTCCGCGAACGGGCCGTCGGTGACCAGAAGCTCGCCGCCGCGCACCCGCACCGTCGTCGTCTGCTTGCCCGGCCGCAACACGCCTCCGCCTACGAGGATGCCTCGGCTGATCATCTCCGCGTCCCACGCGCTCAGCGCTTCATCCTCCTGCGGACCCCAAGCTTCGTCGTTCTCACCCGCGTCCCACCTCATCAGAATGGATTCGTCGATGTAGTGGATCATCATGTATCTCACGACGGTCTCCCAAGGTCGTTGACTATGTCCGCGTACCTCTCGACGAATACAACAGCGCCAGTTGGACAGACTCTACGAACCCTGCGCTCCCGCGCCCGGCGGTCTCGGATGAGCGGGTCGAGGTTCACCCGGCCAGGATGACGTGGCCAGCTGGCAAGGCGCACAGGGTGAGTGACCAACCAGACGCGACGAGCACGCAGCGGAGATACGACATGACCACCATGACGACGCGCAAACCATCGCGATCGCGCAAGCCGCCCGCCCAGCGCCGGGCTCCGGAGGGCAACGGGCAGCCGAAGGCCCGTGAGCGTGAAGCACGCGGGCCCGGGCGCCGGTTTCAGCTGGACATCGCGATCAAGCGCCTCACGCCAGCCGAGCGTGCGGACAGGGGCAGGAAGCTCAGAACTCTCGTGCCCAGGACGAGTCACGCCAACTTCGACGCGGCCGGGCGGCCTGACCCGGTCGAGCTGCTCATCAGCCAGAGCGCAAACCGGCTCCCCGACCTGATCCCTATCAGGTACGGTCGGATGCTCGCGTCGCCTTTCGCCTACTTCCGCGGAGCGGCGCTTCCGATGGCCCGTGACCTGTCCACCACGCCGGTGACGGGCATCGCCGTGCAAGTTTGCGGCGATGCGCACTGTTCCAACTTCGGCATATTCGGCTCGGCCGAGCGCCGGCTGATCTTCGACATCAATGACTTCGACGAGACGCTGCCAGGCCCGTGGGAGTGGGACATCAAGCGTTTGGCCGCGAGCTTGGAGATCGCGGCTCGCGACAACGGCATCAGCAAGCGCGAGCGGGGTGCGATCGTGCGCGCGGCCGTCGGCAGGTACCGGCTCGCCATGCGCATGTTCGCGGCCCAGACCAACCTGGAGGTTTTCTACGCCAGCGCCGATGTAGACGAAATCAGCCAGCGGATCCACGACCGGCTGACATCGAGGCAGCGCACGCGCTTGGCCAAGGGCTCCGCCAAGGCCAAGACCAGGGACAGCATGCAGGCGCTCGGCAAGCTGACCAGGATCGTCAACGGCAGGCCGCAAATCATCGCCGACCCGCCGCTCGTCATCCCGCTGTCCAGCCTGCTTCCCGCGGACGTCGACAGCTCGGGCATCGAGAAGCTGGTGGTCGGCGCCATCGACAGCTACAAGCGGACCCTGGCAGGCGACCGCAGGTACCTGCTCGACCAGTACCGCTACGAGCTTGCTGACGTCGCGCGCAAAGTGGTCGGCGTTGGCAGCGTCGGCACGAGGTGCTGGATCATGCTCATGCTCGGCAAGGATGAATCGGACCCGCTGTTCCTGCAGATGAAGGAGGCCGGGCCGTCCGTGCTCAGCGACTTCGCAGGGCCGAGCAGGTTCGAGAACCAGGGTCAGCGGGTCGTTGAGGGTCAGCGGCTGATGCAAGCGGCCAGCGATGCCTTCCTCGGCTGGCACAGAATGAATCCCGCGCCCGACGGCGCCGTCAGGGACTTCTACATCCGCCAGCTTCGAGACTGGAAGCTCTCGCTGGACACCCAGACCATGGCCCCGCGAGGTCTGTCCGACTATGGCGAGGTGTGCGGCTGGACGCTGGCTCGAGCGCACGCGAGGTCGGGGGACCGAATCGCGATCGCCGCGTACCTCGGCACGTCGGACACGTTCGACTGCGCGATCGCGGAGTTCGCCGCCAGCTACGCCGACCAGAACGAACGCGACTTCGAAGCCCTCGATGAGGCCGCTACCTCCGGCCGCGTTCTTGCCCAGCGCGGCGTGTGAAGCTCACCCCTCGCAGGTGACGCGCGGCGGCGCCGGCGCGCGTGTACTGGCTTGGAGTTCAGGCCCGATCGAACGGAGGTTTCCATGACCCCAGGTACGCCCGTGCTCGACACGCTGACCGACATCAACATGGCCTCGATTGAACACACTGACCTAATGCCGCGCGAGCTGATGATCGCCAGGCTCGCGGCACTGGTCGCGGTCGACGCACCGCCGGCGTCGTATCTCACGAACGCCGGCCCCGCCTCTGACAGCGGCATCACCGAACAGGACGTGCAGGACATCCTGATCGCGGTGGCGCCCGTGGTCGGCACTGCCAAGGTCGTCTCGGCCGGCGGGAACCTGTTGCGCGCGCTTGGCTTCGCGATCGCGGTCGCCGAGAACGGCGCCGATACAGATATGTAGCGGCGTACTCCGAGGAGCGCCTGACCCCTGCCGATCTCACGACGGTATGGGTCAGGCGCTCCCGGCGCGAACAAAAGGGGCATGCTGGCCGCGACAGTGTCACAGTCCTCGTTTAGCGTGGATATGTGCGGCCCCACGACATCGTGCTGCTCCACGGTCAGCCTGGGCTCGGTTCCGAGTGGCAACAGGTGCTCGATAGGCTGCCCGCGCAGGTCAGGGCGGCAACGCCGGATCGTCCCGGGCACGGATCGAGCCGGCTTCCCGGCGGCGGCCTGGACGTCAACACGGCCGCGGTGCTCGCTGACATGGACCACCGGGGTGTCGAGCGCGCCGTAGTCGTCGGCCACTCCTACGGCGGCGGCGTCGCGTTGAGTGTCGCCGCGACCGCACCTGACCGGGTCGAGGCCCTGATCTTGCTTGCAAGTGTCGGGCCTGACTGCCTCAATGGCTGGGACTGGCTGCTGGCTGCTCCGGTGGCCGGTCCGGCGTGCTCGCTGATCGGGTGGAAGCTGACGCCTTGGCTAGCCCGCGCCAGGATGCGCGGGCCGATCCGCACGCTCGGCCTCGAGACGGCCGCACGCAAGCACGTCTACATGTACGTCTGGGGATTCGCGCGCTGGGACCATGGGCCGCTGTGGCGGACGTTCGTCGCGGAGCAACGAGCCCTCGTCCGCGAAACGGAGACGTTCGCCGCGATGGCCACGCAGATCAGGGTGCCTGTGCTGCTGATGGCCGACCGCAAAGACACCATGGTGCCGTACCGCACCGCCGTGGCGCTCAGCGAGACGCTTCCCGACGCGAGGCTGCGCGTGATCGAGGGAGCGGGGCATCACCTGCCGCTGCGCGCGCCCAAGGAGGTCGCCGCAGCGATCACCGGATTCCTGGAGTCACTCGACGAAGCCACGGCTGGTGAGCAGACCTGACAGGCCACGATGCCCGGCTGCCGCGCCGGGAGCCGTGGGTTAGAGCGGCCTGACCTGCTCGGCCTGCGGGCCCTTCTCGCCCTGGCCAGCGGTGAACTCGACGCGCTGATTCTCCTCGAGCGTACGGAACCCGTCGGCGAGGATCGCGGTGTGGTGGACGAAGACGTCGGCGCTGCCGTCGTCTGGTGCGATGAAGCCGTAACCCTTGCTCGAGTTGAACCACTTCACGGTGCCCTGGGGCATGGACCTGCTCCTTCGATGAAAACCAGTGCCATCTAACACCATCACGAGCTGTGCTCGCGCCACGCTCGACCAGGGCCGAGCCGCTGGCGGCGCAGCTATGCCAGCCGCTCAGCGACCATGGCGTCGACGAGGTAAGGGATCCCGACTGTTTCGCTCTGGCTGGTCTCGGGGCGCTGTCCCAAGATCGTCCTGATCTCGTCAAGGACGACACGCTGTTGCTCTGGCGGCAGCACCGCGATGTGGCTGACGCTTCGCAGCCTGTCGACGACGTCGGCGTGGGTACCGATGCGCACGTGCGAGAAGGTCTCCCGGGTCCAGCCTGACCACATGCAGTCCGCGACGTTGGTCAGGTCAGGCTCGGTCTGGCGCAAAGATCCATCGGGTCGGCCGGGACTGCCCCTGGCGCGATCGCGCCCATGATCTTGCCATGGCGCATGCCGTTCTACCCTGTCCATCACCGACCAGATCGCGTCGACCCAGCCGACGC
>Ga0126378_10003158_pt1 | contig 12404 bp, 10 predicted proteins | sample PanSoiMetPlot_23_FD_92587 | JGI IMG/M metagenome (GOLD analysis project Ga0126378, IMG submission 92587) | Tropical forest soil microbial communities from Panama - MetaG Plot_23 | ecosystem: Environmental > Terrestrial > Soil > Tropical forest > Bulk soil | place: Panama | collected 2016-02-17
CGAGGGCGCGCACATGCCGTCCACGCTCGCAGCGACCAAGATGTTCCTCGATGCCAAGATCCTGTACGGACCGGCCAAGGCTGCCAATGCTGGTGGCGTGGCGACGTCCCGCCTCGAAATGGCCCAGAACAGCGCTCGTCTGAGCTGGACCCGCGAAGAGGTCGACGACCGTCTGCACAAGATCATGGTCGGCATTCACAAGAACTGCTTCGAAACGGCCGAGAAGTACGGCACGCCCGGCAATCTCGTGAACGGCGCCAACATCGGCGGCTTCCTGAAGGTAGCCAACGCGATGCTGGACCAGGGTTTGGTGTAGTTGGGCTTTTTTGTGAAAATAGAAAGAGAAGTGGGTGCCCCAGGTCTCGCTGATTTTGCGAGACCTGGGATTCCATTTTGTTGGCAGATATTCCTACGATGACGATGATTGTCCGGAAACATCGCACCAAGCTCCTAGTCTTGTTCTTCGGCACGGTCATATTTGCTGTTTTCTGCCTGCTCTATTCGATCCGCTTGAATCGTTGCGTGTTGTACTACTACGGAGCATCCCCGGAAGAGGTTCCACAAGGGACAGCAATCGCTATTCTGAATCCGCTTCGCAATCGAAAGGACGAGACGAATGCACAATGGCTGATTCGCGACCTCAGAACCGACAAATGCGAAGAAATCGCACGCGAACGCCTGGCCGCTGACCCAGTGCGAATCTGCAGCGTAATGCGCGGTAATACCCAAGCGTCGCTTATCTGGCTCGATCCGGAAAGCGACACGATGAGCGGACGAACTCGTAGACTGATTTACGACCTACCAGACAGAAAAGTGAGACTCGTCGTCTACTTTGCTCCCGATGAAGATGGGTGGGGAGTAAGGACGGCGTCAATCGCCCAGTAACTAGATTCAAAGGCTCGTGGTCTGGATCCCACAGACCTCCCCTGTCTCGCAACACCGGCGAGACAGGGGGCACCCCAATTTGTGTTCGATTTCGCTTCGGCTAGTCGATTTCGTCAAGACCTCTAGGTTGGGAATTTTGAGGTCGAACCGTCATCACCAGAATGTCCGTGTCGTTGATCTTTACAGGCCCCTTCTCTCTCGATAGATACCAACGAAAACTGCTCCAGGGCCACTGCTCGGGCGAACCGACCAGACCGCGCGTTACCGGATTGCTATGAATGTAACGCAGCTTCTCGATGCGCTTCTTCTCCGTCCAAACATTGAAGTCATAGAACCGTACCTGCCAGAACCGGTGCGGATCCACAGCAGAATATGGGGTGCGCCAGGTCTCGCTGGTGTTGCGAGATCTGGGAACTCCGTCACCATCCAAACTCCGGACGAAACCGAGCTTGAGTGCTTGAATCGCGGTTGACAGTGTTGCTCTCTGTGGCTCACTGACCAACAGGTGTACGTGTTCTGGCATCACGACGTAGCCGAGGACAACGAGACGATACCGACGACGGACCCTTTCGAGTACCTCCAGCAAGAGATCGCATCGAACCGGATAGTCCAGCAGTGGCTGGCGCTGATAGCAGCTGAAAGTCACGAAATGGAGATCGCGTCCACCGTAGAACCGGTGCGGATGACCTTGCATGGTTGAAGACTACGTCATGGGAGAACAAAATGTCTGTGACGGGTGAACATTCCCGCTGTGAATATTCCCATGTCTCGCAAAAACAGCGAGACATGGGGCACCCCACATTTACGGGCGGCGCGGCCGGGTTCATTGTGTCGCGCTTCCGCTGCTCGCCGATCCACCGAAATCGTATCCCTCCCGCATCGCCTGACGGAATTTCTCCCGCTCCTCAGGTGTCATCTTCCTGCAGCGGCCTTGCCAGCGACGGCCGGGGCCGAATCCGCGGTGACCTCCGTGGTGACCAAACAGGATGCGGCATAAGGCCAGCAGTCCAAGCGCTTGCCAGAATGACAGCATCCGCCACCCAAACAGCGGCGGCAGCAACCAATTCCACAGACGCATCACAACTTCGCCACCGATAAACAGAAACAGCGGAATCGCGATAATTGCTGCTGGAACAATCCAATACCATCTCCGTCTCATAAGCTCTCCCTTACTCACCTCGAAAACTCGTCGTACACACGCTGCAAGCGTTCACGTAGATGCAGCACGGCATACCGTTTGCGCGCGAGAAGCGTGTTCAAACTCGTGCCCGTCTGCTTCGCCATCTCCTTGAAACTTCGCCCTTCCAACTCGTGGGCCACAAACACGTCGCGCTGTTCCTTTGGCAACTCACTCAGAGCGCGTTGCAGTTCATTCAACAACACATTGCGTGCGAAGACCGCGTCCGGCCTATCCTCGGGCGAAGGCAGCAGGTCTTCAAACGGCAAGCTTTCTTCATCATCACTAGCCTCAAGGTCGCTGAAGTTCTCCGGTTCCTTCTTGCGAAACACATCGGTGATGCGATTGCGCGCCACACGAAACAGCCAGCCCGTGACGTGCTCGATCGGCATCAGCAGTCGGTTCGCTTCCACCAGTCGGTAAAAAACGTCCTGCAAAATGTCTTCCGCGTCGCCGGGATCGGGCACATGCCGCCGGATGAAGTTGAGCAGCCGGGATCGCTCCCGCTTCACCACCTCGGAGATGCGCCGGTCTTCTTCGCGTAAGATCTGTTCGCGTGCCATGCGCTCAAGTGCCGTGGAGACCGGGCTTGCCGCTTCGTTCAACCACTTCTGTAGACGAATGAGGGCGTGCGGATATTGTAGGTCGGTAAGTCAGTGAGGGGTTTGCTCTTGCTGGCTCTCCTGCGGCACAGGTACGTAAGCCCGGCGGTAGCGCAGTCGCACGCCTTTGTAGCGGGACTTGGCCGCATCGGTGAATTTCACTACGAGCTTGTGGCGTTTGCCATCCAAGACGGTGGGCTGAAAGCCGAGTTCATAACGAAAATGCAATTGCTGCAGAATCTGTTGGAGCCCAGCGCCGTAGCCGTCTGGTGTGACGTCGAGATATTCTCCGCCAGTCTCGGAGGCGATGTAGTGCGCCACCTGCCGCTGCTCGCCGGGAAGCCACCAGATGTGCGGAGAACGTTGATCTCTCAGCCCGAACGCGACCGCTGAGGTCTCCAGTAGTTCGCCGATGAAGTGATCGGCCTCTGATCGCGGCATGCCGCTCCAGTCTCCATAGAGAAAAATAATGACTGGCACCGGCTCGGGTTTCGATGATCGCGTTGCGTCGACAATGAGCTGCAGAGTTTTTTGCAACGCCAACTCGCCGGTGCGATCGTGATTACCCGGATTGGGCGAAACAATTAGAACCTGTTCTGCCGCAGCGGTCGCGTCGCCGATATTCGTCGTCGGCTGCAAATCGAGTTGCGCATCGCCGTTATCGCACCAGTGTGCGACGCCGATCGTGTCCTTTTTTTCCATGTTCGCTAGCGCGGAAGCAAAGCGATTCATCTGGCCTGCGAAGTAGCCCGAGCCCTGTGCCTCCCAGTTCGGCATGCGACATTGCATGACAATCCATAACGCAAGGGGACGAGTTGTCGATTGAGTGCCAGTGTCGAAGGTTTTGATCGGCACCGCAGAACCGTCATCAAGAAGTTGGAAGTCTTCACGTTGCAGATTCTTTTCGGGGAGGCCGTTTTTCAACGCGACGACGTCGACCAGCACGAGGCTGGTGGAAGTACGAATAGTGACCTCGGGTTGCTGCGCCGCACCTGGCTTGGGACAGAAAGCGTTGGCGGCCAGCACAGCCGCGCATAAAATCGCAGCTGGCTGTGGACATCGGATTTTAGCGGCATTCCGCATGGGCTGTTCACGCTTCGGTCGTTTGCTGATGCTGAGTGGGCATTGCCTTCGTATAGGTTGAAACGAGCAGCCGCTTCCCGCGCTTGGTGAATTTCACGCGAACCAACCAGTAAATCAACAAGGGCAGCGGGAGGATCGCCAATGGAGCAAGGATGTACTGCTTGCGGATCGCTGGCGGGAAGACCTGCTGTTGTCCCAGGAAGAACGAGCCTGTAGCGATGAAGAGGCCAAAGCACATTCGCCAAAGGTGACGTACCAGCCGGGGAGTGCCTGAGATACCTCCGCGCACCAGCATGCGAATGTCGCCGGATGCGGCGAGCAGCGGAATGGTCCCCATAAAGAAGTACATGCCGATGGGAACGCCGGGTTGTTGGGCGGACAACCCCTTCACCACGCGGATACCAAGAATCCAGAGACCAAGACCCAGAGCGAGTGCGAGCACAAGCGCACCCCAGTCGAAGACACCTGCCCGTTGATCTCTTTTTCTCCCCGCCAGCCATGCTGTCGAGATCAGGTAGAAAGTCAGAATGCCGCCGAACACGTTGTTCATCTGATGCTTGAGAACAGCCAGATAGGTGGCGCATGCTCCCATGATGAGCATGGAAATGACGAATACCTTCCCTGCGGTGCGATGCCCTTGCGAACCTTTGCTATAGAACATCGCGACCACGCCCGAGAGCAAGCCGACAATTCCACCAGTGATGTGGAGTATAAGCAGCGGAAGTCTCATGTTCAGCTCATCCCCAGTCCTGTTCGCAAGAGCCCTACCGCATAGACGGACGAAAACCGAGAAAATTACAGCGACTGAAAGGATAATGCTGAAACTGTTCTGGCAGTCACCAGTAAGTGCGCTTAGTCACCCAAGTGGGTGATCCCTCGACGTCGATTCCTGCGAGCAGACGAGTATGATTAGCTGACAATAGCTGATGATTTCGCGTCCCATCACCGAGCCGATTCTCGACGCCGAGGAACGCTTCGAAGGCTTCGAGAACCTGATGCCGTTTCGAATCCAGAACATCCTTCTGGTCTCGAGCCTCTACGATTCATTCATACTGCGCGAAGATGGACGGCTCAATGAACTGCTCATCGACGAATCGCTCGAACTGAATCTCAGGCAGATTCCGAGCATTACCCACGTTTCAAGCTGTGCCGAAGCACTCGACTTAGCCAAGGCGAATCCACAATTCAACCTGATCGTGACCAATTTGACGGTCGGCGACACCAACGCTGCTGATCTTGCCCGTAAGGTGCGCGAAGCGGGCCTTGACGTGCCTGTGGTCGTGCTCGGCTACGACTATCGCGAAATCAAGAATTTCGTTGCCCGCAATCCGGTAACGGACGTCGACCGCGTGTTCCTCTGGCAAGGAACCGCCCGTATCCTGATTGCAATCGTTAAGTACATTGAAGATAAATTCAACGTGCTCCACGATACGCGTGCTATGGGCGTCCCCGTGTTGCTCGTCGTAGAAGACAACATCCGCTATTACTCGTCATTCCTTCCGGTGATCTATACCGAACTCATCAAGCAGTCGCGGCGTGTGATTCAGGAAGGCATCAACGTGGCGCACAAGTTGGTCCGCATGCAGGCGCGCCCGAAGATTCTGCTCAGCTCGAATTTCGAAGAAGCCGCTGAGCTCGTTCAGAAATATCGCGACTACATCTTTGGCTTAGTGTCTGATGTGGAGTTCCCCTGGGACGGCAAGCTCAGTCCCGAGGCCGGATTTGAACTCTCACGCATGGTCAAGAGTCTGGCTCCAGATGTTCCTGTCGTTCTGCAAACCAGCCGAACGGAGTTTCGTCCGCGAGCACACGCCGAAGGCTATTCTTTTCTACGCAAGCGGTCACCGACACTGATGAAAGATTTGCGGCGCATTTTGACCGATCAATTCGGCTTCGGAGACTTTGTCTTTCGCATGCCCGATCAAGCCGAAGTCGGTCACGCGAAAGATCTGAATGAACTGGAGGAGATGCTCCAGACCATTCCAGCCGATAGCCTGATGTACCACGCGCAGCGCAACCACTTTTCCCATTGGCTGATGGCACGAACGGAATTTGCGCTCGCGGCGAAGCTACGTCCGCGAAAGGTTTCAGACTTCAACGGTCCCGAACATCTTCGCCGCGATCTGATTGCGTCGATCAACGACTATCGTTGTGAGCAAAACGAAGTGCTCATTGGCGACTTCAGGGGCGACACGTTTAAACCATCGCAGGCCAGCTTTCTGCGCATCGGTTCGGGATCGTTGGGAGGGAAGGCCCGAGGCCTCGCCTTTGTCCGTCACCTGCTACGCACGCGGCGCATTGTGAAGCGCTTCCCTGGCATCCGGATCGCGGTTCCTCCCGCAGTCGTTATTGCAACCGACATGTTCGATCAGTTTCTGGCGGAGAACAACCTCAGTGATTTCGCCCTGCATTGTGATGATGACAGCGAAATCCAGCAAAGATTTCTGGATTCGTCGTTGCCTGCGACCCTCACGGACAATCTAAAGGCGTTCCTTGAGGAAGTCCGTTATCCGCTCGCGGTCCGGTCTTCCAGCCTGCTGGAAGACTCGCAGTACCAGCCGTTCACCGGTGTATACGAAACGTTCATGCTGGGGAACCAGCAACCCGATTTGCAGGTTCGGCTCGACGAACTTTCAGAGGCGATCAAGCGAATCTACGCCTCAACTTTCAGCCAGCACGCCAAGGCATACGTGCGTGCGACGCCGTATCGGCTGGAAGAAGAAAAAATGGCTGTCATCTTGCAACAGGTCGTCGGCGCCCTGCACGGTCCGCGCTTTTATCCGGATTTCTCCGGCGTGGTCCGGTCGCACAACTTTTATCCGGTTGAGCCGATGACCTATTCGGATGGAATCGCGGCCGTTGCGCTCGGTCTGGGACGAACAGTAGTCGATGGCGGCAAGTGCATCAGCTTCTGTCCAAGATATCCACGGAACCTCTTGCAGTTTTCGTCAGTAGAAGACATCCTCTCTAACACCCAGACCGAATTCTGTGCTCTCGAACTCGATGGCGTGGCGAACGGAACCGGGCCCGGCCACTTGCGCGAAGCGCGGTACGGCCTCGACGTTGCCGAGGCAGACGGTACTCTGCATGCGGTCGCGTCAACTTACTCTCCTGAGAACGAAGCCGTCTACGACGGACTGAGCCGCGCAGGGCCGCGGGTGGTCACATTCGCCCCTATGCTCAAACATGGTCTCTTTCCGATTGCTTCCATCCTTGATGTCCTCGTTCGCGCCGGCGAAGATGCGCTCGGAAACCCCGTGGAGATCGAATTTGCAGTACGGTTGCCCCGCGGAGAAGAGCCGGCAGAATTTGGATTTCTGCAAATCCGGCCCCTCACGCTCGCTCGCGATCACCAGGATCTTGCCATCACGAACCTGGTTCCATCCCAACTCGTCTGTCATAGCACCAAGGTCCTCGGCAACGGACGCATCGAGAATCTCTGCGATATTGTGGTCGTCGACTCGCATCGATTTGAACGCAGTCGCAGTCCACAGGTGGCGCACGCCGTGGCCCACTTCAACGCGACACTCAGCACCGAGAACCGGCCGTATCTGCTGATCGGTGTAGGACGTTGGGGATCCAATGACCCATGGCTCGGCATCCCGGTCGAGTGGGACGAGATTTCTGGCGCCCGTGTAATTGTCGAAGCAGGTTTCCGCGACTTCCGCGTGACTCCTTCGCAGGGAAGTCATTTCTTCCAGAACCTCACGGCATTCCAGGTCGGATATTTCACCGTGAATCCGGACGCCGGCGAGGGTTCTCTCGACTGGCAATGGCTGGCCGAACAACCCGCCGTGAATGAACGTGAGTGCGTGCGTCACCTGCAATTGAGTGAACCGCTAAAGATTGTCATGAACAGCCGCACCAGTCAGGGCGTGATTTTCAAGCCAGAATTGAAGTGAAAAAGGACCCCGAACTTCCGGGGTCCTGTGAAATGAAAGCGCTAGGTTCTAGTGGACTTTGTAGCCGCCGACGAAGTCTTGCGAGAATCGGCCGTTGCGCGTATCCATCCACGAGGCATAGAGGGTGCTTCCAGCAATCGTGTTGCCGGTATAGTCGCCCATGAAGCCCCCGCCGAAGCCGTCATTATCCGGATTCGACATGACGCTGGTCAGCTTCTTATTCAACGGGAAACTGGCGCCGCCATTAGTCGAACCGCCAAGGAAGGCGTCGTAGAGCAGGTTGTTAGGATCGTTGCGACGGTCGAGCCAGGTCGCGCCGATCGCGCCGTTTGAGGCCACGTTAATCCATGGGAAGAACTGATCGTGAGTGGCCGACGAAGGTGCTACTGGTACGCCAGCGCTCCAGGTCGTTCCGCCATTCGTGGAACGGCTGACGAATACCTTCATCTGTGTTCCGGTCCAAGTGTAATAAACCACGTACAGATGGCCGGCGTTGGCGCCAGTGCTGTTGTCGATCGCGATGACGGGAATGTCAGAAACCCGCTCAAAGGTATTCGGTAAGCAGCCATAGAACGCGCCGCAGGTGTCGGGAGCCAGAGTTGGTGTGGCGATCGTAACTGGGCTGGACCAGGTGTTGCCGCCATCGGTTGATTTCGAAACGAGGAATTTGGAGACTGTGCCACCGCAATCACCGGTTGAGCCGGTTGCCGGGCAACGGAGCCACGAGACGTAGACCGTTCCGTCCTTGCCGATTGCGAGATCGCTGAACTGGTCGACCGAAGTCGGGAAGATCTGTTTTGTATCGACCACCTTGGTCACCCAAGTCTTGTTGTGATCGCATGAGTGCGACACGCTGATCTCACTATTGGAACTGGCGTCGAACTGAGTATTCGAGATGTACAGGCAGTTGACACCCGGGCTGGTGGGGCTGGTGTCGACCTCCAGCCATCCCTTATCGGTAGTGCCTCCGCTCAGGGTCGGAACCGCCGCTACCACAGGTGTACCCCAAGAAGTTCCATTGTTGGTTGAGGTGGAAACCACGATCACTTGTCCCGGAGGACCAGCTTGAATTCCCCCGGCAAAGGTATTACCCAAACGGTCGTAACCTACCATCGGGTCGCCAAGCCCTGACCCGCCGGATATTGCCGGCAGACATGTGCGCGTCCAGGTTGATCCGCCATCGCTGGAGGCGTAGAAACCCTGAAGCGTAACCCCGCAGCTGTAATCGTTTGCGCCCGTGAGCAATTGAGACGCATTACGTGGGTTCGAAGCAATGGGATCTTCGTTGGCGATGTTGACTCCCGCGGACGCCTGGACGTTGGGCAGAACGCAGGGAACTGGCGAACAAGTTAGAGCTGGCAGCATCCCATAGGCCTGAGAAGAAGTGGGCAGTTGTAGTGCACCGCTCTGGATCGCTCTCCCTACAAGAACTGAGGTCGATTCAGGGGTGTTCGGCAGAATAAGAGGTGTTTGGGCACTTGCAATGGCACAAAGCGCGAAAGCAACTGTCAAGCAGACGCACGCTAGCGCTTGACCTCGTAGCTGGTGTGATTCTCGCATGAATCCTCCTGGGAGTTTTTTGTGAACGAAGATTTGTGAACAGGGATTTTCAGAGATGCCTCAACGGCGGTCACAGAGTATACACCGGTTTGTGGAGCAGAAAGTGAGTGTCCACCCGATTTTTCGATTCACCGGATTAGAGCGTTGGTCGGAGGGTAAAGGATTTTGCACTCGGTAGTGTCCGAAAGTAATCTCACCCGCGCTCTTGTCCGGACTACCCGCACAGCCGAATGTGATGCTAATCACAGCCCTTGCCTGTGACCGCCGACACAATGGAAGAGGTCAGGAAGTTCATTGCGTGTAGCACGGAGCTGCCTGTGTTCAAGATCATTCACGCACAATTCCTTGCGCCTGGCATCAAGCGGTTTGTGATCGAAGCGCCGCGCATCGCGCGGAAGCAACGGCCCGGGCAGTTTGTCATCCTGCGCATCTACGAAGAGGGCGAGCGGATTCCGGTCACTATCGAGAACTCAGATCCCGAAAAGGGCACCATCAACATCGTGGTCCAATCGGCCGGCAAAACGACGAACCTGCTGAACTCGCTCGGCACCGGAGATTCGATTCTCGACGTGGTCGGCCCATTAGGGAAACCGTCCGAGATCGTGAACTACGGCACAGCGGTGGTGGTGGGTGGCGGCGTTGGGACCGCCATGGCCTATCCGACAGCGGCGGCATTAAAGCGTGCAGGGAATCGCGTACTGTCGATCGTGGGTGCGCGGAATAAAGAACTCGTGATCCTCGAGCATGAAATGCGCGCTGTAAGCGATGTCCTCATGATTACCACGGACGATGGCAGCTATGCTGACAAAGGATTCGTTACTGACAAGCTCCGTCAATTGATTGAGAACGGAACGAAGATCGACCTCGTGGTGGCAGTCGGCCCGATTGTCATGATGAAAGCTGTTTCGGAGTTAACGCGAAAAGAGAATATCCAAACTGTTGTAAGCCTGAATCCCATCATGATCGACGGCACCGGCATGTGTGGCGGTTGCCGCGTTCTGATCGATGGCAAGAGCGAGTTCGCTTGCGTCGATGGTCCGGAGTTCGATGGTCACAGAGTGAACTTCGAAGTGCTGGTGCAGCGCAATTCGATGTATCGCTCAGCCGAACAGCAATCAATGAAAGGATACAAGCGCAGCCTGGAGTCCGGTCACGTCTGCGTCGGTGCCTCTTCGTCGGCGGCAGGAGAACAACGATGAGCCCGGCCGCGAGCAAATCGAAAAATCCACTACCGCCGAAAGATCGCATCAAGGTTCCGCGCCAATTGATGCCGGAGCAACCCCCCCAGGTCCGAGCCCACAACTTCGAAGAGGTCAATCTCGGTTACAACGCTGAGTTAGCGCAGCAGGAGGCGCTCCGCTGTTTGGAGTGTGCGAAGCCGACCTGCACGGAGAATTGCCCGGTCGGCATCGACGTCAAGGAGTTTGTGCAACGCATCGTGATTGGTGATTTTCTCGGCGCGTCAGCCAAGATTCGCGACGCCAATGTGCTACCCGCAATCACAGGTCGCGTCTGCCCACAGGAAGACCAGTGCGAAGGAAAGTGTTTGCTCTCAAAGAAGGTGAAACCACTGGGCATCGGATACCTTGAGCGCTTCGTGGCCGACTACGAGCAGCGGATGGGGACTTTCGTCGTTCCTAATGCAGAGCCTACCGGAAAGAAAGTCGCAATCGTTGGCAGCGGACCTTCTGGGCTTACAGTCGCTGGCGATCTGATCCAGAAGGGCCACAAGGTCCGCGTGTTTGAGGCGCTGCACGAGATCGGAGGCGTGCTGGTTTACGGCATTCCCGAGTTTCGTCTGCCCAAGCAGATTGTGCGCGAACAGATCGACTACATGCGGAGGATGGGTGTTGAGTTCGAAACGGATGTAGTCGTTGGCCGCACGGTGACCATCGACGAACTTATCGAAGAAGAAGGTTACGACGCAGTCTTTATCGGCACCGGCGCAGGCCTGCCGCAATTCATGAATATTCCCGGAGAGCACCTGAATGGCGTCTACTCGGCGAACGAGTTCTTGACGCGCATCAATTTGATGAAGGCATACAAGTTCCCTGGGTACGACGAGCCCATGCTCGATCTGCACGGAAAGCACGTTGCGGTAATCGGCGGTGGGAATACGGCTCTGGATGCGATTCGTTCTGCTTTGCGCCTGGGTGCTGAAAAGGCGCATGTCCTCTATAGACGCAGCGAGGCTGAGATGCCGGCTCGCGCTGAAGAAGTCCATCACGCCCAACAAGAGGGCATCGACTTCCAGATGCTGACTGCCCCGGTCGAGTTCTTATCTGACGGGAAGGGCTGGCTGAGTGCAGCCCGCTGCGTGCGCATGGAACTCGGCGAACCTGACGCCTCCGGACGCCGCCGCCCGGTGCCTAAACAAGGATCGGAATTCGATCTACCGCTGTCGGTAGCCGTCATTGCGATCGGAACCAGCGCGAATCCGATCGTTCAAGGCACCACACCTGGTCTTGGCACGAACAAGCGAGGTTATATTCAGGCCAGCGAAGAAACGCAACGCACCACGCGTAAGGGAGTCTTCGCAGGGGGGGACATTGTTACCGGAAGCGCAACGGTCATTCTGGCAATGGGTGCGGGACGCCGCGCGGCCAAGTCGATTCACGAGTATTTGACGACGGGAGTGTGGTGAGGGTACCGTCCAGGTTTCTACAACAGCGCTGTCATCCTGATGCCGCGGGTACTTTGCGCGGCGTGGGACCTACGCATTTTGTCCGGCGGCGCCTATGTCGCCTGCAAAATGCATAAGTCCGTCGGCCAGCACGAAGCGCAATGATCAGAATGACAACCTGAGGTCGCTGCCACCGAGACGTATGTTTAGCCCTTGCGGGCCACGAATCGCAAGCGCATGTAGTCGGCGGTCCAGCGGCCGTGCTCGTCACAGAGTACAGGTCTTAACGTCTCGGTAGCTTCCTCCAGATAATCTCTTCGTTGGTCTTCCGGCAACGCAGCACAAAATGGGTTGGCGAAAGTTTGCAGCCATGCGAACATACCGGTCGGCAGCGGAGTAGGGCGCGGGATGAGTTGAACACTTTCCGCGATAAATCCCGCGCGCTCCAGTCGCTCCTTATAATCGTCCACCGTCGGGAAGTACCAGGGACAGATGCTGGCGGCATTCTTGACCCCGCGCCTTTCCAGGCCGACGATCAGTGCTACATTGACCGCAGCAACGCATCCGTGGCC
>Ga0126378_10003159_pt1 | contig 12404 bp, 22 predicted proteins | sample PanSoiMetPlot_23_FD_92587 | JGI IMG/M metagenome (GOLD analysis project Ga0126378, IMG submission 92587) | Tropical forest soil microbial communities from Panama - MetaG Plot_23 | ecosystem: Environmental > Terrestrial > Soil > Tropical forest > Bulk soil | place: Panama | collected 2016-02-17
ATTATTTGTTTAAGCTCGGTGGAGATTTGTTTGTAGATTCGCAGGACGCGAGTCCAGATGTTTTTAATCGTCTGTCCAAGCCAGGTGTCCGCGATGCGCTTGAGCCATCCGGCGACCATGCCGAGGATATTTTTGAGGGCGGATTCGAGCTGCGACACGAGCGCGCCCGTGTAGCCTTGCAGCCACGAGTTGATGGCGCTGGCGTACGCAACGATGCGGCCAAGCGCGGCGGTGATGCTCGACGGATCGGCGCCGGCGCCGGCGCCGACAATCGGTACCGGCAGAGGCAACTGAACCGGAGGCAATCCGCCTTCGGTCGGAATCGTCGTTATCGGTTCCAATCCCATGTGGGTTTACTCAAAGGGCGCCAGGGCTTGCCGCAGCTCGGCCACGGTGTGTTGAATGTCGGCGCGGACCTTCTCCGGCGTTCCCTGTCCCATTTCGTAGGTATTGGTAAATGGACCGTGTGGTCCGACAAAGTAGCTTACGACACTCACTTGAGTGGGTCTGCCGGCTCGGTCGAATTGCGATTGGTTGCTCACCAGCACGTCATGGACTGCAAAATCCGAGGGCGGTTGAGGGTCCGGCATGGAATCACCTCGCGTGAATTTTTCTCACCTCAGCGAACTAACGTACTCATCGGTGAGTTGCGCGGCTGCGGCCAGCGAATCAGGATACCAGCCGGGACCGCTGATGTAATGCTCGTGCGCCAGCGTCAGGTTGTAAGGCTGCGGCTTGCCCATCGGGGTATGCGCCATGCCGGCGACGAGCGCCGACAGGACGCTGGTCATGTTCTTTTCGCCGGCGCGGGCTTGCTTGTCGTCGAACTTGCCGAGGTGTTGAGCGCCGTACTCTTGAGCTAGCGCGATGCCGGCGAGCGTTTGGTCGCGGGTAATCATACCGAGCTTGTAGAGCTGCACCAGGTTGTCTCCCATCGCTTCGTATATTTGTTCTGCTTTCGCGGCTTCGATGCAAGCGTTCCCGCAGCCTTTGCCGATAAATTGGGAGAGCAACAGGCCGAGGCCGACAAACACGCCGACAATCGGAGCGAACACCGCGACGTCGCCGAGTATCGGAGCAAGAGCGGAGCCGGCAGTAAGCGCGTTCTCGGAGAGGGTCGCGGCGAGGCCAATCTCGGCGCCGAGGCCGGTTGCCAGTACCGGCTGCGTGAGGTTGACTCCGTTTCCGCCTCCCACGCCGACACTGCCGGTTTGCCCTACGCCTATTCCGGCGACGTTGTAAATCGGCGGGAGAGGCGCCGGAGCGACGCCGGCGAGCGCGCCGGGAGAAACCTTGAGGGCTGCGATAGCCGCGTCGAGCGCGGCGCCGGCAGCTCGGTTCGCGGCGATTCCTCGGTTGATTTCGCTCGATATGTCCGCGGTCGGAATCCTGTCGAGAGCCTGTTGCGTTGCGTCGAGCGCCGAGAGCGAATCGGTGATTGCTCTGGTGAGCTTCGCGAGGTCGCCGAATGCGCTGAGCACGCCGGCGAGCGTGTGCTCGAAACCGTCTGAGGGCGTCGCGGAGTTGCCTAGCATCTGGTGAGCGAGCGAGGCGAACGCCGGTTGCAAAGCTGTCCAGACTAGAGCGTCAGGTGCGAGCGAGGCGACGTAGCGTTTGGGCGTCACGGTTCGCGCCTCGGGCTTGCCGGCTTCGGCGCCTCGGGTGGCGCCGGCGTGGTTACGGCGTGATTGAGGGAGCTCATTATCGCGGTGTTCTCTATTTCCAATGCCTTGAGTTCGTTTTCTTCGCGGGTGAGGACTTGCTCGATGCGATGTTCCTCGGCTACGGCTTCGATGCGTGCGCGGCGAATGGCGAGCAGTTCACTGGCGCCGGTCGCGAGGGCGGCGAGCACGGCGAGCAGGGTAAGCCATTGCACTGGTTGTGTGTGTCGCCTGTCACTGATTCCTTGCATCATGGCGAGGGTTAGAAGCTGATCGCGAGGATTGAGGCGGCAGTGACGCTCCCGTTCCCGGTCGCGGCGGTTTGCTGCATGGTTAGGGTCCACTGTACGTAGTCTGTCGATTGCAACTGAGCCGTAGCGATGATACCGGCGCTCGACGCTTGCGACGCTCCCACGTTATTGACCACGTACGATTGGCCGATTTGGGCGCCGGTGACGCCGGCGCCTTGGCGAAAACGCAGCGTTACGCCGGTAGCGCTGGCGCCCGTGGAAAAGGCGCAACTCGCCAGCATGACCACGAAAGACGTGTCTTTCGGGGTTTGCAGCGTCGGACTGGTAAGCACTGCGGTTTCGGTTGTCGTGGTAATCGTGACGGTCGCGCCGGCTAGGTCGGTGCGGTCGATTGAACGTGGAACGCTCATGAGACAATCCTCCCCTAGACGCTAAACCACTGCTCGTAATTGAGCACGATCCCAAGGTACTGATCCCCTGCCTGCATACCCCACGCGCCCACCTGAAACGTGTCGCCCGCGTTTAAGAGCATGTCCGGTAATCCCCGAGTCAACGATAATGGGGGACCACTCTCTTGCGCCCAGCCAAGCCCAAAGGCCCACGAACACCAAACTTGTTTGCTTGCGGTGACGGCGCCTGACGCGCCATCGACGTAACTGGTATAGCCGCCGACGTACCAGAACACTGCGGGGTAGCGGTTAGCTACTGCGGCGACCGTGTTCAACTGGGCCGTGATACTCCGCATTCGGATGCGAGCGTAGCTTGGCACTGTGAAGATGTAGTTGGCGCCGGTTGTGGGTCCTCCGCCTGCCGCTAACATCACCATCAAACCGGGCCCGTCTGTCGAATTGCGCTGTGCGCCTCCGGGCCACGTAGGGCCGCTGAGGGAGTCCACGTAATCGGACAGCAGCGTTTGTAGGTTTATGCCGCTTTGCAGATTGCCACGTCTGGTAGCAGCGTACACCCACGTGTTGCCCCGCCGCGTGGAAGCCGCCGGCGTGCACGTGAGGTTAAACAAGTAGCCCTCGGTCAGCGGAAACACGTAAGCGGTCGCGGCGCCGGTGGATGGCGGGTTGACAGTCCACTGCATCGGTTGGAGACGCCCATCTGGGAGTAAAAAGTGAGCCGCAAAATTCAGGTTCTGGTTGGCTTGCAGGTTGCTCACGTTGATGTAGAGCGTATCGTCTGACGTGACGTACAGCATCGAGGGTGGGTTAAGCCCTCGAGTCGCAAACGTCACGTAGCGCGAGCCGATCAACCGGTGTTCTTCGCGGAAAGTGGCGCCTTCGAGCGGTGGAGTTCTATCGAGTGCGGGCACGTCGGGTGTTGCGCCGGGTGTTGATCCCATGAATTTACCTCGGCAAATCCGAGGTGAGCGACTGGTAAGAGACGCTCGCTCACCTCGGATAACGCGCCGGCGCGACTAGGAGTCCTGTCGCGCCACGCGGGGAGACTCGGGTTACGCCGGTGCGAGCTGGCACATTATCCAGTTGGCCGTTAGGGCGGTCGCGGCCTGATTCGACACGCAGTCCACAAACGTGCCGGATTTATTCGCCGAATTGATTACCGGAATCAGTGGTATTCCGGTGCGGTCGCTCAGTCGAACGAACCATTGGCAGGTCTGATCGCGTTTCGTCGGCTCGCCCGGTCCGCTGCATCTTAAATTCCCGGTGTCGGGTCCGCGAATGCTGAGGGTCGCGGCGCGTGCGTTCACCAAAAAACCGAGCACGGCGTAGTCGGTATTTGCTTGCAGCAAATCAAACTGCGCATTGAGGGCCAACTGGCCCGAGTATCCTCCGGTCGCGGCGGGTGTGAGCGCTATTTCGACGTTTACGATATTTACGCCTCGTTTCGCGATGTCTTGAGGCGACACAAATCTGCCGGCGACACCAGGGAGATCCTCATAAAACACCAGGACTGAGCCTGATTCGATTTGTCCTCCGGTCGCGGTGCCGGTCTGCTCGGCGATGAGGATGTCCTGCGGATAGAGCTGTTGGCTCACCTCGTAGGGGAGATTAAAATCCACGGAGTTGGCCGGTATCGCCCATCTCACGCCTTGCACGTTGTCGTGCAACTTCGGGGACCTCAGGCGCAGGGTTCCGACTGCCTGATTCCATGCCCACGCCTCTAAGAGCAGCGTGCGTTTTTGCTGGTTGGAGTTTCGTATTTGCAGCGAATCGCCGAGCGCCATTGTCCACGCCGTGAAGGTCGCGCCGGGGGCCGTAACGAATCCGCTGATGGTGTCTATCGCGCTTCCCATGTTTCACCTCGTATGTTTGGGTTTGGCCTCGGGGCGTTTCGCCGGTTCCGGCGCTCGTGCCGGTTCCGGTGCGGCGCGTTTCGGCGCCGTGATTTCGCGAGGCTGTGGTGGTTCTCGCTCTTGCCTGTGTTCCGGGTCAACTAGGGTTTCGATAGCTTGCAGTTGTTCAAATTCAAAGACGCGAAGGTTTGATACGTTGGCGCTGTTGGTCGCCGAGGGGTGAGCGTTCGCCAGGTGCTCGACCGCGAGGGCGCCGGCGTCTTCGCTTGTCTCGGCGGCTTGGGAGCGCCAGTTGCACATCGCGCATTCGGCTAAATATCGCGTCACTGGTCGGACCTTACTTTGAGAGTTTCTTAGCCCGCAGAGCGGTGTCCACCGCAGCCACACGCTGCAAATTGCTCGGGTCGCCTTTCGGGGCGCGAGGCGGTAGGTTGAGGTTTGCTAAGACATCTAGGTATGGTTGGATTCCGGCTTGAAAGTCCGAGCTGCCGGCTGTGATACCCGACGGGTACCGCGTCGCGCCTTTGCCGGTCGCGTTCCGTAAATACTTGTCGGCGCCGGCGAGCACGCCTTTCTGGTACGTGTTATTCGCCACGGCTTGTTGAACGCCAGCCGCCCAACTCGACGCCGAGGCTGCGGCGGTCGCGGCTTGCGGTCGCCTCGGATTCTGCACGCCGGCGACGTAATCGGCGCCGGCAGCGCCGGCTCGGGTCGTCCATTTTTTAGCTATTTGGTCGGCGCTCTTGATCTGGATTGATGCCATAAGAGCACACCTCCTGAGTGTGAGAGACTGTGCCGGCGCGAGGTCGGGCCTCGCCGGCGAACGGAGTCTATCACCGAGTCGTTATTAAAATCTGGTTATCTTGAGCGGATCGTAAAATTAGTGTAGCTTACTAGCCTGTATGTATGAGCGGTTCGCGAGAGCGGTACTCGGTGGAAAGCTGATTTTTGGCGACGAAGTACAGGTGCGGGCGAAAAGGTTGCTCCGCAGTATCGAGCCGGCGCGAGGGCGGCTAGCGAGTTGCGAGGTGTGCTGTGGTCGAGGTTTTATTTTGCGAGGCCGTAGGCGCGTGCCGGTGCTCTGCCGGTGCGTCGCCATGTGCTCGCCGGATGTGCTAGAGGCGCTCGGCGTCGATGTGCCGCGTAGCGACTAACGTGTATTATGCCCACAGTATAGTGCGCGTGAGGTGAAGAATGAAACCTTCGATTGTGAAGCTAGTCCGACAAGGTGCGGGCTTGTATTTATGCGTGCCGGCTTCGATTTGCCGTGCCCTTTTGCTCAAGGCGGGCGACCGACTGGTAGTGGACTACGACGCCGAGCAACTGTATATGCGTCGTATTCCGCTAGAGGACTTGATGCCGGTGCGACGTGCCGCTACGGGTCACGTTGATGGAGTTGGGGAGCGATATGTTGAGCCGGTGACGGTCGAGTAAAAACGGGAGCGCCGAGGTGGGACTCCTAAGTTATCCGCCTCGGCGCTCGGCGTGTATCGCAGAGGGTTTCTTGGGTCGGCTGAACCTTGAAACCTCGGAGTCATCCTACCACAGAAACTCAGCGAAGACACGCCAAAACTGAATTGCATGGAGGTGTGCGTATGAGTGCTGAGGCTTGTATAGCAATTTGGAAAGCGCGGTTTATCGACACGGTAGACGGTCGTCGGCCAATCGAGCCTATCGAGAAGCTGGTGCTGATGAGGTTCGCGTGGTCGGCGTCGGACGAAGGGGTGGTTTCACAGCTCACTTGGAAACAGTGTGGTTTGGAAACGTGTGTATCGCGGCCTACGGTAGCGAGGGTAATGGCAAGGTTGCGAGCTTGTCCGAGCGATCCTAAGCGCCGGCTCAAGAGTTGCACCGAGGCCGGAGGGCGGTGCTCGGTCCATTTTGGCGTGTTGCCGGTGGTGGAACTGTACACGCGTACGGGTAATAAATGGCGCCGTTATCAAATCAAATTCGAGCTGATTTTTGATGGGCAACTAAATTCTGTCGAGGTCTCACACAGAGACCTCGCGAGGTATCAGGGTGAGACCTCGCGAGGTATCAGGGTGAGACCCGTTCTAAACGCTATAAACGAACGAAAGGGGGAATCGTCCTCTACATTAGGAGAGGCTGATAGCGAGCGAACGATTAATAGCGCTCGCTCGCTCGGCGTAAACGCCGAGGAAAAAAGCGAAGAACTGCACGCCGTAAACGGTCTGTTGATGGCGAAACTCCGGCGCGTTGATGCGAGGCTAGCCGGCGACATCATCGCCGACTGCCGGCAAGTGAATCGGGAGGCGACGCTCGAAGTGATACTTTTCGCGTTGTCGAGAGTGTTGACTGCGGGAGTTCCGCCGCGAATCGGTAATGCTAACGGTTTCGTGCGGTGCCAGGTGCGAGGTATCGTGCGAAAAGAATACCTCGAGGCGCTCGATAACGCTGCCGGCGCTCGGATGCGCGAGTGGCGGCGGTCGGCGGGCGCCGGCAGTGAAACCAAACATTGAGGTGAATCATGAGACACATAAGAACGAGACGCGAAGTCGCCGGCGCGGAGAACGCGACGACGCCGGCGCGATTCGAGCAAATCGAGATGGAGCGGATCGCTGAGCCTAAGCTGCCGGCGCGAGAGACGATGGATTCGGACAAGCTCGCAGAGTTGGCCGAGAGCATGGCGCTGATCGGACTGCAACAGCCGATCATCGTGGAGGAAACCTCGGTAGGGTATCGCATCGTCGCCGGTCATCGGCGCTACTTGGCGGCACGCGCAATTCACTGGCAGCGTATTCCGGCGCTCGTTTACGCGGAGGACACGGTAGACACTGCGGCGGTGATGCTCCACGAGAATGTCATCCGCGAAGACTTAAACGCGGCTCAAGAGGCGGTCTGGTTTCAACAGCTCATCGAGCAACACAAGCTGGACGAGGCGGGTATCTGTGCGCTGGTGAAACGCAACACGGCGTACGTGAGCGACAGGCTAACGCTATTGAGAAACGACAGCAAGGTCTTCGACGCGTGCCGGTGCGGCGATATCTCATTCGCGGTAGCGCGTGCGCTTAATCGGTTTCCAGACGTCACGATGCGCCGTTACTACCTCGACTGCGCGGTAAGGTCGGGGACCTCGGCTCGGGTCGTGAATAATTGGCTGCAAGATTACCTCGCGCAAGTCCAGCCTCCCTTGAAAGAGAGCCCGGTGGAATCAATCGCGCCCGTCACGTCGGATAGTTCGGATGCGGTGCGCGTGGAGTGCTTTCTGTGCGGTGGGACGAAGGACCCTTGGAATCTGGTCGCGGTCTACATTCATAAGTTCGAACTGGCACACGTACAGCGAATGCTGGACGTGAGGCTGGAGCAAGAGCGGCAAAGCGCCGGCGACGCCGGCGAGGCAACACCTAAACCAAATGGAGGGATACATGGCGACTGATTGGAGACAAATACAAATGGAAAATGACATAGCGGATTTGCGCGATGAAGCTCGGTGCGAGAGCCGGCGAGCGTTCGATGTGGCCTTGGCGGCGCGACAGGATTTGGAGGGGTACATCAACGATTTGAGTTTCGAACTTGAAACGCTCACGGCTCGTGTCAATCTCATCGAGCGGGCCTTACAGGGCGCCGGCGTGGAAATCGAGACGGGGGGCGACGAATGAAAAAATGGATTGGCGTTAGATTGTGCGGTTGGGCTGCGTGGCTGTTTGGGATTCTGGCGGTGAGCGGTGTGGGGTTTTGGGAGACGAACGGTAAGCCGGGCTCGGTCGCGGTAATTATCGTGCTGTTCGCCGTGTCAAGTTTCATGCTGGCTGTGGTCTGGTTTCTAGGATCGCTTGCGGCGTGGGCAATGCGGCGCCACGCCGAAACGCTTATCCGGCAAACGGGGGCCGGCGCCGGTCTGGTCGCGGCGCCGGCGCCGGATGCCTGGAGGTGCGCCAGGTGCGGCGCCGTGAACCTCGCGCCTCCGGCTGGCGAGCCGGTGAGCGCCTCGGCGTCGAGCGGGCCGAGGGCGGTCATGACTTCGCCTCTGGCCGGTCTGAGGTGACGCCGGCGACGCATCGGGAGATAATCTGCGGGAGCTGTAGCGCGTTCCTAAGCCGGAGGTGAACCTGCCGAGCTTTCGAAGAGTGAGGCAATGCGTCCGCTAGGGCGCGCGCAGCTCGCTAACAGAACGGGGAGAAGCACAATGCCGATTGACATGAGCGACCTGCGGTGCCTAATCTGCGGCGACCGCGCCCGCGACGGCCATCTGACGTGCGGTCGCGTCCAGTGCTCGGAAAGTCTCGCCCGCGATCTAATCCGCGCCTACATATTTTGCCTGGGCATTGACAGCGACGGTCCAACTCTCGCTGCGAGTCCTGGGCCGTAGAGTTGTCAGCGATTCGGGAACAAGTGGAACTAATGGTGAAACTGTATCAGAACGACTAGAAACGAGTCCGCCCGCGTTCTCTAGTACGTTGTTTTTCGCATCAGGATGCCCTAGGATCGACGAACGCAACACGGCTGGTACAATCCTATGGGTCGATTAGCCGCATTTTTAGAGGCTCGGAGGTGTGCGGTGATTATCTGGCTTCCGTTTCTGATCGCGCTTATCGGTGCGGTGGTTTACCTCGCCAGTGTGAATCCGAAAGCTGCCGAGCTTGGGCGGTCGGCCTGGTGGGTCGGTTTGCTCGTGGGCTTGTTGCAGGTCGGGCGGGCGACGGTTTCCATACTGCGGTGAGGTGGGACATGAGCCGTGAGCATTTGGTGTTACCGGTCAGATACGGTAAGGGCGACTCGCGCAACGTCGAGCGAGCCGTAGCGGTTAGCGACGCCATCCACGCGCAATATCGGCGCGAGTGGCGAGCGTACGTCGAGTTGCATAGTGGCGAGCTGCCGGCTAAGGGTCCGCGAGGCTCGATGCGGAACCGGAAACGCGCCGGCAAATTGTCGAGCCTCTGGCATCAGTTCATGCGGGAACGTCGCGAGACGGTGGGTTTGTTCGGGTGATTGTGTGATCTCTACCACTGGCATCATTCCAGAGGCGCTGATGTATCGCGAGAGGAAACGTGACGTCATAAACTTTCTACTCGCCGCAGCGTATCCGAGCGAGTTCAAGCGTCGTCTGTTGGAGGGATACGCTCTCACGGTGGGCTTGAGGATACCGGCTCGCGAGTTTCATCTGGTCGAGGCGAGCGGCGTCGATTACCAGCAAGAGGTCTGAGGTGAGCGAGCATTCATTGAGTGCTGAGCCTTACGGCGAGCTGGTCGCCGATTGTCTGTGGACTCAGGATAACGATGAGCTGATAGCGCGGTTGCTCGGCGCGTTGCGGGCCGTCGTCAATGCTACTGGCAAAACGGGAGAGGATGCGTTGGAGAAGTACTGTGTCGTGCTTGCCCATACGCGAGGTAAACGATGAGCAACACGTTCCAGCCTACGCCAGCGCAACTGTTGCAGGCGGACAGGCTAAAGTTTCCCGGTATGTTGCCGCGCGAGGTGCTGATATTTAAAAACTGGCTGGTGGCTCATGAGTCTGAGTTCGACTCCTTCGACTACAACGTGCGAATCGGTTCCGGTCATGATCCGGGGCCGGCGTGGCCTGACTACGTGCGGCAACAGGCGATAGCGAACACTCAGCTAAGAATCGACGCGGTGGCGCACAAGAATGGCGCCGTGAGCATCATCGAGGTGAAAGATAGGGCGGGCGCCTCGGCGGTCGGGCAGCTCGTCACTTATGATGCCGTATGGCAGGAAGGCACTGCGGGACTGCCGGCGCCAAACTTGATACTGGTTACAAATCGGGTACAGCCCAATATCTTACCGTTGATAAAAAAGGCAAACATCCGGCTCGACGTGGTTCCCACCGATTTCAGCTCGCTGAAGCCTAAACCCTACTACCCTGGTTACGGTCGCGGCGCGGGGTAGAAACCTCGCTGCGGTCGTGCTGAAACTTCCCCCTCGGCGCGCGGAAATCCCTTAGCCTAATTCACCGCGATGAGCTGCCGTGGGGGGAGTCTCCTAAAGGGGGTGTCAATGCGAGGCGAGCGCGCGAGCGCGCGCGCGTGCGGCTTTGCGATGGTTTTAGACGCAGAAAGCATTGAAAATGCTAGGCTTATGTTGGGTCATTTTAGGATCGTAAAGTGGCGTTTTTCTAAGTATGGCATTTTCAATGACTTACGATTTTAAGCTACCTACCCCTTACCAGCTCGGCGTTCGTCGCTGCTAGGGGCCTTGGCGGCGTCAATTTGATGTCGTTTCTAGCATTCTGGAGTTTAGACGGCGCCGGTCGCCAAGATCGCGGGCGGAGGCGGTATCGGCTCGTTTTTGGCCTGAGCGGCTTTCACGGCTTTATCGTACTTGAACTGGGCGACGCGAATTTGCGCTTCTTTGGTATCGAGCTTGAGTAGGGTTTGCATGGTGAGCACGGTTGCATCGTCGCTCGAATAGCCGGACTTCTGAAGGTAGGCGCCGAGCTGGTCGAGGTCCACCAAGCCGGAGACGTACGCGGATTGGATCTCGGCGAGCGTGAGTTGCTTTCGAGGATAGAGAAGCTCGGTCGCGACGTTGTCTTTGATGGCGGCTTGGGCTGCGGCGCCGATATTGAGACGGTCTACTGCGGCTTCAAAGGTCACACGGTCGATGTCGCCGTTGACATGTAGTGTCCGCAATGTAGTGGCGAGCGCATCGACGTAGGGCTTCGCGGCGTTCGCGTCCCACACTTGCATGATCTGTTGCGCCGAGCCGTTGTCGTAATTCTGGTTCCACAGCGCACGGACTGCGTCATCGTCGGTGAACTTGCCGAGGTTCCGCAGTACTTCGATGTCGCTTGTTGGGATGTGGCTCAAGTATTCGCTCTGGAGGGCTACCGAGCGAGCCGGATTGTAACCGGCGTAGCTCATTTCTTGAAACCAGTCGGCATTGTTGATGAGCTGCCGGTTGTAGGCTCGGGTGGCGACGTCGGGGCCGAGCATCTTCGGGTGGTATTGCTGATTGAGCGCCCACTGTAGAGGGTCAGCGATTACGGTTTGGATGAGCGGCTGCAGGGCTCGGCGCGCCATGCGTCCGAGTCCTAGGTTCTTCGCCATCATCTCGCCGTACTCGCGTATTCCCTCGCCGTAGCGAATGTCTTCCGGTATCAGGGACCAGATGAGCGCCATATTCCCCTCGCGGATCGCGAAGCTCATGAGAAACCCTAGGAACGACTGAGCGGCAGCGACGCCTTGCTGCGGCGTCAGGACATCGCCTCGGCTGAACTCGCCGGCGAGCGCGTCGTAGAGTTTAGCTCCTATCGCTTTCATCGCGCCGACTTCGCCTCGTTGTTGAAACCCTGCCTGTATGCTCGATGGGTCCACCTCCATTCCGAGTAGGTCGCCGATAACGCCGGCGACCATTGAATAGAAGCCGGGTGTGCGGTTCCCTTGCATCGCGGTATTCAGTTCCACGAGCGGTATAAGTAGCGTGTCGATCATGGAGACGATCACGTGCATCACGATTTGAATGCCTGGGATTATGTACGCGAATAATTTCGCGAGTAGCGAATCCCACCATCCCATCGCTATCTGTGCGTCGGCTTCGACTTTGGCTTGCATCCCAAAGTCTTGCACCGGTATGTCTGGGAGAGGTGGCGAGGTGGGTCCGGTTCCGTTGCCGCTGAAAGCTCCCATTAGACCGGATACCCCATTGAACGGAAGGTTTCAAAGGCTTGATTGACGTTGGCCTGGTCGTAGTCGTCGAGGCCAATGCCGGCGCTTACTTTCATGCGTCTCTCTACGGCATCAAAGTTCGCTCGCTCGGAGAGTGCGGCGCCTTGCGCGAGCTGCGCCGAGGTCGGTGGTTTGTATTGTGCGTTCCACAATACGGCGAGCATTTGGCCGGCTGTTTTGATGGCCGAGCCAATGTAGAGCGCCGGCGAGAAGTATCCAAACGGGTCGAATATCAAATTAAGGTAATCGAGTACGCGGTTCATCTCGCGTCGCGTCTCTATCCAAATTTTGGCGAGCTGCGCCTCGCGTGCTGCCAGGTAGTTGTCGAGTTGGGTGGCGAACCGAAAGTGAAAGATGCGGAACACGGCGAGGATTCGACGCAGTTGCTGAATCAAGTCCATTGCCGGTTTGAGGATTTTGGTTTCCCACGCCTCTACCATCGCCTCGTACTTTCGGATGACGGCGATTATTTGTTTAAGCTCGGTGGAGATTTGTTTGTAGATTCGCAGGACGCGAGTCCAGATGTTTTTAATCGTCTGTCCAAGCCAGGTGTCCGCGATGCGCTTGAGCCATCCGGCGACCATGCCG
>Ga0126378_10003162_pt1 | contig 12402 bp, 8 predicted proteins | sample PanSoiMetPlot_23_FD_92587 | JGI IMG/M metagenome (GOLD analysis project Ga0126378, IMG submission 92587) | Tropical forest soil microbial communities from Panama - MetaG Plot_23 | ecosystem: Environmental > Terrestrial > Soil > Tropical forest > Bulk soil | place: Panama | collected 2016-02-17
CGACAGAACCTCGCTTATCTGGCCTTCGCCCCATCAAGCCGAGCTCAACTGCGCGCGGCTCGCGATCCGTCCGCGGCATTTTCGCCCGATTCGGTAACGTTCCAATAGTAATTGGATCGTTGTCGGGCTGGCGTTGTCGCCGCACGCCAGCGAGATTTGAGACATCGCGGCGATCGTTGTCTTCGTCGGGTGCGCGTCTGCTGCAACAGTCTCGTAGCGCGCTGTCAGAACTGCTACACATTCGTGAAAGAGAACAATTATCGCTCTTTACCCTTTGAATCTGTCGGGAAATGCCCAATATCAGCCCTCCGGTCAAAACCTCGCGCAGGAGGGATTCGTGAAACGCAGCTGGATTCTGTCAGGTCTTGCTGTCGTGTTTTTCTCTACTGCAGCCGGAGCGATGAAGATTCCGCTGCCTCCCGAATTCAAGGATGCGTCGCTAACCATCAACGTCCAAATGCAAGCGTGGGACCAGGCCACCGAAAGTGGCGGCCCGCCCCAGTGCGTTGGCTTGACTTGCACTGGACCGACGGCCTGGGACGACCGGATCTTCGTTCGGAGGGCGCGGTTGATAATCAGCGGCGACTTTACCAAGCAGATCCATTTTTACTTCAACATCGACGCCCCGAACACGGGCCGGAGTGGGACCAGCGGCACGGTGGTCGGCTTGCCAGGACCAGTGATTCTTCAGGACCTTCGGATGGTCTACGAGCCGACGCCGGGCATTTTCATCTCCGGTGGTTTTTTGATTGAGCCCCTTTCCCATCACATCCACCAAAGCACCCTGAGCTTCAAGACGATCGAAATTCACGCCGCCACCCTTCGATTTCAGCAGACAGGCACCGGCAACACCAACACTGTGTTTCGCGAGCCGGGGGTGGAGGCTCACGGATGGTTTCTCGACAAGAAGGTCGGTTTCCGCATCGGCCTTTACAACGGCGTTCGCGGGTCGCCAGATCCCAACTTCCTCCCGCTCAATCCAGATGGAATACCTCGCATCGCCGGTTATCTCCACTACAACTTCCTCGAAAGCGAGGAGCGTGGCTTTTTGTACCAGGGCATCTATTTTTCGGATAAGCCGATTCTGAGCATCGGCTTCGGCATCAACTATCAGCCAAAGTCGGTGCGCAACACCGCCGCTAATCCCAATCCGGGTGGCGTCTCCGATTACCGAGGAACGGCAGCGGACTTATTCGCCGAGTTTCCTTTTCCCGGTAATCAGGCGCTCAACTTCGAGTTCGACTTCTACAACTACAGCTTTGGCGATAAACACCCGAGCACGGGAAACGGTTTTTTCTCCGATCTGGGGTACCGCTTCGGGCAATGGCAGCCGGTCGTCTCATACGAGTACTTCGCCGGCACTTCAAACGAGGGCGTTGCAGCAGACGATGTTCGCATCTGGACGGCGGGACTCAACTGGTGGATCAACAAGACCGCCGCCAATTTGAAGTTGGAATTCCAACACATGCGCCGCGGGCTGCTGACTGCGCCAAACGGCACGCCGACTCCGGGGAACCAGAACCAGAAGATCGTCACGCTGGCAGCTCAGCTGTTCTTCTAGACTGCAACAGACCACGGCCCTTCGGTGCCGTCTGCGGCGCTACAGCACGTCCGGGCGCCCTGCACGTTCAGTCGTAAAGCAGAGAAAAGCACTCGCCCAGCAACCCGTCAGCGCAGCAAGTTTGACGACTCAGTGAACTCTTCCCTCGTCAGCGTCCATCAGATCGACCGTTCACTGGCGTTGACTGCCTTTCTTTTGTCACAAAAACGTCACCTTCATCGATCGTGAAATACGCGATGTCGACGCGGCTGACTGACTCTTTTCCAGGAGGGTTCATGGCGCGTTTCAAAAAGTTGATGGTTTTGGTTGTCCTGCTGTGTGCTTCAACGGCTGGAGCGGTGAAGGTCGCGATCGCACCCGGCATTCCCGGTATGGAAGAAGCCAGTTTGAGTATCAACCTGCAGATTCAAGTGTGGGCCCTCTCCACCGAGAATCAATCAGGCGACGCAATGGGCTGGAATACGCAAGTGTTCTTGCGCCGACTCCGCCCGCAGATCGCCGGCGATATCACCAAGCAGCTCCACTTCTTCGTTCAGTTCGACTCCCCGAACTTCGGCAGATTCGGCACCGCGGGCGACCCACAGGGTCTCGCTCCGGCCGCTGGTCAGACGCACGTAGTCGTGCAGGACGCGCAAGCGATCTTCGAGCCTACCCCTGGCGTCTTCATTGAGGCGGGCGAGTTGCTGCTGCCGCTGTCGCACCATCAGATTCAGAGCACGACGAGCTTCGTGACGCTCGACATCCACTCGAACACGATTCGTTTCCCCGGAGCAACCGCGCCCAACCAGGCGGCGAACGGGCTGCGCGAGCTGGGCGCTGAAACGCGCGGCTGGTTGCTCGACAAGAAGCTCGGATTCCGGTTCGGCGTCTACAACGGCGTTCGCGGAAACCCCGGCACCTATGATGATACGATGGCCGCTTCGGTGACCGGGCTTAACCCTCACTCGGTACCGCAGTTCGGCGGATATCTCCACTGGAACTTCCTGGACAGCGAGGAGCGCGGGTGGCTGTACCAGGGCGTGTACTTCAACGACAAACCTATCCTGAGCGTCGGAGTAGGCGCCGGATTCCAACCCAAAGCCATTCGCAACCAGGCGGGCTACACGAGCGGGCCGCAGGATTGGCGAGCGCTCGCCGCGGACATTTATGCGTCAATCCCGCCCGCGACGGATCAAGAGATCATCTTCCAGGCGGACTACTACAACTACGATTTTGGAACGGGCAATGGGAATACCGGCAATGGATTCTTCGCCGAGCTTGGATATCGCTACGGACAGTTCCAACCGCAGGTGTCCTATGAGTACTTCGCCGCCAATGATCCCGGGGCGAATGCCAGTGGTGCGCCATTTGTCCGCAGCGCCGACGCGCGGATCTGGACTGCGGGCATCAATTGGTGGTTTCGGCGGATCAATTCCCTCAAGGTTGAAGTGGCGGGTATGAAACTCGGCTCGCTGAATTCGCCGGCCATCCATCAAATCGGCGCGCAGTGGCAGTTGTACTTCTAGTCGGAGCCTAGAAGGGGTTTGACGGCAGCATCCGATCGGCGCTGAGCGGGCGGCAATTCAACGGTTGGGCGTTGCATTCGCCGGTGGCGCGAGCGATCTTCCCTTGAAGTGACGTCAGCGAAAGCGCCCGGCGGATGGCGGACAACGGTCAAAACGAATCGTCAGAATCACTGATCCGAATCCCGGTGCGTATTGCCGCCGCGGTGATCGCGCTAGTGCTCCTTGTAGCGGTGGCGCTTTACGTCGTGGTGAACGCCCGAACCGGATTTACTTTCATCGCCATCGCAGCATTCCTGGCCGCAGCGCTGAACCACGCCGTTCAATGGCTCGAGAAACACCGCTTCTCGCGCTGGACGGCGATCGCCACTGTCATGGCCGCGATCGTCGGCGTGCTCGTCGGAGCCCTCTTGCTGCTGGTGCCTGCAGTGGTCAAACAGCTGCAAGCGCTGATCGACAATGGCCCGAGCATTATCGCCTCGATTCGCCAAAGCTCCCTCTATCGAACGCTCGACGCGCAGCTCAACTTTACGGCGCAGATTCAGCACGCCGAGAGTGAATTGCCGAAGGCGCTGCAGAAATCCCTCAATCCTGCGCTGAAAGCGCTGAGCAGCGTCTTAGGTGGCGCGGTGGGACTGATTACCGTGTTCTTTCTGACCATCTTCATGCTCATCTTCGGAGGCCGGTTGGTCGGAGCGGCGCTCGATGAGGCGATGCCCGTCAATCGCGTTCGCTACCGGCGAGTCCTGTCCAAGATTTACGACTCGGTAGGCGGGTACCTGGTCGGAATCTCGTTGGTCTGCGTCGTCAACGCGACCCTGACCACGATCGTGCTTGCCATTCTCCGGGTTCCATTCTTTTTGCCGCTGGGCATCCTGAGCGGTTTTTCGAGCTTGGTCCCGTACGCGGGACCCGTGGTGATGACCGTCATTGTTACACTGATCACGCTCGCAACATCGGGGTTGGTGAAGGCGATCGTGGTCGCGGTCTACTTCGTTCTCTACGGCCAGCTCGAGGGCAACGTTCTGGCGCCGGTCGTCTTTCGGCGAACGGTAAACGTCAATCCGCTCGTCTCGCTCATGGCTCTGGTGATCTTCAGTGAGCTCGCTGGCATCGGCGGGGCGATCGCCGCCGTGCCGCTCGCCGCGATGGGTCAGATCATCGTGCGCGAGCTTCTGGTCGCCAGACGGCAACGGCTCAACTTGCCCTTGACGGGGGAGGCGGGCTCGGTGGAAGAGCTGCCCGGAGGACATGCCAAGCGGCTCGCCGACGAAGAGGCCGCGCACCAGCAGGCGGAGTCGGCCGGTAACCGCTGATCGAGCTCGCTATCCGGCGTAGCGCCCAGTCAGTTGCTCGTACTTCACGCGCTCATGCGCTTCGACCGGGTCGACTCCCTGGGAGATCCAGTTCCGGAGCCGCTCCTCCGCCGAGGCGCATTCCTGCGCGATCCTGAGCACCTCGTCCAGGCGCTCGTGCGGCACGATCACCACCCCGTTCTCGTCGCCAAGCACCAAGTCGCCGGGCCGGACCACCGCATGACCTAACTGGACACTGATGCCGTAACCGGCGAACGCGCAACGATTGCGAATCGATTGCTGGATCACTCCCTTGGCGAACGTCGGAAATTCCATCGCCCGGATCTCGTCAACATCGCGCGTGACCCCGTCGATCACCACGCCGGCCAGCCCGCGCTTGAGAGCGGCGAAGGTGGCGATGCCGCCCCAGCTGTTCACCTCCATGCGACCGTGGTGGTCGACGATCATGACATCGCCGGGATTGGCTGCGGCGATGGCGTGCATCGTGCCCTGGACCGGCGACTGCGAGCCGTGGTCCACCAACTTCAACGTCGAAGCGCGACCGACGATCTTCGGACAGCCTGGCCAAAGAGGCAGTATCCTGTGCGGTGCCCCGCTGACGTGCAGCCGGTCCAGCGCATCGGAGACGTTGCAGCTTGAGAGTTTGGAGAAGCTTTGAACGAGGGGATCGTTGCTCAGGGCGCGGGCAATGCTCATATGGCGGGCAGCGTAACCGATTTGTGATAGAAGCGCTCGTTCAAGCGACGAGGCGCGCCAAGCCCGAACGCCTGGTGAGCGCTGCACCGCAAGCCGCTCGCCGGCAGTCGCGTCCATTGGGACGATATTGGACTTGCTTCGCAGAGCTTCTCCGAGGGGCGCTGTGCACCCTCCCGGTGAGACTGGTTACGCTCCTCTCGTTGACGATCGCGGCCGCACCCGCGCAGTCCGCAACCGCCGATCAAGTGGAGAACGATGGGGGGCAAGTTGCACCCAGCCCTGCGCGCCCGCGGTCGATCTGCCAGCTCTCGCCCTGGGCGGATGGCGCCGTGATCGGCGGCGCGTCCATCGCCATTGCCCTGCCGTACGCCTTTACTGTCAAGCTGATCACGCCCCGATGCCCCTGCGATCCCGCAGAGGTGAACGCGTTCGACAGAGGCGCCATCGGCAACCACAGCGCGCGCGCTCGGATGGACCGATGATCGGCTGGGCCGGGCGGTTTTGATTCACCTTGCCTGGAGTTGCAGTTTCTGAAAGCTTGCGGCAGGCGCTTTGCCGCGGTCGCAGCAGGCACCCGTAAAGTGATTTCAAAGGAGGCCCCATGCGAAGGATCCTTCTTGCAACACTGGCCGCGCTGATCTCCTGCCGCACCTCCCCCGAGCCGAAGGCCGCCGCCCCCACACCCAGCGCGGGCGAAAACCAGACGACTGCGCCGCGCGCACCGCAGGCACCGGTGCCCTTGGAGGAGTACTTCAAGATTCGGCGCGTTGGCAGCCTCCGGTTTTCCTATGATGAGAAACGCATCGCCTACACCAGCGATGAAGGAGGGCGCCCCGACATCTGGGTGCAAGCGATCGAGGGCGGGCCTCCGCGCCAAGTGACGCACGTGAAAGGATTCGTGCACTCGCTGGCGTTCTCGCCGAAGAGCGACCGCTTGGTCTACGAAGCGGACACCGGCGGCGACGAGCTGCCTCACCTCTACCTCACCAACAGCAGCGGAGAAAACCCGCGCGACATTGCGGAGCAATATCCCGCCGGGAGACGCACCTCGTTCGTCGAATGGGCCGAGGACGGCAAGACCTTCGTCTATCTCTCCAACCTGCGCGACGCACGATACATGGACCTTTACGAGTACAAGATCGGGTCGGGAAAATCCGACCTGCTCTGGAAAGCATCCGGGAATCTCGCCTTCGCGCTGGCGAGCCGCGATCACAAAAGATTCATCATTCAAGAGACGATCTCCGACGCCAATTCCAATCTCTACCTGCTCATTCGAGGCAGCCCCAAATCCAGCCTTCTCACCAAGCACAGCGGGGAGGTGCTCTACGATCCGAAGGCATTCTCGCGGAACGGCGCGACGCTCTATTACACCTCGGACGAAGAGGGCGAGTTCACATCGCTGCTGGCGATGGATTTGAAAACAAAACGGCCCTCTCCCGTTCTGAAGGCAGAGTGGGATGTCGAGGACGCCGGCTTTTCACGCAGGTGGAAGTATTTCTGGACGGTGACCAACGTCGACGGAACCCCAAAGCTCGCCCTCAGCGAAACTGCGACCAAAAAACCCGTGAGCCTTCCCGCGGCTCCCGGCGCGGGCGGATGGTCCCCGGGCGTGTTTTCCAATTCCGATCGATATCTCTCCGCCGTGCTGCGCAGCGACAGTGCACCCGCCCAGCTCTACATCATCGATCTCGAGACAAACGCCGCGAAGAAGGTCACTGAAACGCTGCCCGAATCTCTCCGGAGCCGCCCTATGGCGTCCGGCGAATCCGTGCACATCCCATCATTCGACAATCGACCTATTCCTGCCTTTCTCTACCGGCCCGCAGGGATTGGGCCGTTCCCAGCCGTGATCGACGTCCATGGAGGCCCGACGGCGCAGTCTCGGCGAGACTTCAATCGGCTGCGGCAGTACCTCGTCTCGAAGGGGTACGCGGTGCTGGTACCCAATGTCCGAGGATCGACCGGGTACGGCAAAAGCTACACCCGGCTCGACAACATGGACTTGGGCGGCGGGCCGCTTCAGGACATCGTGCAATGCAAGAGATGGTTGGTCGGGCAGGCGCACGTGTCGGCAGACAAGGTGGTCGTTTTGGGAGGAAGCTACGGCGGATACATGGCGCTCGCGGCGGCGAGCTTCACTCCCACCGAATTCGCTGCCAACGTGGACTACTTCGGGGTTTCCGATCTCAAGACGCTGGTGGAGAGCTTTCCGGCCTACTGGGCGTCCTTCGCGACCTTCATCTACAAGAAGTTTGGCGACCCGAAGAATCCCGAGCATGCGAAGTACCAGCACGACCGCTCGCCGATCAACTTCGTCGACCAGATCCAACGACCGCTGCTCGTCGTTCAAGGCGACCGCGACGCGCGCGTAAAGAAAGATCAGTCCGACCGGATAGTAGAGGCGCTGCATCGTCGCGGCGTCCCGGTGCACTACCTCGTGCTGGCCGATGAGGGGCACGGCTTCTCCAAGAACGAGAACTACCTGCGCGTCTTCCTGGTCACCGATCGCTTTCTCGACCGATACATCTTCGGCGACAGCTCAGTTGAGGTGATCGTAGCCACTAAAGGCTGAGCTGAGTCGGAGCGGATCGCCTGCGGCTCGACTCACGAGCTCGGCTTGAGGAACTGGTTGAACCAGTCGACGATCCGGCGGGATCGGTCGCGCTGATCTTGCGGCTTGGTGAAATGGTGTCCCTGGTCGGGGTAGATGACGAGCTGGGTTTTCACGCCGAGCGCCTTCAGCGCATGCCAGAACTCGTACGCCTGTGGGGCGGGGACTTCAGCGTCCCGCTCGCCCTGCAGAACCAGCGTTGGCGTCCGCACCTGCTTGATGAAGTTGATCGGCGAGCTCCGGGCGTAGATCGCCGGATCTTCGTAAACCGAAGCGCCAAAATAGGGGAGCATCCATTGGTCGATCCGATTCTGTCCGTAGTAGCTCTGCCAGTTGGCGATCCCGGCGCCGGCGACTGCGGCGCGGAAACGCGGCGTCTGGGTTACCGCCCACATCACCATGAAGCCGCCATAGCTCCAGCCAAAGATGCCGACCCGCTCGGGATCGATTGGCGCGCTCTTCAGGGCGGTATCGACGCCGGCCATGATGTCCTTGAGATCGCCGTATCCAAAATCTCGCACGTTTGCGGCGGTAAACTTCTCGCCCTGCCCGAAGCTGCCGCGCGGATTGGGCAGCAGCACGAAGTAGCCTTGGCTGGCCAACAGACCCCAGGTGGGTTGAAAGTAAGGGTCCGTCGCGCCCGCGGGACCGCCGTGGACGACCACGATCATCGGGTGTTGGCGCTTCGAATCCACCTCTGGCGGAGCCAGCAGCCAGCCCTGTACCTCGAAAGGATCGCTTCTCCAGTGGAGCTTCTGGGCATCGCCCCATCTTGGGCTCAGGCGATCGTTGGCATGAGAAATCTGAGTCCAACTGCCGATCGGGCCTGCATAAACCTCTGGCGGCTTTAGAAAGGACTCCCGCACCAGCGCAAAGGTCGCTCCATTGCGCGCCACGCCGAAAGCGGACGAGAAACGACCGGAGCCGATGTGCTCAGGGGCGGTCCACAGCGTCTTGATTTCTCCGGTGCTCGGTCGAACGCTGGCGATGGCCGATTGTCCGTCGACCCGTTCGCCAAAGAGTATCGAATCCTGCTGCAGCCAACGCAGCGAGGCGGCCGACGCCTTCATCTCCGGGGTGAGGTTTCGCGCTTCGCCACCGCTGGAATTAACGAGGTAGATGTCGCCGCCATTTGCGCCCTCATCGCTCATCAGGCCGCCGATGAATGCGATCGTCTGGCCGTCGGGCGACCAGTGCGGCTCGGCGATCTGCAACTTAGGCTTGTGGATCGATCGCGCCTGCCCGGACGTGGACGAAATGGTAAACAGCTCGGCCGTCCACCAGTTGTCATCGCCCGAGCCGTGAGCGCCGATTGCCGCGAATGCCGAACCGTCCGGCGACCAGTCGTACTCATAGATGAAAAGGTCCGCCGGCGAGCTCTGGCGGACGTTTCCCGTCGCGACGTCGACCACGGCGATCCGGCTTTCGTGGATTTCTTCCTGCACCACCCCCGAGTCGCGGGCGGTCGGAAAGAGGGGTCCTTTTGCCTCCACGCCTTCGATGAAGCGAAAAGCGATGCGCTTGCCGTCCGGCGACCACTTCGGATCCGCGAGAGTGCCCTTCAGCTGAGTCAGCTTGCGGGGGCGGCCGGACTGGCGGTCGGCGACGTAAAGCTGAAGCTGGCGGCGCTGGCCCGCATCCGAAAGGAAGGCGAGTCGCCTTCCGTCCGGTGACCAGGCGATGCCGCGTTCGTCCCAGCTTCCGGGCGCTGCTGCGCTGATGCGCTGCGGAGCAGCGCCAGCAGCGTCGCGCGCGGCGACAAAGATGATCGAGCGGTCGGACAGCGGGCCGTCCTTTCCGCGAACGGCTTCCACCCACGCAATGCGCGAACCGTCCGGCGAGATCGCTACGCCGCGAAACTCCACCAGCTGGGAAAGCGAATCGAGAACCTGGTCGACATTCGGGCGCGCGGGAGATCCAGCCACCGGCGACGCGCCGGTTGCCAGCGCCAGACAGAACAGCGAGGCCAGCGTTCGCATAGCTTCTTCTTATCTGAACTGGGCGTCCGTCCGGAAGGCGTTAATGCGGTCGTCTTTCTTGTTTCCCAGCTTGATCGCGATCTCGGCCACTCCCAGTGCGCCTCCGGACTTTGCTTGACGCGGTCCCAATCTGGTGGCACGGTCCGCGCCCTTAATGCGGCGGGATTTTGCTATGGCGTTGGTCGCTTGGAATAAGAACAAATGCCCCGCTGCGTTTTCACCAATCACCGAGAGAGGAGTGCGCCGATGATCGCAAGAGTGATTGCTGGATCGCTGCCCAGCTGGGCTGCGGTGGGCGCTGTGGTTGTTTTGGTCTCCGGACTCGCCGCGGCGGAGGGGAAGAGAACGAACGCGATCGCCAGCTTGAAAGCGGTGAGCCCCGGCGAAACATACGAGATCAAGGTCACCAGCGAAGAACCATTCCTCCGAAGCGACCTGCCCGTCCTCCGGATAGGCGACCAAGACGTCACCATCAGCCGCGCTCCGGACGACGGGGGCTCGTACGAGCGGATCTTCATTCTTACTCGCGAGCAGTTCCAAAAAGCCAAGACGGGCGACAAGGTCGCTTTCCAGTGGGGACGGGGAGAAGGAAAGCGGCAGTTGGACTTGGGAACGCTCGACAAGTCGAACCTGCAACAGTGAGCGCCTGCTAATTTAAAGTTCACGCACTGAGCAAAGCCAGAGGGGTTAATTCCATGAACAACAAGCTCAACCTTCTTGGGAGTGTCACGGTTACGCTGCTGCTGGCGAATTCCGCGATGGCACAGCTGGACCCGGGTGTACCGGGACCGCTCGATATCACCCGAGCCGAGTACGACTATGGAGACGATGCTTTCGACTTCATGGGCCGCCCGACCGAGATACGCGCGGTGGTTTGGTATCCGACTGATTTATCAACCGGGCCATTCCCAGTCGTGGTTTTCCTGCATGGCTGGCACTTGACCTGCTACCAAGGAGGCACTGCCTTCCAGGGGGAATGGCCGTGCAATCCACCGCACATGCCGATTCCAAATTACCTTGGCTACGAATACGAGCAGCAAATCCTCGCGAGCTACGGATACATCGTCGTCTCGATCAGCGCCAACGGGGTGAATGCGCGCGATACACAGTTCACGGATGTCGGAATGCTGTGGCGCGCACAGTTGCTGCAAGCGCACCTCGATCTCTGGAACATGTTCAACACCGTGGGCGGCGATCCGTTTGGAACACTGTTCGTCGGCGCGGTGGACCTGACTCGGGTTGGCACGATGGGCCATTCCCGAGGAGGCGAGGGCGTCTCTCGGCATTACACATACAATCGAGAGCTGGGTTCTCCGTACGGCGTTCTGGCTGTGCTGCCCCTGGCGCCCGTAAACTTCTCTCGAGAGCTTTTGGACGGCGTCAACATCAATGTGTTCTTGCCCTACTGCGACGGCGACGTGGCTGACTTGCAGGGTGCGCACTACTTCGACGACGCCCGCTACGTGACTGGAGAGCAATTCAACAAGCACTTCACCACCATCATGGGAGGCAATCACTCTTACTTCAACACCATCTGGACCCCGGGAGGATGGCCCGCCGGAACTTGGGATGATTGGCAGGCGTTTCAGGATTCTCTGCGCGTCGATCCCTGGTGCGGAGACGTCCAGCCGGACAATCACAAGCTGACTCCCGAGAAGGAGCGCGGGACTTTCATGGCGTATGGAACAGCGTTCTATCGATTGTACTTGGGGGGCGAGACGGCGTTCCTCCCAATGCTCAAGGGCGACGCTCCGCCGCCTCCGTCGGCGATGACGAACGAGATACTCGTCACTTACCAAGCCAAGGACGCCCCCGGCTCGAGGTTGGATGTCAATCGGCTGCTTACCGCCGCCGATTTGTCAACAAATACACTCGGAGGTGTCGTCGTCCAGAACGGACTGACGGGCTTCGACCTGTGCGGCGGCGAGGTGCCCCAGCCTCAGCATTGCTTGCCAACGGGACTTGGTCAGAACTCTTTGAACCGAATGCCGCATACCACGCCGGCCGCCCGCGCTCCCAGCGTGCGCGGGCTCAGCCAGCTTCGCTTCGGGTGGGACGATCCCAGCGCAGCGCTGGCCAACGAGCTTCCAGCAGGCACCGGGGACGTCAGCGCCTACAACGTGCTGCAGTTGCGCAGCACAGTGAACTTCCGAGATCCGCGAAACATGGCGGGAGTGCCGCAGGACTTTTCGGTGACGTTGATCGACGGCGAAGGCAATTCGGCGACTTCGGTCGTGAGCGCTTCGTCCGGAGCCCTCTACTTTCCGCCGGGAAGGGCGACCCCGTTGACCTGGTCGATCCCCAAGCTGATTCACAACGGCATCCGAATTCCGCTCTCGCAGTTCCCTGGCGTCGATCTCACGAACGTTCAATTCGTTCTATTCAGCTTCGACCAACAGCCTCAGGGCGCGCTGCTGATATCAGACATCCTCTTCGCGGACTGAGTATCCCAAAGCCTGTTCGCGGGCCGAGACCGCGAAGCCGTTTACGAGACCTCCGAGCCGCGGCGTCAGGAGGGGCGCTCTTCCTGCTCTTCCTCCGCCTGCGCGAGGACTTCTTCTGCTTCAAGTGATTTGATCACCGTCGGGAACGCCGCAGGCTCTGCGTCCTTGGGGTTCGAGGGATCTGCTCCGTAGGCGAACTCGGTGCGGGCGCTGGTTTCAACGAATGGCCCGCCCAACTCCTCGGGGACGTCCTGGTTTCGGAAGTCCTCGGCTGCCTGCTCGCCGGAGGTTGC